>Ga0105106_10003876_pt1 | contig 10634 bp, 8 predicted proteins | sample PPLLaktember2015_5_FD_79109 | JGI IMG/M metagenome (GOLD analysis project Ga0105106, IMG submission 79109) | Freshwater sediment microbial communities from Prairie Pothole Lake near Jamestown, North Dakota, USA - PPLs Lake P8 Core (1) Depth... | ecosystem: Environmental > Aquatic > Freshwater >... | reverse complement strand
CGAGAGAATCGAATATGGAGGAAAGCAAATCTTCTATGCCTTTGTTGTATCTTGAAAAACAGTATGACCGAATGCATACTAAGGATGCGTCCCTGAGGCCTCCCACACAGGCAATTCAGTCAAATAGCACAGAATAATAGATACAAATAAATTTTTCACCACACTCAGAAATGTAGCTATCTCCAGAGGTGAACTCTATCTTAACTGTGCTAATGTCTTTTGCAGTTCTGGTCTTAGCCGTCGCAATAGATGTTGTTTTGGGTGATCCTTCTCCAAACTATCCTGAAAAACTCGGTTTCAAACTGCACCCGACCGTGCTAATGGGCAGATTCACCAAAGCCCTTGAGCCCCACTTGAAAAGCGCAAACCCTAAGACGGCAAAAATAAAAGGCGCAATTTTAGCCTTGACGGTGATACTTGTCTTCACGGTTCCCGTTTTTCTCGGTTTGTGGGCTCTCTATGTGTTCGCAGGCGCCTTCATTTATGCCTTGTTTGCCATCATCCTCTTGAAGTTTACCATATGCGTAAAGCTTGAAACTGACTGGGCGAAAGCTGCGGCTAAAGCCATTCAACAGAATGACCTGGCTGAAGCAAGAAAGTACGGGCACTTCAGCCGAAGGGACAGCAAAGACTTGACTGGCACGCAAATCAGTTCTGCAGTTATTGAATCCATGGCCGAAAACCTAATAGATTTCAAGCTAAGCCCCATTCTCAGTTACGCGTTTCTGGGGGTTTCGGGCGCGTTTGCTTTCAGAGCTATCAACACGCTCGATGGCATGGTTGGCTTCAAAGACAGGGAGCACATTAACACTGGTTGGTTTAGCGCAAACCTAGACCACATAGTTAACTTCGTGCCTTCCCGCTTAACAGGCATCTTGATTGTTGCTGCCGCAGCGGTTCTAGGTGAAGACTACAAGAATGCCTGGGCGATTGCCCGCCGTGACCATTCGAAAACCCAGAGTAGGAACCATGGTTGGCCTATGGCTGCTATGGCTGGAGCCTTACGTGTCCAGTTGGAAAAACCAGGGCGGTATGTTCTTGGAGACCAGGCTGATTCGCTTTCTCCTGACAAAATACTGCGCGCGCTAAGAATCCGAAACGGGGCGATAATTCTCTGCATACTGCTAAGCCTGCCCATAATCCTGCTCACGCGATTGTGCTTCTTCCCGTTCTAGACAAGGCACGCGCTGCTAACGCCATAAAAGAAGAGATTGCAAGAAGTATTATGAAGCTGCTTTCTCAGTTGATTTCGGTTTTCGCATTCTAGGTTTGCGGTACGAAACATTTAAGCCTCGAACGTTTGTGTATTTGTGGAAGAATTAACATAAGTGACGAAGAATGAAGCCGCATGTGACTCTTGTTAATCCCGCTGCTCCGAGCGGAGCTACAATGCACTTGCCTTTTGCGTTGCTGGGTTTGGGGTATCTGGCAGCGGTTTTGGAGAAGAATCAGTACAATGTTGATGTGATTGACTGTCAGGTTCTCAAACTTTCAATGGAAGAATTCCGAACCGAGATAGGCAAACGGCAACCCAATATAGTCGGACTTACTTCGACGACGCTCACCTACCAATCTGCGCTAAAGCTAACAAAGATAGCCAAAGAAGCGTGCCCAAATTGTGTGACAGCTTTGGGTGGACCTCATGTTACTTTCTGGGACGACAAAGCCTTAGATGAATGTCCAGAATTGGATATTGTCGTGAGGCGAGAGGGCGAAAACACGTTTTTGGAGTTAGTTCAGAGAATAGAAGCTGGAAAGAGCTATCATGATGTGGTAGGCACAACTTGCAGAAAAAATGGTAAGATTGTAAGGAACCCGGACAGACCATACATAGAGAATTTGGATGAGCTTCCGTTCCCTGCGCGGCACCTCTGGCCCTTGGAAAGGTTGAGAGAGTATGAGGATATTCTCTACTTGGCGATGAGCAGAGGCTGCGTCTTTTGGTGTGAATTCTGTGCGACAGTCAGAATGCATGGAAGAAAATACCGCATGAGAAGCGCAAAAAACGTGGCAGACGAGTTAGAGTACCTTCACAAGACGTTCAACGTAGACAAGTTTACGTTTTGCGACGACGCATTCACCATTGACCAAGCTAGAACTGAAGAATTATGCAGCGAGATCATGAAAAGGGGAATGAAGATTCAATGGAACTGCGGAACTCGAGTGGACATGATTACAAAGGAACTGCTTCTTACGATGAAGGAGGCAGGTTGCATCTCCGTTTGGTTTGGGGTCGAATCAGGAACCCAACAGGTTCTTGATTCCATGCACAAGGGAATTTCAACTGAACAAACGATCAGAAGCCTTGCGCTGGTTAGAGAGGCAGGGCTGAAACCGGTTCCGAACGTGATTCTCGGCTTCCCCGGGGAGACTAAGGAAACCGCTTGGAAAACCATCAAGTTTGTAGAGAAAATAAGCCCAGATGACGTGGGTTTCTATAATGTTGCAACGCCTTTTCCAGGGACACCACTGTACGATTTAGTCAAAGAGAAAGGGTGGCTGAAAGTAACTGACTTCGACAAATATGACACCACGACACCCATTTTTGAAACTCCTTGGCTCAGCATGAATGAACTTGAAAAACTGCGAGAGGCAGCTTTTCACCATTTCTACCTGCGACCAGGCTATTTTGTCAACAATTTCCGAAAGCGCAGTTTCTGGACACTCTCAACAGCCCTCACAATTCTAACCCACCTAAAAGGTTCATTGCAACTAAAACTCAGACCCAACTAGCCATACAGCAGCTAGAAACAACGTGGGTTTTTCTAATCCAAAGTTGACGCCGAAAACGTAGCACTTTTATCAAAACATCCCCTTTCAAAAACATGACCCTGTCCGCAACTAGACGTTAGAAACTGTTAGCACAGCCATAACAAATCAAACAAACATGAATCTGCTTCCAAGGCAACAACCATTGAGTGTATGTTAAATGCAGATTCGCTTGAGAAAATCTTATAAAACCCCCCAGACTAGATTGAAACCAGATTAAATCGAGGAGAAATAGCAAAAAATGTCTAAACCAAAGGAATACGCTTCTATGACCAAAGACAAACTGATGACATACACTTTTGGAGCCCTCATAGTACTCGCAGTAATTTCAGCTGTTATGTGGTCTCAAGCTACACCGATAGATGCAAGGACCGGTCAACCACTCATGAACCTGGGACTCACTGTTGCCATTGTTTGCCTAATAGCTGTTGGAGTAGCAGTCGGAACAGACTTTTTCCTCTACAAAGTTGTATCTGATAGCCCTCTAAACACCATGTCTGCAGCGGTCTTCGGCTTGATTGTTGCTCTCTCATACAGCCTTGGCATTCCCATAATGACTCGTGTTGATGTTGATGCCTCTGCTTTAGGAGTTGCGGCGCCACCAGGAGCGTTCATCTACGTTGCTCTGATATCTTTCATCGGTCTGGTGCTTTTTAAGAAAGTATTTAGGGGACGCGTAAACCCAGCTGCAGCTGCAAAACTCGTAGTCTTGCTACCGTTCATAAACAGTGCGTTTCTAGCCAAGGAACACTTCGCCACATTGGAAGGGGGAGGACTAAGCATGCCTCTGCTGGCAGGACCCATAGGCCGTGAAGTAATTGGAAACAACGGACTTATCTCGTTTGTTGAATACCTGCAAGGATGCTATGATCTTCCAAGCGCAACAATTTATGCTGACTTCAACTGGCTCATGATCGTTCAGAAGTTTCACGGATGGGTTGGCGGCGCTTCAAGCATAGCTGTAATAATTGTCGGCATTGCCTTGTTTGTTCTTGCTCGCAGATTCATCAAATGGAGAATCACACTGACATACTTCGCATCTGTAGCTTTGATGGCATTGCTCATGGCAGTAGTTTACGGCGGAGCCATGGATGTAAGGCTTGTGTTCTCATTATTCATAGGCAGTTCAATATTTTTAGGATTCTTCATGGCAACCGACCCTGCAACCACGCCGCTAACGCATAAAGGACAGCTCCTTTTTGGCATTGGAGTAGGCGTGTTAACGGTGCTGATTCAGACATACATGAACTTCTTCGGTGGTTCAATTCTAGCATTGGTAATAATGAACTTGCTTTCGCCGCAAATAGACAAAATCGGCTTGATGAAGCCCACCACAGAGAAGAAAGAGCCAAAACTGCCCAAGGCAACACAGTTCACCTCTGTCAAGACCTACGAATGTATTAAATGCGGCGCATGCCTGCGTGTTTGCTGCCACAAACTGAGCCCAATCTACATCAAACAAGCATTTGACAAGATGAACGTGGAAAAAATGTCCAAACTCAACGCGGACTACTGCACAGGATGCGGACACTGCAGCTTCATATGCCCATCTAGAATCGACTTGAAAGGAAGCGTACTAAGAGCAAAATCAATGCTACGCGGAAGCGAATAAGCATAGAAATCCATCATTTCCCATCTCTTCTTTTCTCTTTTTAAAAACCATTTCCCGTAGGGCTTAACACTGGAGTTTCTGAGTTTCAATCTGAATCTGGCTGTTCGGTATTTTTTGAAAATACAATGTTTCCAGCCACGATTGTCATCTCCACATTGATGTTTGAAATTTGGTTTGGATCAATTGTAAGCGGGTCCCCTGAAAGAACCGTTAAATCTGCCATTTTGCCCGCTTCTATAGACCCTTTGCCGTTTTCTTCACTAGTCGAATATGCAGCGTCGATGGTGTACATGCATAGAGCCTCTTCAACACTTATGCGCTCTTCAGAAAAGTGCTCCCTCAGTACGGCGTCTTGCATCCCCAGTAGGGGATTGAGAGGCTCCATTGGACAGTCGGAGCCGCCGATGACGCGTACGCCCTTTCTAAGAAGGGTTTTCAGCGGATACAACCATCTAGCTCTCTCCGCACCTAAGCTGTCTATAGCAGACCATACCGAGAATTCTGAAATCATCACACGAGGTTGAACTGACACGATTACCTGCTGCTTTTTCATCCGATCAATAAGGGATTCATTAAGAACAGCACCATACTCGATGCGGCAACGGACAGTGTTATCAAGCGATTTTGTGCTTTGTTCAATGGCAGTCAAGGCGACATCGATTGCCCTGTCACCTACAGCGTGAATTACTGGCTGAAGCCCAACTTCGAGTATTCTAGATGTTGCTTTGACCAACTCATCTTGACTACACAGCAGATTTCCGGTATCGCCTGGGTTGCTCTTGTAGGGTTGAAGCAGAGCAGCGGTTTTCGAGGTCAAATACTCATCTACGGAAAGCATTACACCGCCAATTCGCAACCAAGGATTGCCTAGTTGATTAACTGTCGCAGACTCGTCCAGTATATTAAAAGGAACTACCACGTAAACTCGTATGGGAATATTTCTGCTGGATTTTAGTTTTTTGACTATTGAAATCTCGTTCTCCGAAGAAAGCAGCCAATGTATGCTGGTAAGTCCAGCTTGGGCAATCTTGTTGAAGGCTAGTAAAGTGACTTTCAAGAGTTCATCTTGACTTGGTTCAGGCACTGCTTTCCAAGCCAAATCCGTCGCTGTGTCCCGCAGTATTCCCAATGGTTTCCGCGTTTCAGGATCTTTGTCTATTGTACCACCTGCAGACGCGACTGTCGACGCTGTTATTCCAGATAACTCCAAACCTTTGCTGTTCACCGCACAGATCATATCGCATTCATGATAGAGAATTACGGGGTTGCTTGGAGACGCAGCGTCAATTTCCGAAAGATGTGGAAAACGTTTTTCTTTGAAGCATGTTTGGTTCCAACCGCGACCTAAGATCCATTGACCTGCAGGCGCCTTCTTGGCATGTTCCCTGAGACGACGCTGCAGTTCTACAACAGATTCCACACCCCGCAAGTCAAGCCACATCAGAAAACGACCAAAATCCACGACATGAACGTGCGAGTCAATAAACCCAGGGACTACTGTCTTTCCATGGAGTTTGATTAATCGAGTTCTCTTTCCAACAAATTGGCTAACTTCAGCGTTTGTCCCCACCTTGATTATTCTACCCTCTTTTATGGCAAGTGCTTCAGCAACAGGTTGAGAAGAGTTCATAGTTCGAATATTCGCTTCAACTAGAGCCAAATCCGCCAACAAAGCTAACTGTTTTCCCCAAGTTTTCTATGCGACAAATCGCTATTAAGAATCCTACATAAAAAACCTTGCATATTTGCTTAGACAGATTAATCGCGCACAGAATATTCTTGAAGCAAGTTCAATCTGGTTTTGGCAGGTATATTTCTAATCACAATGCTTGGACATTAACTGCAATTCATAAGTGATAAATCAAAAATGCGTCGACATAACGACGATGAAAAATGGAATATGAAGTGGAAATTCCATGCTCCGCCTGCCAGCTTTGGGATCAAGAAAAGAAGAGTTTTTCCTGCGACCCAAACAGGTGCGAGAAACTTTCCCTTTGGTTGTTAAAGCATGCGAAGACTACAACGTTGGACTTGAACAGAACCATCCAATACGTGGTCTAATCCCGAAGAACTCGTTCTGAGATTATTCCATTCATTGTAATTGTTGGCGCGTATTTTCTTAAGGATGAACTAAACAACTAGGTCGACTTGGGGCCTGTCATGGAGGAATATGTCGATATTCGAAATAACTGAAATTATAACCTCTGATAGAAACTACTCGGTTGAAGAACTATGGAAGAACCGGGAAACGGAAAATCTTCAGTTAATCCAGAAAGTTTTGTGGAAATAAAGGATGCTTTGAGGAAGACTCTTCATGTTATGATAGATCTTGATTTTGAGGATGGAAAATTGGATGGAGTAATAAACAGTTTTCTAGACGCTAAAAGATTTCAAATAAGCTTAACGTTTAACCTTAACCCGAATGACGTTATTTTTGTGAGAAACTTGACTAGAAACGAGGTTACAGAAGAAGTTCTGGAAAACATTAGAAGACTTAGAAACGGACTAAGCTAGATTTCTTCCAGTATTCAGCGCGCTACAGCAAGATCAGCATCATTGGGTGAATAAATAGCAACATTTTGCTTGAGCACCAAAAAAAGGGATATGTAGCGCAGTTTTCATTGCTCTAGATTTGTGCGTTCAACGTTCAGCTGGAGGGAAGAAATCAAGAGACTGAAGTTATGGTATAGTGGCAATTGCTTTGAAATCATATGCGCCATTTCCCGTTACTGTGTACGTTGCTTGTGCGACACCGCCAGTATCAGTGGATCCGCTTCCGACATAGTTCCAAATAGCACCACCATCAGTTGAATAGTAGAAGTCAACAACAACACCAGCTCTAGCTGGGATACCGTTGTATATTACCGCAGCATTCAATGTTATGGCACTGTCGTTAACAGTGGAAGTTAAAGCAACCGTATATTGCATATCCACATGCACAACGTTGCTTTCAGGCCAGATAACTGCGTAGGCAGTTAGACTACTTCCAACTATGCACAGAATTGCAACGAAAATCAATAATGGCTTCTTAGAGGTCTTCATCAGTTCTTTCACCTCCATATGACGGTAGTTCAAATCGCAACTTAATCACGCACGCCAGCGATGAACTGTTTTACTATGATTTCTGGATGCCCTATTGCGGCACAGAAAATAACAAGCCGGCAGTTGCATGCACGGGTGATAAATCCCGCAAGGTTTTCCCTATCACTCAGGTTCGTTCACCTTGGAAACAGTCCTTGCTGAGAAGATAATTGATTTATGAACCAGAAATAACTATTCAGTATAATGTAACGTTAAACCTGCGCACCCATTATGGAAGTTCCACGACGCGCTTTACCATTTACTTCTTGCTGAATCTGGGGGTTTTTTCCCACTTGGGTGTAGTTGTCAAATTCTTGACCAATGCTGATGTTACACAAGGAATCCAGTGGTATGTATAAGCAGCTGCTATAAACACGAGAGGCACTATTTGCCACCTTGGATATTCTTTCCTTTCTTTCCATAAACCGTATCCAAAAAGAGGAGCAAACGAAAATCCATTCGATATCGTAAAGGCAAAAGGAAAAAGATTAGCCACTTCGATTACTCCCAATAAACTTAATGCAGTCCAAGCCCAACATACAAAAACAAAAACCGGTAATATGACATGCACTAAATATATGGAGATGTCAAGCTTAGTCTTAAAACTTATTTTTGTCCGCCAGAAACTTGGCTTTAGGACAAAGCGGTTCAGAGTCTGAATTGTTCCCCAGGCCCAACGTTCTCTTTGACGAAACATAGTAAGCAAAGTCTCGGTACCCTCTTGAGAGACGTCAGTGTTGTCGATATAGACGTTTTTCCATTGATTGGTAAGAAGGCGGACGCCCAAATCCAAGTCCTCAGTAAGAGCTCCGTTGTTCCAATATTGTTTCTGATGCTCAACAGCAACAGTGTCCAGTGCAGACGCTCTAACAAATTGACCGTTTCCTCCTAGTGCAACAGATCCTGCAAAGTTTGTTCGAGCGAATTGTATGACTCTGGCGAAAGCCAAAAACTCTATGTCTTGCATTTTAGCAAGAAATGAAGTCTTGCAGTTTTTGATGCGCACAAGTGTTTGAACACCTCCAACCTTAGGATCATTGAACTGAAACGAGACTTTCTTGAGCATATCAGGTTTGGGGCACGCATCGGAGTCAAAAACACCGATTATCCAGCGATGCCTGGGCGTGATTTCAATTCCACGCCAAGTGAGAAGAAAATCAGCAAATCCCAAATTCAACGCTACACTTTTTCCTCTACCCCCGTTAAATGGTTGGACATTCATCAATTTAAGCCCGGGGTGTTTTCTTTGGAGATCCTTTACTACTTTTTCAGTTTCATCTGTTGAACCGTCATTGACAACTACTACTTCAAAAAGTTCAGGGGGATAATTCATGTTCAAAACGCGCTCTAGAGTTGCACGTATTACTTTCCCCTCGTTATGTGCAGGAACGACAATACTGAAGTAGTGCCCGAAGTCTTCACCCTTCTTTGAATGCCCCCTAGCAATTATCGCTAACAAGAAGATGTTGTACAGAGTGCATGTTATAATGAAGTAAATTGTCAAGAGAGTTGTGTCAATAACAAGACCGGGGATCATTAAACCTACAATTAAAGTTGTACCAATTATGAATAGGGGAATAAGAAAACTTACCCCCAAAGTCACTATGACGTAGGCAAGTCGGTCGAGTAAGCGTTTAGCAGAGGAGCGAGCTATTCTCTGCAAGATACCACGCTTTCATCTTTTCCCGTTTCTGCGATAAGTTCAAGGTTGTCATGTTCTGTGGCAACAGCTGGGTCTAGATTCAAGGTTTTTTTGTCTGCTGCTGATGTTTTGAATTCAATCTTTCCCGCCGCTTTAATTGAACCATGAACTACAGAATCTGCACCTATTACGACGTTTCCGCCAGAAACCAGGTTGCCGTCAATCACTGTTTCAGATCCTACTATTATGTCACCTAGAGCTTTCAGTTTTCGTGCCATTCGGCATCTGTCGCCGATTTTTAGAGTTCCCTTAACAACTAGCAATTCATTCACATTTGTTCCTGAGGGTATTTCTAAATCGCCAATTACTGCAGTCACGTTGTCGCCGACAGTAAAAACTTCAGCTTTGATGTCGGCTGGAAAATTAGGGATTTCTTCACCCTCGGAAACACTTTCTTGGTGAGGCGGATAATTATTAACTATCGGCGCCTTCTGTTGAACATCTTTCAATTCAATTGGGCTCACACTCACAGACTTCTGCGGAGGAATGCACGCGTTTTGCTTAATGAATATTTGATCAGTTGGATAGTTTGGATGGAACGATACGCCTGGTTCTCTCGATGTTTTGTTTGGGTCTTTCTGGAAATATTTCATTAAATCTATCTTGCCGCTGACGCCGTCAATTTGTAGGGCGACCTCCTTTGAGGTCTTCGAGTCTTGAAATGTAAGCTCGTATATTGGTCTATAGATTAAGGTACGCTCTGTAATCTCAAATATTTCTCTCATAATCTCTGCAATGTCTTTGGGTCTTTGAGCGATTTTTGCACAGAGAAATTCTATATCAGCTTCTGTCGAATTGTCACATTTCCTGAAACTCAGGTTGGCATTTTTCGGATGTTCCAGCTGATCTTCACAGGGAGCGAAAGAGAATGTTTCAGGCGAGACCTCTCTTCTGAATCTGTCAAGAACAAAATAGGTTTCTTTTTCGTAATGGACGATTTCTTCGCCTACGAGCTTTATGATTCTGGTTGGTTGATCGTCTTCGCTTGAAGGTTCACTTTTAAATTTTTTGCCGCCAACAAAAATCTCTCTGGTGTTTTCCTCCACTTTAACGTTGCATACGTGTTGCCTACAATAATCAATTGAATAGGTTCCGCCGATGACAAGATATGGCTCATAGTACTTCTCAAAGCCGACAAGCTGAACATCGTCGGCGTTTGGTCTTAGGAATCCGTAGTTTCTGAAGAGGGTTCTCTTCATTTGTTCGCCTTGGCTCCTGGCCATTCTGTAATCAATCCGAGACTTCAAGACTGCGGTCTTTGTTTCAACTACTTTTTGCGGCAGAACAGCTATCTCTGTCATTTTAGCCCACTTCCATTCTGGTTTCCTCGATTGACTAATTAGCACTTATGAATCAGTACTCCACATCTGGTTTCAGCATCCTTTTCTGAGGTAAAAACACGCCATCAAGTTCGCGTTCAGACTTTGCAGAACGATAAAAAGAACATAAATTGGAAAAAATGAATTAGTG
>Ga0105106_10003875_pt1 | contig 10635 bp, 3 predicted proteins | sample PPLLaktember2015_5_FD_79109 | JGI IMG/M metagenome (GOLD analysis project Ga0105106, IMG submission 79109) | Freshwater sediment microbial communities from Prairie Pothole Lake near Jamestown, North Dakota, USA - PPLs Lake P8 Core (1) Depth... | ecosystem: Environmental > Aquatic > Freshwater >... | reverse complement strand
TAGAGGAACTCGAGGGGATAGTCGCCCGTCCGCAGGACACGAACGGTCCACTCGATCCATCCGCCTCCGGCCTGGAGCCGGAGGCAGGACAGATTTCCGTCCTTGATGTTGGGATCCTTGTCGACCGAGGGGATCGGCGAAGAATGCCTCGCCTGGACGGCCGGATAGGCGACGTTGCGTCCGCCCCGGACTTCGGCGTCCGCCCAGCGGAACGCGAAAGGCGGCCGGCCTCCCGCGACGTCGACCCGGATCCGGCCGCCGAACCCGCCGGCGACGGCCGGCGCGGGATCGGCCGTCACGCGCAGGGCCGGAAGGGGCGCGGCCGGCGGGGCCGCTCCGCCAGTTCCCGCCGGCGCTGCGGCGGCAGGCGGAAGCGCTTCCTCCCCGGCGGCCGGCCGCACGGACGGCGAAGGCGCCGCCGTCGGCCTGGCGTTGACGATCGTCCAGCGGATCTCCTTTCGCGGAACGTCGGCATAGGGAGGGTCGGGCCGGATCATGGGCGTCGGATCGGTCAAGCGGAAGATGAGGTCGGACTCCGGGAGCGGGCCGAGGTCGACGTCGAGGTCGTCCGTTCCCCGGGCGATCGTCCTCCCGTCGAGGATCCACTCCGTCGCCTGCGTATCGGGCTTGGGCCGGAGACGCCGGACCGAAAAATGGACCTTCGACGGGCCGTCGATCGCCACGTTCGGCCCGGGCGGCGAGACGCTCTCGATCGGATCGACGAGCTGGTAGAAGCGGCAGACGAAGTGCTGGATGCAGACCGGGCACAGATGGTTCAGGCCAAAGATGCCCGCGCCCATGAGGCAGTCCTGGGCGGTCGGGCGAAAGTGGTTCGTCAGGCGGCTCTGACCGCCTTCGAATAAGCCGACCTTGCCCAGATACTCCTTTGCGTATGGGGTCGGGATCGGCGTCTCCGGATCGATCCAGGCCCGCCACTTGATCTTATCCCGCCGCGTCTCGTTCGTCGTGTTGTTGCTCTCGGCCCCGAAGCCCCACGTCCCGATGGACGTGTACTCGTCCGAGACGCGCGTCGCCGTGTGGCCGAACTCATGGATGAAGCCGGCGATCTCGCAACCGGCGATATAAGCGTCGCCGGTCCGGGCGATGACGTCGCGTGCGGCCCCGCCCCCGCCGCCGTCCGTGTTGAGCATGGCCATGAGCGTCACCCAGCCCGTCTCGGCGTTCTTCCAGGGCAGGAAGTGCCTGTCGCGGATCTCCTGGAAGACGGGCTCCTTGAGGCCGTCTGGCGAGGCGGGGTCCCACATCGGCGGATCGGGCCACCAGATCGCGAAGATGTTGAAGAACGTCGAGTATTCGGCGACCGGCGTCACGGCCCGGGGATCGCCCGGCGTGAACGCCCGGACGACCGAGCGCGCGTCCTCGAGGAACTCGGCCCGCATTTCAGGATTGTTGTAGGGCTTGGATTCGCGAGCCGTCCAACGGTTGATGATGACGATGTTGATCCGATTGTCCTTGGGACCGTTGACCAGAAGGGGGACGAATTCGAGCTTGGGCCAGATCGCATCGACATAGGCTTTGGCCTTGGCCCGGTCCGGCCGGTCCTGCGGCGCGCCGACCGGGGAGAAAAGGAGCACGGCGAGAGCGAGAGACGTGAGGATCCGGGAGATCTTCGGCATCGTGGGCGTCTTCGGCACGGCGCAGGGCTCCTTTCGCGATCGGGGGCGGCCGCTCCTCTAGCGAGGCGAGAGAACGAAAGACAGGGGAGCTTTCGTCTCGGCCGCGAACCAGACGGCGAGATCGGTCCCCTCCAAAGTCCGGATGTGGCCGACCTTGAATCCGCGGCCGGGGGCGACGGCGCGGCCGCCGAGGGTTAGGGCGGCTCCGGCCTCACTCCAATTCTTGACGAAAAGGGCCACGTTGACCACAGGGGACGCGTCGCTCGCCTGGATCTCCCCCCTCAGATCGCCCGTCCGGCCGGAGGCCGCGGCGTCGAGGACGTAGGCCCGCTGGCCGATGTCGTAGCCGCGCGAGGCGAACCCGCCGCCTGTCACGCGCAGCTCGGGCGCTTTCGCCCAGGACCGCCCGAGGGCGGCCAGGGCGGGGGAAGCGCCCTCGGCGGCGCCGTAGATCCAGGCGGCCCACGTCGTGCCGTCCTTCTCCTCGTGGCGGGGCGGGTCGGTATAAGAAATGGAAAAGCTCGAGACGCGGTCGGGCCCGATGGCGAAGCGCCCGTCGGAGGGCAGGAGCGAGACCGGCCAATGATTGTAGGCCGAGAAATCGGCCACGGCCTTCCGGACGCGGCCGATGTAGACCGTCATCCGGCAGCCCGGTTCGAAGACGATGAACGGCTTGAGCTTCGATTTCAGGTTGACGACCTGGATGTTCGGATTCGCCGGGAGGAGGTTCCGCGACTTCGCCGGGCTGTCCATCTCCCCGGGCCAGGAATATGTCCGGCTCTCCCCGTTCAGGTTGAGGAGAGTCAGGGCGTCGGGATTGAGGATGTCCTCGGCGTTCTGACCCGGCTCGCAGAGGGGAATGGTCTCCTGGACCTCGGACGGCGATCCGGCCCCGAGCGCGTCGGTCGTCCAGACCATCTTCCGAACGCAGGTCCGGTCGGGATAGAAATAATAGTATTCGTCGACCCACAGACCCCAGCCCGCCGTCTCCTCGACCCGCCACCGGTGGTCGCGAGAGCTCATCGGCGCATAGCGCCAATGGACCACGGCCCGGGCCTCGGTCGATTCCAGGATCCGGACGTTCGAGTTGAGGCAACGGGGGTCCTCCATGTGCTCGAAGCATCCGTCGATCCCATCCCAGGTTTCGAAGCTCTGGTCGGCGATCCATTGCCCGTTGTCCATGACCCAAGCCGGCCCGTAGCGCGTCCCGCGCCAGAAGATCACTTTCACCGGCGAGTCGTCGAACCGGACGACGATGTCCGCGGCCGGCCCGACGGGCCAGAGCGCGTCCCAGCCGTCTTCGTAGGCGAGCTTCGTGTAGTAGGCGCCGAAACGGGCCGGCCCTTTCGGCCCCGCCGGCAGGAGCCGGGCGGAGAGGGCCGGAGAGCCGGGGGCCGGCACACCCGCGCGGAGCCGGGCCAGATCGTCGGCGCCGAGCGCGCGGTTGTGGATGCGGATCTCGTCCATGATCCCATCGAAGGCGAACCAGGCCGGGATCGTCCCCGTGCCCGCGCCGACAATGTGCGAGGGCAGGCGCTTGTCGGGATTCATGCCGATGAGAAGGTCCGCGCCGCCGGCATAGGCCGCCGCGCCCGCGACGGGCCGCGACGCGACCTCGAGGCCATCGAGGAAGAGGCGGATGCCTTCTCCCGCCTTGAATGAGGCGGCGATGTGCGACCACTTCCGCAGCGGGAGCTTGACCGGGGAGAGGGCCTCGACCCACGCCCCGCGAACGGAGATTTTGAGGCCGAACTCGCCGAGAGGTCCGACGCCGAACGAATAGCCGACGAGCCCGTTCGCTTCCTGGCCGACGATGGGAACCCAGCTCCAGGGCAGCGCGGCCGGGGCCACCCAGGCGTCGATCGTGAAGGCGTCGCCCAGGCGCGGGGCCTGACGGCCCTTGCGGACCGCACAGGTCGTGTAGCCGTCAAAGGCCAGGCCGGATCCGGCGACGCCGGGCACGATACGATATCGGCCTCGAAGAGCGTCTTTGGTCCCGGTCGCGGCGTCCACGACTTCTGTCCCGGCCGGCGGCGGATCGAACGTCCACAGGGCGATCGGTCCGGTCGATGATGGGCGAATGTCCTGCCCGGAGACCGTCATGGCGCCGTCGGCAACAGCCAAGGGAAGGGAGAGAATTATGAGGAAGCCCGTGATCCACGCGCTCGGCTTGGTCATCGGCATCGCCCTCCTGGAAAATCGCATTGACAGAAGCGAGTGCGTCGGATAGATTACATTTATTTCATTAAGAAAGGAAGTCGGAAATGCGCTTCTTTTCCAAGACGGATCCATCCAAGCGGTTCCATCTTCCCGCAATGATCGCCGTCCTCGTCCTCCTTGCTTCGGTCGCTCCGGCAGACGGGCTTCGGCCGGCCGGCCAGGCATCTTCCCCCTCCGGGCCGGCCGCGCCGGAGTGGAAGCTCTGGTATCGCCAGCCGGCTGCAGCCTGGACCGAGGCGCTACCGGTCGGCAATGGCCGTCTGGGCGCCATGGTCTACGGGTGCACTCAGAGTGAGCTCATCCGGCTCAACGAAGCCACCGTCTGGACGGGCGGTCCCTACGATCCGCATGGAACCGGCGCCGGCGTCAAGGCCCTGCCCGAGATCCGGCGGCTCGTCTTCGAAGGCAAGGGCAAGGAAGCGGAAGCCCTCTTCGAGAAGGAGATGATGGCCAAGGTCTGGGACCAGGCCCAGTTTCAGCCGCTCGGCGACCTCAAGCTCTCCTTCGCCGGTTTGGGCGATATCGCCGGCTACCGCCGCGAGCTCGATCTCGACACGGCGATCGCCCGGACGACGTTCCGCTCGGGCGGAACGACCTGCGTTCGCGAAGTCTTATGCTCGCCCGTGGACCAGGTGATCCTCGTCCGCCTGACCGCCGACAAGCCGGGGGCGATCTCGCTGTTCGCCACCCTCGACGGCCGGGTCAATGCCCGCCGACGCGGCGATGAGAGCTGGACCGTGCGCGGCGAGGCGCCGGCCGCGGTTGTCCTCCGCGGCGAGACGGCGAGCTTCCGCGGGGCGACCGAACGGCTTCGCTACGAGGCCCGGCTCCAGGCGGAGGCGGAAGGCGGGTCGGTCGCGCTCTACAATTCGAGCGAACACGACGCGATCCGGGTCACGGGAGCGGACTCCGTGACGCTGACCATCGCCGCCGCAACGAGCTTCAAGACCTACCGCGACGCGAGCGCCGACCCGGCCGCCCGGGTCAAAGAGACCTTCTCCAAGATCGAAGGGAAAGCCTACGAACGCGTCCGGGACGACTCCGTCGCCGACCACAGGCGCATCTTCCGCCGGGCGGCCGTCGAATTCGGCCCGCCAGACGCGGCCAAAGCCGCCGCGGCGCTTCCGACCGATGAGCGGTTCGCGGCTTTCGCCTCCGGAAACGATCCCGGCCTCGCCGCCCTCTACTTCCAGTTCGGCCGCTACCTCCTCATCGGCTCCTCGCGGCCCGGCGGCCAGCCGGCCAACCTCCAGGGGCTGTGGAACGCCGATATGAATCCCGCCTGGGGCAGCAAATACACCTCCAACATCAACCTTCAGATGAACTATTGGCCGGCCGAGGTCGCCAACCTGGCCGAGTGCGCCGAACCGCTCTTCGCCATGATCAAGGATCTGTCCGACGCGGCACGCGGGACGGCCCAGGCGAATTGGGGTGCCCGCGGCTGGCTGCTGGGGCACAACACCGACATCTGGCGCGCGACCGCGCCCATTCATGGGGCCTACTGGGGGGCATGGCACACGGGCGGGGCCTGGCTGTGCACGCAGCTGTGGGAGCATTACCTCTACTCGGGAGACCGCGCCTTCCTCGCGGAATACTACCCCATGATCAAGGCCGCGGCCGAGTTCTTCCTCGACACGCTCGTCATCCACCCGAAGACCGGCTGGCTGGTCACGAATCCATCGGGCTCGCCCGAAAACGGGCCGGGCGGCGATTTGGCCTGGACCCGCAACCCCGACGGGACGCGCAACCGCCCGATCGGCATTGCCGCCGGGCCGACCATGGATCTCCAGATCGTCGGCGAGCTCTTCGGCCTCGCCGGGCGCGCCTCCGAGATCCTTGGCCTGGACCCGGACTTCCGGGCCCAGATGGCGAAGGCCAAGGCGAGGCTCGAGCCGATGCGCATCGGCCGCCTCGGCCAGCTCCAGGAGTGGATGGACGACGTCGACAGCCCGGACGATCACCACCGCCACGTCTCGCACCTGTGGGGCCTCTACCCCGGCACGTCCATCTCGCCAAAGACAACGCCGAAGCTTGTCGAAGCGGCCAAGCGGACGCTGGAGCTGCGGGGCGACGCGGGCACGGGCTGGTCCATGGCCTGGAAGATCGCCTTCTGGGCCCGCCTCCTTGACGGCAGCCACACCTGGGAGATGGTCAAGCGCCAGCTTTCCTTGACGACGGACCTCACCGGCAAGGGGGGGACCTATCCCAACCTGCTCGACGCCCACCCACCCTTCCAGATCGACGGAAACCTGGGCGGCGCGGCCGGGATGGCCGAGATGCTCCTCCAGTCGCACGAGGGCGAGATCGTCCTTCTTCCGGCGCTGCCGCCGGCCCTGTCCCAGGGCGCGTTCCGAGGCCTGCGGGCGCGGGGCGGCTTCGACGTTGACGCGGGCTGGGAGAACGGCGCTCTCACAAGCGCCGCGATCACCTCCCGCCTGGGCGGGACGTGCCGCGTTCGCTGGGGCAAGCTCGCGACGGAATTCAAGACCGTCGCCGGAAAGACCTACGTCCTCGACCCAAAGGCGGCCGGCAAGCTCCGCTTCCTGCCGCAAGTCGGATCAAAATAACGGCCGCCTTCGAGAGAGTCCGGTGGAATCATCCGGACTCGAAAATGATCGATCATGGATCGATGGCCGATGACGAAAGCGAATCACTATATTCATTCTCAACTAAATGGGCGAACAGAATATGGTCTTGACATGTTCCTTTTGTTAGTTAGATAATTTAAGTAACAAAGTACCGTGCGGGCTATACGTCTTGACAAGGAGGCCGAAATGAAGGGCAAGAATTTCGTTGGCATTCTTCTTTCAGTGATTTTTTTCGCGGTCTTATTAAATGCCCAAGCTCCCCAAACAGGATCCATCCGCGGGAGGGTGCTCGACAAGGACGGAGAGCCCCTGCCGGGCGTCGCCATCACGGTGACCGGGCCCGCCCTGATCGGGCGCGAGGCGACGGTCACGAACGAAGGAGGAGCGTTTCGGATCGCCTCCCTGCCGCCGGGGAAAGACTATGCCGTCCTGGCCGAGCTCAACGGATTTCAACCCGTTAAAAGAGAGAATCTCATCGTCCAGGTCGGGGCCACGGTGACCATCGAGATCCAGCTGCAGCTGTCGGACATCAAAACCGAGATCACGGTCGTCGGGACTGCTCCCATCGTCGATACCGCCCAGGCCAAGATGGTCCAGACGGTAACCAAGGAGGTTCTCAACGCCCTGCCCTTGAGCCGGGACTATATTTCCGCCACCCAGATCGCTCCCGCGGTCCAGGAAAGACGGATCCACGGCGGGACCAGAAACGACACGGGATTGATGGTGGACGGCGCCGCGGCCAATGCCGCGAATCAGGGGTTCGCCGAGGTCAACATCAGCTGGGACACGATCGAAGAGATCGAGCTGATCACCGGAGCGGTATCGGCCGAGATCGGCAACGCCGTCGGCGGGGTCATGAACGTCGTCACGAAGTCCGGCGGAGAAAAGTTCAGTTTTTCCACCTGGGCATATTACACGAACCAACACCTCTCTCAGAGCCTGTTCAGCCCAGAACAGATCTCGGCTCTAGCCGTGGCGCCGCCGAGCTTCCCCATTTTCAACGGCGAATACGGCGCCAGCCTCGGGGGGCCCGTTGTCAAGGACAAGATGTGGTTTTACGGCAATTTCGACTATCTAAACCGGGCGAGCGTGAATACGTTCCGGCCGACCACGATCCTGGGCAAATATTACGGCCAATATGATTTTCCCGAAACCGAATACTACGGATTCCTAAAGCTCAGCGCCCAGGTCACCAAGCGCCTCAGGGTCCAGCTCATGGGGACCTTGTGGAACCGCCCCAAGCCATACAATTCGATGGCCTGGAACGCCACGGCGGAGTCTAACCAGAAGAACAATGCCCACCAGGAGACGGGCTCCGCCGGCATCACCTACCTACTGAATGACAACAATTTCCTCGAAGCCCGGTTCGGTTTGTGGAGACATGAGAGCAAGATGCCGTACTCCATCGAAGGAACGGAGGATAATCCCCGCTATACGGACAGCTACACGAGCTATGTTTGGGGGAGCGGAGGTCGAAACCGGATCGGCCAAAAGAGAAACTTCAATGCGTCGTTGAAATGGACCCACTTCCAGGACGACTTCCTTGGCGCGGACCACGAAGTCAAGATGGGCGCCGAGGTCCAGTACGGACTCCAGCTTTCCGACGAATGGCGACGAAATTCCATCAGCAACTGGCTTTACTATAACGGAAATCCCTACTACTACCGCGGACTCTACGGGCTCAGCGGACCGCATCCGACCTACGGCGACGGACAGCTCCAGTTCATCACCCTTGGCCGTCAGAGCCTGGACAGCCCCGTCTATGAACGGAAGATCCGGTACGGAGGATTCATCCAGGATTCCTTGACGATCCAGAACCGGCTGACGATCAATCTCGGCCTCAGGTTCGAGTACATCCGCGGCTGGATGCCCGATGTCATCAGTCAGGGAGCCGACGACCTGGCCAAGGCGATCGGCCGGGAGTATTTTCTGCCGGCCTACGGCTTCAATCCTTATGACTACAACAAGTACAGCGGCTGGGACCCGGCCCTGACCTACCAAAGGCTGACGCCGTCGATCGGCGTCGTCTACGATGTCTTCAAGAACGGGAAGACCGCCCTGAAGCTCGCCTACGGGCAGTATGCGGAGCAGCTTCCGACGGTGACGTTCTCCTCCGCTTTTCCGGGAGGCGCGGGAGCGTTCAATTTTTACTGGTGGGACCTGAACAACAACGCCCAGCCGGATGTGCCGCCCGTCGACAGATATCAACAATTCGGGGCAAGCCCGACGGGGATGCTGTCCACCGTTTACCGGAGTCGCATCGATCCCGATCTCAAGGTCCCCTATTCGAACGAGTTCTCCGCGGCCATCGAGCATGAGGTCCTTCCCGATCTGAAGATCAGCCTCGGCTACGTCTACCAGGATCGCAAGAACATCGCCGAGGATGTCCTTTTCGATCTGAACACCAACCAAAGATGGGACACCTACGCGGCCGGCTCCTCCGCCTGGATCCCATTTCAGACGACGATCCCCGCTTACGGCGCATTCCCGGCCAAGGACGTCACGATGTATTTCATGTCTAAATCCGCCCCGGCGCAGGTCACCCGGCTGATCAACGTTCCCGAGGCCAAGAGGGTCTATCAGGACGTCGAATTGACCCTCAACAAGAGAATGTCCCACGGCTGGCAGCTCGGCGGTTCGGTCGTATATTCCAGCCTCAAAGGGAACTACAGCTATTCCTATTCCGGCAACATCTGGACCGCGGCTTTCAACACTCCAAACTGGTATATCAACAGAGACAGCACGATCGCCGATACGCGGCCGTGGATCATCAAAGCCTGGGGGACATTCACCTTTCCCTACGGCTTCGTCGCGTCCTTTTTCATGACCTACCAATCCGGATCCCCGTGGGGCCGGACCGTCACGGTCGCTCCCCCGACGGCCTGGGCCGCGGCCAACAACGCCCAGACCCTGTCGTATGCCATCCAGGTCGAGCCGGTGGGGACACGGTGGACGTCCGATTCGACCAATTTAGATGTGCGCGTCGAAAAAAACTTCAAGATCGGTAATCTCGGAAGGCTGGGATTCTTCATCGACGTCTTCAATCTGCTCGGAAACCAAAGCCTGAACATCACTACCAATCCGGGCGGAACGTGGAAACCCAACGATGCCGGGGCGACGGCGGGGACCTTCAGCCCGGGGCAGATGATCGTCACGGGACTGAATGGAACGAGGATCATCAAGCTCTCGGCGCGGTTCACGTTCTGATGACCATGGACGGGAGATCCGGTCAAGGACGACGAGGGTCCGATCGTCGGCGATCTGAGCCCTGCCGAGCGCATTTCGAGGATCGACAACCATGACCAAAACGACGACATCCCGGCGGGATTTCCTGAAGACGTTGGGGGCCGGCGGCGTGGCGTTCTCGCGGCCCGGGATCCTCCTGGGCTCTGCGGGGCCGGGTCGGACCGATATCAAAAAAAGACCGAACGTCCTTTTGATCCTCGTCGATGATCTGGGCTACGGCGATCTGGCGTGCCACGGCAATCCGGTCCTCAAGACGCCAAATATCGACCGGCTTCATAGCGACTCGGCCCGCCTGACGAATTTCCACGTCGACCCGACCTGCTCCCCCACCCGGTCCTCGCTTCTCACGGGCCGCTATTCGAGCCGGGCGGGCGTGTGGCACACGATCATGGGCCGGTCCATTCTGCCCAAGGATGAAGTCACGATGGCCGAGACGTTTTCCCGGAACGGCTACCGGACGGGGATCTTCGGCAAGTGGCACCTCGGCGACAACCATCCCTTCCGGGCCCACGAGCGCGGTTTCCAGGAGGCCGTCGTCATGGGCGGAGGGGCCATCGGCAACATGCCGGACTACTGGGACAACGACTACTTTGACGATACGTACAAACACAACGGCCGGTGGGAGAAGTATTCCGGCTACTGCACCGACGTCTTCTTCAAGGCGGCCATGGACTTCATGACCGCCGCCCCGGGGACGCCGTTCTTCTGCTATCTTCCGACCAACGCCTCCCATTGGCCCCACAACGTCGCCGAAGAGTACGTCAAGCCCTACCGGGGCCGCGTGCCCGACAATCGGGCGACCCTCTACGGCGTGATCGCCAACCTCGACGAGAACATCGGCCGGATGCTCCGCTTTTTGAGCGAACGCCAGTTGGAGAACGATACCATCCTGATCTTCATGACCGACAACGGGACGGGGTTCGGCGCCGAGTTCGACGCCCAGG
>Ga0105106_10003873_pt1 | contig 10636 bp, 9 predicted proteins | sample PPLLaktember2015_5_FD_79109 | JGI IMG/M metagenome (GOLD analysis project Ga0105106, IMG submission 79109) | Freshwater sediment microbial communities from Prairie Pothole Lake near Jamestown, North Dakota, USA - PPLs Lake P8 Core (1) Depth... | ecosystem: Environmental > Aquatic > Freshwater >... | reverse complement strand
CCCAGGTGCTGGGTTGCGATATCCAGAGGCTCGAGCACGACGGCCGTCGGCGTCAGAACGACCCCGGTCCGGGCGGCCAGCCGAAGAATGTCCTGGATTTCCGGCCGTGCGAGGTCCACCGAGGCCAGCCAGCCGTAAGGGTCCTTCGGATCCTTAGCGGCGTCGGCGGGCGTGATCTCCGGCAGGGCCAGGATCCCGTGGAAGAGCTCGTCGATCCCCATGAGGATCGCCTCTTTCCAGGGCGTCGCACCGAGATGGGCGATGACCTTGACCCCGTTGAGGTGGCCGAGCTCGATGGCCGTCCGGAGGAGGTCCCCCTTCATGTTCGCATAGACCTTGACGGAGGTCGCTCCGGACCTGATCCACCCCTCGATCTTGAGCCGGACCTCCTCGGGGGTGCGGACCGGGTTCATCCAGCCGACGGTAACGGGGTCCCCCTCAATATAGGGCCCGGAGTGGAAATAACGCGGCCCGAGCAGACGGCCTGAGTCGATCCGGTTCCGGAGGCCCATATCCCCTTCAGGCTCCATCGAACCCGGACTTCGGACCGTCGTAACCCCGGCCGCGAGATAGAGGGGAGCCAGAAGGTCGCAGGTCGTCTGCCTCCGGGCGAGGCCTCCGAACAGGTGCCCATGGGTGTCGATGAGGCCGGGGATCACGATCTTGGCGCCGAAATCGACGACCTTGAAGGATTCAGGAAGGGGCGCCGCGCCGGCCTGACCGATCCACAGGATCTTGCCTCCGGCCACGACGATCGCGGCATCCCGAAGGGTCCGCCCGGTGGCCGGATCGATGAGCAGCCCGCACTTGAATACGGAGGCTTCCGTTTGGGGAAGGATCCGCTTGGTCTGGGCGGAGGCGCCCGGCGGCAAAAAGACGGACAGGACGACGAGAGTTCCGATGATCGCGGACGCGATCCCACGCTTGATCATGAGACCCTCCTCGAGAGCGATTTTCCTGAGTTCTGAGGTCCGATCTTCATTATTGTATATTATTATACATAAATATATTTTTTATGGGTTGCTGTCAATACTTTATTGATAAAGATATGCCCGGAGCCGCAGGCGAACGATCGTCCCCAAGAGCCCGGGAACGCAGGGCCGTGACCGGCTCAGCCGAGGACCGGGTCGGATATGTAGGAGACGTCTTTCACCTGGGTCTGAAAACCGGGATCCGGGCCGGAAGCTGGTTTCCGACGAAGTAGGCCCCGACGGCTTCGAAGGCCGCCGGGTAGAAATCGCCGGCCGAGAGCGTCCGGTGCCTGAGTCCCGGGATAACGATCATCTTCTTTTCGGCCTGCCATTCTGAGATCGCCGTCCGAAGGGCCCGTTGCTTTTCGGTGAGCCCTTCCGCGGGACGATCGATAAGCCCTCGATAAAGCTCGGCCGTGTCCTGGTCGATCCAGATCTCGAGGACCATCTCCAGCGGGATCCCTCCCGGAATTTTGGGATAGGGATCCAGAATGCCCGATCCCTTGTCGATCTCCGCTTCCAGGACGGCTTTCTTTTCGTCCCGCAAACGGTTGAAGTCGAGGGCGGAAATGACGAAGACCGCGGGGCTCGCGGACAGGTCATGGAAGGCCCCCACGGCCCAGACGTGCGGGACCCGAGTCAGGTAGCACACGCCGCCGGCGCGCCCGGCAAGCAGGGCTTCATCCAGGCCGTCTCTGCCGTGATACAGGAGCCCTTCCCCGAACTCGAGCGCACGACCGCTCCTCACGAGGTCCTTCTGGTCGGGCCTCGCGTCCGCTCGCTCCTCGAGATAAAGCCATTCGAGATGAACGCGGCCCCCGAGGCTCTTGAGCTTGCGGACCTGGGGGAGGAGGTCGACACCTGCCGTCACGGGCTCCTGGGCGGCGCGAAGCGCGAACGGGGAAGGGCACGAGAATCCCCATAAGACGAGGACGATCAAAGCCCGGCGGGAGCTGTCCGGGCGGCCCGGCACTCCTCGATTTCTCATTTTTCCCCCTCCGGATCACAGGCCCCGGGTGACGAATCCGGCCACGGCGAACAGGACGAGGGCGATCGAGGCCGCGATGAGCGCGTACGGGAGCTGGGTCCTGATGTGATCCACGACCTTGACGCGGGCGGCCATGCCCGTGACGATGCTCGTATCGGAAACGGGAGAACAGTTGTCGCCGAAGACGCCCCCGCTGATGCAGGCGGCGAAAGCGAGGGCAGGCTTGATGCCGAGGACGGAGGCCATGGGCAGGGCGATAGGGATCAGGATGGCGAACGTCCCGTAGGACGTGCCCGTGGCGAAGGAAATGACACAGCCCAGCCCGAAGAGGAGGGCGGGAAGGAGGAAGGCCGGCAGCCCCTGCTTGGCCGCTCCGGCCAGGTACATGCCCGTCCCCAACTGCCGGCTCACGTCTCCGAGCGTCAGGGCGAAAACCAGCAGGACGGCTACAGGGAGGAGCTCGCCCATCCCGTTGAAGAGGATATCGATGATCTCCCCGAAGCGAAATGCCTTTTTGGCCATCAGCAGGGCTGAGGCTGCGAAAATCGCGCTGATCGCCGCATAGAATATCGAGGACGAGCCGGATCCCTTGATGATATTCCCGTCCCCGGTGACATAAAGACAGACGAAGACCATGACCAGGAGGACCGCAACGGGAACGATCATGTAAAGCGCGTTCGGCTTGACGTCCGGCCGTCCGCCGCCGAGCCCCGCCGAGGCCTCGGGACCTTTCCCGTCGTCGGCAGGCCCCGCCGAGGCCGCCTTCTCGGCCTTGCGCATCGGCCCGATCGTCAACCCCGTGGACATGACGACCGCCACGAGGGCCAGGCTCGCGAGGCAATAATAGCTGTAGGGGATGGCTTCGACCAGGAGTCCCATCGGAGACTTCACGTTCTGGGTCGCCAACAGGCTCATGTAGAAGGCCCCCCAGCTGTTGATGACGACGATGGCTACGAAATTGATGCTCACCGTGTGGAGAAAATAGGCCAGGCGCTCCCTCGAGATCCGCAAACGGTCGTAAACGGGCCTCATGACGAAGCCGTTGACGAGGATGCTCGAATAGCATTCGATGAAGATCGATATCCCCAGGAGAAACGTCAGAGGAAAGACGCCCCGCTTGGACCCAAGGAGCCTCGTCTTCTCGACCCAGCCGATGAATCCCCGGAACCCGTTGGATTCGCGGATGAGGGCCAGGAGGGCGCCCACGAGGAGGCTGAAAACGATGATCTCAACGTTGCCCTTGGCGGAGGAAACCCTCAGGGCGTCATCCATAGTCCGGAAGAAGGACGGCAGGACGCGGCCACCGCCGAGGATGGTCTCCCCGATCCAAACGCCTAGAAAAAGGGCCGGCAAAAGCTGTTTTTTCCAGAGCGCGAGCCCGATCGCCACGGCCGGGGGGAGGAGCGATAGAATGCCGAACGTCTCCGACAAGTCATGCCTCCTTGCAGCAGCCCTCGGGTCCCGCCATTATTCCTGAAGCCGGGGGGAAAAACAAGCGGCCCCGGTGGACGCCTATTCGAAGAGCGTTATCAGACCGCCCGTATGCCAGAAAAGGACGTTCTGGCCCTCCGAAAACCGCCCGCTCCGGCAATAATCCAGGACCCCGGCGGCGGACTTGCTCGTGTATACGGGGTCGAGGAGGACCCCCTCGGTCCGGGCGAAGAGGGCGTCCGCTTCCCGGGACGCGTCCGAAGGGATCCCATAGCCGTCGCCGATAAAGCGGTCGTCGACGACGATCCGCGACGGATCGTTTTCTCCCCGGAGTCCGAGCCGTTCGAGCATCGGCCCCATGATCCCGGAGATGGTCGCCCTGATCGAGGCCGAAGGATCGTCGGGGCTGATCCCGACGATCTGAAGCCCGGGCCGGCCGAAGAGCCGTTTTCCGACCTCGAGCCCCGCCTGGGTCCCTCCCGAAGAGCTCCCCATAACAATGGCGTCGAATGTGATCCCCAGCTCCGCCTCCTGGCGAGTCATCTCCTCGAAGGCATTGACGAAACCGAAGGACCCCACCTCGTCGGACGCGCCGAGGGGGATCATATAGACGATCTCTCCGCGGGCACGGAGGCCGGCGGCCACCTCGGCCATCCTTCCGGTCCTGTCCTCCCGCCCGTCGACGTGATGGATCTCGACGCCCAGCAGGTTCTCGATGCGGTAATTAGCCGTCGGGGGCTCCGGGGGGACGCCGTTCAGGACCAGCGCGCACCCCAAGCCACAGCTCCGGGCGACGAGGGCCGTGATGCGGGCGTGATTGGATTGGACCGATCCGATGGTGACGACGGCGGTCGCGCCCTTGCGCCGGACGTCGGCCATCACGTATTCGAGCTTCCGGACCTTGTTCCCGCCGATCAAGTGGCCGAGGAAGTCGTCCCGCTTGATGAAGATCTTCGGGGAATTCGGGATCTCCTTTTCGAGGCGGGCGCAACGATGAACGGGGGTGCCGAGATTGACAAGCGGAATTCTCGGGGTGGCGTGCAACGCCTCCATGGGGTTTGGCATCTTGTTCAAGAGTGATTCTCCTTCCGGAATATTTCTGTTCAAGGGATCTTATGGAGCAGAACGACACCATGGGTCGGGTCAATCGCCCGGCCGTTCTCGACGCTGAGCTTCCCGTTGACGAGGACATGGGAGATGCCAGCGCTGAACCGATGAGGGGCCTCAAAGGTCGCCTCATCCCTGACGGCGCCCGCATTCAGGATGACAAGGTCCGCCGCGAATCCGGGCCTGATCAACCCCCGGTCCTCGAGTCGCAGCAGCTGGGCCGGGAGGGAACTCATCTTGCGGATGGCCTCTTCGAGACCCAGGACTCCTTCCTCCCTCACATACTTGCGCAGAACCCTGGGAAACGTCCCGTAGTTCCTGGGATGGACGCCGGCTTCCCCCTCGGCGACGACGGAGCCGTCCGAGCCGATCATTACCCAAGGCTGTCTTATGGCCTGGAGGACGTCATCCTCGGACATCGTGCTCAGGGAGATCATCAGGCCGTCCCCTTCCTCCAGGTAGAGGTCGGCGGCGATGTCAAACTCCGGCCGCTTTTGCTCGGCGGCCAGGTCGCAGAACATCCGGCCGACGAGTTCGGGGTGTTTCAGACTGCCCATGATACTAAAATTCAGCCAGCCGCCTTTGGCGACCCAATTGACCCGGTCGGGCAATCCGTCCTCGGTCGCCCTCCGGATCTTATCCCTTGCGGCCGGGTCCCGGAGGGCCTTGGCCAGCTCGCTCGTATAGCGGGCGGCCAGGGCGTCGTTCCCCTCCCCCCGGGCGGCCATTTTCTCAAGCTCATCGAAAGGCTCCATGCCGGGAGGGACGTTGAATACGATTTGGAGCGGAACCGTGGCCGAATTCCTGTAGGGGTACATGTCGGCCGTGATCTCCACCCCCCGTTCCCGGGCTTCGCGGACGAATTGGATCGCCTTCCCTAAGGATCCCCAGTTCGGCTTTCCGGTCGCTTTGAAGTGGGAGATGTCGGCCCTGGCGCCCGATTCCTCCCCGATGCGGATCGTCTCCAGGACCGCATCGATCAGGGCCTCTTCTTCGCTCCTCATGTGGGAGCTGTAGATCCCCCCGAACTCGGCGACGACCCGGGCCAGGGCGATGATCTCCTCGGTTCCCGCGTACCGGTCGGGGATGTATTGGAGGCCCGTCGAAAGCCCCCAAGCCCCCTCCTCCATCGCTCGACGCATGAGGGAGACCATCCGCGCCAATTCTTCGGCGGAAGGAGCCCGGTTATCCGTCCCCAGGACCTCCCTCCGAATCGTCCCGAACCCTGCCAGGATGACAGCGTTCGTGCCGATTCCCGTCATGGCCCGGGAAGCCTCACGGACCCTGAGCGGGCCGTACCCGCAATTCCCGGTCACCACAGTGGTCACGCCCTGGGTGATATAGTTCAGGTTGGCCTTGAGCGCCGGGCTGGACAGCCCCGATTCGCAGTGGGTATGCATGTCGATGAACCCCGGGGTGACGACCTGTCCCCGGGCATCGATGATCCGGGAAGCCGACCTGCCCTTCAGGCTCCCAACGGCGGCGATTCGGTCTCCCCGCACGGCAACGTCTGCGTAGAACCACGGGTTTCCCGTGCCGTCGATAACCCGGCCGTTGGCGATGATGAGATCGTAGTCCGGGGCTTTCCGAGCCGCCCCGCAACCGGCCAAAGACAGGGAAAGAAGGAGGACCGCGGTCCATCCCGGGATATTCCTGATCCTCATATCCACTGACCACCTCCTGCCGCGGGCCCTGGTGCGCCTGGCGGACCTGCGACGATTTTATTTCTTATATATATATAATTATAAAACATTCTCATGTCAAGGGCTGCCCTTGATTATCCGGGAGTGCACAGCTTGGTTCTTGCGGTACCATCGTCCCGAGTGGACTCCGAGACTTCGACCGCATCCTGACCGACCATTGCCTCGAGATCGCCCACGCCTGGGACGTCCGGAAGATCGCAGCCGTCACCACGACCGACAATCCCCGGATGATCGCCGTCTTCCGCAAGCGGGGCTTCGACATCCGGACCGACGAGGCCGGCCTGGTCGAGGCCTCCAAAGAGCTGTAGCCCGGCCCGCGCGCCTCGATAACCGCATCGAGCTTCGAGGTCCCTGTTCCCCTTGAAGGGCGTGCGGCGCTGCGCGTCGAGCGCTTCGGGGCCGAGCCTCGATATTTGAACCCGTTTCTGATATAAGGAAATCTATGAACAAGAAGACGCCCTTCCTCCTCTCCTTGATCGCAGCCGCCGGCGCGGCATTCGCCCAAACGGACAAGCCACAGCCGGCGTTCGGAATCTTGTTCTCGGGCTTCATCCGGACCGACGTCATCTACGATTCCCGGCAAACGGTGAGCATCCGCCTTCTTTTGCCTACGTCTTGCTTATTCTGAGGTTGCGCGAGCCGATCGGCTCGCTTATAATTTTCCCGGCCGGTGACCCGGCAAGGAGGACGAAATGACACGAAAGAGGCTTCTTGCGATCTCGCTCCTTGCGGGATTTGTGCTCTGGGCCGCCCCCGGCGTTCGGCCTTCCGCGCTCCAGGCCGCCGAATTGGAGTCGATCTCGTTTGCAAAAGAAGGTCCCGCGGTCGCCGTCGTCGTGCGCATCGACGGCGAGTTCGGCAACGAGGCTTTCACGCTCAGAGAGCCGGATCGGCTCGTCATCGACATATCCCCCATTGAAGGGATTGCGGCCGCGGAGGCCGTAGAGATCAACGAGTGCGGCGTCCTGCGCGTCAGGACGGGTCGGTTCCAGGCCTCGGTCGCCCGCATGGTCTTCGACCTGGACGGCCCGAGCGTCAGGTACTGGATCGACAGGACCGCTGAGGGATTGAAGATCACGCTCTGGAAGGAAGGCGAACCCGCCCTGCGGACCGATGAGTTGGCGCCCGGCGCCCAGGCGCCGCAGGTCCAGCCCAAGACCAAAACGGAAGTGCCGGCGGAAACACCGCCCGCGCCCATCGCTGCCCCTCCCGAAAAACACGTCGAGCGGTCGATCCCGACCTTCGGGGCCAAGGAGGCGCCCGAGCGGGGATTCTTTGCCCTCCTCGGCGTCGGCATCGGAACGTTCCTGAGCTCCGAATCGACGTTCACCCGGAGCTTCCCCGTAGACGCCAGGCAGGGGACGGCGGAATCGATCTATAAGCCGAAACTGAACATCCCGGCAGTTCTAAGCTTCGGGAGGTACGTCCATCTCCAGGAGATGAACATCAAGCTGGGGCTCGACTTCGAATACTGGAACTTCAAGAGCGACGGGGCCCACGTGTTCACGGTCCCCCATCCCTTCCTGGCCGACACCGACAGGACGCTCGAAGCCACGAACTCGTTCGGGAGCTATTTCACCGCCATCTCTGCCTACGCCCTCGTCCGGGTCTTCACGAACGGCAATCTGACGGTCCTGGCAGGGCCGGAGATCGGTCTCGTCTTCGGAAAGTACAAGTTCCTCGATACGATCGACATCGCCGATGCGCCGCCCTACACCGAGGCCGAGCTCAGCATCCGGGAACTCACCTACGCGGACCTATCGGCCTCGAGCCCGCTGGCGGGGCTGAGGGTCGGTTTCGACTACAAGCTGTCGTCGAAGCTTTCGCTCGTCCTGGATATCAAGGCGACTTACGTCAGCCCCGAGATCGGCAAGCTTGCGAACAAGCTCGGCCTCTCCCAGGCCGGCGCCGTCATCGGGATCCAATACAACTTCTAGGGATCGCCTTCTGTAGCCGCAGGCTTCAGCCTGCGCTGGAACGAATGTGCGATCTAAAGTCGAGGCAGATCAACCTACGGGCAGGACCGTGCGGCCGCGCCCTTCGTTGATGACCTCGGCCATGGCCAAGTAGATGGCGGAGAGCCCGCAAACGATCCCCTCGAACCCCGCGATCCTCCCGACGAGCGCCGAGCCCGTCCAGTCGCGGGCCGCCAACAGCCAGAACAGGACCGTCAGGCTCAGGAAAATGAACCGGAGGACCTTGTTCTTGCCGTAGGTCCCGACCCACATGAAGGCCGAGAAGAGCCCCCAGAGGAAAAGATACCAGGCGAGGTAGGGCGCGGGGGTCGGACCGCCGTTCGGGGCGTTCGTCCCGGGGATGACCCAGATGGCGACGAGCGAGAGCCAGAACAGGCCGTAAGACGTGAAGGCCGTCGTCCCTAACGTGTTCCCCTTCTTGAATTCCATGATGCCGGCGATGATCTGGGCCAGCCCCCCATAAAAGATGCCCGTGGCCAGGACCATGGCGCTGACGGGGAAGAACCCGGCGTTGTGGATGTTGAGAAGCACCGTCGTCATCCCGAAGCCCATCAAGCCGAGAGGAGCGGGGTTGGCGAGTTTCGTTCCTTCGGTCGTCATGCGATCTCCTTGTTCACATCCCGAATTTCTCGATGATCTCCTGCTTGGACTTGCCGAGGATGTCGTATTTCTTCCCGACCTTGACGAACGCGTCGAGGGCCTTGTCAAGGTGGTGCGTCTCGTGGCCGGCCGAAAGCTGGGTCCGGATGCGGGCCTGGCCCTGGGGAACGACCGGGAAGAAGAAGCCCATGGCGTAGACGCCCTCGTCGTAAAGGGCTTTGGAGAAGTCCTGGGACAGCTTGGCATTGAACAGCATGACCGGGACGATGGGCGTGTCGCCTTCCTTGAGGACGAAGCCGGCCTCGGTCAGGCCCTTCCGCCAGTGGGCGGCGTTCCTCTCGAGCTTGTCCCGCCGCTCGGTGCTCGCCGAGAGGATCTCCATGACCTTGAGAACGCCCGCCACGACGACCGGCGCGATGGTGTTCGAGAACAGGTACGGCCGGGCTTTCTGGCGACACATCTCGACGAGTTCTTTTCGGCCTGAGACACAGCCCCCCGACGCACCGCCGAGGGCCTTGCCGAAGGTCGTCGTGATGACGTCGATCTTGCCCATGACGCCGCAGCGCTCGTGCGTCCCGCGGCCGGTCTTGCCGATGAAACCCGAGGCGTGGGAGTCGTCGACGAGGAGCATGGCGTCGTACTTCTCGCAGAGGGCGACGCATTCGTCGAGCTTGGCCGCGTCGCCGTCCATCGAGAAGACGCCGTCCGTGATGACGACCTTGAACCGCTTGTCGGCGTGAAGCTGGAGCTTGTTCTCGAGGTGGGCCATGTCCGAGTGCTTGAAAGTGTCGTGCATGGCCGAGCAGAGGCGAATGCCGTCGACGAGGGAGGCGTGGACGAGCCGGTCCGAGATCATGACGTCGTCTTTGGTCAGGATGGCCTCGAAGACGCCCGCGTTGGCGTCCATGCATGAGGGGAAGAGGAGCGTGTCCTCGGTCCCCAGGAACTCGGTCAGCCGGCGCTCGAGCTCGCGGTGGATGTCCTGGGTCCCGCAGATGAAGCGGACCGAGGACATGCCGTAGCCGCGCGCGTCGAGCCCCTCGTGGGCGGCCCGGACGACGTCCGGGTGGCTCGAGAGGCCGAGGTAGTTGTTGGCGCACATGTTGATAACCTTCTTCAAGGCCGCGCCGGCCGGGAATTCGACCTCGATGTCCGCCGCCTGCGGCGAATGGATGTATCGCTCCTGTTTGAAGATGCCCGCGTCGCGGATGCCCTGGAGTTGGGCCTCGTAGATGCCGCGGACCTTGTCGCTGTATGCCATGAGGGAACCTCCTGAGAAGAGTCGGGCGGCGGACGTCCCCGCGCGCCCCCCGATGCGCCCGGGGACCTAGGCCTTGACAAACTCCCGGACGAGGACGGCGATGCGGTTGACCGAATCGAACGCCTCGGGCGTCGCCCTATCGTCGGGGATCTGGATGTTGTACTTGTTCTCGAGGAACCGCTTCAGCGAAACCATCGAGAACGAGTCGACGATGCCGCCCGAGATGAGCGGGGTCTCGAAAGTGATGGGGTCGCTGTCGGCCTCAAGGTATTCCTCGGTCACGTACTTCAAAACGATGTCTTTGAGATCATCCATGGTCATTCTCCTAAAGGATCATTGTACCTTAATCGTTCTCGAGGGTCGAGGTGTCGCCGATCTCCTCGCCCCACTCGCGGGCGTGGAGGATGCGGCGCATGATCTTCCCGCTCCGGGTCTTGGGCAGGGAGTCGACGAACTCGATCTCCTGGGGCATGGCCAGCGGCGACAGCTTCTTCCGGACGAAGTTCATGATGTCGAGGTCGAGGTCCTTGCCGGCCGCGAAGCCCGGCTTCAGGGTGACGAAGGCCTTGACGACCTCGAGGTTGATGGGGTCCGGCTTG
>Ga0105106_10003871_pt1 | contig 10638 bp, 9 predicted proteins | sample PPLLaktember2015_5_FD_79109 | JGI IMG/M metagenome (GOLD analysis project Ga0105106, IMG submission 79109) | Freshwater sediment microbial communities from Prairie Pothole Lake near Jamestown, North Dakota, USA - PPLs Lake P8 Core (1) Depth... | ecosystem: Environmental > Aquatic > Freshwater >... | reverse complement strand
TCGATCTTTTTCGATTTCCGGCCGCTCACCGGCGATTCGACGCTGGCCGGCGCGCTGCGCGAGCGTGTCACCCGCCGCGCAGCGGATACGCCGCGCTTCCTCAAGCAGATGAGCGACAACGCGCTGCGCAATGGTCCGCCGTCCTCCTGGACAGGGGGCTTGCTCGAGACGCTGTTCACCCGTGAAGAGGCGCTGGTCGACCTCAAGCTGAACGGCACCGCGCCCTTCGTCGACGGAGCACGGGTGCTGGCGCTGGCCGGCGGCATCCGGGAAACCGGCACTGCCGAGCGGTTGCAGGCGCTGGCGGCCGCCGGGCGCCTCACGCAGGACGACGTTCGCGGCTGGGTCGACTCGTTCCAGTTCCTGCAGGGCCTGCGCCTGCGGGTGCAACACCGGCTCGAGGACCGGTCGACGGACAACCCGAACCTGCTCGATACCCGCGAATTGTCGGAGATCGACCGGCGCATTCTCAAGGACGCATTCCGCCAGGCGCGCAAGCTGCAGCAGCGGCTGGCACTCGACTATCCCGGCTGACGCGATAGGCCCTAGGAGTCGATTCAACTGCGACAGACTCCTAGAGCTGGAAATCGAGCGCCAGCCTGCTTTGCAGCTTGCGCGCCTGCCTGAAGGATTCCTTCAGGATGTGGCGGTCCAGTTCGTTGAGCGCACGCGGATCGATGCGGTTCGCCCCGGCCGCCCCGGCATCCATCGAGCGCTGGCGCCGCAGGCGCAGCAACTGGATGTAGTAGAAGCCGTCGACGATCGCCGCGATGTCATCGCCGCCCATGTCGGCAATCTCGCCGACGCTGCGCAGCCGCTGCGCGGTGCCGGTGTGCGCGACGCCATTGGCCAGCGCCATGACGCGCGCGGCATCGACGAACGGTCGCGTCCCGTACGTCTTCAGGTCGAGCGTGCGCGGAAACTCCTTGTTGCGGTCGAACCGGAAGTCGCGCAACAGGCCGAGCGGCGGCCTGCATTCCAGGGCGTTCTCCGCCATCAAGCGCAGGAACAGGGACGCGTCGCGCACGGCCTCCAGCAGCCAGCCGTGCAACGAATCGGACAGTTCTTCGTCGCCATAGAGCGGGCGGAAGTCGAAGAAGATCGAGGCGTTCAGCAGGGCCTTCGGCTCCGGCATTTGCAGCCATCTGGAGAACTTCGCGCGCCACTCGTGCAGCGACAGGCAGCATTCGGCATTGCCCGCCATGATGCCGCCCCGGCACAGCGGAAAGCCGCAGGCGTCCAGCTTGCGATTGACCGCCCGGGCAAACGGAAGCAGGTTGCCGCGCACCGACTGCGCCTGCGCCGCGGAGGCCGCGTCGAACACGATGCCGTTGTCCTGGTCGGTCGACAGCGTCTGCTCGTAGCGCCCCTCCGATCCGAGCGCGATCCAGCACCACTTCACCGCCGGCAGGTCGAACTCGTCGTGGGTGAGTTCGACGACGCGCGAGGTCAGCAGGTCGTTCAGCGTTGAAATCAGATGGGTCATCTGCCCGGCTGCGGTGCCCTGTCGAAGCAGCGCGTCGATCGTGCGCCGGATGTCCGCTGCGCAGGCCTGCAGCGCCGGCAGGTCCCTGGCGTCGCGGATGTCGCTGGAGAGGTCCCTGACGCCGGTGCGTTGCAGGGCGAACAGGTCGCTCTGCGAGACGATGCCGACCAGGCTGCCGTCGGGTTCGACCACCAGCAGGTGTCGCAGGCCGCGCCGGGCCATGATGAGCGCGGCCTGGTAGGCGGTGGTCTGCGGCCTGACCGTGACGACACCGGCGGTCATGACGCCAGCGATCGGCTGCTCCAGGTCGCCGCCGGACAACGCGACCCGGTGAAGCAGGTCAGTCAGCGTGAATATCCCGAGCGGCAGCCTGTCCGACGCATCGGCGACGACCACCGAGCCGATGCGCAGCCGCGCCATGGTTCCGATCGCCTCGCGCACCGACGCGTCGAGCCGCACCGTGACCGGCTGGCGCCGGATCAGGCTGCCCACCGGGCTGTGGATCGCCTGCAGTTGGCTGCCCTCGGGACGGTCTCGGGCCGGGTCTTCCATGGGTCGCCCCGGCCTCAGTATGCAACCCTGGCGTAGTAGGTGCGCTCGGCTGCTTCGCGCGCCTCGCGAAGCGTGCGGATTCCCTGTTCGGCCAGAAGCGGGATCATCTTCAGGAACACCTCGCCGGTAACGATCGCATCGCCGAGCGCCGTGTGCCGGCCGATGACGTTGACGCCCAGGCGCTCGGCGATGGCCTCCAGGCGGTGCGACTCCTGGTTCGGGTGGATCACGGCGGACAACAGCAGGGTGTCGAGCACCGGTTGCCTGAACGCAACCCCGGTGGCGGCTTCCTTCATCTGCAGGAAGCGCATGTCGAAGGCGGCGTTGTGCGCGACCAGCACCGTGTCCTCGCAGAAGTCGCTGAACGCCGGGAGCACCTGATCGATGGGCGGCTGGCCGCGCAGCATCTCCTCGGTGATGCCGTGAATCCGGATCGACTCCGGCTTGATCCTGCGCCTGGGATCGACCAGCTGATCGATGGTCTCGCTCCTGAGCAGCCTGCCGTTGACGATGCGGGTCGCGCCGATCTGGATGATCTCTTCGCCGCCCGACGGATCGAGGCCGGTGGTCTCGGTGTCGAAGACCGTGTAGGTGAGTTGCGTGAGCAGCCGATCGTCGAGCGCGCGCGTCTCCTCGCTCGCCTGGAACAGATCGAAGTCGTAGTATTCGGGCCGGCTCTCGCTGTGCACGAACGCGGTCGGATCGACCGCGTCCGGCCGGGCCGCGATCGGAATCAGCAGGCGGAAGAACGACTGGTCTGCCGCCTCGTCGCGCTGCATCCAGAACTCGCCGCCGTGCCGCTCGATCACCTCGCGCAGCGTGAGGCGACTGGTTTCGCCACCGATGTTCATCGGTTCGAATTCCCAGTTCGCCGGCGTCTGTGCGCCATCGATGACGCCTGGCCAGATCAGGTCGAGATGCGCCAGGCGCCCGGCGCGCGAGAGCCGCAACAGCACTCGTTGCGCGCCGAGCTCTCCCTTCAGGCGCGACGCGAGATAGGTCAGGCCCAGCAGCAAGCCGTAGCTGTCCACCCTGACCCAGAGATCCTCGGCGACCCCGGCGGTTTCGGTCGGCAGGCCGAGTCTCTGCTCGATGCGACGCTGAGCCGCCTGGACGAGATCGGCCCCCACCATCTCCTCCAGCGGCCAGCGAACCTCGAGCGCCTCGGAGAACTCGCTCGTCGTCTGATCCAGGCGCTGTGCCATGATCGTCACTTCATCGCGGATGATTCCAACGAAGCGGTCGCGCTGTTCAGTATCCATGTCGCGGTAGTCGAGCAGGTTCTCGACCGCGGCACGGATGTTTGCCATCGAGGCGCGGCTTCCCTCGGTCAGCGAGTGCAGCATCAGGTCGCGCGTGCGCTCCATCTCGACGCTGCGAGTGATGTTCTCCAGCATCAGCACGTAGCCGCCGACCAACGGCTCACGCCTCTGGGCCGCTGCGTTCTCCGGCTCCGCGCCGAAGACCGGCGCCATGTGCACCCGGATCAACTGGCCCGCCCGGGTGGTGGTCACGAAGACCGCAGAGGGCCTGGCGCTTCCGCGCCCCATCCGGTGCCGGATGTTGTCCAGCGCGTGGGCGATCAGATGCCGCTCCATCACCGCGAAGACGGAACGACCGAGACCGATGATTCCGCCGCCTTCGCCGAGCACCTTGAACTGCAGGCGGGCCCGGTCGTTGTAGAGCAGGATGCGCCCGTGGAGATTGCAGACGATGACGCTCTGCGTGAGTTCCGACATCAGCGCCGCGAGGCGATTGCGCTCTTCCTCGAGCGAGGCCTTCGCCTGCCGGATCCTGTCCTCGACGTCGCGCTCCAGGGCTTCGCGCTGCTCGGCGAGCGCATTGACGGCCTGCGCCAGCGCCCTGATCTCGGGCGCCCCGTTCTCGGGCAGTCGCAGCGCCGGGTTGGAGGTGGCCATCACGAGCGCCTGTTCGCGAAGGCTGAGCGGTACCTGCACGTATGCCCGGTACAGCGCCTGCACCACCAGCCCGAGAAGGGCCCAGGAAATCAGGATGACGAAGATGGCCAGGCCGTACCGGACCTCGAGGGCCGCCCGGATCGCCTGTCGCTCGCTCTCCTGCATGTCGGCCCACAGCGCGACGCCGAGCACACTGAAGAGCATGGCCAGCAGCAGATAGAGACCGCCCAGCACCAGCGCGAGTTTCGCCCTGGGGGCCATTCATTCCAGTCCGAGCAGCCGCCTGACCTGCCCGACCAGGTCCTTGGTCGAAAACGGCTTGGTGACGTAGGCGTCCGCCCCGAGCGCGAGACCCTTGGCGACTTCGGTATCGCGGCCCTTGGCGGTCAGCATCAGCACCCTGACGCCGCTCCACTGCGGGTTCGCACGTATCCGTTGGCAGACTTCGAAGCCGTTCATCTTCGGCAGCATGACGTCGAGCAGGACGAGATCGGGCTTCATCTTCTCAATCGCCGCCAGCGTCGCCTCGCCATCGATGGCGGTGGCCACTTCGAAGCCCTCGCGCTTCATCAGGAACTCCAGCGAGACGACGATGTTCGGCTCGTCGTCGGCAATCAGGATTCGTCTGGTCATGCGATTGTCCTCGCCTCCCGGCGTCCGGCCGATCCAGTGGGAGCCTGGGGCAGTGTAAACGAGAACAGGACCCCTTCGCCGGGTGCGCTCGTCACCCAGAGCCGGCCCCCGAAGTGCTCGATGATGCGCCGGCTGATCGGCAGGCCCAGTCCGGTTCCCGGCGGCTTGCCGGTCAGCGTGTCGCCGACCTGCCGGAACCTCTCGAAGATGATCGCCTGGTCGGCGGCGCTGATGTCCGGGCCATTGTCGTGCACGTCGACCCGCAGATCCCCATCGCTGCGGCTCAAGGACACCCGAACGCGTCCCGTCTTCGGGGGGCTGAACTTCACGGCGTTCGAAAGCAGGTTCAACATCACCTGGATCAGGCGATCGTGGTCCGCCAGGACGGGCGGCAGTCCGGCCGGCAGGTCCAGCGTCAGTTCGATCTGCTTCTCGCCGAACAACGAGGAGGTCGCTGCGACGGATTCCTCGATGATCTCGCGCAAGTCCAGCTCCGCCGTTTGCCATTCGGCGTTGCCGGATTCGATCTTGGCCATGTCCAGGACCTGGTTGATCAGGCGCGTCAGCCGTTCGGCCTCCTTGACGATGATCGAGAGGAACTTCATGCGTTCGTCCACCGGCAAATCGGCTTCGTCGAGCAGGATCTCGGAGAACGAACGGATCGAAGTCAGTGGCGTGCGCAGCTCGTGCGTCACGGTCGAGATGAAGTCGTCCTTCATCCGGTCGAGTTCGGTCAGCCGTTCGTTGGCGGCACGCAGCTCCGCGGTGGCGGCTTCCAGTTCGCGGGACTTCTGTTCCAGTTCGCGTGAATAGGCACGCACCTGCGACGCCTCGTCCAGGATGTCCATCACCTCGTCCAGTCCGAGCGGCTCCTCCTTGACCGCAGAGGCCACCATCGCCCGCGCCGAGGCACCGCCGATGGCGCCGGCCAGCAGGGTTTCGGCGTAGCTGACCAGTCTGGCATCGGCAGTGAGTTCGTCGATCGAGCCCAGGCCGCGGCTGCGCGCGTAACCGGCAAACGCCGCCTGCGCGCGCACGGGACCGAGGAAACGGCCGATCAGCGGGACGAGATCGCCGACATGCGCGCTGCCGCGCCAGAGCCGCGAACGCTCGGCGCCGCCGCCGCGCCGGAAGACGTCGACGAACAGCGTCGCGTGGCTGGCTTCGTCGACGCTGGGACGACCCCGCAGCGAAACGCCGACATAGCAGCCGATGTTGGCGAGCATGCTCCAGAACAGGCTGTGCGAGATCTCGTCCAGCCCCGACAACCCGAACAGCTGCTGGGGCCGCAGCAGAGCGACGCCGAGCAGCCCGTCGCGCAGGAATTCCGACGGCAGCCAGTCGGATTTGGCGAAGGAGGGCAGCAGCAACGTGTACGCCCAGACCAGGAAGCCGGCCATCAGGCCGGCCACTGCGCCGTCGCGCGTGCCACCCTTCCAGTAGATGCCGCCGAAGATCGCGGGGGCGAACTGCGCAACCGCTGCAAACGAGATCAGGCCGATTCCCACCAGTGCATAGGCTTCGCCCGCGGCGCGGAAGTAGCTGTAGCCGAGCAACAGGACGGCCACGATGGCCCAGCGCCGGATCGACAGCAGCAGTCCCGACAGGTCGTGCCGCTCGTTCAGGCGCAGGCGCCGGAGGCGCAGCAGCACCGGCATCACCAGGTCGTTGCAGATCATCGTCGACAGCGCGATCGCCTCGACGATGACCATGCCGGTGGCGGCCGACAGGCCGCCGATGAAGACCAGCAAGGCCAGCGCCTCCTGGCGTTCGACCATCGGCAGCGTTAGCACGAAGGTGTCGGCGTCGACCGTTCCGTCAGGGAAGTGCAGAAGGCCGCCCAGCGCGATCGGCAGCACGAAGATGTTGATCAGGAACAGGTACAGCGGAAACAGCCAGACCGCCCTCCTCAGGTGGCCCTCGTCGACGTTCTCCACCACGGCGATCTGGAACTGTCGCGGCAGCAGCATGATCGACAGCATCGACACGACGGTCAGCGACCACCAGGTGCCGTAGCCGCTGCCGGTGTCGGCGAAGGTCATCAGGGCCTTCAGGTCGGGCACGGCTTCCGAGCGCGCGAAGATGTCGCCGAAGCCGTCGTAGATGCCGAAGGTGACGAAGGCCCCCACCGCGAGGAAGGCCAGCAGCTTGACCACCGACTCGAAGGCGATCGCCGCCACCATGCCTTCGTGCCGTTCCGTCGCGTCGAGGTGCCGCGTGCCGAACAGGATGGTGAACATCGCCAGGATCAGCGCAATGTAGAGCGCGCTGTCCTGCGACAGCGGCTGGGCGGCTGCCGTGGCGGGCATCACGATGTCCGGATAGTTCAGCAGGATCGTGAAGCTGTTCGAGATGGCCTTCAGCTGCAGCGAGATGTACGGCACGATGCCGACGACGGCGATCACGGTGACCAGACCCCCGAGCACCTGGCTCTTGCCGTAGCGAGAGGCGACGAAGTCGGCGATCGAGGTGATGCGGTTGGCCTTGCTGATGCGGATGATCTTCAGCATCACGAACCACCACAGCGCCACCATCAGCGTCGGGCCGAGATAGATCGGCAGGAAGCCGATGCCGCTGGAGGCGGCGCGCCCCACGCTGCCGTAGAAGGTCCACGTGGTGCAGTAGACCGCCAGCGAAAGCGCATAGATCGTCGGGTTGGCGATGATCGAGCGGCCCGCGTCGGCGCGCTTGTCGCCGTAGTAGGCGATGGCGAACAGCAGGCCCAGGTAGGCGAACGAGACGGCGACGATGACCCAGCCCTGCAGCACGCTCTAGGACTCCTAGGGTCTTCGACGCTCGATGACGAGTGCCAACAGGCCGATGAGCAGGCTCCAGGCGCCGAACACATAGACGTAAAGCAGGGGGATGCCGAAGATCGCCCCGGACGTGTTGAAGAGGGACAGGACCGGATAGTTGAAAAGCACGCAGCCCAGCAGGAAGATCGCAGCCAGGCGCTGACCGGTGACGTTCGAGCGATTCATGGCCCCTCACACCCCCGAGCGGCAGTATAGCCTTCCGCCTGCGGCCCGGTCAGGCCTTGTTGCCCTGCTTGAGCAGACGTTGGCGCTCGCGGTGCCATTCGCGCTCGCGCTCGCTCTCGCGCTTGTCGTACTGCTTCTTGCCCTTGGCCAGCCCGATCGCGAGCTTCACGCGACCGCGCGTGTAGTGCAGGTCGAGCGGCACCAGCGTGTAGCCTGCACGCTCGACCTTGCCGACGAGCCGGTCGATCTCCGCGGCGTGCAGCAGCAGCTTTCGGGTGCGGGTCGGGTCGGGCGTCACGTGCGTCGACGCCTCCGGCAGCGGCGTGATGTGCGCGCCGATCAGGAACAGCTCGGCGTTGCGCACGATCACGTAGCCTTCCTTGAGCTGCGCGCGTCCGGCCCGGATCGCCTTGACCTCCCATCCCTCGAGCGCGATGCCGGCCTCGACGCGCTCCTCGATGAAGTAGTCGTGGGTCGCCTTCTTGTTCTGAACGATGGTCATGTCTAGAATCCGCGACGGGGCGATCCTCGGCACGCGGCCGGGCGCTGGCGGTACGGCCCGGAATGCCGGGTGCCGGCAAGGCCGCATTGTGCCCCGGATTTCCCGCACAGAGCCCGGAGACCACCGATCCGATTCGACAAGTTGCACGCCGTCCGCAAGTCAGTCCTGCTGCCGTACAGCGCGCGGCAGATGTTCGATCTCGTCGAGCGTGTCGAGGACTACCCGAAGTTCCTGCCGTGGTGCGGCGGCACCGAGGTCGAGCGCGACGAGCAAGCCGGCATGCTCGCGACCATCCTGATCGATTATCGCGGCCTCAGGCAGCACTTCACGACCTGGAGCGTCCATCGCCCGCCCGAGGCGATTTCGATGCAGCTGCGCGACGGCCCGTTTTCGCGACTCGACGGCCAGTGGCGTTTCCTGCCGCTGCGCGAGGACGCCTGCAAGGTCGAATTCGCGCTCCACTACGCGTTCGCGCGCGGCCTGCTCGGGCGCGCGCTGGCGCCGGTGTTCGACCAGATCGCGCGCTCGTTCATTGACGCCTTCGTGCGCCGCGCGGAGCAGTTGTATGGCCGGTGACGCGCGTGACGACGGGAGTTCCCGGATCACGGTCGAGATCGTCTGGGTCGAGCGCGACGGAAAGGTCGCAGGCCGCGAGATCGAGTTGCCCGCCGGCTCGCGTATCGACGATGCACTCGTCGCCCTGAAGGCGAGTGGCCCCGGTGACGCGCTGATCGAGGCACTGGCCGGCGGCGCCCTGGTGACGGCCGTCTACGGTGAACGCTGCAGGGGTGCGGACCTGCTGCACGCCGGGGACCGGATCGAACTGCTGGCCGACCTGTCGGTCGATCCGAAACTGGCGCGGCGGCGGCGTGTCGAGACACGTCGTGCCCAGGCGCCGCGCGGCAAGCGTCGTGCGCCGGATTGACGACGCTGCGGTTCGGCCCGATCAGCCGGCCCTGGCGCAGTTGCGCCCCATCTCCTTGCGGACGTTCTCGATCCGGCGGGCGCGCTCGCGGTCGTCGAGCACTTCGCGCTCGCCGTCGGCATTGATCACGGCCGTGCGCAGGCCGCTTTCGAGCGTGCGCAGCGCGCCGCGTGCCTCCTGGCATGCACGTGCGCTCTGGGCCGCCTGCTCGCGCTCCTCGCGCTCTTTCGCGGCTGCCTCTTCGCGCTCGAGCACACGCTTGCGGTATGCCTGTTCCCTTTCGACCCAGGTGGCCGGCGCGGCAGCCGCGGCACTTGCAGATGCGGCGGGCCTCGCCGCGGTGCCGCCCGTCGCTCTCGCCGCGGACTCGTCGGCCGGGGCGCTGGCAGCGCCGGATGCCGGCGCGCTGCCGTCCGCCGAGAGCGCGGGCCTCGGTCCGCGGATTATCTGCGAGGCTCGCACGTCGGCCGGCGGGGGCAGGTCCGAGTAGACCATCCGCCCGGCGGCATCGCGCCACTGCCAGGTGCCGGCCAGCGTCGGGGTGGCGAGCAACAGGCCGGCGACTGCGATCAGACCGGGCAGGGTGCAGGGCTTGGGCATGGCAGCGTGTCGCGCGGGGTTCGGGTCAGCCGATTTTCCCCGCATGCTCCGGCCGCGGCGGTCGACCGCCGACGGATGGCGCACCCGCGGAGCCCGGCGGACTGTCAGGGACGCGCCTCTGTATAATTGTCTTTTGTGCCCGAGGGTCTCATGCGACTGGCGAAAAAGGCGCTGACGTTCGACGACGTCCTGCTGGTTCCTGCGTTCTCCGCAATCCTTCCCCGCGACACCTCCCTGAAGACCCGCCTGACCCGGCGGATCGGCCTGAACATCCCGCTGGTGTCCGCCGCCATGGACACCGTTACCGAAGCCCGCCTGGCGATCGCGATCGCCCAGGAAGGTGGCCTCGGCATCGTCCACAAGAACCTCGGGCCGCAGCAGCAGGCGGCCGAGGTCGCGCGCGTGAAGCGGCACGAGGCCGGCATCGTCGCGGATCCGATCACGATCGCGCCGCAAATGAAGGTGCTCGACGTGATCAACCTGACCCAGCAGCACCGGATCTCCGGGCTGCCGGTGGTCGAGGGCGGGAAGGTGGTGGGCATCGTCACCAACCGCGACCTGCGCTTCGAGACGCGGCTCGACGAGCCGGTCAGCCGCATCATGACGCCGCGCGAGCGGCTCGTGACCGTCCGGGAGGGCGCTTCGCTCGAGGAGGCCAAGGCGCTGATGCACCGACATCGGCTCGAGCGGGTGCTCGTGATCAACGATGCGTTCGAGCTCAAGGGCCTGATGACCGTCAAGGACATCCTGAAGGCCACCGAGCACCCGGAAGCGTGCAAGGACGACCAGGGCAAGCTACGGGTCGGCGCCGCGATCGGCGTCGGCGGCGACTCGGAAGAGCGCGCCGAGCTTCTGACCCGCGCCGGCGCCGACGTGATCGTCGTCGACACGGCGCACGGGCACACCAAGGGCGTCATCGACCGGGTGCGCGCGATCAAGCGGCAGTACCCCGCGGTCGAGATCATCGCGGGCAACGTCGCCACTGCCGAGGCCGCCCGTGCGTTGGTCGAAGCGGGCGCAGACTCGGTCAAGGTGGGCAT
>Ga0105106_10003870_pt1 | contig 10644 bp, 10 predicted proteins | sample PPLLaktember2015_5_FD_79109 | JGI IMG/M metagenome (GOLD analysis project Ga0105106, IMG submission 79109) | Freshwater sediment microbial communities from Prairie Pothole Lake near Jamestown, North Dakota, USA - PPLs Lake P8 Core (1) Depth... | ecosystem: Environmental > Aquatic > Freshwater >... | reverse complement strand
TGAAGCACCACACTCTTATCGTGAGCGAAAGATATCGTGAACTGGTAAGGGATATTTTCGATCGCAAGCGGCTTCCTGAAGACTTCTCGATGTACCTTCATGTACCGACACGGACCGACCCTTCGATGGCTCCCGCGGGATCCGACAGTATGTATCTGTTGATTCCGGTGCCGCATCTGGGAGCGGGCATCAACTGGGCGGAGGCCGCCGGGCCGTTGCGCGACCGGGTTCTGAAGTTTCTCGACGAGGACTTCGGCCTTAAGGATTTTCGTGAGAACATCGAGGTACTGGAGATGTTCACTCCGGAGGATTTCAAGAATGAACTGAATGCTCACCTCGGCAACGCGTTCAGCATCGAACCTCGCCTTACCCAGAGTGCACTGTTCCGCCCCCACAACCGGAGCGAAGTGGTGCGGAACCTCTACTTCGTCGGGGCGGGCACGCATCCGGGCGGAGGCGTGCCGGGTGTTCTGCTCGGTGCAGAAGCAACGGAAAAATGTATCCTCCAAGATTTTGCAGCCTGAAGTCACATCAAAGGTGCGTTCCATGCGGAAAACCATACTCTCTACGGTAGATGTCGCACGCCTCTTCGATGTCACCGAGACCACGGTCAAGCGGTGGGCGGACGACGGAACGCTTCATTGCCACAAGACACCCGGTGGTCACAGGAAATTCCCCATGCGCGATGTCATTGAATTCGCCGAGCGGAGCAAGTGCGAACCTGTCGGAGTGCTGTCCCTCCCCAAGGATGACGATCAAGGCACCGCAATTCAAATGGCGGTCATAGCGAGGGACTTTCGGACACTCGTCAGGATCTTTGTGGAAAAAGCTCTCTCCCCGGATCGCACGGATCTCTCGGTGTACTTTTCGTATCTCTACGAACACCGGTTCGCCCTCTGGGAAATCTGCGACAACATCGTGCGGCCGGGGATGACGGAGGTTGGCGAGTTGTTGGAGCGCGGTGAGATCGGTATCAACCAGGAGCACCGTGCCTCGTACGAGGTGCTGGACGCTCTGGCCCGGTTACAGGCGGGGATTTTTATCAAGCCCGACACCGGGAAGGCAGTGGTTTTAGCCTGCATAGCCGAGGAACTGCACGAAATCGGGCTCCGCACGGCTTCCTACATCTTCGAGGCCGAAGGGTGGACCACGCACTACATCGGGGCGCGTACTCCGCCGGCCGCGGTCGTGAGCGCAGTCGAAGAGTTGCGCCCGGGCATACTCGCGCTTTCGACGACCACCCCGGTGGAGTCGCAACGCTCCCTTGACGACCTCCGCCGGCTGACGCTGACCGTTCACGGCATGGGTGTTATCATTCTCGTCGGAGGAGCCGGTGTGCCGCAGAGCGTGCGGGAATTCCCGTCGGTGCATGCGGTTCTGTCGTCGGGGCACGATATCCTCGATTATCTATCACAAAAGGCCAATCCAGGTGAGGCGTCATGACGGTCACGGAAAACCCTGTCACGACCCATGAACACGCGCGTGAGATCACGCGCCGCTACGCCAGGACATTCTATTTCGCATCTTTTGCGTTGCCTCCGGAAAAGCGGCAGGCAGCATATGCGCTGTACTCCTTTTGCAGGCTAGTGGACAACATCGCCGATGAAACCACTGACCTCTCCTCCTCTTCCGACCGTCTGCAGCTGATGCGGCGCCATGTGGATGACGTGTACGCCGTTGACCGGGAACCGCCGCACCTGTCGGTGCTGCAGGAAACAGTGCACAGATTCGGCATTCCGAAAGAATACCTCCTCGACCTGATCGATGGTGTGGCGATGGATATTGCCGGAATGCGCCCACAGACGTTCGAGGATCTGAGGATTTATTGTTATCACGTGGCTTCCGTGGTCGGGCTCATGATGACCAAGATACTGCAACCTGACAGCGATGATGCGCTCCCATGTGCGGAGGATCTGGGGACGGCCATGCAGCTCACGAATATCCTGCGCGACGTCGGTGAAGATCTCAAGATACACCGGGTGTACCTCCCGGCCTGCGAAATGGACGCGTGGGGGGTCACGGAAGACGATCTCCACGGGCCCCGGGTGACCCCGGCGTTTCGTGACTTCATGCGTTTCCAGATCTCACGTGCCCGCGATTTCTATGCAAAGGCAAACCTGGGAATCATGTTGTTGCCCGATGATGGCTCGCGGTACTGTGTCAGACTCATGAGCGACCTGTACAGCCGCATCCTCCGCGCCATCGAAGCAAACGACTATGAAGTGTTCAGGCGGAGGGCTCATGTCCCGCTTCCGTCCAAGCTTCTTTTGGCCGTGTTGGCTGCCGTGCGCCGGCAGGGCATGCCGTACTTCTTGCTGGATCGGACGCGGCGGGAGGCGGTGCGGTTAGAGACCGGCCGGCGTCGTCAGTCTCTTGCTGCCTCGGCACTCACGATATGACGCAATAGATAATGGAAATCACGATGAACAGCCCCATACACGGCGAGCAATGGGACGCCCATCTCCGACAAAGCGTCGGCCAAACCATTGCTGCAGTGATAGACCAGATCGAAACCCCGGCGCTTCGCGAAATCATTGAACGGTTGACTGCCGGCGGCAAACGGATCCGTCCGCTGCTGACAATCCTGGCGTGTGCTGCTGCCGGTGGCCGCGAGGAGAGTGCGCTGCCGGCTGCGGCCGCACTGGAGCTTCTTCACGCATCTTCCCTGGTCCACGACGATATCATGGACAATGCCGTGTTGCGCCGTGGAATGCCGGCAGTGCACGTGATGCACGGGATGCCGATGGCGATTCTCGTGGGCGACGCGTTGATCGCCCTCTCGTATCGGACATTGCAGATGACGAAGACCGGTTCCACGGCGGAAATACTCTCCACGTTCTCCACGTGCTTTCTTCAGCTCTGTGAAGGACAGTGTGCAGACATCCGGCCTACAACCAAGGAAGGGGTCTCACACGATCCGTCACATCACCGGTGGATGGTGGAACGAAAGACCGCTCGATTGCTTGAAGCCTGCATGCGCATCGGTGCGCTGGTTGCGACGGACGACCGGCACGTCGTCGACGCACTGGGGAATTTCGGGTTGCACCTTGGGCTCGCGTACCAGGCGATGGACGATCTGCTGGACGCCACAGGAGACGAATCCGGGACAGGAAAGTCCGTCGGGATGGATGTGCAGAACGGCAGGCAAACCTTCCTCGCCCTGGCCCCTCGAACCTCGAACCGGCTGACAGCGACGCGCGGTATCGTGATGCAGCACACCGATGAAGCACTCACGGCACTTGGTGCAATACACCCGTCGGTTGCCCGCGACCGCCTTCGGGATCTCGCACGCCTTCTTCTCGCGCGTCAGGGATAGTGACGGTGCCGACCAACAAAAAGCACCGGCGGGCTCTTCTCTGGATGCGTCGTGCACTCCGCGTGGACGACAATGCCGCGCTCTGGCATGCTCTCGCGGAAGCCGACGAAGTGGTACCTGTCCTCGTCCTGAGCGACGATTCATCCTACTCGCTGGACACGGGACGCCGCCGGTTCGTCAGGCGTGCGATCGCCGATCTGGATGCCGGACTGCGGGCGCGGGGCTCATGTCTGCATGTCCGTATCGGGCCACCGGAGATTGAACTTCCGGCGGCCGCAAACGGGTACAATGCCGACGCAGTGTACGCCGTGCGACTTTACGATGAGCCGGCAAGGCGCCGTGATGCGCGTATTGTCACGGCATTGCGCCGGAGCGGCACGCAGCTGGTCCAGGTGAAGGACCGCGTGCTTCGGGAAGCCGATGAGCTTCGCACACACAATGGCGGGCCGTTCCGTGTGTTCACGCCCTATAAGCGGCGCTGGTTGGAATCTGCCCCGGAACATCCCAGGCCGTTTCCCGACAGCGGCGTGATGGTGGCAGTCCCGATGGCTCCAGGATCAATTCCGTTGCAGCGAGCCCCGGGCTTCGATCGGCCTCTGACGGACACGGAAGACTTCTCACCCTTGCTCCGCCTGGAACGCTTCCTCGGGGGTCCGGTTGCCATGTACAACCGGCGGCGGGATCTGCCCGCCGTCGACGGGACATCGAGGCTTTCGCATCACCTGTCGCTCGGCACCATTTCGCCGCGCCGCGTCTACTGGGCGGCAAGGGAAACCTTCCATGGGACGCGGGGTGGAGCGCGCACCGGAATCGAGACGTTTGTGTCGGAATTGATCTGGCGTGAATTCTACTACCAGATTCTGGCGGCCTGTCCGTTCGTGCTGGACACTGCGTTCCGTGAAGAATTCAGGGGAATTCCCTGGCGACGATCCACGTCGGCGTTTGCGCGCTGGAAGTCAGGAACCACCGGTTACCCCATTGTCGATGCGGCGATGCGGCAGCTGGAAGAAGAAGGATGGATGCATAATCGTGCGCGAATGATTGCGGCGTCATTCTTGACCAAAGACCTGCACTTGAGCTGGCAGTGGGGGGAGCGATATTTTGCAGAAAAACTGGTGGACCTGGATCTGGCGTCAAACAACGGCGGCTGGCAGTGGACGGCCGGCACGGGCACCGATGCTTCACCGTGGTTTCGCATTTTCAACCCGGTTCTTCAGGGAAAAAAGTTCGACCCGGACGGGACGTACGTACAACGGTATGTCCCGGAGCTTGCGCGCGTTCCCGCTTACTTTGTTCATGAGCCGTGGCGCATGACGCAGCAGGACCAGGAAAGCTACGGGTGCCGGCTCGGCAAGCAGTATCCACACAAGGTAGTGGAGCATGCGGAGGAACGAGGAGCAACACAGGTCCTGTATTCCGACACACGAAGACGATAGGACGACCTATGATCCGATTTGCCGTATTCTTTGTCGCAGCTTTCATGACGATGGAGTTTGTTTCGTATTTCGCACACCGGTTCGTTTATCACAAGCTCCTCTGGGTTTTTCACAAAAGCCATCACACGGCACGTGAGGGGCCGTTCGAATGGAACGACGTGTTTCCGCTTTTCTTCGCTACGATCAGCATCGTGGTAATCTGGTATGCCGTCGGGGACCCCTTACGCAGTGACATCCTCGCCCTGGCTCTCGGCGTAACGCTGTACGGGATGGTCTACTTCTTCCTTCATGACATCTATGTCCATCGACGCATCCCGGGCGTTGTGTTCAGGAACTCCTACCTCCGCCGTTTGAAAAAGGCACACATGGTTCACCACGCCTTCGGCGGTGAACCATACGGACTCCTGCTCTTTCGCGCGAAGGATGTCAGGGATCCGGGGAGTGATGTGACCGCGGGCCGTGGGTCGAACCCATGATCGGTCTTCTCGTTGCCATCCTGACGCTCATGCCCCCGAGTTCATTCATTGTCGACGCAAACGCGGAAGCGGAATTTCCGGTTCAGCAATCCGAGGCAGCCGTCAGACTCATGCTGAATGATATATACCTGTTGCGGCGCACTATGCCGGGAGTCGTTGCGATTACCCCCGCGGGCGACGGGCAATGGGTGTACAGGACGGAGCGCCGGATGCCGTTTTCTGAGCCCGTGAAAACAGATTTCTCACTGGTGCGAAGCAGTCACCATGCACTGACCTATGCGACGCCGGAAGTCACCGCCCCGAACTGGATGTCTCTACGGTTCGAGACTGCTCCCGTTGAAGAAAACCGCACGTTGCTCAAGGTCCGAGTTCGCGTGCGGCTTGAACGGGAGAATGGCGCCGATATCCACGTATTTGCACCGGTACTGGGTGAGGGTTTCATCAGCGATCGCATGCGCGATGACCTCCAGGAAATGCTCCACGCATTTGCGGTCAGCGTTACCAAAGAGCTCGAGACTTCTCCGGAGGTTATGTCGGTGAAGGGAGGGCAACGATGAACAACGAGTATCTTATCGTTCTGGCAGCCATCCTTGTGTTTCCCCTGATCCTGAGCGTCGTGATGCCCCTCCGGATGTACAGACATCCGGGCGCACTCCTACGTGCCATCGCAATCGTCTCCGCGGTGTATTGGGTGTGGGATGTCCTGGTGACATCGCGCGGCCACTGGTCGTTTAATCCTTCGTATGTCCTGGAGTACCGGCTCCTGGGTTTACCGCTGGAAGAGTGGTTGTTCTTCGTGGTAATAACATTTGTGTCTGTCTTCACATATGAAGCGGTGCGTCTGGTGATACGGAGAAAGGGCGGGTGATGAAAGAGTACACACTCCTCGCGGCGGGATCAGCCGTCCTTGCCCTCCTTCTGGACCGGTTCCTCCGCACTGCGGTGACTTGCAGGCGTGAATACTGGATTGCGCTCGGCGTTATGTTCTTTTTCAAACTCCCCAGCAACGGATATCTCACTTGGAGGCCGATCGTCATCTACAACCCGGCGCACTTTTTCGGTGTGCGGCTCTGGACGATTCCACTTGAGGATTTTCTTTACGGCTTTGGATTGATTACCTTCACCATCGTGCTCTGGGAATACTTCCTCGGAAGGGAAGGCTCGCAGTGAAGATGCATCACATTTTTGATTACCGCGGGAGAGCAGTCAGAAACATGCCTGGCCAGCGGCAGAAGGAGGTGTCGGCATGAGAATCCTGATTGCCGGAGGGACTGGCTTCATCGGGTCCGCCCTCATACGGGAGCTGTCTTCGAGAGGACACGAGATCGTTGCTCTTGTCCGTGAAAGCACCGCGGTGCCTGACCTCTTTCCAGCGGGCGTGCAAATACAGCGTTGGGACGGCAGAACTCCAGGTGAATGGAGCCACTCAATGGAGGAAGTCGACGCGGTGATCAACCTCGCCGGCGCATCGATTGGAGGCGGGCGGTGGACCCGGCGGAGAAAGGCCCTGATCCTCCAAAGCCGCATCGACGCGGCCCGCGCTCTCGTTGCAGCGATGAGGACAGCCGTGCGCCGCCCCGAAGTCCTCATCAATGCGTCCGGGGTCGGCTATTACGGATTGTCAGGAGAGGGCATTGTCACGGAGGAAAATGCTCCCGGCGATGACTTCCTTGGCACAACTTGCCGGCAGTCAGAGTCGGAGGCGTCTGCGGCCTCCGTGCTTGGCGTCAGAGTGGTTTTTCCCCGGTTCGGTGTTGTACTCGCGCAAGGAGGAGAAGCGCTAGAGCGGATGGTGTTTCCGTTCAGGATGTTCGTCGGCGGTCCACTTGGTTCCGGCGAGCAGTGGTACCCGTGGGTGCACCGCGACGACGCAGTCGGCGCTATGGCGTTCCTGTTGACTCATCAGAACATAAAGGGTCCCGTCAATGGGGTTTCTCCTGACGCGGTGACCATGAAGACATTTGCGAGAGAACTAGGCAGGGTTCTCGGCCGCCCGTCCTGGCTTCCCGTTCCTTCCTTCGTCCTGAAGGCGCTTCTCGGCGAAATGGCCAGTTTGGTACTGTATGGCCGTCGCATACTCCCCGCGCGCCTGCTGGAAGCCGGCTATGCATTCAAGTATCCTACTCTCCGCGGTGCCCTGGAGTCAGCTCTGTGCTGAGCTTCACTCTTTCGTAATATTTCCCTATATTAACCGGGATGTTTGGGTGTCCCTCAACATTTTGCCCCTCCGAGTCGGACCCCGTAATTTCTGTATTGTGTACGAGGAACACTACGGTAATGCTACCTGATTCGCCATCTCAGAAGCCCTTGCTCAGTGAGTTTTCTCCCGCCGCGCCGGAACAATGGAAAGCCGCCGCCGAAAAGATCCTCAAAGGTGTGCCGTTTGAGAAAAAAATGATTACCCGCACCTACGAAGGCATCGACCTCCACCCTATTTATGCTGCGGACGGCAGCAATCCAGCGGCGTCCGACCGCAATTTCCCCGGGGTTCCTCCATTTCGCCGGGGAACATCGGCCAGCGGGTATACTATTCGCCCCTGGCTTGTTGCCCAGGAGATTCCCTACTCCGATGCAGCCGAAGCAAATGCGGCCCTCCGGAGCGACATCGAGAGGGGTCAGACATCGGTGTACCTCCCGCTCGACCTGGCGACCCGGCTCGGAACTGACCCTGATGCGGCCGGGTCAACATCGGCAGGGTTCGGGGGCCTCCCGATCACCTCGCTATCGGACGTGCAAACGGCTTTGTCCGGGATTGACATCGCCAAAATCCCGGTTCACATTGAGGCAGACCTGGGGTTGCCCGCAGTCCTGGCCATGTGTGCGGCGATGGCGGAAGGATCGGGTGTGTCGACCGATAGACTGCAGGGAGCCATCGCCACCGATCCTCTGGGTCTTCTGCTTGCGAACGGAAGTCTGCCGTTCGGCCTGGCAACAGCATTTGACAGAATGCATCTCACGGCGTCATGGGCGGCGGAGCACACTCCCGAGCTGCGATCGATCGCCGTCCGGTCCCGGGTGTTTCATGATGCAGGTGCCGATAGTGTTCTCGAGCTGGCGTGTGCCGTTGCTTCTGGAGTCGAGTATGTGCGTGCGATGATTCAACGCGGCATGGCTGTGGACGCCGCCGCCCGGCAGGTCTGGTTTTCCCTCAGCTCCGGAACGCGGTTTTTCATGGAGGTGGCAAAGTTCAGGGCGGCCAGGATTCTCTGGGCGACGGCAGTCAATGCATTCGGCGGAAGCGAACTTGCACAGACGATGGTATTACACGTTCGTACGTCGGCATATGCGGTCACTGCCGTCGATCCCTACGTCAACATGCTGCGCACAACAACGGAGGCCCTCGCCGGCGGTGTGGGTGGATGCAACAGCATGCATGTCGGCTGCTTTGATGAAGCAATCCGGCCTCCCGACGAATTCTCGCGGCGGATTGCGCGGAACACCCAGATCGTACTCCAGTCGGAAGCTCACATCCCGAGAGTAATGGATCCAGCAGGCGGGTCTTGGTATGTCGAGGCGTTGACGGACGAGGTCGCACAAAAAAGCTGGCAGGTGTTTCAGGAGATCGAATCATCCGGAGGAATGGGCCCGGCGATTCTGAACGGTGAGATACAGAAGCGGATTGAAGAGGTTGGCGCGCGACGTGCGGAGGGTGTAGCACGCCGGAGGGACCCGATTGTCGGTGTCACGGTATATGCCAACCCGGGCGAACAACCTCTTGAGATGCGGGATGGAACCCTCGCGAAGACGCCGGCGCAGCTCGCGGACGAAGTGCGGGCATTTCGGGGCCGCCGTGATAGTGCCGGCTGTGCCGCAGCTCTCTCGCGTATCCCGGCAAGGGCGGGCGAAGGTGCCGGTGGTCTCATGTCGGCGTTGATCGATGCGGCACGCCGGGAGGCGACGGTAGGCGAACTCATCCGCGCGATCCCGTCAACATCCAGGACCGCGCCGGTGAACGTGACTCCGCTGATTCCGACCCGTCTTGCGTCTGAATTTGAGGCCTTACGGTACGCAATGGTCGCTTACGCACATCAGGCCGGCGGTCCGGTGCGCGTCTTTCTAGCGACCATGGGACCCATCGCACAGCACAAGCCGCGCGCTGATTTCGCCGCTGGCTTCTTCGCTGTCGCCGGCTGCGAAGTGATCACACCCGCCGGCTTTGCCACGCCGGAGGAAGCGGCCGGGGCGGCATGCTCGTCCGGAGCCGGAATTGTTGTACTCTGCTCGACGGACGAAACATATCCGGCCCTGGTACCTGCGTTTTGTGCAGCAGTCAGGGGAGAACGCACGGACCTGACGATAGTGCTGGCGGGCTACCCGCAAGAGCACGTGGAATCATTCCGCTCCGCGGGTGTCGATGAGTTCATTCATATTCGCTCGGATGCACTGGAAACGCTGCGCTCTCTCCTGGCGAAGAGGGGGGTGCGCGCATGAAACCGATGCCCGATTTCTCTCAGGTTGCACTTCTTCCTCCTTCCGCGAGGGGCTCCGTCGGCACGTGGGGGGGAGCCCTGGAACACATCACGGGCATGAAGCCCGGGGACCTGCTCTGGCAGACAAACGAACAGATCTCCGTCAAGCCCCTGTATACGGCGGACGATCTGATGCACCTTGAACACCTTGGCTATACCGCGGGCATTCCACCCTTCCTCCGCGGTCCGTATGCGACGATGTACGTCATGCAGCCCTGGACAGTCCGCCAGTACGCCGGCTTCTCCACCGCAGAAGAGAGCAATGCTTTCTACCGTCGCAACCTGGCCGCCGGTCAGAAGGGGCTCTCGATCGCATTCGATCTTGCCACGCATCGCGGATATGATTCTGATCATCCGAGGGTTGTCGGAGATGTCGGCAAGGCGGGCGTCGCCGTCGATTCGATCCTGGACATGAAAATCCTGTTTGACGGGATACCATTGCACAAGATGTCGGTTTCCATGACGATGAACGGAGCGGTGCTCCCGATAATGGCGTTCTACATCGTCGCCGCTGAGGAACAGGGCGTCTTGCCCGAGCGCCTTGCCGGGACGATTCAGAACGACATCCTTAAAGAGTACATGGTGCGCAATACATATATCTATCCGCCTGCGGGTTCGATGCGCATCATCGCTGATATTTTTGCGTTCACGTCGCAACGGATGCCCAAGTTCAACTGCATCAGCATTTCCGGCTACCATTTGCAGGAGGCGGGAGCGACGGCGGACCTGGAAATGGCCTATACGCTGGCGGACGGTCTGGAGTATGTGCGCACGGGTTTGAAGGCGGGAATAGACATCGACGCTTTCGCGCCCCGTGTGTCGTTCTTCTGGGCGATCGGCATGAACTATTTCATGGAAATCGCCAAGATGCGCGCTGCCAGGCTAATCTGGGCGAAGCTCATCAAACAGTTCAACCCGCGGGATCCGAAGTCCATGGCGTTGCGAAC
>Ga0105106_10003869_pt1 | contig 10649 bp, 5 predicted proteins | sample PPLLaktember2015_5_FD_79109 | JGI IMG/M metagenome (GOLD analysis project Ga0105106, IMG submission 79109) | Freshwater sediment microbial communities from Prairie Pothole Lake near Jamestown, North Dakota, USA - PPLs Lake P8 Core (1) Depth... | ecosystem: Environmental > Aquatic > Freshwater >... | reverse complement strand
CACGGGTCGAACGAACCCGCCGGTCCAGAGGCGTGAGCGGTCGGCGCCGGCCCAGCACGCGGCCAGCGCCTTCGAGTCGTCCGCGATGCGCTGCTGGACGGCCGCGGGCGGATTGACGAAGGCGTCGTCCACCTTCAACGTGCGCGTTCTGAACTCCTTGGGCTGGACGTCGAGCTCGTGGCTGATTCGCTGCGCGCCTCGCGGGGACGAGGCGTCGAACGACACGGTGTGCCGGCCCGGCTTGAGGTCGAGATCGAGACCGACCAGCACCTGCCAGGTGCCGGCGTCCGTCTGGTAGGGAGTGGCATCCTGTCCGAAGGCGCGCGCGCGCAGCGAGGAGACAGGCTCAGCCGACGAGACTGTCAGCACGACCAGTTCGCCCGGCTGCAGGGCGCGGGCGGAGTGCTGCACGACGAGCGAGGCCTGGCTTGGCGCCAGGGCGAGCAGACCGGCGAACGTCGCAGCCATTCCGCGCATCCGATCTCACTCTACTACGCGATCCTGGATCGGGACGCGCCCTCCGCTTCGTGATCGCCTCCGACGGCTGACGCGTCCCGGCCGGCCGCGCTCTGATGCGGAGTCAGCACGAGTTCCTGAATGGAATAGCGGGTCTGCAGGATCGACGCAGCGACACTCGCGGCGCCCGCCAGCAGGAGCGACTCACGGCTGTCGTCGGCGAACGTGGCCTGCGCCCATCGGCCCACCAGAATCGGCGCGCCCGGCGCCGCGGATCTCAAACGCTTGATCAGATGACGGACCTTCGATGGTGATCCCGGCAGCAGGTCCGAGATGCAGAACACGGATCGCCCGGGCCGCTGGCCTGCGCGAACGATGTCGGCGATCATCGTGGGCCCGGAGGCGATCTCGAAAGCCACCGGAAGATTCCGGCATGCGGATTCCAGCATGCGTAACGCCACGTCGTCCGACGCGCCGTGTGTGGGACACGCGAGCACCGTCAGCAGCCCCTGCCGATCGGCCTGCGCGCCGATCGCATCGGGGGCGCCGACGGTGGGCCGTGCGACGGCTGGGTCGAGCTCGGCCACCAGGGCGCGCGCCGACTCGACAATCGCCTGTTCCTCAGCGGGCGAGAGCCGGCCCTCTATGCGGTCGCGCTTGGCGTAGTTCAAGGCCGGCAGGATCAACTCGTCGTAGACGTGCTCGGCGCGGTCGGTCTTCTGGAATCGCTCCACTTGATCCCGGGCATCGTTCTGATCGCGCGCCAGGAGCCGCTGGTAGAACCGCAGGTCCGGGCTGAGCGCTGGCTCGTCCGCGATCGCCATCGCGAGGAACTGGAACCCTGGGACGTGCTTGCCGAGCACGACCAGGCACACCGTCAGCGGCGTCGCCACGAGCAGTCCGGCCGGTCCCCACAGCCACGTCCAGAACGCCACGGCCACGAGCAGCGCGACCTGTGTCACGCCGGCGGCGCCGGCGTAGAGCCACGTCTCGAGCACGAGGTTCGTGAAGAGCTCGAGCCCCACGAACAGCGCCATCACCAGGAGCGGTTGGGTCCAGCCGGGAAGCGCGGCCAGGGTCACGAGAATCGGCGCGCCGGCCGCGATCCAGGGGCCGACGTAGGGAATGAAGCGCAGCGCCGCCCCGAGTGAGGCCCATAGCAGGGGATAGGGGACCCCGAGCAGCCACGTGCCGAGGCCCACGCCCACGCCATAGAGCACGTTCACGAGCGACTGCATCAGAAGGTAGCTGCTGACCCGCGTGCCCGCCTCGTCCAGCGCCTTCGTCGTGGTGGCGAGGTGGCCCAGGCCGATGAGGCCCATGAGCCGATCGCGCAGATCGCGATGCTCGAGCAGCATGAACAGCACGAGCACGGTGATGAGACCGGCCGTCGCCAGGGGACCGAGCAAGGCGCCGAACCACGTCGGCAGGCCCAGGCCCGGGAGCGACTCTTCCACCACCATCACCCGCGGGGCGTTGGTCTGACGTCGCGTTTCGCCGCGCTGCATCTCCTGCTTGATGTCCTCGAGCGTCGCCTGCATGTTCTCCACGGCGCCGCCGCGGCTCGCCGACCTCACGTCCGCCACCTTCTGACGGATGTTCTGCCGGTAGCCGGGGAGATCGGATGCCAGGCCGCTCACCTGGCGCGAGAGTCCGTAGCCGAGCACACCAAGCGCCGTCAAGGCGAGTGTGACCACCACCATCGCCGCCGCACCGCGACCGATCCACCGCTGCAGCGAGGTCACGGCTGGATTCAGCAGGAACGTGAGGAGCACGGCGATCGCGAGCGGGAGAAAGATCGCCTGGGCCCAGTCCAGGACGGCCGTGATGAGCACAAGTCCGCCGAACACAACCCACGGGCGCAGCGAAGTGGCAGGTTGAACGACTGACATGCCTGTCAGTGCGGTGCAAGGGATGTGCCCGTTCGCCTGCGTGCGGTTCGTCGTCGGACGAGCCCGTGTGGGTCGGGCGTTGCCTACATTGAGGAAGTGGCGGGGTTGCGGGCCCGGGGGCCGGCGCTGGACAATGAGGGCATGTCTTCGACTCGTCCAGGCCTGCGCTCGCCGGTTGGGCTTCTACGGTTGGCACGTCTCGCCGCCATGGCCGCGCTGATGTCAGCTGTCGCAGGCTGCGGATGGCGAACGTCACCCGAACCGCTGAAGCCGAATCCTGCCACGACCGATGCGGTGGTGCGCGCGCAGGTCGATGCCCAACTGCTCAGGGCCGCCAGGGCGATGTCGGCCGCCGACGTCTCCGCGCTGGAGACCAGGCTTCGGACCGAACCTGGAGATGTGGGTACGCTGAAGCGGCTGCTGTTGTACTACGCGCCCGACATCAATGGCGCACAGCCTCCGCGCGACGGCGCGATCGAAGCGCGGCGGCGCCTCGTGCTGGCGCTCATCAGCCATCACCCTGAAGACGATCTCGCGGGGTCCTGGGCCGCGCGGATCTTCAACGCGCCTCCAGATCCGCTGCCGGATCCGGATGGGTATGCCGAGGCGCGCGCGTCATGGCTCGCCAGGGCGGCCGATCCATCCGCCAGTGCCAGGCTGCTTGGCCACGCCGCGTCGTTCCTGGAGGTCGCCGACAAGGCCGAGGCCGAGACGCTGCTCGTGCGGGCGCGTGCGCTCGATCCCGAAGGGCCCTGGACACAGAGGCTGGCGCGACTCTATGCCGCGGCGCTGCTCGGCTCGACCGCGTCGACGCCGATGAACGCGATCAGGGCTCACAGTACCGAGGAGGCCAACAGTCCTTTCGCGCGGTCGGTCCGCGCGAGGCTCGAGACGTCGTCTGACGCCGATCTGCTGGCGACCACGGCGATGACGCTCCGCGCCGCCGGACCGGGGGACTGGACCTTCGATCCCGACGCGCTTGGCCGCCAATGGATCGATCGGGCGGTTGAACTGTCGCCGGGGTCGACTCTTGCGAGGGCGGCCCGTGTGTCCGTGGCGATCGTGGATCGCAGCCTCGCGATGCGCGATCAGTTGAAGGATGCGTCTCCCGACGCACAGTTGAACCGCGTGCTCGCGCTTCCGCCACAGGAACGCTTCCCGTTGCTCGGCGAGCTGGCCGAGCGGTCGTTCGCCGCCGGCGAGAACATCACCTACACGAAGTCCGAGTGGCAGGCAGCACAGGCGTCGTGGCAGCGTGCAGGGAAATACGCGTCGGACGCCCTGGCCCTCGCGCCTCAGTTCACCGGGCATCCCGACCACGCCGTCGTCCTGTTCAAGGCGCACCAGACGATGGCGATCCTGGCCGTCAGGGATGGAGATCTCGAAGGCGCCGCCAGCCATCTGGTCGAGGCGTCGCGCGTGCCGGCGTCGGAGGAACTGACGTACATGGCGGGTGTCACCGCGACACGCGCCGTCCACCAGTTGATCAAGTACGGCAACCGCGCCGGCGTCATCGAGTACTTCGATCGAATGGCGACCGTCAATCGGCGAGAGCACGACGCGCTCGTTCAGTCGGCCGAATCGATGCGCCGCGGCGAGATGCCCGACTGGTATCAACGCACGCTCGGCCAATAGCCCAGCCGGGGAATTGCGTGTCACTTTCCCGGTGGAGGCGTCGAACGCCGGCGGGCGATGATGCGCGCATGAGGACAGAAACACTCACCGCCACGCACACCCACATGTCCAATCGTCGCGCGTCCCGATCGTCTGCAGCGTCGCCCTCCGCGGCGGAAGCCGGCGCGACGTCGCTCCCGCCGAGGCGCGAGATGGAGCGCGCGTATCTCCGATCCGATGCGTCGTACGACGGATTGTTCTTTCTCGGCGTTCGCACGACGGGCGTGTTCTGCCGGCCTTCGTGCCATGCGCGGAAGCCGAAGCCGGACAACGTCGAGTTTTTCGAACACCCCAAGGATGCGCTCTTCGCAGGCTATCGGGCCTGCCTGAAGTGCCGGCCGCTCTCCTCGGACGAGGATCCGGCGTGGGTGCGGCGGCTGCTGGAGCGCGTGGAAACGCACCCGGAGTTCCGGTTGCGCGAACGCGACCTTCGTGCGTTGCGCCTGGAGCCCGCGCGAGTGCGGCGCTACTTCGAGGGCCGGTACGGCCTCACGTTCCACGCCTATTGCCGCGCAAGGCGGCTGGCTCGCGCCCTCGAGCGCATCCGCGAGGGCGGATCGCTGGACGAGGCGGTGTTCGACACGGGATACGCGTCGCACAGCGGTTTCCGCGACGCGTTCCAGAAGGTGTTCGGCGAGCCGCCCGGCCGGGCGAGGGACGCGGCGACTGCCGACTGCGTTCGGCTCGGGTGGATCGACACGCCGCTTGGTCCGATGGTGGCGGGCGCCACTGACGCTGGCGTGTGTCTGCTCGAGTTCACCGATCGGCGCATGCTCGAGCATCAGCTGCAGACCCTGCGGCGGCGGTTTCAGGTGGCGCTCGTGCCGGCAGGGCACCGGCACCTCGACACGCTGCGCCGCGAGCTGACCGAGTACTTCGCGGGTCAGCGACGTGAGTTCGACGTCCCCGTCGCGGCGCCAGGGACGCCGTTCGAGGAGAGGGTCTGGCGTGCGCTGCGGCAGATCCCGCACGGGGAGACACGGTCGTACGAACAGATCGCGCGAACGATCGGACACCCGGCGGCGGTGCGGGCTGTGGGCCGGGCGAACGGCCTGAACCGAATCGCGATCGTGGTTCCGTGCCACCGCGTCGTGAACAAGAACGGCGAGCTCGGCGGGTACGGCGGCGGGCTCTGGCGGAAGCGGCGGCTGTTGTCGCTCGAACGAGCCGCGCAGGGGGTCTGAGCTGTTTTCCACAGTTTCGGCCCCAAAAGGGTCAGAGGTCGGAGGGGTATTCGCCCAACCGACCTCTGACCCCTAAGGGCCGAAAGCTGTGGAAAACAGCTCAGACCCCCTTGCGAATTGTCCGGACCACTCTCCCGAACGGTTGCCCCTCGACGCCGACGAGCGCGCGCACGACGTAGTCGCCAGGCGGCAGCGCACCCAGAGGGACCGCGCCCGTGGCCGTGAAGCGGTTCGGATCGCTCGTGGCGTCGAACGCGAGCTGCGTGGCGACGAGCGCCGGGCCGTTCAGGGTCGTGGCTACCTCGACAATCGCCCTGATCGGCTGCGTCGTGCTGCCGAGAATGTCGATGAAGGCGATGGCTACTGGCTCGTTGGTGAACACCAGCCGTGGTGAGAACGTGCCGCCGCGCGAGAGTCCCACCACCAGCGAGCTGAGCCTGAGCGGTCCGGCCGGAGTGAGCTCGGCCACGACTTCCGTATCCGCCGCGCCCGAACGTCCGTCCGCGTCGATCGCCGCCACACGGAGGCGGTACGTGCCGGGCGGCGCGACGAGAGCCGCCATTGTCGGCATTGCCGTCAGCTCGCCTTCGGTCGCGGTGAACTGGGCGGCCATGCGGCCCTGCGTGTCGTAGAGCGCGGCGGCGAGGCCCGTGAGCTTCACTGCCGGGTCCACTGGCTCGGCCACGGCGATGATGCGCATCCGGCCGTCCGGGCTGTTCTGTGACGCGAAGCCCGCCACGCGGATCGGCAGATCGCGATAGAGGCGCGAGTCGCGCAGCATCTCGGCCGGCGCTTTGGCCGTCGGACGCGCCATCGGATCGACCTTGGGCAGGAACATCATCGGGCGCGCGCGCACGTTTACGCCACTGCGCGACACCCGTACGTCGAGTCCGTGCGTGAGGCCATCCAGATCGGCCTGGGTGCTCTCGAGCGTTGCCGCGTAGTAGGTCACCGTCTGGCGCGCGATGGCCAGAAGTGTCTCGTCTCCGGCGGTGGTGAGCGCCATCCTCTTTCCCGACGTCACGCCCGCGAGGTGCTCGATGCCTTCGAGGGGGTTGTCGGACCCGCTGAAGCCGACGCCGGCGATGTTCTCGCTGGCCGCTCCTCCCTTGGGAATCAAGTCCTCGGGCTGCACGATGAAGAAGTGCGCGCGCGCGCGGGCCGCGGCGTTACCCACCCGCTGGAAGTGCTGCGTCTGGAGCTCGCACATGCCCGGCGCCATCATCATCGGCGCATCCCGCCGCGGGCCGAGCATGCTCGAGGTGAAGAAGACCACCGTCGTTGGGCCCTCGCCGCCTCCGAGGCTCGACAGCATGCCTTCCAGGCTCTCGAGCACGTTCCGCGACCGGCACGCGGCTTCCTGTCCGCTTTCCGTTTGCGGCCCGTGACCGACGACGAGCGACATCGCCTGGCTGAACGCGTCGTGATTGGTCGAGAGGTCGGACTTCATGCCGCCGTGTGGCACCGTGACGAGCGCCACGCGATCGCGCGGCGACAGCGCTCCGATGAACCGCGCCAGCGCCGAGCGGATCGTACGTTCCCGGCCCGGCCGGAACGACTCGTCGTCGATGGCCACGATGATCGACCGCGCCGATTCAGCCGAGGTGTTGGTGGTGAAGGGCGGCGGCATCGGATCGACCCGCGGAGCGAGCGGATCCTCGGGGGGCAGCTCGCCCTGAGTGACGCGCTGCAGAGAGCGCACGGCGCGCGCTCGGCCATCGAGGCGGATCGTCACCTCCTCGGCCGTGAGATCGGCGACGGAAAGTCCATCGGTCCCGAGTGCGTAGAAATCCACGACTACCGTGTCGCGCTCCTGCGCGACCTCGGAGCCGGATGGACGCGCAAGCCCGACAAAGGCCGCGAGCAGCAGCGCCCAGGGAGCAACACGACGGCGAGCGTCGGATTGGAGCATCCCCCAAGAATAGCCTGAAGATCCTCTGCCTGACTACGCGGGGGAGTATTCCCACGGCTGTTTTGGCCGGTGAGCTCTGTGAAACTATTGCGGCATGAAGCCGATCTGGCATTCCGTCACCGCCAGCGAGGCGCTCGAGGCGCTCGGCGGGCGCGCCACGGGCCTCACAGAAGGCGATGCGGCTGAAAGACGGGCCCGGTACGGCCTGAACGAGTTGCCCACGCCTCCCGGCGTATCGGCGCTCCAGGTGCTGGGCGCGCAGCTCAACAGCATGATTGTCTTCCTGCTCATCGCGGCGATCGTCGTCTCGCTCCTGTTCGACGACCGCCTCGAGGCCGCGGCTATCGGCGCCGTGCTGGTCATCAACACGATCATCGGGTTCGTCACCGAGTTCCGGGCGCGGCGGGCCATGGAGGCCCTGATCACGCTCGACCTGCCCCACGCATTGGTCCTGCGCGACGGCACGCTGCGCGCACTGCCCGCGCGCGACCTGGTTCCCGGTGACGTCGTGGCGCTCGAAACCGGACGCCAGGTGCCCGCCGACGGACGGCTGATCGAGGCAGTCGATCTGCGAGTGGACGAGGCGCCCTTGACCGGCGAATCGATGCCGATTTCCAAGACGGCATCAGCATCGCTCGCCACAGACACGCTGCTCGGCGATCGCGTGACGATGGCCTACCTGGGCACGGCGGTGGCCGGAGGACTGGGGCGCATCGTGGTGACCGCCACCGGGCAGTCCACTGAGGTCGGCCGCATAGGCGTGCTCACGAGTGGCGTGCAGCTCGAGCGCACCCCCCTCGAGCGACGGCTCGATGCGCTCGGCCGTCGCCTCGTCTGGATGACGCTGGGGGTAGCGGCCGTCGTGGCGGCCCTCGGTCTCTACCACGGTCTGCCGCTCGACGCCGTGATCGAGACGTCGATTGCGCTCGCGATCGCCGCCGTGCCCGAAGCGCTTCCGGCCGTGGCGACCATCGCGCTTGCGGTCGGCGTGCACCGAATGGCGCGCCGGCACGCGCTGGTGCGACGGCTGCCCGCGGTCGAATCGCTGGGATCGACGACCGTCGTGTGCACGGACAAGACCCGGACCCTGACGTCGGGCGAGATGGCGGTCGTGCGGATCTGGGCGAGCGGCATCGACACGGCCGAACGTGAAGCGGACGCGGGCAGCCAGGACGCGACGCGGCGCGACGGTCCCGTGCGCAAGCTCCTGGAGGCGGCAGCCCTCGCGAGCCGGGCCCAGGCCGAGGTGGGACCCGGTGCCGAGGCTGCGAGAGTGGATCCGGTCGACCGAGCCGTCCTCAACGCCCTCGAGCGCGCGGGGCTGACGCGCGATGCCCTGCTGGCGTCGGCGCCCGAGTCAGGCCTGGTGCCCTTCTCGAGCGAACGTAAGTACATGGCCTCGTTCCACGAGGGCGGGGAGCGGCCACGAGCGTTCGTGAAGGGTGCCCCGCGAGCCGTGCTGGATCTCTGCGCTTGGGTCGAGACGTCGGCGGGCGCGCGCCCACTGGACGAGGCCGCCCGAGCGGCGCTCACGGCGGTGAACGATCGGTTCGCCGGCGACGGTTTGCGCGTGCTCGCGGTGGCGAGCGGCGACGCGGCGGAGGCGTCGGCGTCGGGCCTGACAGGTCTCACGTTCCTCGGGGTCATCGGCCTCGCCGACCCTCCAGCCCCCGGCGTGAAGGAGACCATCGGGCGCCTGCGTGCGGCCGGGTTGCGCACGGTGATGCTCACCGGCGATCAGCGCCTGACGGCCGAGTCGGTCGGTCGCGCGCTTGGTGTCATCGACGTGAACGACCATGGGCTCGACGGCCGCGAGCTCGACAACCTGGAGGCCGCGGCGATCGGCCCCATCGTGGCCAGCCATGCCGTGTTCAGCCGCATCACGCCCGAGCACAAGCTGACGGTCGTGCGTGCGCTGCAGGCGCAGGGCGAGATCGTCGCGATGCTGGGCGACGGCGTGAACGACGCGGCCGCGCTCAAGCAGGCCGATGTCGGCGTGGCCATGGGCGTGCGCGGCACCGACGTGGCCAAACGGGCGGCGGCGATCGTGCTGCAGGACGATCGATTCGAGACCATCGCGGCGGCCGTCGAAGAGGGCCGCGTCATCTTCGACAACATCCGCAAGTTCGTGTTCTACCTCTTCAGCTGCAACGTCGCGGAGATCCTCGTGCTGCTGGGTGCCGGCGTCGCGGGCCTGCCGTTGCCGCTGCTGCCGCTGCAGTTGTTGTGGCTCAACCTGGTGACCGACACCTTCCCGGCGCTCGCCCTTGCGCTCGAGCCGGCGGAAGGTGAGGTGATGCAGAGGCCGCCCCGGCGTCCAGAGGAGGCGATCCTGTCGCGCCGGTTTCTCGGTACCGTGCTGCTCTACGCCGCCATGATCACGGCCGTCACGCTCGCCGCATTCGTGTGGGCGCTCAACACCGCGCCCGAACGCGCCTCGACCATGGCGTTCATGACGCTCGCCGTCGCCCAGACGCTCCACCTCGGCAATGCCCGCAGCCACCGCGCCGTGCTCGGGTGGACCCACATGACCGCGAATCCTTTCGCGATCGGCGGGGTGGTGCTGTCGATCCTTCTCCAGATGGCGGCGGCCTGGTTCGCGCCCCTCGCCGCGCTGCTCGGCGTCACGCCGCTCTTGCCGCGCGAGTGGGCGGTCGCGATCGGCCTTGCCGTCCTGCCCGCCGTCATCGGTCAGGTCCTGAAGATCGTCAGCCCGCGCCGGTGAACGCCCGCCGGTAGCGGGCGCTATCGGCGGGCCGCTGCTGTGCCAGGTCCGGAAACCGGCGAGGCGAATCCCGGTGGCTTGATGGCGAGCACCGACCCGCTGAGCTGCTGCAGCACGCGTTCGGCGGTGTTGCCCATCAGGAATCCCGCGAGGCCCGTGCGTGCGACCGTGCCCATCACAACCAGGTCGATGCCGTGGGCCTTCACGAACTCGGGGATCGCCTTGTGCGGTTCGCCCTGCGCCAACTCCACGGTGACGCCCTTGCCGCGTTCCGCCATTCCAGCGACGAACGGCTCCAGGTCGGCGGCCGCGGCGTTCCGGGTCGCCTCCACGAAGCGCGCGAGCTCGTCGGGCGACATCCGCTGCTCGAGCAGGCTGTGTCCGAACGTCGACCAGACGTAGAGGAGCGTGAGCTCGCCATGCTCCAGTTCCTTGATCGTGAGCGCGAGATCGATGATGGCCCGATTCAGCATCGATTCCCCTGGATCGTTGCAGCTCGCGTCGATGGCCGCCAGGATGCGCTGGGGCTGCGAGGCCTCGCCCGGACCGATGAGCCACACCGGGCACGGGCACTTGCGCAAGAGCTGCATGTCGATCGGGCCGAACGGCGCAGGCGGGATCTTCAGGTCCCGGCCGTGCGACCTGACGACCAGGTCGAAATCACCGGAGATCGCTTCCTGAATGAGGGCGATGGCCGGCTTGCCCCGGAGGAGCGCCGCCTGCACGCGCCCGCCGCCCTTCTCGGCGGCGATAGCCTGCAGGCGCCCCCAGCGATGGTCGACGAGCTCCTGCTCGACCTCCGGCGT
>Ga0105106_10003865_pt1 | contig 10652 bp, 11 predicted proteins | sample PPLLaktember2015_5_FD_79109 | JGI IMG/M metagenome (GOLD analysis project Ga0105106, IMG submission 79109) | Freshwater sediment microbial communities from Prairie Pothole Lake near Jamestown, North Dakota, USA - PPLs Lake P8 Core (1) Depth... | ecosystem: Environmental > Aquatic > Freshwater >... | reverse complement strand
TGGCCACCGGCTGGTTGGCATCGTCGCGCGCCAGATACACCAGACTGAAACCACCGCCGCCAATTTTGCGGACAATGGTGTATTCGTTCAGCCGGTATCCGTTGGGAAGCGCCTGGTTGGGTTGAGTCGCCATAGTCGAACGTCTATTATCTTTGTCTAATGAGCCCGCCACGTCGGGAAGCTTTCATTCCTTCTGCGCTACGGCAACAATCCTACAACCCTCTTTCCCCACTCAAACCATGACCACCAGCATGACCGGGTTCGCCGCCCACAGCATCAACCTCGACCATGCCAGCGTCAATATCGACCTGCGCAGTGTCAACCAGCGGTATCTCGAACTGCATTTTCGCCTGGCCGACGAACTTCGTCCGCTGGAACCGCAGTTGCGCGAACTGATCAACCAGCACCTCGCACGTGGCAAAGTGGAGTGCCGTATCGGCATCACCCCGCTCCCCCTTGCCACGCAGGATAACGGCTTGAACACCGCCATTCTTGAGCGGCTGGCGAACTGGCAGGGCGACGTGCTGCAGCGTCTGCCGGAGAGCGCTCATCTGAGTGTCAACGACATTCTCCGCTGGCCCGGCATGGTGCAGACCACCGCGTTGTCACAGGATGCGCTGAACGACGCGGCGCTGGCGGGGATCCGTGCCACACTGGACGAACTGGTGGAAAGCCGCCAGCGCGAAGGCGCCAAGCTGAAGCAGCACATTCTCGACCGGCTCGGCGCCGCCGAGACACAGGTGGCCAGTCTGCAGCCCCTGTTACCTGCTCTGGTCGCCGCCCAGCGCGACAAACTGGCAGAACGCCTGCGCGACGCGCTGGGCGAAGCCGGCCATGAAAGGCTGGCCCAGGAAATCGCGCTGGCGGCGCAAAAGGCCGATGTCGACGAGGAATTGTCCCGACTCACCACGCATTTTTCCGAGGTGCGCCGGGTGCTCGACCAGCGGGGCGCAATCGGCAAGCGGCTCGATTTCCTGATGCAGGAGCTGCACCGCGAGGCCAACACCCTGGGTGCCAAGTCGGTGGCAGTGGAAACCTCACGCGTCTCGCTCGAACTCAAGGTGCTGATCGAGCAGATGCGCGAGCAGGTGCAGAATATTGAATAGTCAGGAACCTGATACGAACATGATCCCATCCCCCAAAAAAGGCGTGCTTTACATCGTCAGCGCACCGTCCGGCGCCGGCAAGACCAGCCTGGTCAAGGCGCTGCTCAAAGCCGATCCTGCCATTCGCCTGTCGGTGTCCTACACCACGCGCGAGCCACGGCCCGGAGAAACCGACGGCCGCGACTATCATTTCGTCACGCGTCAGCGTTTCGAAATGATGCTGGCCGATGGTGAATTTCTCGAGCATGCAGGCGTGTATGGAAATTTTTACGGCACCTCGAAAGACAGCATCTCGCGTGATCTCAACGCGGGCCATGACATCCTGCTGGAAATCGACTGGCAGGGCGCAGCGCAGGTCAAGCAGCACTTTCCTCATGCAGCCTCCATTTTCATCCTGCCGCCGTCATTCAACGCGTTGCGCACCCGTCTCAAGGGGCGCGGGCAGGACAGCGAGGAAGTGATCGAGCGCCGCCTTGCCGCAGCCGCGCACGACGTCGCTCACGCCGACCAGTTCGACTATATAATCGTCAACGATGATTTCGACCACGCCCTGCAGGACCTGATCGCGATCACCCGCAGCATTCGCCTTGAATCCGCACGTCAGATGATCCGGCACGCTGCGCTGTTCGACGAATTCCAACGCATCTAAACCGTACCGCCTGAAGCAGGAGTAACCCCATGGCACGCATTACCGTTGATGACTGTATCGACATGTTCCCCAACCGGTTCGAGCTGACGCTCGCAGTAACCTACCGTGCACGCCAGCTGGCACAAGGCTCGCAGTCCATGGTCGAATCGAAGGACAAACCCATCGTCACCGCGCTGCGCGAAATCGCAGCGGGCAAGGTTGGCCGTGAAATCCTCAACCGGGGCCGCGCCTGAATCTCGGCCTGTCCCTGACCCGGCGCACGGCAACCGCGCGCCTGACATGACGCACGCCTTCGAATCGCTGCGTCCGGCCTTGTCTTACCTGCCGCCGGACGAAGTCGGCGTCATCGAGGAAGCCTACGAATTCAGCCGCCTCGCTCACGAAGGCCAGTTCCGCAAGAGCGGCGAGCCATATATCTCCCATCCGCTTGCAGTGGCTGGCATCCTGGCCGGCTGGCATCTTGACGCGCAGACCCTGACCGCCGCGCTGCTGCATGACGTGGTGGAGGACACCCCGGCCACCACCAGCGAGATCGAGGCGCGCTTCGGCAAGGCCGTGGCACTCCTGGTCGAGGGTGTTTCCAAGCTCGACAAGCTGGCATTTGCGTCCGAACAGCATGCGCAGGCGGAAAACTTCCGCAAGATGCTGCTGGCAATGGCGCAGGACGTACGGGTCATCCTGGTCAAGCTGGCCGACCGCCAGCACAACATGCACACGATGGACTCGATGCCGACGGAAAAGCGCCGCCGCATCGCCGCCGAAACCCTTGAAATCTACGCGCCGATCGCCAACCGGCTGGGCCTGCATTCTGTATACCAGGAACTGGAAGACCTCGGCTTCCGCTACAGCCACCCCAATCGCTATCAGGTGCTGGCCAAAGCCGTCAAGGCTGCGCGCGGCAATCGTCGCGAACTGGTCGACAAGGTCAAGATCACGCTGCAGGAAAAGCTCGCCCAGGCCGGGATCGATGCCACCATCAGTGGGCGCGAAAAGCACCTTTACAGCATCTATCGCAAGATGCAGGAAAAGAATCTGGCGTTCTCCGAAGTGTTCGACATCTACGGATTTCGCGTGGTGGTGCGCGACCAGCCATCCTGCTATCTGGCGCTGGGGGCACTGCATGGGGCATACAAGCCGATCCCCGGCAAATTCAAGGATTACATCGCGATTCCCAAGGCCAACGGCTACCAGTCATTGCACTCGATCCTGTTCGGACCCAACGGCACCCCGATCGAGGTGCAGATCCGCACCACCGACATGAGCCGGCTGGCCGAATCCGGCGTGGCCTCGCACTGGATGTACAAGTCGGCCGACGCGGCGCTGAACGACGTGCAGAAGCGCACCCATCGCTGGCTGCAGTCGCTGCTCGACATCCAGGCCGACCATGGCGACTCGACCGAATTTCTGGAACACATCAAGATCGACCTGTTCCCCGATGAGGTCTATGTGTTCACCCCCAAGGGCAAGATCATGGCGTTGCCGCGCGGCGCCACCGCGGTGGACTTCGGCTTTGCGGTCCACACCGATGTCGGGCGTCACTGCATTGCCGTCAAGATCAATTATGAACTGATGCCCCTGCGTACCCAGTTGCGCAACGGCGACCATGTCGAAATCCTGACTTCGTCCAACGCCACTCCCAATGCGGCCTGGTTGAATTTTGTCGTCACCGGCAAGGCGCGCTCGCACATCCGCAACTACCTGCGCAATGCGCGCGTGAAGGAAGCAGCAGCATTGGGCGAGCGCCTGCTCAACAATGCCATCGCGGCACTTCACCCTGAGTCAGCCGAACCCGAAGCTGCTGTCTGGGAACGCCTGCTCAAGGATTACGCCATGCAGTCCAGGCAGGAACTGTTTACCGCCATCGGTCTGGGCGCCAAGCTGCCGCTGGTGGTGGCGCACCAGCTGCTGCACGTGCAGGGCGAGAAATCGGGGGAGCCGGCCCACCCGCACGCCATCAGCATCCGCGGTACCGAAGGTGTCGCCGTCGAGCTGGCGCAGTGTTGTCATCCCATTCCGGGTGATCCGATTCTCGGCTTCATCCACAAGGACCGCGGCCTCATCATCCATACCCACGACTGCCCGTCGATCCGGGCATTCCGCACCGATCCGGACAAATGGCTGGACGTCGAGTGGGAGGCCGAGCCCGGTCACATGTTCGACGTCTCGATCAAGGTCGTCGTCGGCAACAAGCGTGGCGTGCTGGCAAAAGTTGCCGCCGCTATTGCCGAGCATGGCTCCAACATCGGCAACGTTTCCATGGAAGAGGAGGATGGCAGCCCCTACACCGTGCTGTTTTTCACCGTGCAGGTGGAGAACCGCATGCATCTCGCTCGCGTGATGCGCGGCCTGCGCAGCCTGCCCGACGTGGTGCGGATTTTCCGCATCAAGGGGAAAAAGGACGGCCGCGCCTCGCAAACCCAATGAAGCCTCCCGCTCACTGACCCGGAACCCACCCGCATGAACAAGCGCATCATCCAGACCCCCGACGCCCCTGCCGCGATCGGCACCTATTCTCAGGCCGTGCAGGTCGGGCAGACCGTGTACCTGTCGGGTCAGATCGGCCTCGACCCGGTATCCATGCAACTGGTGGAGGGGATCGAGGCGCAGATTCACCAGGTATTCAAGAATCTGGCAGCTGTCGCGAGCGCGGCCGGTGGCTCGCTTTCCGATGTGGTCAAGTTGAACGTGTTCCTGACCGACCTCGGCCATTTCCCCAGGGTCAATGAAATCATGGCCGGCTATTTCAGCCAGCCCTACCCGGCGCGCGCCGCGGTCGGCGTCGCTGCCCTGCCGCGCGGCGCGCTGGTCGAGGCGGATGCGGTGATGGTGCTCGGATAAACCATGTGAAAGCGGCCTCGCCGTTTTCCTTCCCCGTCAGTCCGGCAACAGCCGCCAAACTCGCCAAGCTGGGTCTTGCCCGCGACGCCGATCTGGTGTTGCACCTGCCCTTGCGCTGGGAAGACGAGACCCGTATCACGCCGATTCGCGACCTGCTGCCCGGACAGACGGTGCAGGTCCAGGCGGTGGTTCGCGAGGCCAGTGTCGCTTACCGTCCGCGCCGCATGCTGACACTGACGGTAGAAGATGCCAGCGGCGTGCTCGGCATGCGCTTCCTGAATTTTTATCCCAGCCATCTCAAGCTGTTTCAGCCTGGCGAAAGCTTCCGCTTCATCGGCGATATCCGGGGCGGCTTTCTCGGACTGGAGATGGTGCACCCGCGCTTCATCAAGGCGGACGACGCAACGCCCCTGCCGACGCAGTTCACGCCGGTGTACCCCACCACCGCCGGCCTGGGTCAGGCCACGCTGCGCAAACTGGTCACCCGTGCCCTGGAAGCCCCCATTCACGACACCCTGCCTGCCGACTGGCTGGCCGAGCTCGATCTGCCGGAACTGGAATCCAGCATCCGCCTGTTGCACCAGCCCCCTCACGACAGCGCGCTGGCCGAACTCGAATCACGCCGTCATCCGGCCTGGCGGCGGCTGGCTTTCGACGAACTGCTGGCGCAACAACTGTCGCTGGCCGCGGCGCGCAGGCAGCGGCGCAGCCAGCGCACCATCCCTCTGCCGGCAAAGCGACAGTTGACTGCAGCGTTCATCCACGCACTGCCGTTCGATCTGACTGCCGCACAGATGCGCGCCTGGCTTGAAATCAGCGACGATCTGACGCAAGTACATCCGATGCGTCGCCTGCTGCAGGGCGACGTCGGCAGCGGCAAGACCGTGGTCGCCGCACTCGCCTGCCTGCAGGCCATCGAGAACGGCCAGCAGGCCGCTTTCATGGCGCCTACCGAAATTCTTGCCGAGCAGCATTTTCGCAAACTGGCGCCGCCGCTGTCCAAGCTTGGCGTGCGCTGCGCCTGGGTATCCGGCAGCCAGCGCAAATCCGAGCGCAGCGCAGCCTGGCAGATGATCGCCGGCGGCGAGGTCGATCTTGCTTTCGGCACCCACGCGCTGTTTCAGGAAGGCGGCCGCTTCGCGCGGCTGGGCCTGGCGGTGATCGACGAGCAGCACCGTTTTGGCGTCGGGCAACGGCTGGCGCTGATGCACAAGGGCGTCGAGCCGCACCAGATGATGATGAGCGCAACGCCGATCCCACGCACCCTGGCGATGAGCTTCTTTGCCGACCTCGACGTAACGACCATCGATGAACTGCCGCCCGGACGCACCCCCATCGTCACCAAGCTGGTGAATGCCGCGCGCCGCGACGATGTGCTGGCGCGGGTGCGCGAGGCCTGCCTCGACGGCGGCCAGGCCTACTGGGTCTGCCCCCTGATCGAGGAATCCGAGAAGCTGCAGTTGCAAACGGCCGAGGACACCTTTGCGACCCTCGCAGCGCAGTTGCCGGAACTTCGCATCGGCCTGGTGCACGGACGCCTGAAGCCGGACGAGAAGCAGGCCGTGATGGCGGCATTCCAGGCGCACGAAGTCGACCTGCTGGTCGCCACCACCGTCATCGAGGTCGGTGTCGACGTTCCCAATGCCGCGCTGATGATCATCGAGCACGCCGAGCGCATGGGACTGGCCCAGTTGCACCAGCTGCGCGGGCGCGTGGGTCGTGGCAGCCGCGAATCGGTATGCGTGCTGCTGTACCAGACGCCGGTGTCGGAACTCGCGCGGGCGCGGCTCAAGGTGATTTACGCGCTCACCGACGGCTTCGAAATCGCGCGCCAGGATCTGTTGCTGCGCGGGCCCGGCGAGTTGCTCGGCCACCGTCAAAGCGGGCTGCCGATGCTGCGCTTCGCCGACCTGGAGCGCGACGTCGCCCTGCTGGAAGCCGCCCGCAACCTGGCGCAACGCTGCCTGGCCGGCCACCCCGACGTCACTGCCCGCCATCTGGAACGCTGGATCGGCCATCGGCAATCCCTGTCGAGCATCTGAACCGGGCGACTTCATCCTGTCGGATGACCGCGCAGCTACGGCATAATGCGGGCTTCCTGCTCATTCGACGATACGCCGTGCACAATTCCCGGCAAAGCTGGCTTGCCCATCCGCATTCCCTTCCACGCCCGCTGCGCGCCTGGCTCATCGACCGTGGCTCGCTGACCCAACGCCTGAAATCCCGTTGCGCGGCATTTCAGGTGGTGCCGCTCATCACAGGCCTGGCTCGTCCCAATCCGGACGAATACGCGCTGCTGGGCATTTCCATGAGTACCCGGGTGTATGTGCGGGAGGTTCTGTTGCTGTGCAACGGCATTCCGGTGGTATTTGCCCATAGCGTGCTGCCCTATCCCAGCCTGCGCGGCGGCTGGAACAGCATCAGCCGGCTGGGCAGCCGCCCGCTGGGCGAGGCCCTGTTCAGCGACCATCGCATTCAGCGGCAGCCGCTGACTTACCAGCTCCTGCATCACGACCACCCCCTGTTCTGCAGCATCGCACAACGGCTTCCCCTGTCTGTTCAGAGCCTGTGGGCGCGACGCTCGGTGTTCAGCCTCAACCGCCATCCGCTGCTGGTGACCGAGGTGTTTCTGCCCGCAGTCGACACGCTATGACCCTGTCAGATCGCCTGTCGCACTACAAAAAGCTGATGCGGCTCGACAAGCCGATCGGCATATTGCTGCTGCTTTGGCCCACGCTGTGGGGACAGTGGCTCGCCAGCGATGGCCGCCCGGACTGGCTGATACTATGGATTTTCGTCGTGGGCGTGGTGCTGATGCGGTCGGCCGGCTGCGTCATCAACGACTACGCCGATCGTGAATTCGACCCGCACGTGGCGCGCACCCGCGAGCGTCCGCTGGCAGCCGGCAAGGTGTCTCCCAAAGAAGCGCTGCTATTGGCATCGGGTTTGTCCCTGCTGGCTTTTCTGCTGATCCTGCCGCTCAACCGGCTGGTGCTGGGTCTGTCCGTCATCGCCCTGTTTCTGGCCGCGAGCTATCCGTTCACCAAGCGATTTTTTGCGATACCCCAGGCTTACCTCGGCATTGCCTTCGGTTTCGGCATTCCGATGAGTTATGCCGCACTGTTGGGCGAGATCCCGCTTGAAGCCTGGATTTTGCTGGCCACCAACACCTTCTGGGCGATTGCCTACGACACGCAATACGCCATGGTCGACCGCGCGGACGACCTCAAGATCGGCATCAAGACATCGGCCATCACCTTCGGCCGTTACGACCTCACCGCCATTGCCATCTGCTATGCCACGACGCTCGGGCTGCTTGGCTGGGTCGGCCTGCAAAAGAATCTGGGCATTGCGTTTTACGGTGGGCTGGCGACGGCGGCCGCCATTGCGCTTTACCATCTCTGGATTATCCGGACGCGCGACCCACGGCAGTGTTTTCGCGCCTTTTTGCACAACACCTGGTTCGGTGCCGCGGTCTTCGGCGGCATTGCACTCGATTATCTGTTGCGCGACTTATGACGGACAGGCCACGCGCGACTGCCGACTTCCGGGATAAGCCTGCTTGATCTCGCCGAGCCCTTTCAGCGCATCCGGGTCTTCGCTGCGGATCATGAAATAAAAATCCGTACCCTGACGCGGCTGAATTTCCACCCGCGTACCCAGCACGCCCTTGTCCTCGACTTCGCGCACGCGGCGGCGCGCGGCCTCGTCGTTGGCATACAGCCCGAGCGAAATGGCATTGCGCCAGACGCCGTCCTTGACCACGAATGCATCCTGCAGGCCCGCCGCCGCCAACTCACCGAGTTTGGCCGCAGCCGATTCCGGACTGGGCAAGGGCGGAAACAGGACCCAGTGTCGTGTATCCACCGGCACTTCGGTAAATGACATCACCCGCTCACCGGCCATGGCCTTGAGCTGCTCGCGCACCAGCGGAAGTTCATCCTGGTTGAAGCCACGCCATTCGACGCACAAGTCTGCCGTCTCTGCCACGGCCGGCGCGTCTTCCCTGCCTGCCGGGCCGGACTGACTGCGCAGGCTGAGGCGATCGACGTTCATCGGCGCGGTCTGTTCCGATCCCGACTGCGACCAATGGGCGCTGCCGATGAAAACACCCGCGGCAGCAAGGTTGGCCGCCAGCAAGACCCAAGTAAGCCATTTCATCCTGCAGTGCCCTCCCTTGCCACACAATCCATACCTTCCAGCACCAGTGACGGCGCTTGCACCACGTTCATTGACAGATGAGGCAGCAGCTTCTCCGCATCACCACCGGTCAGGAGGCAGTGGGGCATCTCGCCCATCATTGCAGCCACGCGTGCATGCTGCAACTGGACCGCCCCACACAGCGCAGCCACGATCCCGCTCTCGACCGCGTCTTGCGTGGAGAGCGGAAAAGCCTGCCAGTGACCCCGCACTTCAGTGACACGGGCCGTCCCGTGCTGCAGTGCCTGCTGCATCAAGGCAACGCCGGGCACGATCAGCCCGCCCATGAACGTACCGTCCGCCGCCAGGGCATCCACGGTCATCGCTGTTCCAGCGGATACCACCAATGCCGGTTTCCGGGTACGCTGGCGTGCGGCGATCAAGCCCATCCAGCGATCCACGCCCAGTTGCTGCGGGTGCGCGTAGCTGTTGCTGACATCCGAGAATCCGGCCTCGGCAACCAGCCATATGGGGGTGATGGCGAATGGCCCCAGCAGTCTGCTGATCTGTTCCTCATGCTGTGCGCGCGCCACGCTGGCGATGTAACAGCGAGTCCCCGGCTTCACCCATTGTTCAAGGGATGCCAAATCCGTGTAGGCCGCACTTCCCTGCGCATGCCATACGCCGTCTTCCACCAAGGCCCATTTCAGCCGCGTATTACCTGCATCGAGCAGCAATCGCCGGGAGCTCATCGCGCGTGCCGTTCCAGTCGCAGGCTGATTTCGCCGCCGCTAAATGCGTTCAACGCGCCAAGATGGTCGCGCAGCAAAAAGGCCCCCGTTTCGTCCACTCCCGCCGACACCCCACTCACGACACGGGCATCGGGTACCAGCAGGGCCACTGCCTTGTCTGCATAGGCATCCAATTCCATCCATTCGTCGCGCAAGGCGGAAAATCCGTAACGACGAAAGCGGCTCAACACTTGGTGCAATTCAACCAGGCAGTCCGCCAGCAACTGATTGCGGCCAACGGTCACCCCCATCTCTGCCAGGTCGACCACGGCCTGGTCGACTGCGTCGCGCTGGGTCTCACTCAAGCGTACATTCAGCCCGATTCCGACTACGGCAAAGGCATCCCCGTCCATATCCCCCTGAACCTCGACCAGAATGCCGGCCAGTTTCCGGTAGTCCACCAGCACATCGTTCGGCCACTTCAACCTGGCCGGATGCCGACTGTGGCGGTTAACAGCACGCGCTATCGCCATCCCGACCGCCAGGCTGAGACCGGCCAGGGCCTGCAGACCCTGGTCGAATCGGCACAATACCGAAAACGTGAGGCTTCCGCCGAGCACTGCATGCCACTGACGACCTCGCCTGCCTTTGCCGGCCTGCTGGTGTTCCGCACAGAACACCGTTCCATCGGGTGCACCGCTTGCTGCGGCCACCATCAAAGCGTTGTTGGTCGAATCCACACTATCCAGAATGTGCACGTCGAAAGCGCGGGAAGCCTGGCCGAGATGATGGGACACCGCTGCCTCGTCCAGCCATTCGACAGGCGCAGGAATCCGATACCCTTTTCCGCGCACCGCATGGACTGCCAGTCCCATGGCTTCTGCCTGATTGAGTGCATTGAAGATGCTGGCGCGAGAAAGCTGAAATTCACGCGCCAAATCCTGACCCGAATGAAACGCGCCATCAGACATGCGGCGCAAAATATGGAAAAGTGATTTGGAGGGTCGTGTAGGCACTGTGCAATTTTACATGGCAGAAAGTTCGAATTTTCTTGGACTGAAGCGCTGCAATAAAAAACCCCCTCTTTGTGGGAGGGGGTTTTGGACCTGAGGGCTTGTGGCCCTTGGGCGATATAAGGAGTCTGACGATGACCTACTTTCACAGGCGAGGTGCCTACTATCATTGGCG
>Ga0105106_10003863_pt1 | contig 10657 bp, 8 predicted proteins | sample PPLLaktember2015_5_FD_79109 | JGI IMG/M metagenome (GOLD analysis project Ga0105106, IMG submission 79109) | Freshwater sediment microbial communities from Prairie Pothole Lake near Jamestown, North Dakota, USA - PPLs Lake P8 Core (1) Depth... | ecosystem: Environmental > Aquatic > Freshwater >... | reverse complement strand
GCGCGCTGCGCCAGGTGGACCGCGAGCAGGCCGAAGAGCGGCCGGTTCACCGCCCAGCTCGTCTTGAGGACTTCGGTGCCGCCGCTTCCCGAGACGACGACGTTCTCCGGCGCGATCGGCGTTGCCTCGAACACCGCTTCGCCGAGGAGCCCCTGGCGCAGCCCTATGGTGTCGATGTTGCGGGCTTCGAAAGGCGAGCGGTCGCGCTCGACCACCACTTTGATCACCTTGTTGCCCCCGCTCCCTTCGCGGCAGTCGAGGCACGTGACGAGTATCGCGTCGCATTCCGCGACGTTGCTGATCCACATCTTGCGCCCGTCGAGGAGCAGGCGATCGCCGTTGCGGGTGAGGCGCGTCTTAACGCCTCTGGGATCGGAGCCGGTGTCCGGTTCGGTCGAGCCGGTGCAGAAGATCTTGCGCGCGGCGATGAAGTCGGGGAGCAGCCGCTTGCGCTGCTCCTCGTTCGCTTCGGCGTAGAGCCGCGCCACCGAAGCTTCCTGCGCGATCAGCGTGACGCCCACGCCCGGCGGGATCTGCTCGACCATGATGCCGTAATCGAGCATGCTGATTCCGGGGCCGCCCGCGGATTCGGGCAGGCGCGCCGCGGTAAGGCCGAGCTCGGCGAACGCGCGCAGCGCCCGCAGGAAAGCCGCTTTCGGCAGCGCCTGGTTCGCGTCGTGCTCGCGCAAGAGCGGCTCGACCTCGCGATCGACGAGCCGGCGCACCGAATCGCGCATCAGCTCCTGGTCATGGGTCAAAGCGAAATCCACTGATCGGGTCCCTCTCGATAAATCGTGGGGTGGGTTTTCCCTCACCCCTAACCCCTCTCCCGGGGGGAGAGGGGAATGTTTTTCAGGTGCCGTCAGGGGCGGTGGCCGTAGGACGGCGGGCCCGGCTGCATCGCAGGCGCCGCGACGTTCACGAACTCGCAGAGCAGCCGCCGCGTGTGGCGCGGGTCGACGATCTCGTCGAAATTGAAGGCTTCGGCGGTGCGAAATGGCGAGCGCAGGCGCTGCAGCCGCGCTTCGATCTCGGCGAGCTTCGCCTGGCCGTCGGCCGCGCCCGCGATCTCCGAGCGATACGAAGCTTCGAGCCCGCCCGCGATCGGCATCGACCCCCAGTTCGCCGAAGGCCACGCGTAGCGCGCGCAGTAGCGCGAGTTGTTGGCGTGCGCGCCGCCGCCGATGCCATAGCACTTGCGCACGACGACCGCGCACCACGGCACGGTGGCGCCCATGATCGCGGCGATCGTCTCGGATGCGAAACGCAGCGTCCCTTTCTGCTCGGCTTCGAGGCCGACCATGATGCCGGGCACGTCGACGAGGTGCACGACAGGCAGGTGGAACGTCTGCGCGAGATCGACCATGCGCTTCAATTTACGCGCGGCATCCGCGGTCCATGCGCCGCCGTAATGGTAGGGATCGCTCGCGATGAGCGCGACCGGCCAGCCGTCCAGGCGCGCGAAGCCGGCGATCACCGAGCGGCCCCAGCGCCGGCCGATTTCGAAGAACGAGCCCTCATCGACGAGCGCTTCGACGATCTCGCGCATCTTGTAGACCTGGCGCTCGTCGCGCGGTATGGCGCCGATCAGCCATTCGACGTCGCGGCCGGCATCGTCGGTCGACTCCATCCGCGGCGGAAGCTCGTACACCGAGCGCGGCAGGTAGGAGAGGAAGCGCTTCGCGCGCGCGCACGCTTCCGCCTCGCTCGCGGCCTCGTCGTCTATCGTCCCGTTGCGCGTATGGATGTCGCTCCCGCCGAGCTCGTTCTTCCCGTACTCGCGCCCGAGGCGGTTGACGACCGGCGGCCCCGCGACGAAAAGCTGCGACGTGTCTTTCACCATCACCGAGTAGTGCGCGGTCGCCGCTTTGGCTGCGCCCCACCCCGCGGTCGAACCGAGGACGAGGCCGACGACGGGAACGAGGCTCAGGTTCTCGACGACGACGCTCCAGCCGTAGAGCGCGGGGCACTTCGAATACCCTTCGTCTTCGATGCTGTTGACCGAGCCTCCGCCGCCGGTGCCGTCGGCCATGCGCACGATCGGAAGCCGCAGGTCGCGCGCCATCATTTCGGCGCGCACGTGCTTGTCGCGGAGCCCCCCGCGCGAGGCGCCGCCGCGCACCGTGAAATCGTCGCTCGTCACCACCACCGGGCGGCCGTCTATCGTGCCGCGGCCCACGACGAGGTGCGAGGGCATGAACTCCGCGATCTCGCCGGCGGCGTCGTAGGCTGCGTGGCCTGCGATGCTGCCCAACTCGCGGAACGATCCCGGGTCGAGCAGGAGATCGACGCGCTCGCGCGCGGTGAGCTTGCCGGCGTCCCTGTGGCGCTTCACGCGCTCGGCGCCGCCGTGCTCGCCCGCCAGCGCCTGGCGGCGGCGCAGCTCTTCGATTTCGCGTTCCCAGGTCATGTGGTAGTTGTCATCGCGAGCCGTCGGCGACGTGGCGATCTCGGGGATCCCCGGGACGTGTTGCGAGCGCGGCGCGGCAATCCCGTCACGCTGTTCCTCGCAATGACAGAGTCGGGGCGTTCCCAGTACGCACGATGAGCGCGTCCACCACGCGCGCGCCGTGCTCGAGAACGACGAGCGGATTCACGTCGAGCTCGGCGACGGCGTCGCGGAAATCGTGCGCAAACCACGACAGGCGCACGATCAGGTCCGCGACTGCCGCCTTGTCCCGCGGCGCCATGCCGCGCACGCCGTCGAGCAGCTTCGCGGCGCGCAACTCCGCGAGCATCGCGTTCGCATCGATGAGCGTGACCGGCGCCGCGCGGTAGGAGACGTCTTTCAGCACTTCGACGTGTATCCCGCCCAGGCCCACGGCGACGATCGGGCCGAACACCGGATCGCGCAGCACGCCGAGCATCATTTCGACTCCGGCGGGCGCCATCTCCTGCACGAGGACGCCGTTGATATGCGCTTGCGGCGCGTAACGCCGCGCGGCCGCGACGACTTCGTCGTAAGCCTTGCCGACCGCCTCATCGCCGTGGACGCCGAGCCGGATCGCGCCGGCCTCGGTCTTGTGCGCGATGTCCGGCGAATCGATCTTGAGCGCGACCGGCGCGCCGATCTCGCGGGCGAGCGTGACCGCCTCCTCGCTCGACGCCGCGAGCGCTTCACGCGTCACGGGCAAACCGTAGTGCGCGAGCATCCGCTTCGCTTCGCGCTCGGTGAGCCTGGCGCCGCACTCGCGGAGCGCGGCCGAAGCGCTTTCGAAATCGATGCCCGCCGGGCGCTGCGGCTCCTTGCTGCCGGACTTGTGCGCCTCCACGTATTCGCCGAAATCGACCGCCGCCCGCAGCGCCCGCATGCACGGCGTCGCGTCGCGGTATACCGGCACGCCGGCCCGAATGAGCGTTTTGGGCGTGTAGGCCGCGTCGTCGGTGCAGCCGCCGACCCACAGCATCGCGGCGACCTTGTCGCACTGGTCGACGAAATCGGCGCCGCGCTGGAGGTCCGCCCTCGAGACCGAAGCGAAGATCGGCACCATCATGTCGACTCGCGCGTCGGCGGCGATCGCGTTCAGCGCCGACCGATAAACGTCCTGCCGTCCGGTCGCGGCCGAAGTCATGTCGGTGGGATTCGCGACCTTGCCGTAACCGGGCATCAACTGCGCGAGCGCCGCTTGTGTCTCTTTCGAATATTCGGGCCACTCGATGCCGAAGCCTGCGCCCGCGTCGGCGACCTGCACGATGTTGCCGCCGGTGGGCGAGACCGCCGCCGCGCCGCGCCCTTTCGGCCAGCGGCGCCTGCGCAACAGCACCGCGGTCTCGTAGAGATGGTTGCACTCGTCCACGCGTATGAGGCCATACTGGCGCGCGACCGCGTCGAAGATGTCGTCGTCGCCCGCGATCGCGCCGGTGTGCGAAGCCGCCGCGCGGCTGCCGGCTTCGGTGCCGCCGAACTTGAGCACGACGATCGGCTTCTCGCGCTCCGCCGCTTCGCGCGCGACGGCCTTGAACTTCTCGCCGTCCTTGATGCTTTCGATCGCCATCAGGACGACGTCGGTCTCGTCGGTGCGCAGCATGAAGCGCGCGAAGTCGAGCGTGTCGAGGTCGGCTTCGTTGCCGCCGCTCGACTGGTAGCTGATCCCCAGACCGATCTCCATCGCGCGCCACATGACGTTGATCTGCCCGAGCCCGCCGCTTTGCGCGACGATCCCGACGTTGCCCGGCGCGGCGCGCGGCCCGATGATCGCGGCGGTGGAAGTCATCGCGAAGCCGCCGACGAAATTCACGACGCCGTTGCAGTTGGGACCCATGATGCGCATGTTCGACGCGCGCGCGAATGCGAGGAGCCGCGCCTGGCGCTCGCGGCCTTCGGGCGTGCCGGTCTCCGAGAATCCCGCGCTGAACACGGTGACGAAAGGAACGCCCAGCGCGGCGCAATCGCCCAGCACGTCGAACACGCGCTCGGTGGACACGATGATGCCGACGTGGTCGGGGGTCTCGGGAAGCTCTTTCAGACTCGCGTAACACGTGAGACCGTTCAGCTCTTTCAGGCGCGGGTTCACCGGGTAGATCGTTCCGGGGAAGCCGAAACCGGTCATCTGCCGGAAGACGCGCCCGCCGAAGGAGGTCGTGTTGTCGGTCGCGCCGACGAGCGCCGCCGAGCGCGGCGCGAACATGCGGGTCAAGTCGGTTTCGATTGCGGGTGTAGTGACGTTCATTGCACTGACATCTCAAAGCCTCCCTCACCCCTACCCCTCTCCCGAAGGGAGAGGGGTTCGTACATTCGCCCTCGGAGGGGAGTTCGCAGAACTCCCCTCTCCCGAAGGGAGAGGGGTTCGCCTCCCTTCTCCCCTCGGGAGAAGGGTCGGGGATGAGGGAAAGAGGCACTGGGGTCCATTTTTTCCAGACAGCTTCGCGTCATTTCTTCAAATCGGATTCCAACCCGCTCGCGGTGCCGACCATCGTCTTCACCCCGTCCTGGTTTTCGCACCAGACTTCCACGGTCACGCGGGTTTTGTCGCCTTCGCGCTCGCGGCTCTTGATCGTGCCGTGCACCGTCAGCGTGTCTCCGACGATGACGGGCTTGATGAACGACACCGAGATCTTGCCGCCTTTCACGAAACCAACGCCCGCGAAATCGACCATCAACTGCGCGACGTAAGCGGTCGACATCAGCGCCTGCGCGAGCGGGGCCCTGAAACCTTTCTTGCGCGCCCACTCGAGGTCGGTGTGTATCGAGTTCGGGCGCACGCCCGAATAGCAGTCGATCTGGCGCTGCGAGATCGTCTTCGCGAGCGTAGGCAGCTCCGCGCCGACTTCCATCGGCTCAGCGGTTCGTGGTTTCACGGTGCACTCCTGATTCGGGGAAGATCATCTGGGTGAACTGGCCGCGCGTGAGCACTTTGCCGGTGGCTTCCTCGCGGGTTTCGAATTCGGTGACCATGTAGTGCCGGCCGCGCTTCTCGTATTTGTCGACGATCTTGCCGTAGGAGCGCACGCGCATGCCCACCCGGATCGGCTCCACGAACTCGAACTGCATTTTCGCGTGCAGGCCGGCCGGCACGATGTACTTGTTATGGCGCATGAGGAGCGCCTGGTTGCCGAGCAGCGTCGGGTGCGTGATCGGCCCGCCGAAAGGCGAATCCCTGAAATACCACGGGTTGTGGTCGTCGACCGCGAACGCGAAGGTGTCGACGTCCTCGGGCTTGACCGTGAAGTCGTCGGACATGAGCTCCTCGCCGACGGTGATCGCTTCGTAAGAAATCGTTTTGAACTCGACCATTCAGGTCATCTCCTGTGGGTTGCAGGGCTGTCATTGCGAGGAACAACGTGACGAAGCAATCCCGGGGATCCCCGGGATCGCCGCGTCGCTTGCGCTCCTCGCGATGACATTCATTTCACTCCGGCAATGTCACTTTGCGGCGGCCAGCAACGCGACCACGTCGCGGCCCACGTCGGCGGCTTGCTCGAGGTTCCATACCGCTTTCAGCACCGCGTCGCATCCGCGCTCGCCGAGGTGGCTGCCGCAGAACTCCCGGAACTTCGCCTCGACTTCGGCGTCGGTCATGGTGCTCTTGGCGTGGCCTTTGGGGTATCGCAGCTCGGCGGTGTGCGTCTCCCCCGACCGCATGCGCACGGTGACGCGTCCCGGAGAGCCTTCCGGATACAGCGCGGAGAGCTTCGCGTCCTCGCGCACTTTCACTTTGCGCATGAGCGCCACGACCGCGGGGTCGGTCAACCGCGAGTCCGCGAAAGAAGCGCCGGTCACTTTGCCGTCGAGGAGCGCGACCGAAACGCAGTACGGCAGGCTGTGATCGGCGGTCTCGTGCGTGGTCGGCGCCCAGCGCGAAGCGTCGGCCCCCATCATCATCACCCCTGTCGCGTAAGTCTCGACTTCGATCTCCTCGATCTGGCCGGCGTCGATGCGGCTGGAGAGCTTCATGGCGATCTCCGTCGGCGACTGGCCGTGGTAGCACACCGGTAGCGCTTTGATGTGCGTCTCGCCGATCATGTGCTGCCCCGCCGCGGGTAGCGGCCAGTCGAACTTGCCGATGGCGTGGAAGAGCCCGCCGTCGCCTTCGAACACCGCGGTCGGGCCGGTGAACCCGTCCTTCGCGAGCATCGCCGCGAAAACGGCGTTGCGAGACGCGTTCGCACCGGCGCAGCCCTTCCAGCTCGAGAGGTGCCCGCGGCGGCTTTGCGCAAGCGCCATGTTGGGCGCGAGCGTGAGCGCGATCGCGTCCCCCGTCTGCTCGCGGGTAAGCCCGAGGAGCCTGCTCGCCCCGAGCACGCAGCCGAGGCCGCTGTAGACGGGCTGGTCCCAGCCACGCGAGTTGATGTCGACGGCTTTGCAGAAGCTGCAATAGACGTCGTAGGCGAGAACCATGGCCGCGATCAGCGACTTGCCGTCGGCGCGCACGCCTTCGGCGAGCGCGATCAACCCCGAAGTCATGTCGCTCGGGTGGCCGCGGCTTTTGCCGAGATAGGTGTCGCTGATGTCGAGGAGCCGCGTCATGACGCCGTTCGCGAAAGCCGCCGCTTCGGGCGTCGTCCTCATCGTGCTGCCCCACACGGCCGCATCGGGCTCGCCGCGCGAGCGGCCCGCGACTTTGCGCGCCATGCGCGAAAGCTCCTCGTCGTAGGCGCCGATCGCGCTCGCGAAAGTGTCGATCAGCCGCCGCTTGGTTTCGTGCACGGTTGCGGTCGGGAGCGCGTCGTAGCGCGCGCTCTCCGCGTAGTCCAGCAGCCGGATCGTCACGGCGTCCCACTGCACTGTCATATCGTTCACACGTGTCTCCTTCAGTCCGGCGTGATGCCCGCCGCCTTGATCACTTTCGCCCATTTCGCGAGCTCGCTTTTGACGAGCGCGCCGAGCTCGGCCGGCGTGCTCGGCGTCGCTTCGAGCCCCTGCTTATCCATGATCGCCTTCGCCTCCGGAAGCTCCAGCCCTTTCTTCACCAGACCGTTCAAGCGGTTGATGATCGGCGCGGGCGTTCCCGCCGGCGCGAAAAGCGCGTTCCACGCGCTGACTTCGAAGCCGGGCATGCCCGATTCGGCGATGGTCGGCACGTGGGGAAGCACCGGCGAGCGCTTCGCACCGGTGACGCCGAGCGGGACGAGCTTGCCCGCTTTTACATGCGGGACGACGCTCGTGCTGCCGAAGTGGAGCGCGACCTGCCCGCCGAGGAGATCGGGCATGACCTGGCCGGTGCCTTTATACGGGATGTGGATCATCTTCGTTCCCGCAGTGTGGTTGAAAAGCTCCGCGGCGAGGTGCGTTCCGCTGCCGACGCCGACCGAGGCGTAATTGACCTGACCGGGTTTGGAGCGGGCGAGCGCGATCAACTGCTTGACCGATCGGACCGGGAGCGACGGATGCGCGACCAGAAAGAACATGTAGGACGCGACTTTGGAGATCGGCTCGAAATCGCGCACCGGGTCGTAGGGGATTTTCTTCTGGAGATTGGGATTCACCGTGATGCTGCTCTGGACGATGAGCAGCGTGTAACCGTCGGGCGGCGATTTCGCGACCAGCTCGACGCCGATCGTGCCGCCGGCGCCCGGCCGGTTCTCGACGATGACCTGCTGTCCGAGCTCCGGGGTCATCGAGCGCGCGAGCATGCGCGCGACGAGGTCGAGGGACCCCCCGGGACTGAACGGGTTGATGATGCGTATCGGCTTCACCGGGTAGCTTTGCGCGTGTGCGGCACCGGCGGCGATGCCGAGCGCCGCGAGGCCCGCGGCGACGAGCGTGGTCGTTCTCATGTACATGCTCCTTAGTCGGCCTTCATGCCGACCTGTTTGATGATCCTGCTGTTCAGCGCGAGCTCGCGGCTGATCATCTGGCCGAACGCCCTGGGGTCGAGCCCCACCGGATCGGTGCCCTGCGAAGCGAAGCGCTCTCTGACGTCCGGCAGCTTCAACACCGCCGCGGCCTGCGTGTACAGGAAGTTGATAATCGCCGGCGGCGTCCCGGCCGGCGCGAGCAGGCCCTGCCACGGCGCGGTGTTGAAATCCTTCACGCCGGCCTCGCTGAGCGTCGGCACGTCGGGCAGGTAAGGCACGCGCTCCTTGCCCGAAGTGCCGAGCACTTTCACGCGGCCGCTCTTGAGGTGCGGCATGATCGTCGGCGGCGTGGTGAAGATGAGCTGCACCTCGTTCTGGATGAGCGCGGTCAAAGCCGGGGCGCCGCCTTTGAAAGGCACCGAGACCATCTTCGTGTTTGTGAGGATCTTGAAAAGCTCCGCCGCGAGCGCGCCCGAGCTGCTCGGCGTCGCCCACGCCACGTTCAGCGAATCGGGCTTGGCTTTGGCGAGCTTGATGAGCTCGCCGACGGTATTCGCGGGCACTTTGGCGTTCAGCGCGAGCAGCAGCGGCTGCTGCCCGGCAAGGATGATCGGCGTGAAATCCTTGTAGACGTTGTAAGGGATGCGGCTGCCGCTGTAGATGAACGGCACGATGGTGTGCGCCGCGTACGTGAACAGGAGCGTGTAGCCGTCGGGCCGCGCGTGCGCCACGATCTCGTTTCCGAGGAGGCCGCCCGCGCCCGGGCGGTTGTCGACGACGAACGGGCGTCCGATGATGTCGCCCATCTTGTTCAGCACGATGCGCGCGATGATGTCGGTGCCGCCCGCGGCGGCGACCGGAACGATGACGCGCACCGGTCGCTCCGGATAACCTCCGGGGCCCTGCACCGGCTGCGCTTGCGCGGCCGCGGCGAGCGCGCAAAGCGACAGTGCGCTGAATAGTGATGCGGCTGTGCGACGCATGTTTTGTCCTCGTATATTGTTTGTCGGGGAAGCGGCACGCGAAAGCACGCGCGCCGCGACTGCAGAACCGGGACGGGCCCCGGCGCACTCGCGCCGGAGACCTTTCGAGAGTAAGAGCCTTAAGGCTTCGCTTCTCCAATCACGTTCTTGGCGATGCGAAAGCAGTCGACGCCCACGGGTATGCCGCAATAGACCGCGATCTGGATCATCACCGCGCGCAGCTCTTCCTTGGTGAGACCGTTGCGGATCGCGCCCCGCAGGTGCAGCTCGAACTCGTGCGTCTTGCCGAGCGCGGCGATCATGCCGAGGTTGAGTATGCTGCGCTCGCGGCGGGAGAGCGTCTCATCGGTCCAGCACAGGCCCCAGCAGTACTCGCTCACGATTTCCTGGAATGGCTTGTTGAAATCGTCCGCGTTCTTCATCGCGCGGTCGACGTATTCGTCGCCCAGCACCGCGCGGCGCGCGGCGAGGCCTGCATCCATCAGCTTCTTGTCCATGATTACCTCCTGGTGTGGTGAGTCATTTCGCTTACCGGCCGCCTTTCGTGCTCGGCGAGTATCTGGCCGAGCACGTAAGGCATGATGCCGCCGTGGCGCACGTATTCGACTTCGGCCGGCGTATCGAGGCGGAGCGTCACCGGCACGCGCTCGGTCGCGCCGCTGGCGCGGCGCACGACCAGCGTCAGCGCCTGCCCGGGCTCCACGTCGTCGCTCAAGCCCGTCAAGTCGAACGTTTCGGTGCCGTCGAGCCCGAGCGTCGCCGCCGTGGTGCCGGCGCCAAGCTGGCACGGCAGCACGCCCATGCCCACGAGGTTGCTGCGGTGGATGCGCTCGAAACTGTTGGCGACGACCGCGCGCACGCCGAGCAGCCGCGTGCCTTTGGCCGCCCAGTCGCGCGCGCTGCCGGTGCCGTATTCCTCGCCTGCCACCACGATGAGCGGCACGCGCTCGGCCGCGTAGCGCATCGCGGCGTCGTAAATGCTCGTCTGCTCGCCGTCGGGCTGATGCACCGTCACGCCGCCTTCGACGCCCGGCACCATCAGGTTCTTCAGCCGCACGTTCGCGAAAGTCCCTCGCATCATCACTTCGTGATTCATGCGGCGCGCGCCGTAGTTGTTGAAATCCGCGGGCTTCACGCCGAGCGACTGGAGATAGGTACCGGCGGGCGAAGTGCTCTTGATGCTGCCGATCGGGCTGATGTGGTCGGTGGTGATCGAGTTGCCGAGTATCGCGAGCGGGCGCGCGCCACGAAGCTCGCGCAGATTGCTCGCACGCAGCGTGGGATCCGAGAGAAACGGCGGCTGCTTGATATAGGTTGAATCGATCTCCCACGGATAGATCTCGCCACGCGCCTGCGGGATCGCTCGCCACAGGGGATTGGCATTGGCGAAGTCGGTGCTGTACACCGAGCGATAGTGCTCCGGGTTGCGCGCCGCG
>Ga0105106_10003861_pt1 | contig 10659 bp, 13 predicted proteins | sample PPLLaktember2015_5_FD_79109 | JGI IMG/M metagenome (GOLD analysis project Ga0105106, IMG submission 79109) | Freshwater sediment microbial communities from Prairie Pothole Lake near Jamestown, North Dakota, USA - PPLs Lake P8 Core (1) Depth... | ecosystem: Environmental > Aquatic > Freshwater >... | reverse complement strand
GTTGAGAAAGAAATTGAAAAACTGGAGCACACTGATGGGTTTATCCTCAACATCATTTTCAAAGACGGAACAAAATCTCCCTTGAAGGCTTTGTATGCACGCGCCCCGTTTAAGCAGCATTGCAGTATCCCTGAGTCACTCGGATGTGAAATGACTGATCTGGGTTACATTAAGACTGATTCTTTCCAAAAGACCACTGTCCATGGAGTTTATGCCTGTGGGGACAATTCGTCACGTTTGAGAACTGTTTCATATGCTGTTTCAACGGGTACAATAGCAGGAATGATGGTAAATAAAGAGATCATTGAGGAGGAATTTTGATCCAAATTCAACCCCGACTCAATAATCTTTTGCTTAAATAAAAAATGTTAAAATGACTTCAATCAAAACTACCGCAAGAACTGCAGGACTTCTTTATCTTTTTCAGATTCCCCTTGGTGTCTTTGGAATCCTGTATGTTCCAAAGGTGCTGGTGGTTCCCGACAATATGGGTGCCACAGCTTCCAATATTCTGGCAAACGAGTTTTTATTCCGCCTTGGGATTGTAAGTTCAATACTCTGTGCCCTGGTGACCGTTGCAACTGCTCTCTATATCTACAAAGTACTCAGGTATGTCAATGAAAACCATGCTAAATGGATACTGTGGTTCACTATGATTGTAGCACCTATTACAATGATCAACGAACTCAACAGTGTTGCTGTTTTACTTTTATTGAAAGGCCGGGAATTCGCAACCATATTTACTCCGGGTCAATTGCAAAGTTGGGTTTCAGTCTTTTTGGATTTGCACACTCATGGACATCAAATAGCAGGAATATTTTTTGGACTTTGGTTAGTTCCTATGGGGTATTTGATTTTCAAATCGACCTACATCCCCAAAATTATAGGTGTCTTTTTGATTGTTACTTCTTTGGGCTACCTGATTGATTTTACAACATTCTTTCTGTATCCCGACTTTCCTTTAACAATTAGTGAATATACCTGGCTTGGAGAAGCTCTGATGGTATTATGGCTTTTAATTATGGGCGTAAACCTTCGTAAATTTGAAGAATGGACTCAGGAATCTCTCAAAAAGCAACCAGAAAGAACGCAATAATTGTAAGTGTATGCCGTCCCTTCGCTGTAAACCACATCCCGCAAACCTCATATTCCAAATCAATGATAATTTTAAGTTTGCGGGAAGAGGTTTACAGCCCGTCCCTGCCACTCGGCGAGACAGGCGACTAAAGAATATAATCTTGATACATCATGATAAACACAAAATTTGCCCTGCAGCTAACTCACTGGCAAATGTAATAAGCTTTCAAGCACCTGAATACATAAACAACTAACAACTTAGCTTATTACACTTGCCGGCCAGGCTTCGACCCATAGTTTTCGGTTCTTTATGAAAATATTGATGGATAAACAGTAGATAAAAACAAAGAGATGTTCTCCGTAAAAACACATACCAATAGCATGATAAATCAGTGCTGTCACCCGGGACTTAAAAATAGTTTTACCTTGTCAATTTCTGCAACCAGGAAAGTTTTTAAATGAGCCCAGCAGCTAGATAGTAGTGCCCTTCCTGATACTATTTTAATGACGCAACAATATGTAATTTATGGTGATTCAGTATGGATAGCTAATTATTAAGACGAAGCTCCTCCTCCATCAACACTTGATTATAAAATCGAAAAAAATCTAGAAATGGGCCTAAATGGGGACCTTTTGTTTATGTTGATGTAATTGCCAAAATTTCCAATACAAAAACAAATCAGGACTATTATCTGAAACGAGAAAAAGTTCTCATTTTAAGGACTGACTAAAAATACACTGCCTGACAGGACGGTATAAAGGTCAGATCTAAAATCCCTCCTTATCTGACCACTTCAAAAAAAGGTCTGGAAACTTTTAACATACATTTGGAAACAACGAGGGTAACTCTGGTTTGGAGAGGTCGATTTATTGCTCTTAATCAAATAAGGAACAATTGTTTTTAAATACTTTAAACATATCAGATTTCAAATTGTTATTGTACTGGAGACCAGAAACCTATTAAAAAAAACGGGGCGAAACCGAAAAGCCATATGAGTAGGAAAGTATTAATTCAAAAAAAATGGTAACAGTAATTATTTCTCATGAATGCAAAAACTACTCCGATTGGAGAAAAGTTTTTGATGCTGATGAAGTAAATCGTTCAAAAGCAGGTTTCAAGAGTATGGGAGTATATCATTCTGTTGAAAATGCAAATAAGATAACAATCATCGGCGAAGCTCCAAGCGTAGAAGCAATAAATGGTTTTATGTCAAATCCTGAATTGAAAGCAACTATGGAAAAAGGAGGAGTAATAGGCATACCAGATGTTAAGATTCTAAACAAAGCATGATTTAAGAATTGTCAGCTTCATGTAACCTTATGAAATTAGGATGGACTTATTTGGAAGATCATCCTTTTTTTGTTTAAATGCTAAACAATAAAAACCGTCCTTCTTTGACCACTTCAGAAGGAGGTCTGAAAAGAATTTAATACAATCGGGAACAAAAATCAGTTGACTCAAGATGGGTATTTCAATTCCTCTCGGGAAATTTCAATTCCAATTGCTTTTCTTCATGATATTAAATATCATTTGAATAATGCTGCTTAACATATTTTATTTAAATTAGAGAAGATTACCAGAACGATAAACCTGGAATTAATCATTATGGCTTCAGTGTCATACAATTCATTATTTAATTTTGTTTATTTGGCCGAACAGAAAAAGAATAATCGCATTCGTTTCTACCTAAGAACAATGCAAAATAAAATTAATGATCCAGGACAATTAACAGAAAGGGTTCCCAAAGAGTTTGGTTACGTAAATATAACAAGAGTTAACAAAAATTATAAAAAGGCCATGAAACAAAATGGCAAAATAAACAAAGCCGCTCTTAACTTATTGATAACTGGGCTGCTAATATTATGGGTTCCTTTAACCTTGAAAGCTCAACTGTTTGAGACTAATGAATTATACTCAAATACTAAGGTTACAAAAGGGAAATACTATAACGGAACTGGTGGTGGTGGATATTGGTCATTGGATTATGTGGATTCAACAGGAAGAATAATTAGTAAAGAGAGTTATCATAAAAAGCAATTGATGTCGAGACAGAAATTCGTTTATGATGAAAACAATAACAAAATATTTAACATTCAGACCTTTGATTATAATAATCCCGAGCGGGTAGATACGTTTAGATTTGAATACAAATACTCAGATAATCTGATAATATATCAATTTCGCAAACTTTCGGAAAATGATTCAATTGTTACAGAATTAATAGAAAATCAAGGAGACACACTTTTAAAATATCAGGAACAAGCTTTTTATTACAGACCAAAAACTAAAAAGACTGATGTTTTTAAAACCGTTTATACTTTAAGTTACCGAAATGGATTATTGATTAGTAAAGAGAAATATGATCAGCAAAATAACGCAACCGAATTGCTGAAATACGAGTATTTCGGAAATGGTAGATTGAAACGTAGATTAATAGAACGAATTCCGGAACCGAAAATAAAGGACGTTTATTTAGGTGGTCCTGGTAGTGATGATGAGTTTTATAAATATAAACTTGATGCCGGAGGAAGAATAAAAGTATTCTATCGGATTACAAATGGAAAGAAATATAAGATTGCTGTTTATAGCTATGAATAGAAATAACTTCAGAACTTATATGGCCATATACAGAATTATAACGACTATTGTTGTGCTCAGTCTTCTGGCTTTGACTATTCTTTACTTCTCTAATTGATTGCAAAACAGATAATGATATAACATATACTTCCAATAGCTATCTGATTCTTAAATTAAATAGAAATAGTAATTGGTATGAATAGACTGAAAATAATCGTTATAATATTAATTCTGATTGCTTCCTGCTCACAGACAAAGAATGAAGCAGATAAACTCAGGTATCGCAACGAGGAGGAATTATTAAATCATTTGTTTTGGGAATTAATTCTTCCGATACAGCCTTGCTTTCAAGCCGATACATCAATGGAGTATAACGAGTTGTACTGGTCCGATTTTTATACAAAACTGGAATCATCGCGACATAAAATATTTTTTCAACCCAGTTTGAGTGAACCAAAGATTTCTGACTTCAGGGAAATCGATTTACCCTATGATTTCAATCAATTATATACAAATCTCTTCAACGATACCACACTGAAACCCAGAAAATTTATCCTGAATCCAGAAAAAGTGGTTTTTAAAATAGACGTTATCACTGATTTTGGGATCGATAGTATTCAGCCTGATAGATTTGATTCTGGTAATGTACTTGGGTTATATGAAATTTCAAGAATCTCCTTCAATGAAGATTATTCTAAAGCAGGCTTTTTATTATCTGCAATTAGTAGTGAAGAATGTAATCAATTACTTCTATATTTTGCTGAAAAGCAAGCCAACGGTTGGATCATCAAGAATAGAATCAGGCTGAATTAAACTTACGCGTCCACATTTTTAAAAGAGTGAAATTTCAAATGGTGGCTATCCTGTGATGAGGAGGATTATGCACATTCAAATTTTGGTCAAAACAGTCAATTTTGTGTTAATTCCTGGCACCAACCAAAAAGACACCCAAAATTGGTCTTGTAAGTGTCTGATTTTATAAAAAATCCGTCCTTCTTTGACCACTTCAGAAAGGTTTGAGAACACAAATTTAAACAATTCATCTTAATAAAGATATGTTTAAATTTCGTTGATACGAATTGATTTATTTCAGAAATTTGATATTTCAACATCCTAAAATGGAAGACTAGCTGGAAAAAGAGTTGTCAATCTAAAGTTTAACAATGAAATTTAAAACATTTAACAGAAGAGACTTTATCTCAAAGTCATCTCTCGGGCTTATGGGAGCGAGTGCGGGAGTAATAAGTTATGATGGTTCAACCTCTAATCGTGATTCCAGATCTGATCAGGACCGTGTCGGGATCAGGGACTATCGTATTTTAGGTCGCACCGGCTTCAAAGTTTCGGACATCGGATGCGGTCCCGTCATGATGACAAACGAAAATCTTTTAAAGGCAGTAATTGATTCAGGGGTAAATATTATTGATACAGCTGAATTTTACGGGAATGGTAATAATGAACTTCTGGTCGGAAAAGCAATTAAAGATTTTGACCGGAAATCGTTATTCATCAATACTAAACTGATGATTAACAAGGATGATGACGCTGAAAATATTAAAGAGCGTGTCCATAAGTGCCTTGAAAGACTTAACACCAGTTACCTTGATGGACTTATGCTTTGGAATCCTGTGTCGGTTGAAAATGTTAGGAATAAGGAATTTCATGATGCATTCAAACAACTAAAAGATGAAGGAAGAGTAAAATTCTGCGGGATCTCCTGCCACGGTTCTGAATATCCGGGTAATGCGGTGGACAATATGGAGAAAATAATTTGTGGAGCAGTTGAAGACGGAAGGTTTGATCATGTTCTTTTTGTATATAATTATGCTCAGCAGGAAATGGGTAATAATATTCTGAAAGCATGCGCTGTTAAAAATACAGGGGCGCTCCTGATGAAAACGGATCCTTTTGGCAAACGCTACCTTGATGTAATTGATAAAGTCAATGCCTTAAAGAAAGAGAACAAGCCTGTCGATGAAAATACCGCCAGGAGATATGAGACTATTCAGGAAAAGCAAAAAAGTGGGAAAGCATATCTTTCGGAAGATCAGTTTGGAGACAGTAATGCAAGAAGAGAAGCTGCAATTAACTTTGTCTTGAGCAATCGTGCCGTCAGTTCGGTTCTGATTTCATTCAGTAATTTTGATGAAATTGCAGATTATGTAAGCCTTTCAGGAGGAAAACTAACTCAGGAAAACCGGACTGTAATAGATGCTATGAAAGAGAAGTTAGGGCATTTATATTGCCGTCATGCCTGCGGAATCTGCGAAAAAAATTGTCCTTATCATGTGTCTGTCAATACAATAGCAAGATTTAACCATTATTTTATTTCTCAGAAAAGAGAGAAATATGCCATTCAGAAATACCTTGAATTGCATGGTCCTAAAACAGAGAGGTGCCTGAATTGTGAAGGATTTTGTGAATCCACCTGCCCTTTTGGTGTCTCAGTCCGGACCCTGATGGCAATAGCGCATGAAAATTTAAATCTTAATATTGGTGCATAAGCCATAATCAATAAAATATAATGGAGGTAGAATTATGAATACACTTTTTCTCGTTTATCTGATTGCTGAAGTAATATTTGGCATTGGATTTCTCTTATTTCCAGGTTCTATGATGGATCCTATGGGCGTGACCCTTGATGAGACATCAACAACCTTTGCAAGGTTGTTTGGTTCGCTGATAATCAGTATTCCTGTTTTATTGTTTTTCGTTCGCAAATCGGCGAGCACGGAGTTCAGAAGAGCTGTATTATATTGTGCTTTTATTTATTTGTTATTGAGCACTATTATCCTTCTGATTACTCAATTAAGGGGGCTGATGAATCCGTTGGGCTGGGGTATTGTGATGATTCATTTTATTTTTATGATCTGGTTTGGCTATTTCCTGATAAACCAGAGCAAAATGGATTCTTCCCGATAAAGAAGCCATAGTTGAAAAATTCTTTTCAATCAATATTTATAATATTCGACCATGCAAAGAATTTCACCACTTCTCCTGAGTATAATTGTGATCTTCCTTTTAATTTCCCTCCCTGCCTTCAACCTGGAACCGGAAGATATAACCATTGAAAGAGATAGTGTTATCCTTAAAGGCAAGTTTTATAAAGCCTCAGGTGATGATAATAAACCTGTTGTGATACTTTTACAGGGCTCTCCCGGAAACACTTATGATGTTTTGGGCCTGGGAAGATCATTGAGCAGGTCAGGGATCAATGCAATGACCTTCAATTACAGTGGTTCCCACCAGAGCACCGGGACTTTCAGCTTCCCCAATTGCCAGGCCGACATCGGTGCAACATTCAGATTTCTTCACAGACCTGATGTCATTGGAAAATTCAGGATTGATACTACGGCAATCATCCTTGCAGGCTATTCTTTCGGTGGAGGAATGGCAACAGCATATGCAATAAAGCACAATGAAATCAATGTGGTAATTTCGATCGCAGGTGTCGACTGGGGAATCTTCTTTGACAAGTACCGTATTGATCCTGAAATGAAGCGCAGGCTCGATGCAAGTATAGATAATTCAATAGCTGCCGGAATATTCCGGTTTGAACCGGGGTATCAGCCTAAAGACATAGGATCAGGTCAGAGGGTACTCGATCCATCGTTTTACACGGCGAGGAATGCTGATTCGCTTGCTGAAAAGGATTTGTTGATGATATGCGGCCTGAATGATGCAAATGTTACCATGGAAGAATATATTCTTCCGCTTTACAACGCTCTGCAGGATGTGAAAGCCAGGAATGTTCAACTTTCTCCCTTTGAGGACGATCATACATTCAGCCTGTCGAGGGAGAAAATATCTCAGACAATCTGCGACTGGGTTAAGAGAAGACATGAGGAGTGATGAATAGCAAAACATAAAAGGAATAACCATGCAGAAGTCAGACTTCTTAGAGGGAATCGCACAAGCACCAGTAAAAGTCGGGAATTACGACATCCGTGTCCCGATATTTTATCAGGACATAACCAGCATGGGTGTGTTTCTGCTTGCTCCGCTGGATAAGGTAAGAGACATTTTACCTTCAAAAAGAATGAATCCATTTCGGGTCACACCCTGGCATTGTTTAGTTACAATAACTGCTTCTGAAAACAAAGAAACGGATCTTGGACCGTTCAATGCAGTATCAATCGGAATTCCTTTCATTCTGGATAGAATTTCCCCTCTGTTTACGGGTATTTTACACAAACCCCCTGAAGTACCAATGATTTTTGTTCTTTATATGCCTGTAACTACTGAAAAAGCCCGTAAAATTGGATTTGAGATCGCCAGTTATCCTGAATCCCTGGCTGAAATCAGTTTTGAAAACGGAGATAAATGGATCAGCTGTAAAGTAGACACTGAAGGCGAAAACATTTTAACCCTGTCAGGACGGAAAATAAATCTTAATCCCTCATTGAGGGAGCGTGTGTATCCTATTACCTTACATCAGGATCGTTGTTTACTTAGATCAGAATTCAACTTTAGTGAGTGTGAGTCTGGAGTTTCCACTAAACAATCAGATGTGCGGTTGGAATTTGGGAATCATCCAATTGGTGTAAAGCTGAAAGAATTGAATTTGGGTAAAGTTTTGAGATACCAATACTGGCGGAAACAACAAGCTATTCTAACTATGGCCAGTGAAAGTTATACGATCTGAACTATGAAAAGAATTATCATTCAAAATAATAAGGTAGTAGGGGTAGATATATTGTTTCGTGAAAAAATGAGTAGTCACATTATTCAAATTTTAAGATATGAAAACGATCCGTCTTCTTGCCGGAATCCTTTTAATAATTAATGGGATTTTGCATATTGTGCTATATTTACAAACTTCCAATAATGCCGGTAGTATTGGTATATTTGCATTTGGGATTATTTATATTATTACGGGGTTGCTCCTTTTTAACAAAAAAAAATACCCGGTTTACTTAGGTATTATTATCCCAATAATCGGGATGTCCTTATCCTTTATAAAATTCGGAGTTCCTGAACTTATTTCCTTGTCTGCATTATTCAAAGTGATTGGATTATTAGTAATCGTCTGTTGCAGTTATTTTATAGTTAACCAGAAGAAAATTAACCCGGCAGGTTAGTAAAGATTATTCCGGTGTTCTTCATTAACTAAAACGGCGAATTATGTGGAATTCCTTAATAATTCGCAATGCATGTGAACGAAACATGGATTGTAATGATCTAGGTACTATTGAAAACTATCAAGCGATAATATGAAAGAACTACTTTATAGTCCACCTGCATTGATTATTTATTCAATGATCACAATGCTTTTCTTGTATTTTTCCCTTCCGAATCTTAATCTTATTCATTTTCCGTTCAATCTAATCGGTTTAGTTGTTTCGCTCCTGGGATTAATTTTAATGGGTAAGTCCAAAAAGTTATTTAAAAAATATAAAACTCCATTAAAACTTGAAAAATCGACTTTTCTGATCACGGAAAGTGTCTTTTCAAAGACTCGCAATCCTATATATGTCGGGATGACTACCTTGATTTTAGGATTGTCAATTTTTTCAACCAACCTAATTGCATTATTTGTTCCACTAGCCTTTTTTCTATTGGTAAGCCATTTATATATAAAGAAGGAGGAAATCTTGATGAAAGATGCATTCGGAGATGAATATTTAAACTATAAAAAATCAGTACGAAGATGGGTGTAGTATTTTTTTTAAAAGAACGGATTCTTAATTAAACTGGTGACTTGATTATGTTAAACATAATACTTCCTGTAAACTGAAAGGAAGAATCTATAATAAAACATCCCATTTTCAACCAAATCCTGGCACCAAATGCTGACGCTTGTGGTCAGCATCCTGATCAAACTGGCATCGCCAGTTTGCGTCAGGACTGGCACCAAAAAAAAGTTACAATTTTTAAGGTTGTAACTTCTTGATTTTGAGTGGGCCCAATTGCCATCAACCAAAAAGTCACCCACAATTGGTCTTTCAGGTGTTTGACTTCCCTCAAAATCCGTCTTTCTTTAACCACTTCAGAAGAAGGTCTGGAAACACCTAGAATACATTTGGAAACAATTGGGGTTTGGAACAGGAATTCGTCAACTATGGTTACCTTTAGGAGATTATAAAGTTAAGCTAACACGAACAAGAACTCATTCCCAGGTCTGTTAAGAATAAAACTATGCGTAGTCTATTTTCGATTTTATTAATGACTTTTACCTTGACGGTTGTAGGACAAGATGCTTTAAAGTCAGATAAAATAATTGGCTGGGATAACCATTTCAAATCCAGATATGGTAAATACATTGGATTACAGTATCCTGATTTTGTTGTGACCTTCTCTGATAAGTCATTATACTCAAATAAAAATTTTGATGATAAAGTAGTATTTATAAACTTCTGGTTTTCTCATTGTGCACCTTGCATTGGAGAAATAGAGGGATTGAATGAAATGTATAATTCATTAAAGGATAAATCTGATTTCCTCTTTATTTCCTTTACTTTCGATTCTGATGATCTAATAAAGGCCTCTATTGAAAAATATAATATTCAGTATAAAGTAATTCACCTTGAGAAAGCAGAATTCTCCAGGTTGAACTTCGGTAACCCCAATCCAACAAATGTAATCCTCGATAAAAAAGGGATAATCAGATATTTTACTGTTGGAGGAACTGATAAAATTTATCAGAATGAGATCATTATGAAAATATATTATCCAAAAATCCTTAGTTTACTTTGATACAACCAAACTTGACATCCTCCTTCTCTGACCACTTCAGAAGAAGGTCTGAAAACTCCTGACATATCTTAGAAAACAACAAGTATTTAAATCTGGAATTTTGTGTTCAAGATGATCCTTCCAACTTTATTTGGATTAATAACTTTCTACATATTTTTTATTGCGTGTTGTTCGCTGAGCTTTTTTGTCCTCTTAAGTCCATAAATTATAAATCCAATTCCCACTAAAATATAAGGCAGGCTCAAAAGCTGTCCCATGTTAAATGCCATTTCAGCCTCAAATCCGACCTGGTTCTCCTTTACAAATTC
>Ga0105106_10003860_pt1 | contig 10660 bp, 7 predicted proteins | sample PPLLaktember2015_5_FD_79109 | JGI IMG/M metagenome (GOLD analysis project Ga0105106, IMG submission 79109) | Freshwater sediment microbial communities from Prairie Pothole Lake near Jamestown, North Dakota, USA - PPLs Lake P8 Core (1) Depth... | ecosystem: Environmental > Aquatic > Freshwater >... | reverse complement strand
TCGTAAAAGGCATCGAAGGCATTTCACAGGGGAATCTCGATCAATATGTTTTCGCGCTCGATGATGCTGTTTTCGAGGATATTCTAAAATGTATTTCAACTCAACACCGCCGCCACTCCGTTTCATGTTACTCGTGGCCTGGAATTTACCCCAAACAGTGTATGGAAGTTTATGGTCGTCAGCTGCGCCCTGTGTTGCTCACCTTGATCGAAAAGGGAGGCATTCAGAATATTGATATGAGCGGTCGCTTCTTCGAGCGGGCAATTGCCCGGGCACAACTTTCACGCTGGAACTATAAGCCACAAGAGGAAACGAATCATCGCCTAATCCAAGGAGTTTAATACATGAAATCCCTAAAAACGATCGGGCTGCCTCGCATGATGAAAGAACAAGGGGAACTGCGTGTCTTCCTGCCTGAATTTGTGAACATCCTGACTCGGATCGGCCTCGGGGTGTATATTGAAGAAGGTTACGGGTCAAGATCCGGTTACACATTTGACGATTATCACCAGGGCAACGATGGCGTGCTGATGTGCACCCGCCAACAGGCATTTGAACAAGATATTGTCTTGGTCTTGCGTTCCCCTACGCTTGAAGAATATCATCTGTTGCGCCCCGGTACGATTCTCTTCTCGATGCTGCATTTCCCCACACGCCCCAGGCGAGTCGCGTTGCTTAAAGAGCTAGGCATTAAAGCCATCTCATTGGATAGTATCATCAACGATGGAAATCTGCGCCTGGTTGAGAACATGAAAGCAGTCGCCTGGAACGGGCTAGAAGCGGCTTTCAACACCCTGGAAAAAAATTGGCCAGGCCTTATCTCCCCAGACGAGGAGCCCATCCGAGTGCTTATCCTTGGAACCGGTATGGTAGGCAAGCATGCAGTCGATGCAGCCACCAAGCTGGGCAACATCGAACGTAATAACCAGCATATCCAGAATGCCGGGCCTGGTGTAATTGTATTAACTGTGGGACGCAACCTCACTTACAACCCTGAGCGTTTGCTAAAACTGTTCCCCGATACAGATATCCTGGTGGATGCCACTCAACGCCGGGATACCGCTCTTCCTGTGGTGCCAAATGCCTGGATTGATCGGCTACCTGAGCATGCCATCCTGGTCGACCTGGCAGTTGACCCGTATACATTGGATACCAGGCCCCCGGTTGTACGCGGCATTGAGGGTATACCCCAGGGTAGCCTGGATAAATATGTGATCTTTCCAGACGACCCAGATTGGGGGAAAAGCATCCCGCCCTCAATACCCACCGAATGTCGCCGGATAGTTGCCAGTTGTTATTCCTGGCCGGGCATCCACCCTGAAGCCTGCATGCGCCATTATGCCCAGCAATTAGAGCCGCTGATGAGAACGTTGGTGGCTAATGGTTACGATCGTCTTTCATTAGAGGGTGAATACTTTGAAAGAGCGTTATACCGTGGTAGTTTACGCGCCTTCTTGAAGTCTGGTCAGTACGGAATCAGGCCACGCTGATGGTTACACACAGCTCTACAATCCTCGATCATCTAGTCGCCCTCTATGGAGAAGAGATGGGCAAGGCAACCTATCAACGCTTACGCCCATTAATGGACCGTTATGCTTCATTATTCAGAGCCGGCAGATACATGCACAATCTTCCTCAACCAGCCCATACACCACAGGCGGTATTATCCGAAGGAGATGCGCTCTTGATTACCTACGCGAATCAGCTCCAGGAGCCGGGCATCCCTCCGTTGCAAACCCTGGCTAATTTTTGTGAGCGCCGCCTGGCCGGTCTGGTCAGTGGATTGCACATCTTACCCTTTTTCCCGTTTTCCTCCGACGATGGCTTTTCAGTCATCGATTATCGCCGGGTAGACCCGCACTTGGGAACCTGGGCTGATATCACCTCCTCAAGACGGTACTTTCACCTGATGTTCGATGCTGTAATCAACCACACCTCGGTACAAAGCGAGTGGTTCCAGGGCTTTTTACAGGATAGTCCCAAATATAGCCAATACTACATCAGCGTAGAGGGTGATCCAGATCTTTCCAGGGTCGTCCGGCCGCGAGCTCTGCCATTACTCACCCGGTTTAATACTGCCTCTGGACCCAAACAGGTGTGGACCACCTTCAGCCCCGACCAGGTGGACCTCAACTACCGCAACCCGGATGTTCTGTTAGAAATAATGGATATCTTGCTCACTTACGTGACATATGGGGCAGTGATCATTCGCCTGGATGCTATTGCATACCTGTGGAAAGAGGCTGGCACCTCCTGCATTCACCTACCGCAAACCCACCGCATCATCCAACTCCTGCGCGCGGTTTTAAATTCGCTGGCAGCGCATGTATTGTTGATTACCGAAACAAATGTATCCCACCAGGAGAATCTGGCCTATTTTGGCAACGGGACCAATGAAGCCCAAATGGTTTACAATTTTGCCTTGCCCCCGTTAGTTTTGCACGCCTTTAGCACCGGCAGCGCCAGAAAGCTCTCTTCCTGGGCTGCGACCTTGGAACTGCCATCAACAACTACCACCTTCTTCAATTTTCTAGCCTCACACGATGGCATCGGCCTCAATCCAGCACGCGGTATCCTATCCGATGAAGAAATTAATGAACTGGTCCAGCTGGCTACCGATCACCGTGGGCGGGTATCTTACAAGCAAAATTCGGACGGTTCCAGCAGCCCTTATGAGCTCAATATCAATTATTTTGACGCGCTCAACAATCCATCTATCCCTGAGCAGTTACCTCTTCAGGTGAGTCGCTTCCTGACAGCGCATGCCATCATGCTCTCCCTGGTTGGGGTACCGGGCATTTACTTCCACAGCCTTTTTGGCTCGCGCGGCTGGCAGAAGGGAGTTGAGTTGACGGGTCGCTACCGCACGATTAACCGGCAGAAGCTACTACGTGCAGAACTGGATAGCGCCCTTGAGCATCCAGACTCCCTACCCAGCCAGGTATTCTATGGTTTTACGCGACTGCTTAAGGCGCGCGCTGCCTCATCTGCTTTCCATCCCCACGCAACCCAGCGTATCCTTAAGAGTGGAGAGGCTATCTTCGCCGTCTTGCGCGCCTCACCAGATAACAGTCAGCGCGTTTTATGCTTGCACAATGTCTCATCCAAACCTCAGTATTTCACCTTGGATTGGAATACTATCTTTCCATCTTCTTCGATCTCGTTGAAAGATTTGATCACCGAGCGCCGGATCGATTTGAAAACCAACACCCTCGATCTGATGCCTTACCAGCAACTTTGGCTGGCGCCAGAAGTGTAATCCGGAGGTCTTCGAATTGGGTTTATCCTCACCTTATCTGAATTTGCTAAAGAACCGTATAGACCTGCGGCAGATTCCCTTCAGCGAGCGCGGCTCGCGCTTGCTGCTATTCTGTCAAAACTATGCATTATCGATACGCCTGGCAGAGCGGTGGTTTAAGGTTGACAATCAGCTCTCTGCCTATCGCCATCGCCCCCCGATTATCGAAGAGTGGTGTCTCATCGACCAGATGGGACAAGGATTGGATTTTGAGCTGCAAAGTTACCCCCACCGGCTGGATTTCATCACATCGATTGGAATATTCACACTCAGCTTCCTGGATGAGGAGACTTTGCTCCTGCGCTTGCCCGAGACCACATGCGGCTTCGCTTTTCGCGCCAATCTGGATAACGCCCAATCTGACCGGCGCGGCGGGGTGCTCAGGCTCGCTGGCGACATCCGGCGCAATATCGCTTATACAACCAATGCCGCCATCCTGCAAAATACAATTGAACCGCACACTTCTGGTGGACTGCAGGTGAACCTGGCTGTAAAAGCCACGGCTGGAGCCGCAATCCTGCTCAACGTTACGCCGCGCCTGGGGTTCAACCGCTACTTTCCCGATCCCGATCGGGCAATAGATGCTGCAGCCCAGCGCTGGCATGCCTGGTTCGCCGCTGCTCCGCCAGTATTGGAACTATACCAGGCGCAATATTATTACGCCTGGTGGGTCATGCGAGCAGGTCTGATCTCCTCACGCTTTTTTACCACCCGCGAGGCGATGACCCCCTCGAAAATCCATTATGTGGGAGTGTGGCAATGGGATGCCTTCTTCCATGCGCTGGCTTATCGTTATATTGATAAACGCCTGGCTCAAGATCAATTGCGCATCTTGATCGACCATCAACGTCCAGATGGCATGATACCGGACGCCGTTCATGATGAAGGAATTGTCACTCATCTCACCTTTCCGGTGGAAGCTGATGTCACCAAACCTCCGCTCCTGGCTTGGGCTGCCTGGAAACTCTATGAAATAGATCATGATCACGAATTTTTGGAGGAAATTTACGAACCGATCGTGCGTTGGAATAACTGGTGGTTTGAGAAAAACGATTTGAATAGCAACGGCCTATGCGAATACCAGCATCCCTTTTCTTCGGGCCTGGACGATAGCCCGTTATGGGATGATGGGATGCCAGTCGAATCTCCCGATCTCAACACCTATCTCTGTCTGCAGCAAGAATCGCTGGCGAGAATTGCCCGGGTGATTGGCTTGAAAAAAGATGCGCGCATGTGGGCGCGCCGCGCAGATCAAATCGCGGATCGTATGATCCGTAAAATGTGGGACGCTGAGGCAGGCTTTTTCTGGGCTTCTCGAAATGGGAAACGCATCCAGGTGCGCACGCCATTCAATCTATACCCTCTCCTCACCGGGCGCATGCCGCCCGAGGTTTCTAAACGCATACTCGCTCACCTGACAGACGAAAAACAATTTTGGACACGCTATCCTGTGCCTACGGTAGCGTGTAACGATCCGGCTTATAACCCGAACCAGATGTGGCGCGGACCCACCTGGGTAAATATCAATTACCTGTTGATCGAGGGCTTGATGCGCGTGGGCTATCCAGACCTGGCAATTGAGCTAAGGAGGCGCACCCTGGAAATGATCTCAAGCCAGTCAGATATTTTTGAATACTACCATCCCGAAACGGGTTACAACCCCCCCAAGGCTGCGTCGATATACGGATGGTCAACTGCCATTTTTATCGATCTGGCGATCCAGGCTTCTCACCAGAGCCAGGCGTTCGCTCAGATCCAATAGGTTTGTAAAATCGAAAGGCTAAAAATGAATATTGCCCTGCTGCATTATTCTGCCCCACCGGTTGTCGGTGGGGTGGAGAGTGTCATGGGTCAGCACGCCCGCCTGATGGCAACTGCCGGGCACCAGGTGCGGATCATTGCGGGACGCGGCGATCGCCTCAATGCTGACATCCCATTCGTCCACCTGCCTCTTGCTGGCTCCAGACACGCGGAAATCCTGGCTTTGAAGGCAGAATTGGATGCCGGGCGCGTGCCATCCAATTTTCAAACAAAGGTAGAGCTACTCGCCGCCGAATTATCCAGGGTCCTTAAGGATGGAGATATTCTCATCGCCCATAATGTGTGCTCCCTGCATAAAAACCTGGCGCTCACCGCGGCCCTAAAAAAATTATCCGAACGTCCCAAATCTCCACGTTTGATCCTCTGGCATCATGATCTGGCCTGGACCACGCCGCGTTATCGTAACGAGCTGCATGCCGGTTACCCGTGGGATTTGCTCAGCAACGATTGGCCTAATGCGCTACAGGTGGTAGTATCGGAACTGCGTCGACAGGAATTATGCCAGTTGCTGGGCATATCCTCAGATCGAGTATGGGTGGTGCCCAATGGGGTCGATTTGAACACCTTTCTGAAGCTAGAAACGCAAACCATCCAGTTGATCCACCAGCTGGAATTGCTGGATTCCGAACCACTATTCTTGCTGCCGGTGCGCCTGACGCCGCGTAAGAACATCGAGCTGGCATTGCATACCCTGGCGGCTTTAAGGGATCCATTTCCTGCCGCCACCTTGATCGTGACCGGTCCAATGGGACCGCATAACCCCGCCAATTTACAGTATTTCGAGCGCCTGCTCGCCTTGCGGTCAGATCTCGGCCTGCAGGAGTCAGCCCATTTTCTTGCCGAACTGGCTGAAGGATTCTTACCAGATGCCATAATTGCTGATTTTTATCGCCTGGCAGATGCTCTATTCTTGCCTTCCCGGGAGGAAGGTTTTGGGATACCAGTCCTTGAAGCCGGGCTCGCTGGAATACCGGTATTTTGTGCCGACATTCCACCGTTACAGGCTATTGGGGCAGGCTGGGCAACCTACTTTTCTCCAGACGACCCGCCAGAAAAGATTGCTGCACAGATTACCTCACACCTGGCAGCCTCCCAAACATTCCATCTGCGCATCAAAGTGCGCAGGAGATATTCCTGGGATCGCATTTATGCGAAGCATATCGCGCCTCTGTTGGCGCCGGAGTTATAGTTGATGAGAAACAAGTACACAAAATCGATCTTTCAATCCATACTCGTTCCTGTTATTAATGAATGCAATAATCAATCCGCGCTGTTTGCGGCGCGATCCTTGATCGGGGCGGGTACTATCTACCTGGCAGGAATTGTTGGCATTCCCGAAAAGGAGAGTCTGAGTGCTGGCGCCGAACCGGTGCGCCAACTACGCAAGGCTATAAGGGGTTTAACTCAGGAAGGACAGGTGAACGAGGTCCAGGTGCATGCTACGCATGCCCCTTGGGATGAATTATTGCGCATCGTAAAGCATTACAGCCCAGAATTGTTAGTTTTAGATTGGCCTTGCCAGCTCACGAACCTTGGAATTTCCCCTGCCGATGTTCTGGAGAGCGTACCTTGCAATGTTGCCTTGGTGCGCGGCCCTTTCCCAGAAAAACCACGGCGGATATTGGTGTCGCTGCGCGGTGGTCCATACGCCGAATTATCCCTGAGAATAGGGCTGGCAATCTCACGCGCTCGCCAGGTGCCAATGACAGTTTTGCATCTTAAACCCTTGGAAGGCAACAGTGCGGTCGAAGCGGCGTTTAAAGGCATAGACAGAATCCTATCCTATCTGCCAGATGTTCAGCGGCTGGAGCTATTCGCGGATGATTTTCCTTCAGCAATCCGGGAAACTGCCAGCGAATACGATGCTGTCATCCTGGGAGCCAGCGCTCTGCCAGACTATCCAGGCGGTCCATTTGGGCCTGTGGTTGAAACCTTTCTTAAGAAGAGCCCCGTTAGTGCAATCATCGTCAAGTCGCAGCGCCCCATGCCGCCTGACCTTGGGAGCGAGACATCCGGTCAGACTGCTATCTCCGTCCTGGTAGATAAGTGGTTTGCGGAAAATACTTACCACACGAATGAGTTCACTGACCTGGATTACCTGCTGGCTATCAAAAAAAGGCAGGATCTCACCATCAGCCTTGCCCTGCCTGCTTTAAATGAAGAAAAAACGGTTGGAGAAGTGATCAGCTCGATCCAAAATAGCTTGATGAAGAAATATCCGTTGATCGACGAAATGGTTTTGATGGATTCGGATTCCACCGACCAGACTCGCTCGATCGCCGAATCTCTTGGAGTGCCAGTGTACATTCACCAGCAGATTTTGCCCCAATACGGGGCGCGCTACGGAAAAGGTGAAGCTCTTTGGAAAAGTCTGTTTGTCACCCGGGGAGAACTCCTGCTATGGATTGATACCGATATCGTCAATATCCAGCCGCATTTTGTTTATGGCCTGGCAGGAGTCCTGCTGAATAACCCCCAGGTACAGTTCGTTAAGGGCTTTTACCGCCGCCCGCTTAAAGTAGGCGATAAAATGCAAGCCAGTGGGGGTGGTCGGGTCACCGAGTTGACTGCCCGACCCCTGCTCAACCTGTTTTACCCGGAGCTATCCGGCATTGTCCAACCTCTATCCGGGGAATATGGTGGGCGGCGAGCCGCTCTGGAGCAATTGCCCTTCTTCTCAGGTTATGGCGTGGAAATTGGCTTGCTCATCGATGTCCTGGAGAGATTTGGCCTGCATGCCGTTGCCCAGGTGGATCTGCAGGAACGGGTCCACCACAATCAGCCGCTCGAATCTTTAAGTAAAATGTCATTTGCCATCATCCAGGCAGTCATCCACAAACTGGAGCAACGCTACGGGCGCGATCTGGTTGAGGATGTGAATCGCACGATGAAACTCATCCATTACAAACAAGGGCATTTGTTTTTGGAAGTTGAGGAGATCGCCGAGCAATCTCGCCCGCCGATCATTGAACTTCAGGAGTACCGTGAAAAACTATCGCACCTGGGTTCAGCCTAATCAGCAACATTGCCGCCGCCTACACCCCAAATTTCATGGAGGGTACTTTACTATCACGATGTGTTCAGTGGAAGCGCGACCGGTACGGTTTCAATGAATGCCTTTACCAGCGGAGAAACTTCCTCCAGCCTTATCGACTCAACATTACCAATATCACAAAAGGCAGCAATTTCCGGAACGATCGGCAGACTCGCCAATACGGGCGCACCCGCTAGCTGAGCAACTTCTTCCGAATGGCTTTGACCAAAAATATAATGACGCTTCCCGGTATCAGGGCACACAAAATAAGCCATGTTCTCTACCACGCCAAGGATCGGTACCCCAACGATCTGCGCCATGTGGACGGCTTTGCGCACGATCATTGCAGACAGGCTTTGAGGAGTAGTCACCATAACAATCCCGTTGACTGGTAATGATTGCAGGGTGGTCAGGGAGGCGTCGGCTGTGCCGGGCGGCAAATCCACCAGCAAATAATCCAGATCTCCCCACATAACGTCACTCCACAGCTGCGTGATGGCCTTGCCAATCAACGGTCCGCGCCAAACAACCGGCTGGTCATCGGTTTCAAGTAACAAGTTGAAGGACATGACTTTTACCCCCTTATCACTGCGCAGAGGCAGCAAGCCAACCGGGCCTGATTCAACCGGACCGGACAATCCAAAGAGTTTTGGAATGCTGGGGCCGGTGATATCAGCATCCAACACTCCGACCTGGTAACCTTCCTGAACCAGGGCGCTCGCCAGCAATCCAGCCACTAACGACTTGCCTACCCCGCCCTTACCGCTCATCACAGCGACAACTCGTTTGACCCGGTTGTATTTGGCTGCCATCCCCTCGGTTGGCTCCCCAAAAACACTTTTACGTTCATCATCGGTCATGGCGGACAAATTCACTTCAACCTCCATAACCCCCGGTAGCCCCCGAATCGCAGTTTGAACGTCTGTCTCAATTCTGTCTTTCATGGGACAATTGGGAACCGTCAAAGCAATGGTGACTTCCACCTTGCCACCACGCACTTGAACATCGCGCACCATTTTCAGGTCAGTTAAGCTGCGATGCAATTCCGGATCATTTACTTTGGATAGAGCGTCTAACACGACTTCGTGTGTAAGCATGAGTTTCTCCATAACGCAGGTTGGTTAAGGCAATTTTCCCAGGGATGGCTGACAGCCACATCTGTACGGTCATGATCACAGCCGAGCTCAGGCACCAGGCGCAGGTCGCGCCGATAACAAAAGGCTCCAGAAAGGTCAGATAAATAGAAAAAAGGGTACCGAATAAGGTCATTCCCAGAAGAGCTAAGGCGCTCAGGCTCGCAATCCGTTTGCTCCCATATCGGCTGCCAGCCCAGGCAAGCAGGATCGCCAGGTAGCCTGCAAGTCCGAACACTCCAATGGGAAGAACCCCGAACAGGCGGGCATATTCGCTTTGCTGCACGGTATTGCAGTCGCCCACAGGCCCGCAGACTGCGGTAACATGGGCCGTCTCTACGTAAGCCAGATATCCGGCAACACCCAAACCGATGAGGCACAGGATCGGGATGGCTGTCGATGGGGAAGCCACTAATCCCTTTGTTTTCGCTGATGAGAAGAGGACCGCCAGGACGCCTCCCACAGAGACGAGCATACCGATCAATACCAGGATCGCCAGGGCATTGCCAACCGGATCAAAAGCCAGCCGGTCTCGTAAACTGACGGTGGGATGATCTGCCAAGATCAACCCTGATGGCAAGGGGGTGGGAGTAGGCCCCGGCGGGATAATACCGCCAGTCGGCGCATCTGTAACCTCAGGTGTGGGTGGAGCGATTTCTGTAGGTTGGGTAGAGGCCTGGGTGCTGTTCGACTCCGGTGTCGGCGCTGTCTGGGTCTGTGCGATCTCCAGTGCTTCAGCCAAACCCGGGATATCTGGCCAATCCACCCCACCCTGCGCCAGGTACGCATCCACCAGGCCCGGTAATTGCTGCGGGATTTCGAGTGAGCCGACGAGAACGATTTCGCCGATAACCAAAAAGGGAACACCCTGGCGTTCAGGCGGGATATTGTAACGTTCGATGGCGGCGTCGAATAAGACCTGTCCGCCCTGCGACCACGTATCCACGCCAACGATCTGCAACTGGTCGCCATACTTCTCCAGGAGAGGTGGCAAGGTTTCAGTAATCACCTGCTCACAGTGCGGGCAAGTGGGCGAATAAAACAGGACGGCGCGTACGACAGGACCATCCGCCCAAACTGGTGAGATAAATGAACTTATCAGCCCCCATACTACCAACCACGTGTAACCCAGCCAGGTCTTCATCTTCGTAACCGCTGAATGCTCCGAGTCGCGTACCAACCGCTGCGCACATCAGTCCGTATATCAAAATCAGGCACAAACGGCTTGATATCAAGCAATGGGGTGCCATCCAACATATCCACACTCGCCACATCCAATATGTTTTCGCGCCGTCTGATTAAACGCACCACGGACAATCCAATGGGGTTTGGCCGGCATGGGTGGCGCGTGGCGAACAGCCCGCGAAGTTGGTC
>Ga0105106_10003858_pt1 | contig 10663 bp, 10 predicted proteins | sample PPLLaktember2015_5_FD_79109 | JGI IMG/M metagenome (GOLD analysis project Ga0105106, IMG submission 79109) | Freshwater sediment microbial communities from Prairie Pothole Lake near Jamestown, North Dakota, USA - PPLs Lake P8 Core (1) Depth... | ecosystem: Environmental > Aquatic > Freshwater >... | reverse complement strand
CCCAAAGGCTGTCATAGACATAGAAGATCCCGCGCGTCTCGGACAGCTCCAACAGCTTCCGGTGCGTGACCGGCGACCTCCGTCCGATGCTGTAGACATCGACGACCCGTTGGCGGGACCGCGGGATGGGGCAGAAACGCAGGGTGTCGACGCCCGGCGGGAGAAAGGCGCAGGGCTTCCCCGTCAGATCCCCGATCGCGGGAACGCTCCGGGTCAGCTGGAGAACGATCAGGTCGAATTGTGACAGAGCTTTCAGGAACGTCTTTTGCCGCGGGATCTGTTTGACCCAGATCTCGTCGAGGAGGCAGACGGATCGCCGGCACCGGTCTCTCCAGCCCTCGAGCCGGAAGGTCAGCAGGTCCCACGGGAGTGAGCAGGACACCAGCAACAAGTCGTAGGTCTCTTGCACCCTCGTCCTGGGGACGCCGGGATTCATAGCGAGAGGGGAGTGGAGGCCGATCCTCTTCGCGATCTTGAATCCCAGCTTGAACCGTTCCCCCGGCCGCGGCGCCAGCAGATCGACATCGTCGACCTCCCGGATGATGTCTTCGAATTCGTAGAGAGGGTAGCGCCAGACGTCCTGGGGGAACAGGTTCCTCTGCGAATGCATGAGGATCCTGGGACGGACGCTCTCGACCTGACTCATGGCTGCCTGGTCCCCGCTCGGTCCGTCATATCACCAGTTTTTTGGCATAAAAGCCCTCGGCGAATTTCTCCGGGGCCCTGGACTCGACGCCCCGGATCCTGAGGACCGCGAGGAACACCTCCGGGCTGAACCAATCCCGGCTTTGTTGGGATTTAAACGATGTCATGAGATGGTCGACCTTCTGCCGGCAGAGAGACCCGGTCAGATGGATAAAGACGTTGGGAGAACCGAGATCGCCATCGTATTTGACGACCTCATACTCCAGGATCAGATGGTCCCGGAACGTGTTCCACGTCAGTTCCGAGACCAGGCGGTGATCCTGATGGAGGTCCTGGCGGTAGTGGGTGAAGATCAGATCCGGCGAGACCCGGGTTTTGAGCCTCTCGAAGAACTCCTTGAGCGCCCCGCCCTTGTAGGGGAAGAAGCCGTCTTCGAACGACTTCAGGACGATCGTTCGCTTTCCGGCCCCGGCCAGGAACTTCTTTGCGCTCGTCCTCGCTTCGCCGGCCCTTGGCCCGCCGGAGCTGAAGACCACCCAATGGACCTCGACGCCGGTGTTTTCCGAGAGAAGCCTGAGGATCGTCCCGCCGCAACCGATCTCGATGTCGTCGCCGTGGGCGCCCAGGCAGAGGATCTTGAGACGCCCGCGGGCCCCTCTGGAGATCTCGATGCTTCGCATAGTCCTCATTATAGCCAATTTAATCGCGCATTCAACAACGCTCAGGCAGGGCTACTCTCGGTTATTTAGTCGCAGGCAGGCCGTTGTGTACGGAAAACGGACAATGACAGGCTCCGGACTTGCCTGCGATGGTATGATTGATGTATGCGGAATAAGATACCTGGGATTTTCGCCGCCCTAGCGCCGTTCGTTCTTTCCCTTCTGCTCGCGTCTTGCGGAGTGGGAGAGGAGACGGGCACCTTCGTTTATCCCCTCGGGGTCAGCGCCAACGGGCGGTACCTGGTCGACCAATTCAATGTCCCCTTCATTCTGATCGGCGATGACGCGGCCTCGCTCATGGTCGATGTCTCCCCGGCCGACGCGGAGCACTATCTGGCAAAACGGGCGAGCCAGGGCTTCAATGTCATCAGCACCGAGCTGATCTGTAATTCTTATGGCGGCGGGCGCTCCGACGCCAGCACGTTCGACGGACTGATCCCGTTCACCACCCCCGGCGATCTTTCGACGCCCCATGAGGCCTACTTCGCGAGGTGCGACGGGATGATCCGGGCGGCCGCGCGACACGGGCTGACGGTCATGCTGAATCCCGCCGAAGTCAGCGGATTCCTCGGCCTGTTGCGTGCCAACGGCCTGGAGAAATGCCGGGCCTTCGGCCGGTTCCTGGGATCTCGCTACCGCGGCTTCGACAACCTGATCTGGAAATCGGGCTGCGACTTCCAGACCTGGCAAACGGATTCCGACAACGCCCTGGTGGCCGCCGTGGTCGAGGGGATCAGGGAGAACGACCAGCGCCACATCCACACGATCCAGCTGAACTACCAGGTGAGCAGCTCCCGCGACAGCTCGCGCTGGGGGCCGCTGATCGAGCTCGAAGCGGTTTACAGCTACTATCCCGCCTACGCCGAGGTGCTCGTCGCCTATGACCGGACGCCGGCCATCCCGGTTTTCCTCGTCGAGTCGGATTATGAGTTCGAGAACGAGGCGGACGACGAGCGCCTGCGCCGCCAGGCGTACTGGTCCTTCCTGGCCGGCTCCTGCGGCCACGTCTACGGGAACCGGTATGTCTGGCCGATGCTCAGCGGCTGGGCGGACCGGTTGGATACCGTTGGCGCGGCCCAGCTCGGCCGCTGCAAGACCTTCTTCGAGTCCCTGGCCTGGCCTTCCCTCGCCCCCGACCAAGGGCACGACCTCGTGACGTCGGGTCTCGGAACGTTCTGGACGGAGGGGGAGATCCACTCCGGGATCAGCGCGAACGATTATGTGACCGCGGCCGCCGCGGGCGACGGAACGCTGGCCGTGGTGTATGTCCCGTCGGAACGGACGATCACCGTCGACCTGGCCCGGATGTCGGGCGACGTGACGGCCCGCTGGTTCGATCCGACAACGGGGACCTACCACGCCGTCGCCGGATCGCCTTTTCCGCACGCCGGCCCGCAGCTCTTCACGACCCCCGGAGCTCACGCCGACGGCGCCAGCGACTGGATCCTCCTTCTCGAAGCGAGATAGGGGGAGCGGCCCGCCGGTCGCCTTGACTTCACCGGGGAGAAGCATTAGGGTTTTAGACGATGGGGAGACGAACGGACGACAGGCCCGAGCCCGGTGCAGACACCCTCGCGCGACCTGCCGGTGGAGGCGGACCGTCATGCGCTTCAGCGTGCTGATCCCCGTCTTCAACCGTGACGATCTCGTCGGCCAGGCCATCGATTCGGTCCTGGCCCAGTCCTTCGTCGATCACGAGCTGATCGTCGTCGATGACGGCTCGACCGATGGGACGCCGGACCTCCTTCGAACTTATGGGGACCGGATCAGGGCCGTCCGGCAGGAGAACCAGGGCCCGGACATGGCCCGACGGGCCGGGGCGGCCCTGGCCTCGGGCGAATATCTGGCCTTCCTCGACAGCGACGATGTCTTCTTTCCCCGCGCCCTGGCCACCTACGATCGGGTCATCCGGGCTTTCAGGGATCCCGCGATAGTCCTGGGCTCGATGATCTTCTCCCAGCCTTCCCGGCCCCTCCCGGCCATCGGCCGCGACGAAGATACCGTCGAGGCGGTTCCGTATCCCGATTTCCTGGCCATGGGCCGGGGCCTGAGCATGTCCAACAGCAAGATCGTCCTGCGCAGATCGGCCTTCGAGTCCGCCCAGGCTAGGCGGGTCAAAGGGCCGGCCGTTTTTCCCATGGAAGATCACGATCTGTTGCTCAGGGCCGGCACGTCGGGCACCTGCGTCAACGTCCTCCGGCCGCCCACGGTCGCCTATCGGGTTCATGGGTCCAACTACGTGCACAATCTCGAGGCCATGGTCGGCGGAACGCTGGCCCTGGTCGCGGCGGAGAAGTGCGGCTGCTATCCGGGGGGAAAGGCGCGCCGCTTCTCGAGGCGGGCTTATATCGGGGGCAAGGTCTATTTCTGGATCAAGAAATCGATCAGGGGCGGGCGTCGGGACCTCGCGCTCGAGCTCCTGAAGCGGGGCGGCCCCATGGTCGTGGCGGCCATGGGACGGAAGCTCCTCCGGGGGGCCCGCCCCGAGGCCCGGCCGCACGTGGTGCCAAAGGAAACAAAGGACGCCAGTCCTTGACAGGGGAGAGGCCGGAAGCTAATGTTGCGATGGGTTTCGCGATGTCGAAGGCGGACCCGACTGGACGTGACGCGTGATCCTGGAGAGTTTTCGCGGCGATTTTGACCAAGTCGCGTCCCTGATCCAGCGGTCATGGGCGGAGAACCCCAAACCGCCGTTTCTTTACACGCCGGAGGTCCTCTCCTCGTTCTTCGATTATCCGGGCACGGACATTGCCTTCTCGCCCGCGCTCTATGACGGACCGAGTCCGGTCGCTTTTATCGCGGGTTTCCCACGCCGCGTCCGGCTCCGGGACCGGGAGGCCAGGATCCTCATCAGCGCGCTCTTGAGCGTCGCCCCCGAGAAGAAAAGGATGGGATATGGGCTCATCCTCTGGTCCGAGCTGGTCAAACGCGCCCGGGCTGGGGGCTTCGACGGGATGATGAGTTACTGCGTCGAGGGCGACCCCATGGATCATATGATCCTGGCAGGCGCTCACAGACTGAGCGTCCCGGTCGAACGCTCGCTCGCCATCCCCTACCTGGCCCGGCCGGTCTGGCCGAAGGCCGCCCCCAGGGTCGATGCGCCTGACCCCGCGGCGCTGCTCGACGGGTTTCTTCAATTGACGGTGTCCGGCCCTGAGCAGGCGGCCCTGTCGAGGGTGTGGAGCCGCTCTGAGGCCGAATGGCAATGTGCCGGCAGGACCGGGGCGATCGTGGCCTCCTTGACCAAGGGAGGCCGCCGGGGCATGCTAACCGGATATGTCATGCAGGTCGCAGATCTCCGGCGGACGAAATGCCTGCTCGTCGAAGACGTCCTTTGGGGAGACCTGGGACGGGACGAAAGGACGGCCCTCCTCGGCGATTTGATGGTCCGGGCCGCGGCCGAAGGCGTCCGGATCGCCACGGTCCCGGTCTTGAATTACAGCGACTTGGCCCCCTTTCAGGAGGCGGGATTCCGGCCGGCTAAACGCACCCTGAATGCCTATCTCTCGATCTGGGACGGCCGGCCTCCTTTGGGGACTCTATCGTCCATGTACCTGGACGTATTTTGACGGAAAGGGGGAGATGCGGCTTGAAGCTGATCGAAGCCTTGGAGATCCTGAAGAAACCGGTGCCGGAGGACGCGCGGGCCCTGCGGATCGCGCTCGCCTGCGGTTTCACGCCGCTGCATCTCGAGACCTTCCTCGCGGCCCATCTGCGGTCCCTGTTCCCGGACCGCGCCATCGATATCCGGACCGGCCTCTTCGGCGATCTCCAAGGGAATCTGGAACGCCTGGATCCCGCGGGGCTGGACGCCCTCGCGGTCGTTCTGGAGTGGCCGGACCTGGACCTCAGGCTGGGCGTGCGGAATCTGGGGGGATGGAGGATCGCGGACCTGCCCGATATCCTGGATACGGCGGCCGGCCGGACGGCCCGGCTGGAGAGGTCCCTGAAAAGCCTCTCCGGCACGTTGCCCGTTGCGATCAGCCTGCCCACCCTGCCGCTGCCGCCCCTGTTCTTCACGCGCTCGGGGCAAGCGTCGACCCATGAGTTGCGGTTGAGGAGCGCCCTCGGCGCGTCAGCGGTCTCCCTGTCTTCGGAGCCGGGCGTGCGGATCCTCAACGCCCAGCTCCTCGACCGGGTCTCCCCGCCGTCAGACCGGTACGATCTCCGTTCCGACATAGCGACCGGCTTTCCGTACCGGAATTCCCATGCGTCCCGCGTCGCCGGGCTCATGGCCGGAATGATCCTCGATCCGGTGCCCAAGAAAGGCCTGATCACGGACTTGGACGATACGCTCTGGTCGGGCATCCTCGGCGAGGTCGGCGTGGAAGCCTTGGCCTGGAGCCTGGACCGGCAGGCGCATCTCAACGGGCTCTATCAGCAGTTCTTGGCTTCGCTGGCGAGCGCCGGCGTCCTGATCGGCGTGGCCAGCAAGAACGATCCAGGCCTCGTCGAGCAGGCGTTCGCCCGCCGGGACCTCCTTCTGTGCAAGGGGGATGTTTTCCCGTTCGAAGTCCACTGGGACCGGAAGTCGGGCTCGGTCCGGCGTATCCTCGAGACGTGGAACATCGGCCCCGATGCCGCGGTCTTCGTCGACGACAGCCCGATGGAGGTGGCCGAGGTCCAAGCGGCGTTCCCCGGCCTCTGCGGCATCGTTTTCCCCAAGAACGACCCTGCGGCGTTCTGGAGCATGCTCGAGGACCTCAGGGACCTGTTCGGCAAGAAGTCTGTTTCCGCCGAGGATAGCCTGCGTCTGCAGAGCATCCGGGGGGCGAGCGAGCTGCGGGCGCTCGAGGCGGGCTCGTCCGGCTCTCTCGACGATTTCCTCCGAACGGCCGAGGCCCGGGTGAGGTTCATCTTCGGAACACGACGGGTGGATCCCCGGGCTCTCGAGCTCATCAACAAGACGAACCAGTTCAATCTCAACGGGGTCAAGTTCGGAGATGCAGCCTGGCGCGGCCTCCTGGAGGATCCCGAGGCCTTCCTGCTCGTCGTGGACTACGAGGACAAGTTCGGCCCTCTCGGCAAGATCGCCGTCATCGCGGGGAGAAGGACCGGTCCCGCGCTCTCCGTCGAAGCCTGGGCCATGAGCTGCCGGGCGTTCTCCCGGCGCATCGAGCACCAGTGCTTGAAATACCTTTTCGCGAAGACCGCGGCCGATGAGATCGCTCTCGACTTCCGGGAGACCCCGAGGAACGGGCCCTTCCGGAGCTTCCTCCTGCAATGGGCCGAGGCCCCGCTCTCGGGAGGAGTCCGCATCCCCAAAGAGGTCTTTGCGGCCCGCGTGCCCGCCCTCTTTCACGCGGTCGAGGAGGATGTCCTTGAGTGACCTGGATTCACGTTTGGCGAAGTGTTTTTCGGCCGTCTTTCCGGCTCTGGACCCCGGCGAGATCCGGGAAGCCAGCCACGAGACGGTGCCGGGATGGGATTCTCTCGCGGCCCTTCGCCTTGTCGCCGTCGTGGAGGAGGAGTTCGGCGCGCAGATCGATCTGGCCGAGCTGACGGACATGGTCTCCTTTGCCTCGATCCGGGATTATCTCCAGAGGAAAGTTGAAGCGCGCTGATCGGCCGACAGGCTCAGGGCGGGGAAGACGGCGGCGATGGTCGTCCTTGAGTCGAAGCCGGAGTTCGTTTAAGATGAGTTCCAGGCGAGTTCCCCGGCAGAGGACGGACGAGATCGGAACGACGACCGGGAGGCCGGCCCAGGTGGCGTAATTGCAGAGCAACCGAAGTTCGGGATACCGCGCTGACACGGGCCGGAGCCTTTGCAGAGGCTTCCTGGCCTCCACGGAGTATTTCGGCGGCCGCCCGGCCGTCGAAGTCGGAGGAACCGTTCTGACCTACAACGAGCTCTTTGAGAGATCGGCGGCCCTGGCCGCCTCGTTATCCCTGCACCAAGAGGGGAACGGGCCTCCGCTGACGGGCGTCTTCGCCTACCGCTCGGCGACGGCCTTCTCCGGCATCCTGGCGGCGCTCATGCGCGGGCACGGCTATGTGCCCCTGAACCGGACCTTTCCCGTCGAACGGACGCGGACCATGCTGAAGCGTTCCGGGTGCCGGGCGCTCGTGGTCGATGCGGAGTCGGAGGGACAGCTGGGCCAGGTCCTGGAGGGGATCGGGGCAGGCCTGCTCGTCGTCCTGCCGGAACGGAGGGAGACGCGGGATCTGGCCGCGAGATGGCCTGAACACCGTTTCCTCGGAGACCGGGATCTCCTGCCCCCCGGCCGTTGGCGGGACGTGGAACCATCGCCCGAATCCGTCGCCTACCTGCTCTTCACGTCCGGCAGCACGGGCGTCCCGAAGGGCGTCGCCGTCCCCCATCGAGCCGTCAGGCATTATCTTGATTTTGTGACGGAGCACTTTACGGTCACCCACGAGGACCGGCTCTCGCAGATGTTCGACCTGACTTTCGATCTCTCGGTCTCGGACATCTTCGCGGCCTGGGAGAAAGGGGCTTGTGTCTGCTGTCCCTCGGAGCGGACGCTCATCAACCCGGGCCGGTTCATCGTCGACAAGAACATCACAGTCTGGTTCTCGGTGCCGGCGACCGCCATCTTCATGAAGCGTCTCGGCGCCCTCAAGGCCCAGGCTTACCCGGGCCTGAGGCTGAGTCTGTTCTGCGGGCAAGCGCTGCCCGTGGAGGTGGCCGCCGCCTGGTCTGCGGCCGCGCCGAACTCGGTCATCGAAAATCTGTACGGGCCCACAGAGGTCACCGTCGCCTGCACTCATTATCGATGGGACCCGGAACGGACCCCCGGGGAGGCCGAACAGGGCATCGTGCCCATCGGGGCGCCATTCCCGGGCCTGCGCGCCCGGGTCGTCGACGCCTCCCTGAGCGATGTCGGTCCCGGCCGGGAAGGGGAGCTTCTGATGGGCGGCCCTCAGCTCTCCCTGGGCTATTGGGAGGATCCCGTCCTGACCGCCAAGGCTTTTGTCAGGCTTCCCCAAGGTGAGGACGTCTATTATCGGACGGGCGACCAGGTCCGGGCGCCGGCGGGGGAGGGGCCCTTGCTCTATCGGGGCCGCGCCGACGGCCAGATCAAGGTCCTGGGGAATCGCGTCGAACTGGGCGAGGTCGAAGCGGCGGTGCGGGAAGCGACCGGGGTCGATGGCGTGGTCGCGCTGGGCTGGCCCCGCAGCGTCGCCGGCGCCGACGGGATCGAGGTTTTCGTGGAAGGCGAGGGGCCCCTCAGTCCGGAAACGAGACAGCGCGTCGCCTCGCGTCTTCCCTCCTATATGGTTCCCCGGCGGTATCATTATGTCCGGCAGCTGCCGCTGAATGCCAACGGCAAATACGACCGTCAAGCTTTGATCAATCGCCTTGAGGCAACGACATGACACGACTCGCGCCCGAAGACATCAAGAGCTTCTTGTTGGACCAGTTTGCGCCCTGGATCGAGGCCAGCGGTCTGGACGCGGGCGCGATCGGCGACGATCTCGACCTCCTGGACGCCGGGATCATCGACTCGCTGGGGATCCTCGAGATGATCGAGGCGGTCAAGGAGCATTTCGAGATTGCCGTGGACTTCGAGCCCATGGATCCGGTGGACCTCACGAAATTGGGCAGATTCTGCGTCTTCGTGGCCCGGAACGCGAAGGACTGGGAGGCGCGGCCATGACGACAAAGCCGGGCAGGCCTTTCGAGGATAAGGAACCCCGCTTTCGCGGCTTCTTGATCCGGATCCTGCAGCTGCTGGCCCGCGGCGGCCCCGGGGCCATGACCTTTCGCGTCTGGCTCCACCGGGCCCGGGGGGTGAGGATCGGAAAGCGCGTTTGGATCGGCTACGACGCCATCATCGAGACCGCGCGCCCCGATCTCGTCGAAATCCAAGATGACGCCGTTATCGGGATCCGGTCGACGATCATCGCCCACTTCCGCGAATACACGGGCGTGGTCATCGAGGCCGGCGCCGTCCTCGGTCCGGGGGCGATCGTCCTGCCCCACGTCAGGGTCGGCAAGGGGGCGGTCGTGACGGCTGGGAGCGTGGTCACGCGGTCGGTGCCTCCGATGACCGTGGTCCAGGGCAATCCGGCCCGGCCGGTCGCCAAAGTGGGCGCCAAATTGGGGATGGATACGTCGATCCGGGACTTTTCCTCGCGCATCAAGCCTCTTCGCGGGGACGAGACCGGAGCCGTGAATGAGGATGCTCAAGATCATGAGCAGGGCCGGGGCCATCCAAGGTCCTAGGGCCGGGTAAAGGACGGTCATGGCGAAGTGCACGATCTCGGGGGTCAGCCTCAAGGGTATCGTCTCCGGCGTTCCGTCGCGGCGGTTCGACAACTTCAAGGACGCGACGGGATTCACCGAGGACGAGGTCCGCAAGGTCGTCGGCATGGCCGGCGTCAAGAGCCGGCGGATGGCCGGCGACGCCGTCTGCAGCAGCGACCTCTGCCAAGCGGCGGCTGAGGACCTGCTCGGAAAGATCGGCTGGCCGCGGGATTCCGTAGACGCCCTGATCATGGTCACGCAGTCGCCCGACTATCTCCTCCCCTCGACGGCCTGCCTCCTCCAGACGAAGCTCGGCCTGCCCACGACCTGCGCCGCCTTCGATGTCGGCCTGGGATGCTCCGGCTATCCTTACGGGCTCTATCTCGGCGCTCTCATGATCTCAGGCGGGGGGATCAAGCGGGCCCTGGTCCTTCACGGCGAGACCCCGTCCCGGTTCGCCGACGAAAGCGACCGGTCCGTTTCTTTGCTCTTCGGCGACGCGGGCTCGGCAACGGCCCTCGAAGCGGGCGGTGCGGACGGCGAGGCCCCCTGGTCCTTCGTCCTCCACAGCGACGGGAGCGGCTTCGAGGACCTGATCATCCCGGGCGGGGGATTCCGGGAAAGGTTCCCCGAAGACCGGCGCCGGTACTACGTGTCCATGAACGGCGCCAACATCTTCAGCTTCTCCATCAAACGCGTGCCCGCGGTCATCCAGGACACCCTCGAGCTGGCCGGGATCGGCAAGGACGACATCGACTATTACGTCTTCCACCAGTCGAACCAGTTCATCATGCGACACTTGGCCAAGAAGATGGGCATCGCCGAGGCCAAGATGCCCTTGACGCTCGGGGATTTCGGGAACACGGGCGGACCCTCGATCCCGTTGACGATAACCCAAGGGAACCTAGAGCGCCCGGCCGGCCGCGCCTTGACCCTGATGCTCGTAGGATACGGCGTCGGCCTGTCCTGGGCTTCGGCGCTGGTCCGGCTCGGCCCCGGCGCGGTCCTGGGACACGCGGAGGTCCGAAACCAGCCTTGATTTGGCCCCTGAGGGGGGATATATTGCCGGGGAAGGAGTTGTGAGCGCTGT
>Ga0105106_10003857_pt1 | contig 10664 bp, 6 predicted proteins | sample PPLLaktember2015_5_FD_79109 | JGI IMG/M metagenome (GOLD analysis project Ga0105106, IMG submission 79109) | Freshwater sediment microbial communities from Prairie Pothole Lake near Jamestown, North Dakota, USA - PPLs Lake P8 Core (1) Depth... | ecosystem: Environmental > Aquatic > Freshwater >... | reverse complement strand
TGTTCAGCCTGCAGGCAGGCAGCCTTGAAGCCCTGGGTGTGTTGTACGACCGCCATCGGGGATTGGTATTTCGCACGGCATTGGCCATTACCGGGGATGCAGAGGCTGCCGCAGATCTTTTACATGATATCTTCCTGCGCTTGTTTCGCTTTGCTGCCCATATCGACCCGCACAGGCCGCTTGAACCCTGGTTATACCGTATGACCACCAACCTGTCATACACCTGGGTTAAACGGCGCCAGCGCTGGCTGCGCCCGCTGGAGGATATCGCCGATTGGCTGGTCAGCGGCCGTAAGGACACCCCCGCTTACCAGGCAGAGATGGATGATTCGTGGCGGCAGGTACAGCAGGCAATTTCTTCATTGCCTCTTTCTCACCGGGGAGTGGTCGTGTTGTATTACGTTGATGATCTTTCCTTGCAGGAAATTTCGGAGATCCTGGATATCCCGGTGGGAACGGTTAAGTCACGCTTGCATTACGGTCGCCATGCGCTGAAACAAAGTCTTGGCCTGCTGGCTGGTGAGATTTTGCCTGAACTGCAATATGAGTTTACTTAGCTCAGGCAGCACCTGCGTTGTTAAACATTTCATCGGGTAAAGCCTTGATGAGGAAACAGGCCCTTCTATTGGTTCAATGGTGGTGAGAGATGGACAAGAGATCAGATATACTCCTGCGAAAAATGCTGAAAAGTTGGGCAAATCGCCAACGCCCTCCAGAAAATGGGCGCGCCCGGTTGTTATGGGATGCAGCACACGTCTCAAGCACTAAGATTGAGATAACTGTTCCATTTTTTCGCCCTCAATATAGGACATATCCCTCATCCATGATAAATGACTGGCCTCAGACGCTGTTCTCCTGGATCAATGAGAATTCATTACAATTTAGATTCCAGGCGCGTCTGGGTTAACATGCACCTTAAAAATCTAGCCATAGCCATCCTGTTGCTCGGTTTGGAAGCCTGCAGCAGGGGTGGTTCGCAGCCCATCAGCACGCCACTGCAAGGCGCTGGCCTGACAGCTGTCAATTCTACACAGCCCCGGGCGATAGAGACCCCTACACCCACCATCATGCCCACTCGATTGCTTTCCATTTGCCTGATCCGGGAGCCGCGCTCATTGTTCCTATATAATGCGCTATCTGCTTCCGAGCAGAGTGTACTGGCAGCCATCTACGACGGCCCCATCGATGTAAAAAACTATGCGCCAAAGCCAGTCATCCTGGCGGATATCCCGTCGCTGGATGGCGCGAGTGCCTTGCTCGCACCTGTGCCGGTGAGCCCGGGAGATTTGATCGTGGATGCCCAGGGAAACCTGGCCAACCTTGAGGAAGGCAGCGCATACCGCCCGAGCGGTTGCAGTGAGCAGGCTTGCACCCAGGTTTATACCGGCACTGAGCCTGTCCAGATGGACCAGCTTGTACTGAATTTCAAGCTGCTGCCAGGTTTGCAGTGGTCGGACGGCAAACCGCTCACGTCAGCCGATTCGGTCTATTCGTACGAAGTGGCGCGCGGTCTTTACCCTTCTGCGTTGCCCGACCTGGTGAACCGCACGGCTTCCTACACAGCGTTGGATGAGCAGACTGTGGAATGGGTGGGAATCCCGGGTTATGTCGATGGTCTCTACCAGACGAAATTCTTTTCCCCCCTGCCTCAGCACGCCTGGTCCGGGATCCCGGTTGGTGAGCTTCCTGGGGCAGAAGCCTCCTCACGCAAACCATTGGGTTGGGGCGCCTATGTGATTGATGAGTGGATCGCGGGCGACCACATTACCTTGCATGCCAACCCGCTATATTTTCGGGCCGGTGAAGGGCTGCCCTACTTCGATGATTTGGTCTTCCGATTTGTCGCCGATAGCCACGAAGCTCAGTCCGCCATCTTGGCAGGTGAATGCGACCTGGTCGACCAGGCTCCGGGCCAGGAAGCAGACACAGCTTCATGGTTCGACCTGCGTGACGAGGGCAGCGTTTCGCTGGTTTTCCAAACCGCCACTGCCTGGGATGTATTGGAGTTTGGCGTTGACCCGCTTTCTGAAGACCGCCCGCCCTATTTTGCCAGCGCCCAGGTGCGCCAGGCTGTGGCAATGTGCATCGACCGGCAGGCACTGGTGGCCCAGCTCTCTGGAGGTCAGATGCAAGTGGCGGATCTTTATGTGCACACGCTGCACCCACTTTACAACCCGGGGGCTCGGCAGTATGTTTTTGATCCCGTTGCAGCTGCAGATTTGTTAAACACCTCGGGTTGGGTGGATAATGATACTGCCCCGTCCACACCGCGTACTGCCCAGGGTGTGGCAGGCATTGCCGATGGAACACCTTTTGTGGTCCAGTACCTGGTACCAAACGATGAGGAACACCAGCAGGTTGCAAGATTGGTCCAGGCAAACCTGGAGCAGTGCGGCATCCAGGCCGATATCGCCGCCCTTCCGGTTGAACAATTCCTGGCTGCTGGTCCGGACGGACCCGTATTCGGGCGGCAATTCGACCTGGCCCAGTTTGCCTGGATGGGAGCGGTGGAACCACCCTGCTCCTTGTACCTTACCAGCGAGATACCCGGTCAGTATCCTGCCTCTCCAAAAGGGTGGGGCGGGGTGAACGCCAGCGGCTACAGCAACCCGCAGTATGACCAGGCCTGCCTCGACGCGTTGTTCTCGCTCACCGGTACAGACCTGCATACTGAGAAACATGCCTTGGCGCAGTCGATCTTTGCCGAAGATCTGCCTGCCTTGCCGTTTTACTGGCATTACAAGCTGTTTGCCAGCCGCCCTGATATGTGCGGTTTGCCAGCGGGCGAGGTGACTGAAAGTATTATTTCTGATTTGGAGTTGTTTAATTACGGTGAAGCTTGCCCGTAATTAATCATGGCTTTACAAACTTGCTATTTTAACAGTGTCATTGCGAGGTGTATTTTGCCGCCAGTCCCGAATGCAATGAGGGAAAGCAATCTCCTCCTTTTATCAGTGGAGTTGCTTATGGACGACAATTTCTATACCCCTCTTGCAATGACCACAATGGAGCGCGTGACGACCATTGACCAATCGGAGGATTCTTAGTATATTTCAGACGTTAACAAAAGGTTAGAAGTTCGTTATAATTGTCCTCCGTATATTAACCTAACACCTTGAAAGGAGGTGGCCTTTAGGAGAAACATTAAAGTATCGGTGTAAGACCAAGATTATCGAGTAGTAAAATCCAAACCAAACTAAATTCTCTTTGGAGGAGAAAATAATGTCCCGTAAATCTATCTTTTTAGCCCTGAGCCTTCTGGCACTTGCTGCCTTAGCGCTTGCGGCCTGCACCCCGACGGAAGTTGTGAAAACTGTCGTCGTCACCGAGGAAGTCATGGTCGAGGGTGAGACGGTCATCCAGGAAGTGGTTGTTACCGCCACCCCTGAGCCCGAAGTGCCCGTTGAAGCCGAACCCCGCACCCTGGTAGTCTGCCAGGGTCAGGAACCTGACACATTGTATATCTGGGGTGGGTCAATGCTGGCCGCAACTTCCGTCCGTGAATCCTTCATGGATGGCCCCATCGATGCAAACACCTTTGATTACCAGCCAATCATCCTGGAGAAATTGCCCAGCCTGGCTGATGGCGATGCGGTGATCAATGTCGTGCCGGTTGCCGATGGTGATTCAGTCGTCGGTGATGATGGCGAACCCGCCACCCTGACCGCCAAGACCGCGGATGCCCCTGGCACCATCGTGCGCCCAGCTGGCTGCCGCGCACCCGACTGCGCCGTGGAGTATGACGGCACCAACGTCACCGAGATGGACCAGATGGTGGTTACCTTCAAGATGCTCCCCGGTCTGCTCTGGTCGGACGGTACCCCCCTCACTGCGGCTGACTCGGTCTATTCCTTCGAACTGTACATGCACCCTGACACCGTCAACCCGACCCGCTATGCCGGGTTGCGCACCACTTCCTATGAAGCCGTAGATGATGTCACCAATGTCTGGACTGGTATGCCTGGTTATATGGACTCAGTCTACTTTACGAACTTCTGGAGCCCACTACCGCAACACGTCATGGGGCAATACACCCCGGCAGACTTAATGACCGCTTATGATGCCGACATGTTGTACACTGGTTGGGGCCCTTACATCATCGACACCTGGGAAAAGGGCGTGCAGATGACTGGTCATAAGAACCCGAACTACTTCCGCGCCAGCGAGGGCCTGCCCTATTTCGACAATATCGTCTACCGGTTCGTTGGCACGAATGCCAATGCTGCCGTCGCTGCCATCCTGTCTGGCGAGTGTGACATTGTCACCCAGGATGCTTCATTGGATGGACTGTCGGAGCTGCTGCTTGAGCTGCAGGCTGCAGGTCAGCTGGATGCCACCTTTGTCACTGGCACGGCTTATGAGCATGCTGACTTCAACCTCGAGCCATTCGAATCTATCGTGAACACCGGCGACTTCGCGGGTTGGGACCAGGATGGTGATGGTCTCGGACCCTTTGGGGATGTCCGCCTGCGCCAGGCGATTGCCATGTGCATGGATCGCCAGCAGGTCATCGACACCGTTCTCTTCGGCCAATCGGTGATCCCCACCTCTTATGTTCCACCCGCCCATCCGCTCGCCAACCCCGATGCCAAGGCCTGGCCATATGACCCGGTTGCTGCTGGGGCATTGTTAGATGAGATCGGCTGGCTGGATGACGATGCCGACCCGGCTACCCCGCGCGTTGCCAGTGGCGTTACCGGCGTACCTGATGGTACTGCCCTGGCCTTCACCCTGGAGACCACAAACGCCACCGTTCGCCAGCAGTACACCCAGATTTTGCAGCAGAACCTGGTAGAGTGCGGCATGCTACCCACCCTGAATTACTACACCGCCACCGAGTGGTTCGCTGATCCCCCAGATGCTAAACTGGCAGGCCGTCGGATCGATATCGGCACGTTCACCTGGCTGACAGGTGTTCAGCCGCCCTGCGACCTGTATCTCGGCTCGCAAATCGCACGACCTGAAACTGGTTGGGCTGGACAGAACTGGATCGGTTACAACAACCCGGAATTTGATGCCGCCTGCAACCAGGGCCTGCAATCCCTGCCTGGCGAGGACGCCTATGTGACGGGTCACCTGGAAGCTCAGCGTATCTTCGCTGAAGAGCTCCCCTCGATTCCTCTCTACCTGCGTGTCAAACTGGCAGCCACCCGTCCGGACATGTGTAACTTCATCATGGACCCAACTGCCAACACCGAGATGTGGAACGTCGAGAACTTTGACTACGGCGAATGCGATCAATAGCCTGTAAGGCATACGTGCCAAGTCATAGTTTGTTGTAAACTTAAGTATGGTGGCAGCCGTGAGGCTGCCACCATACTTCCTGAAGCATTTAGGATGAATGAATTGATTGGATGTCATTGCGAGGCGTTCTTTGCCGAAGCAATCTTCTACTAGTGTGTTGGAGATTGGTTCCCCCTCGCTCCTCTTTGGGTGAGGGTTGCACAAGCCGCTCCTCATAATGACATCGTTTTTTATTAAGGGTAAAATCAATCCCCAGCTTTAAATGGTTAAGAATAGAATATAATTGATGAACCGAAATCATGATCAATAGTATTATTAGTGACTTTGAAAGCTGCATAATTCATCCCTAGGACAACTTTCCACAGCCGCGAATACTTTGAGGCTATGGAAATTTGCCCTGCCTGAATTATTTTGGAGGTGTGTATGACCAATTACCTTATTCGCCGCTTCTTCCAGATGATCATCGTGGTGCTGCTCTCCACCATGGCGATTTACATCATTCTCAATATCGCCCCGGGTGGGCCGCTTGCCGGGATGAGAAGTATTGGCGACCGGCGCAACCGCCCGTCTGAGGCGGATATGGCCCGCCTGGAAGCCTACCTGGGGATCGACAAACCTCTCTTCATGCGCTACCTGACCTGGCTGATCGGTGACGACTGGCTGGGAGCGGATTGGGTCTATATCGGCCTTGGACAGTACCGATACCCAAAACTCAGTGCCAGTGGCGATCAGTTAGTCCTCAGGGATCCTAGCACTGGCGAGGCAACTCCCCAGTGGAATAAGGCCCGCTTCTGGGTTGACCCGGGACCAGCTTTACTCAACCCCGGTTACACTCTCTGGGTGTGGGGCGAAAAAACGGGGGATCGCCAGTTTGCTGCTGATCAGATCCAGGTCAAGCCATCTGCTGGAGCCGCCAGACCCGAGGATTTGATCGCCTTTGGCAAGGTGCTCAAGGTGGTGGGACAGGATATTACCATCGAGGATGTAGGTGGAATTCAATCCACGGTCACAGTTGACGAGGGAACCACCTATACCTTCCCAAAAGGCGAGGGTTTGCCAAAGCCGGAACAGGGGCTGTGGTTGAAAATCTCCGCTCTTACTGGTTCTGCTGGACTGCTAAAGAGTTACTCCGGTTTCCACGGCGACGCCAACGGCATCCTGCGCCTTGACTTTGGCTGGTCGTGGAAGCTGGCTGTCGGGCAACCTGTAACCGCCCTGATACGAAGCCGCCTGGCCAATACCCTGATTCTAATGACCACAGCAACTGTGATTTCGCTGGTGATTGCCATCCCCATCGGTATCTATTCCGGGGTGCACCAGTACAGCACCGTGGATTACGCTGTGACCACCTTCGCCTTCTTCGGCTCAGCCATGCCCGTGTTCTGGTTTGGTTTGATGCTCATCCTGCTTTTTTCGTATATGTTTAAGGAGTGGGGATTGCCCTACATGCCCACGGGTGGCACGGTATTGGTGCGTGAAGCCCAGGCAGGCAGCCTGGAAGCACTGTTGAATGTATCCAAGGGTAGTTTTGTGGATCGCTTCATGCACATCGTCCTGCCAGCTGCCATGCTCAGCCTGCTCTACATGGCTGGCTGGTCGCGCTACCTGCGCTCCTCCATGCTGGGGGTATTGCGCCAGGATTACGTGCGCACGGCGCGTGCCAAGGGCTTGATTGAGCGGGTCGTGATCACCAAGCATGCCTTGCGCAACGCCCTCATCCCCATCATCACCATCGTTGTCCTCCAGATCCCGGGCTTATTCGGCGGGGCGATCCTCACCGAGACCGTGTTTGCCTATCCAGGGATAGGACGGTTATACTTTGAAGCCCTCGGCCAGAGTGACTGGCCGGTGGTGATGGCCATCCTGTTCATTACAGCCATTTTGGTGGTAGTGTCTACCCTGTTAGGTGACGTGCTGTACACTGTGGTTGATCCACGCATCCGGTTTAAGTAGGAGAGAGATACAATGGCTGTTGCAGAGCTAGATCGCGAATCGCTTGCCAAGGTAAAAGAAGAAAGTTTCGCCCGTATCGTTTGGAGCCGTTTCCGCAGGCATAAGCTGGCGGTGATCAGCACGGTCATGATTATCATCATCACCTTAGCCTGTGTCTTTGCCCCCTTGATTGCTCCTTATGACCCGACTGAGAGTCTAAAAGATGAAAATGGGGCAATCCTCAAGAATGCTCCCCCTTCAGCAGAACACCTCATGGGGACGGATGCCATTGGGCGCGATGTGTTCAGCCGCCTCCTGTATGCCGGGCGCATTTCGTTGATGATTGCCTTTATAGTCACCCTGTTTGCCGAGACAGCCGGAGCCATCATCGGGGCCATTTCTGGTTTTTTTGGTGGCAGGGTGGATGAAATCATCCAGCGTACGATAGAATTTATGCTTACCCTGCCATTACTACCCCTGTTACTGGCTTTTTCCGCCTTACTACGCGGCATTGAAATCGGCTTCCTGCCTCCCGAGTGGAGCAGCGCGGTAATCATCATCGTCATCCTGATCGTCTTTGGATGGATGCAATCAGCGCGTCTGATGCGTGGCATGGTGCTCTCCCTCCGCAACCAGGAGTTCACCGAGGCTGCCCGTGCCATGGGATTGGGGCCCTTTGGGATCATCCTCAAGCATATGATCCCCAACGCCATGGCACCCATCATCGTCTCCGCCACCCTCAGCCTGGGAGGGGTGATCATTTTAGAATCAGCCCTGTCTTTCCTGGGCTTCGGCATCCAGCCGCCCGTCCCCTCCTGGGGTAACATGCTGGCGGAGTACCAGGTGGACATGTGGACCCAACCCGCCAAGGTTTTCTACCCGGGGCTGGCGATCTTCATCGTCAACCTGTCCTTCAACTACATGGGCGATGCCCTGCGCGATGCCCTTGACCCGCGTTTGAAAAGATAGAAATGCCCGAAGCCAAGCCTCACTCACCATCCTTGCTTAAGGCTGCCTTGATTGGCCTTGGGATTTTTGCGGTTATGTATTACGCAATCATTGCAATGAGCACGCGTGATATTTTGTGGATTTTGCCGCAATTCCAGGAGGTGCCAGTCGAGATCATTGTGCATTGTTATGGTGAGGATATTGAGGTTAAACCGGGCGCGCCTGCCTTTGAAGCGCTAACCAATGCGGTCAACACCAGCCTTTCAGGGTCGAAACGGTGGGACCAAACTACGCTATCGGATACGACTTATCAGGAATACCGGACTAGCCCTTCGGTGATGGTTCTTGAGCTTCATTATGACCCTCCCGCGAGAGTGCATTCCCAGTATAGATTTATGAAATCGATCAATTGGCTGGTCATCCCATTGGATGGTCGTCACGCGGCAAACAATGCGATCTTTGGTCTACAAAATGGGAATATAGGACCGGGTGCGTATTATGTAAAAAGTACGGAACCGATTATTACTGCCCTGCAAGATCAGGGAGTATGCTCGAAACCCTGATTCAAGCAGAAGTAACAGATTATTTATTGTAGAATTATACAAATATCAAAGAGGATGCTCATGGCAGAAAAAAAGGAAACATTGCTTGAGGTCAAAAACCTGAAGACATATTTTTACACAGAAGACGGTGTCGTCAAGGCCGTGGATGGTGTCGACTTTACCGTTGGCCGGGGTGAGGTACTGGGGTTGGTGGGAGAATCCGGATGTGGTAAAAGTGTGACCTCGCTCTCCATCATGCGCTTGATCGGTATCCCCGGCAAGGTGGTGGAAGGCACGATCATGTTTGACGGGCGTAACCTGCTCGAACTTTCAGAATCCGAGATGGTGCACATGCGCGGCAACCGCATGTCCATGATCTTCCAGCAGCCGCAATCCAGCCTTAACCCGGTATTCAAGATTGGCGACCAGGTGGCGGAAGTGCTGCAAATTCACCAGAATATGGGCAAGGAAGAATCGTGGAACAAGGCAATAGAGCTATTACAACTGGTGGGGATGCCCGACACTGAAAGCAAAGCCCATGCCTATCCCCATGAGGTATCTGGTGGACAGGCTCAACGCGTGATGATCGCTATGGCGCTGGCATTAAATCCACAGTTGCTCATCGCTGATGAACCCACCACCGCTTTGGATGTGACCATTCAAGCACAAATCCTTGACCTGATGCGTGACCTGCGCACCCGCATGGACACCGCGGTTATCTTGATCACTCACGACCTGGGCGTCATCTCTGAGATGGCTGACCGGGTGGCTGTCATGTACGCCGGGCGTATCGTGGAACAAGCGGGTATTAGAACCCTATTTGCACACCCTGTCCACCCATACACGATGGGTTTGATGGCCTCCATTCCAGTCCTGGGCACGGTGAAGGAGACCCTGGATGTCATCCCCGGTTCGGTGCCGAACCTGGTTAACCTGCCACCGGGTTGCCAGTTCGCACCCCGTTGCCGGCTACGCATAGAGCACCAATTAACCATCTGCACCCAGGTGGAACCTCAGCTGCTCCCCGTTGAGCCCGAGCACCTGTGCCGCTGCTGGCTCTACCAGGATTATGAGGGGCATAAAGCCCCATTAAAGCCTTCCTGATCCCACTCAATTGGAGATAGATATCATGACTGATCAAGCAGTACATACCAATGGCAAGAAAAACCTGATTGAGATCAAGGAGCTGGTCAAATATTTCCCGGTACGTGGAGGCCTGTTACAAAAAATTGTTGCCTGGGTGCAGGCGGTGGATAACATCAGTTTTAATATTCGCCAGGGTGAGACGCTTGGTTTGGTGGGGGAATCCGGCTGTGGCAAGACCACTGTTGGGCGCACCTTACTGAGGTTGATTGAGCCTACCAGCGGTTCGGTTATCTTCGATGACGTGGATGTAGCCCAGTTGAAGGGCAAAGAGCTCAAGGCGATGCGCCGTAACATGCAGATCATTTTCCAGGACCCCTATGCCTCGTTGGACCCCCGCATGCCCATTGGCGAATCCATCGCTGAAGGTTTGAAAATTCATGGTATTGGCACCCCGCGTGAGCGTTTTGAGACCACGATTGAGATGCTGCGCAAGGTGGGTATGGAAGACTACCATGCCCGCCGCTACCCGCATGAGTTTTCGGGTGGTCAGCGTCAGCGCATTGGTATCGCCCGCGCCCTGGCATTGCGCCCCAAGTTCATCGTTGCTGACGAGCCAGTTTCCGCATTGGATGTTTCCATCCAGTCGCAGGTGCTCAACATCCTCAAAGAGCTTCAGCGTGAATTTGGCCTCACCTACCTGTTCATCGCCCACAACCTGAGCGTGGTTGAGCACATCTCCGACCGGGTGGCGGTGATGTACCTGGGTAAGATGGTCGAGTTAACTTCCCGCATCGAGCTCTTCCGCAACCCGCTGCATCCTTACACCCAGGCCCTGATGTCGGCCATCCCCATTCCCGACCCGCACCTGCGCCGCGAACGGATCATTCTTTCAGGTGATGTGCCCAGCCCGCT
>Ga0105106_10003854_pt1 | contig 10670 bp, 10 predicted proteins | sample PPLLaktember2015_5_FD_79109 | JGI IMG/M metagenome (GOLD analysis project Ga0105106, IMG submission 79109) | Freshwater sediment microbial communities from Prairie Pothole Lake near Jamestown, North Dakota, USA - PPLs Lake P8 Core (1) Depth... | ecosystem: Environmental > Aquatic > Freshwater >... | reverse complement strand
GAAATCCGGTCGGTCTCGCCACGCCAGCGGACCGCATAGTCGCACGCCCGCGTTGATGGCAGCATCGTGGACGATGTTGATGACGCGTTCGTAGTCGGGCTGGCCCTGACGATAGCCGGTGAAGTTGGCGAGGTCGCCGCTGGCCGCGAACATGGCGGTGACGCCGGGAACCTTCGCGATCTCAGCGGCGTTCTTCACCCCCTCGAGCGTCTCGATCATCAGGATGAGGACGATGTTGTCGTTGGCGGTGGCGCGGTAGCCGCCGGGCACGGCGCCCCACATCGCGGCGTCGAAGGCCTGTCCGCCGCCGTTGCTGCGGCGGCCGAGCGGCGGGAAGTAGGTCCAGTTGACCACCTCGCGCGCCTCTTCCGCGGTGTCCACCGTGGGCACCACCAGCACCAGCGCGCCGGCGTCGAGCGCGTGCTGGATCTCGCGCTCGTCGGTGTAGGCCACGCGCACGCCGGGCACCGCCTTCGCCGTGGGGCAGGTGCGCCACATGCGAGCCGCCGCCTGCCAGTCGCGCTGGTCGTGCTGCATCTCGGTCCAGATGAAGTCGTAGCCGGCGTTGGCCATGGCGCAGTAGGTGCTGGGATCGGTCGCCGCGAAGAGCGTCCCGCCGGTGACCTTGCCACCCTGCTGCATCTTCGCCTTCACCGGGTTCCAGATGGCCGCGCCGGCCGGCGGGTTGAAGGCGGTGCCGTACTTCCACGTGGCCGGGTCGAAGGCACCGGTGTTGGTCGAGAACGGCGGCGGGGTGTCCCTGGCCTTGCTGTCCACGCCGGCGGGCGCGGCCAGCGGGAACTTGCTGGCGCCGGGCGCGGCGTTGCCGGCGTAAGGGTCGGCGGCCGGGGCCGGCGTTTGCGGCGCGGGAGGCTGTGGATTCGGCGCGGGCGCCTGCGCGCCTGTGACCAGCGGCAGCAGCGCCAACGATCCGGCCAGCGTGAGTCCCAGAGCGAGATGCCTCATGACCTGTTCCTCCCTGCGGCGCCGAGTGTACCGTAAAGGAGGAGCGAGGCTGTCGTTCCTCCCCTACTTCCCCGGGTTCTCGACGGGGTAGTCGTTCCTCGACCACTCCTCGAAGGATCCGTCGTAGAGCAGGACCTTGAAGCCGAGCGTGCGCGCGGCGAGGATCACCTGCGTGGCCTGCTGCCCGATGTGGCAGTAGGCGACGACCGTGTCGCCGGGCTTCGCACCCGCACCGGCGAAGAGCTTCTGCAGTTCGGCCGCCGGCTTCAAGTGGTTGGCCTGGCCCACGGTATCGCCGAACGGAACGTTCCCCGCGCCCTGGATGTGTCCGGTCTTGTGCGGCGCAGCCGGGCCACCGCCCGTCTGCGTGCCGTGGTAGAAGCCCGCGTTCCGCCCATCGACGATCGCGACGCCGGGGGTCTTCAGGTTGGCCTTCACGAACGCGGCGTCCACGATGAGCGGCCGGATGGTGAGCGGCGCCAGCGTTCCGGCACGGTCGGGCGGCGCCTCGGTGGAGAGCGGGTGTCCGGCCTTCACCCACGCATCGAGACCGCCGTCGAGCAGCGACGCGCGGTCTCCCAGACCGGCGTAGTCGAGGGTGAACAGCACGCGCGCCGTCGGCGAGACGTAAGGGTTCTCGCGCCCGAAGGACAGGACGATGCGCGAGCTGTTCGAGATGCCGGCCGCGGCGAGGCGCTGCCGCAGCGTCTCGGCGGGCAGCATCTGGAGTGTGAGCCCGCCCGCCGACCGGTCCGTGACGGCCAGGTCCTGGTAGTTGAGGTACCGCGCGCCCGGGATGTGGCCCGCGTCGTACTCCGGCCTGGGGCCGACGTGCAGCAGCACGAGGTCCTGATCCTCGAGGTGTTGCGCCAGCCACGCGGGTTGCACGAGCAGGCGCTCTCGCGCAGCCAGTGCCTGAGCATGAACGCTCCCGGCGGCCAGGAGCAGGGTGAGGACAAGGGTCTTGTAGGCCATCGACAAGAGCGTCGCCGCAGTCTTGTCGGATGTCAACAGGAGGCAGGCGTTTTCGCGGGACGAGTGGAGGGACGAGCCCGACACGGTCAAACCAACGATGCGAGACCGCTCATCAGCGGCGTCAATCCCCGGACGGGTCCTGCTCGCGGGCACGCTCGTAGACGGCCACCATCCGCGCGTAGCTGCGCAGCACCGGCTTCTCGATCAGCTTCCCGCCCACGACGAGCAGGCCCGTGTCGCCGGCGGCAAACGCGTCCAGCACCTTGCGGGCGTGCGCCACGCTCTGCTCGTCGGGCGTGAAGACACGGTTCAGATCCGCGATCTGCTTTGGGTGAATCGCGCCCTTGCCTGTGAAGCCCAGTTCGGCCGAGAGTGCGGCCTCGCGGAGCATCCCCTCGCGGTCCTCCAGATCCAGGAACGGGACATCGATGGTGTCCACGCCCGCCGCGGCCGCCGCGTGCACCACGCGCGAGCGCGCGTACTGTAGCGCCATCCACGTGCCCGTGCAGCGCAGGTCCGCCGCCATGTCCACGCCGCCGAAGAACAGGGCTTCGATCCGGTCGCTGGCTTGGGCGATCTGATACGCGGCTTCCAGCCCCTCGTTTGTTTCGATGATGACGTGGAGGCGCGTGCCCTTGCGGTATTCGGTCAGCAGGTCCGACAGGTTCCGTACTTCCTCCGGCCCCTTCACCTTCGGCAGCATCGCCGCCTCCACCGGATGCGGACAGGTGAGCAACGCCTGCACATCGGCCATGCCGTCCAGCGTGCGCAGGCAGTTGAGGCGGATGATCCGTTCCACGCGCGCCGGGCCCTCGGCCGTGGGCAGGTGCGCGAACGCCGCGTCGCGCGCCGCCGCCTTGTCCCCGGGCGCCACCGCGTCCTCGAGGTCCACGCAGACGATATCGGTTCCGCTTCGGAGGGCCTTGGGAAACATGTCCGGCCGCGTGCCGGGGGCGAAGATGAAGGTGCGGCGCGGGCGAATCGGACGGTCGGAGGCGGCCATTGCTCGGAGTGTAGTGGATACAGCGAGGCTCGGGGGTGATGCGGCGGCCGCGCTTCCCGCTCGGCCGGCCGGTGAAACGCTCCTCCGGCTACGCTCAGAACAGGGGGCGCAGAAAGGCCGCGCCTTGGTGGCCTGCGGAGCGTTTGTCGGCATTCCGAGTCGGCCGGCCTCAAGGGAAGCGCGGCCGCCGCATCACCCCCGAGCCTCCAGAACGCGCACTGCGAGCTCGTCGAAGGGCGGCCTTGGACGGCCCTGTTCCGTCGAAGCGGCGATATCGTGGCTCGGCGGTGACGGGTCGCCCGCCAGACCGTTGGAGGTTCGGCCGACTCAGGGCCCAGACAAACCCGCCGTCGGCCTCCACCCGGCCTGTTTGAGCTCTCGGATGCAGGCGAGTTGGCCTCACCGCTTGTGCAGGCCAGAGGCGGGTTTGACCGGCCAACCGACCGGGGCGACCCGTCGCCGCCGAGCCACGGAAGGGAAGCGCGGCCGCGTGCAGCGTCGCCGATCGCCCGGATGCATAATGCGCCTCATGTGCGACTTCGCCACCACCCCGCACGACCACCACGGCTCACCCGCCTCCGGCGGCCAGCCGCCGCGCTTCGGCTTCCTCGTGGACGTCCCCGAAATCCGCGCGCTCGTAGCCGAGACCGCGCGCCTCACCGCCGCGATGCCCGACACGGCCGCACGCGTCGAGGCGCTGAAGCCTGCCTTTGCGAAGCTGCTGGCCGCGGACGGCTGGCTGCCTGAAGAGTACGCGTCTCCGGATCTGGAGAGCGGCATGGGCGGTGGCATCGGGCAGTACGCCCTCTACCGCGCCGAGGACGGATCGCTGTGCCTCTTCTCGCTGGTCATCCCCGCCGGCGCGGAGACGCCGGTGCACGATCACCTGGCGTGGGGCCTCATCGGCGTCTATCGCGGGCGACAGGACGAGACCGTCTACCGCCGTCTCGACGATGGCACGGAGGAGAAGCACGCCCGGCTCGAGGTGGCACGCCGGCAGACGATGGAGACGGGCGAGTTCTACTCGCTGCTGCCGCCGCGCGACGACATCCACTACGTGAAGACGGTGTCGGACGTGCCGTCCATCTCCATCCACCTGCTGGCCAACGACACGGCATGTGTGTGGCGGCACCGCTTCGACCCGGCTGAGGGCACCGTGCAGGCGTTCCGTTCAGGCTACAGCAACGCCGCGTGCGCGGACGACAGCATGGGCACGCCGCGCCGTGACACGTGAACCGTGAGTGTAAGATTCCTCGGGGAACCACCCCGATACCGACGATGACACTCGGCACCGAGCTGCGGCAGGCCAGGGAACAGCAAGGTCTCACCCTTCGTGATCTCTCGGAGCGTACGCAAATCCGCCAGCCGGTCCTGCGCGCGATCGAGGGCGACGACTTCAAGCACCTGCCTGGCGGCGTCATCATGCGGGGGTTCCTGAAGCTGTACGCCCGCGAGGTCGGTCTCGATCCGGACGAGATCGCGAGGCGCTATACGGCACACCTCGAATCGACCGGGCCCGATCGTCCTGGCGATGACGGAGGGGATGCTGCCGACCGGGGTCCAACCGCCACGAGCACCGCGGCACCGGCGGCCTCGCGGTTCACGCGTGCCAGCGCAGTCGGCGCCGTCGCCGTCCTCGCCGTGCTGCTGGTGGGCTATCTCGCCTCGAGGTCGCCAACGGCCCCCGATGCCACCGACGCGGGAGACCAGCGCCAGGCCGAGATGACGCCGCCGGCCGAAGCATCGCCGGCGCCGAAACCGGCCGAATCACCAACGGGAACGGCGGTGCCACCCGCGACGGTGACGACCGCAGCTCCACCCGAGACGTTTCCCATCGCCGGGACCACGCCCGGCGACGTCTTGCGGGTCGACCTCCATGCCACGGGCCCCTGCTGGGTCTCGGCGACAGCCGATGGCGAACAGGTGGCGTCGCGGTTGATGGAACCTGGAGAGCGACTGGCGCTCCGGGTGACGAACCAGGCCGTCCTGCGAATCGGCTTTCCGGGGAACATGGCCGTGACCATCAACGACCAGCCCGTGCGGCCCTTCGCGCGGCCAGGCGCGCCGGTCACCCTCAGCATCACGCCGGCGAACTACCGGGACCTGCTCGGTCAGTAGGCGGCGAGCGCTAGCGCCTCCGCCCCGCGGCCTTCTTCGCCGTCCGCGCGGGCGCCTTCCTCGCGGAGGCCTTCCTGGCGGGCGCCTTCTTGGCCGAAGCCTTGACAGCAAGCCGCTTCTTCGCCGCCGCCTTTCGGCTCGCGGCGCGGGTCTTTCCTTTCCCGACGGTGCTCTTCCCTCTCCCGGCAGCGTTCCTGCCACTCCCGGCGCGTCTTTTCCCGTTCCCGGCAGCGCTCTTACGACTCCCGACTCCCGCCTTCGCCGAGGCTTCGGCGCGCGAGCCCGCCTCCCCACTCCCGACACTCTTCTCGTACGTCCCTTCCATCGCCGGCGCCCAGTGCTCGCCGTCCGGGGAGACCTCCATCAGGAAGGAATAGCGGCCCGGCGTGCCGATGTCGAAGACGCTGCGGCAGAACCCGCCCTGCGGCATGTCGGAGACGAGCACCAGCCGGTCGCCTTCGAAGCTGCCGCGGAAGTGTGACGCGCTGCCGCCGAGCGAGTCCCACCAGGTCATCCCGTACTCGTCGGCGGCCGGGTCGTACCAGAACACGCCGTGGCCGCTGAAGTTCCGCATGCCGTTCCGGATCTGCGCGTACTGCTGCATCACGGCGAAGCCGTCGAGGATCCACGAGTTGACCACCTCGCCGAGGGCGTCCCCCCCTGTCGGGTCCCACGGCGCCGGGTGCACCGTCTCCGGTCCCGACCACTCGCCGACCAACGCCTCCAGGCGCTTGTGTGGGTCACCAGGCTTGGGCATGTCCATGTCGCACCTCCTCGGGAACCGTGACCGTAGCACACATCGTGCGGCTCAGGGGAGCGCCGCGAGCCTCTTCACCAGCACTTTCGAGTTGCGGCCGCTCTGGTCGTAGCGCTCACGCCGCGCGGGGGGCAAGTCGTCGCGGGTGCCTTCCACGAAGCCGCCCTTCGCCTGGAAGTAGGTGAAGGCCTGCGTGGAGAGTGCCAGCAGCTCGGCGAGGCCCAGCTCTCGCGCCCGGCTCTCGACGAACTGCAGCAGCTTGCGGCCGATCCCTTCGTTCTCGTGCGACGGGCTGACGAACAGGCCGGCCAACTCGCCCTGCTTGCGCTCCGGGTACACGTGCAGCGCCACGCACGCCACCGGATTCCGGTCGACCTCGAAGATGAAGTAGTCGGCGAGGTCCCGTTCGATCTGCGCCATCGTTCGCTTCACCAATTCGCCGGTCTCGACACCCTGCCTGGTCAACGCGTGGATGGCGCGGACGTCCTGCTTCCTCGCGGGCCGGATGTGCTCGTACTCGTTCGCGTGAATCAGGGTGCCGAGACCGTGGTTCGAGAACACCTCGCCCAGCAGCCCCTCGTCCAGCGTGCCGTTGATGACGTGCACGCGAGGGACGCCCGCCATGCAGGCCGCGACCGCGCTCACCGCCTTGGACCGCTGCGACGGCGCAAACCCGCCCGGATCGCGCTGCAGCAGCGCGGCCAGATCGTCCACCAGCATCTGCCGGATGAGCTCGCCGTGATGGACCAGTCCATCCTGGAACGTCACGAAGATCAGCTTGATCGCCTTCAGCTGTTCCGCCACGGCGACCGCCAGGCGGTCGGAGTTGACGCGATAGGTCTTGCCCTGGCCGTCGAAGCCGAGCGGCGGGATGACCGGGACGACGCCCTGCGCGAGCAGCGACTGCAGGAACTCGGCGTCGACGCGCTCGACCTTCCCGGTGAAGCCCTGATCCACGCCCTGGAGGATACCGACTGGATGGGCGGTGACCACGTTGGTGCACGCGGCGCGGAGGTCGTTGGTCGACAGGCCGTTGAGCACCTCGTGCGTCAAGCGCGTGGCGGCCGTCAGCGCCAGGTCCAGGGTCAGCGCGTCGGTCACGCCGGCGCCATTCAGGTCCGATGCGCGCACGCCGCGGTCGGTGGCGAGGGCCTGGATCTGCGCCGCCGCGCCGTGCACGAGCACCACGCGGATGTTCAGCGACCGCAGCAGCGCCACGTCGAGCAGCAGCGTGCCGAAGCTCTCGTCGGTGACGATGCCGCCGTCGATGGCGAGAATGAAGGTCTTCTCGCGGAACTGGGGCACGTACTGGAGGATGCCCCGTAAGTCCGTCAGCTTCATGAATGGGTCACAGGTGGGTTGTGGATTCCGAGTATTCCCGGGCGCCGGGTCATCGTCAAGCGCCGCCGCCCAACCCTCATTGTCGCCCCACATTGTCAACCCCCACATTGTCACCCTTGTCTTCGCACGCAGACGATGGCATCGTCGTCGAACGAGTCGCCCTGGAGAGGTCACAGGCCGATCGAGGGGGGTGGCATGCGGAGGCGAGTCATGAGCGAACCGCTGGCGTGGAACGAGGCGCTGCCAGAACCGGGCACGGTGATGTCCACCGCGGAGTACTTGCGGACACCGACCACCAACCAGGTGCACGAGTTGTGGCACGGGACGCTGCAAGTGGCCGAGTCGCCCACGTCCTGGCATCAGGATCTCGCGTTCGAGATCGCAGTGGCCATTCGCATGCACGCGCGCAGCCGAGATCTGGGCAAGGTCTGGGTGGCGCCGCTCGACGTGATCCTGGATCACGACCGCGCCGTCGTCCTGCAGTCCGACGTCGTCTACGTCTTCCGCCAGCGCCTGAACATCGTAACGGACAAAGTGCGAGGCGCACCGGATCTGGTGGTGGAAGTGCTGTCTCCGCTGCCCCGCATCGGCTCGCTGGCCGAGCGCGTGCAGTGCTTCGCCGCGCACGGGATCCGCGAATGCTGGCTGGTGCACCAGCTGTCGCGCACGGTCGAGGTCCTCACCTTCGACGACGGCCACCTCGCGCACCGGGCTGCGGCGGCCGCCGCGGACGCGATCCCCTCGCGCGTCCTGCCCGACTTGTCGCTGCGGCTCGACGACATCAACGGCTAACCCCGACAGGAGGCCCTGATCGCACAAACCCACCAGCGGACCCTTGCTCCATGAGGGGTGAGGACCCGCGTTACGGCATCGACGAGCTGGCCGAACTCGGCGCTGTCTCCCGGCGAACGGTTCGTTACTACACGCAGGAGCGCCTGCTTCCCCCACCCCTGGGTGTCGGCCGCGGCCGGCACTACGGCCGCGAGCATCTCGACGCGCTGCTCAAGGTGAAGGCGATGCAGGAGGCGGGATTGAGCCTCGTGGCGATCCAGGGGGCCCTCTCGGGCGCGCGCCCTGCCCCGCCACCGTCGCTCGAGGGGCTCGGACGCTCGGTCTGGCGCCGGCTCTCGCTGGCGCCTGGCGTCGAGGTGCACGTCCGGGGCGATGTCCAGTTGCCACCCGCCTCGGCACTGCAGGGCCTGATGGAGTGGTGTCGCGTTCACATCGGAGCAACGGGAGATCGTAGCCATGCCGACGACTGAGTTCACGACCGCCGAGCCGCGCGTGCCGGCCGGCCTGCTGGCTGCGGGCGTCCCGGTTCCCCTCGAAGGCGTTTCGGTGGAGGCCCGCGGCACGCAGGGCGCGGTGTCGCACTCGGTCTCCATCGATCCCGTGACCGCTATGTCGGGCACGACGCTGGCGACCCTGGCGGCGCGCACGCTCATTCGGGAACTCGAAGAGGGCTCGGGCTGGATCGAGAGCCAGGGGTCGCGGTGGAGCGGCGCGAGGTGCCGGTGGAGGGCGAGATGGCCCTGCGACGGATTCCCGTCGCGCTCACCAGTGGATGGGGCGGGCTCGAGGACGCTGCGTTGCCCATGCCCTTGACCAGCATGCCGCGCTCGTCGGGCCTCAGCGCACGCGCGATCAATGTCCTGGACGCGTTCGCCGCAACGGACATGGACGCGATGGAGACAGGTGGCGCGCCAGCAATGCCTCTCCGTCCTGCCAGCGCCCGGCGTGTGGGACGACGGATGCTCGACGCGCTGAGCGGGACGTCCCGCAGGTCTGGGGCCGATGCCCAACGGCCGCTCGATCGGGTCGTGGCGCTGCAGCGCGCGGACGGGTCGTGGGACCTCACGTCGGAGTTTGCGGCGGCCGTGGGCGTGAACCTGAAGCACCTGGCGGCAGGCGTCTCCCATGTGGCCGGCGCCGACGATGCCAGGCGGCTGTGGGCCACACTCGTGGCGCTGGCCTGGCTGGCGCGCCACGCCGACGATGCGCGAGACGAGTGGAGGCTGCTCGCGCGCAAGGCCGAGCGTTGGGTGTCGGCCGCGGCCGGCGGCGCGGAGACGCTGCGCACGTGGCAGCGCGCCGCGGTAACACTCATCGCGGGGTAGAATCGAGGGCGCTGGCCGAGAGCCGGCGCCCCCTCATGACCCACAAGATCTGCGACACCATCCTCGATACCATCGGCCACACGCCGCTCGTCCGCATCAACCGCCTCACCAAAGGGGTCGTCGCGGCGGACGTGCTGGCCAAGGTCGAAACCTTCAATCCCGGCAACTCGATCAAGGACCGCATGGCCCTGAAGATGATCGAGGACGCCGAGCGCGACGGCCGGCTGAAGCCCGGCGGCACCATCATCGAGGGCACCTCGGGCAACACGGGCATGGGCCTGGCCATTGCCGCGGTGGTGAAGGGTTACACGTGTATCTTCACCACCACCGACAAGCAGTCGAAGGAGAAGGTGGACGCGCTCCGCGCCTTCGGCGCCGACGTCATCGTCTGCCCCACCGACGTGGATCCGGAAGACCCGCGATCGTACTACTCCGTGTCCTCCCGCCTCGAGCGCGAGACACCCAACAGCTGGAAGGCCAACCAGTACGACAACCCGTCCAATGCGCAGGCGCACTACGAGCAGACGGGACCGGAGATCTGGGAGCAGACCGCGGGCCAGGTGGATCACCTGGTCGTCGGCGTCGGCACGGGCGGCACCATCTGCGGCGTCGGGAAGTTCCTGAAGGAGAAGAAGCCGTCCGTGAAGGTGTGGGGCATCGATACCTACGGGTCGGTGTTCAAGAAGTACAAGGAAACGGGGATCTTCGACAAGAACGAGATCTACCCCTACATCACCGAGGGCATCGGCGAGGACTTCCTGCCGCAGAACGTGGACTTCTCGGTGATCGACCACTTCGAGAAGGTCACGGACCGGGACGCGGCCATCATGACCAGCCGGATCGCGCGCGAGGAGGGTATCTTCGCAGGCAACTCCGCGGGCTCGGCCATGGCGGGGCTGCTGCAGCTGGCGGATCGCTTCAAGGCCGGCGAGACCGTCGTCGTCATCTTCCACGACCACGGCACGCGCTATCTCGGCAAGATGTACAACCCGGAGTGGATGCGCGAGAAGGGCTTTCTCGACAAGAAGGGGCTCACCGCGAAGGATCTCGTGGCGGATCGGCAGAAGGCGCGCCTCACGACCATCGATCGGAACGAGCCGGTCTCGCTGGCGGCCAACCTGATGACCGAGCACGCCTACTCGCAGCTGCCGGTCACCGCCGACGGCCGCCTGGTGGGCTCGGTGAGGGAGAGCCACCTGTTCGAGCAGATCGTCAAGAACCCCGAACTGCTGAAGGGCCCGGTGGAGGCGATCATGGAGCACGCCATCCCCTACGCCGACATCTCCACTGGCGTGGACGCGCTGGCGGGCATGCTCACCGACGCCAGCCCCGCGGTGCTGGTGCGCGACTTCAAGAGCGACGAGACCTACATCATCACGCGGTGGGACGTGAT
>Ga0105106_10003853_pt1 | contig 10671 bp, 9 predicted proteins | sample PPLLaktember2015_5_FD_79109 | JGI IMG/M metagenome (GOLD analysis project Ga0105106, IMG submission 79109) | Freshwater sediment microbial communities from Prairie Pothole Lake near Jamestown, North Dakota, USA - PPLs Lake P8 Core (1) Depth... | ecosystem: Environmental > Aquatic > Freshwater >... | reverse complement strand
CGATCGTCACCGCCCAAACGCCTGCGGCGCAGGCACCATCGACGCAGAGCGAGAAACCAGCGGCGCAGCCTGCCGGCGCCGGCAAGGTGACCTACACCGGATGCCTCAAACCGGGAACGACGGCCGATAGCTGGGTGCTCGAGAATGCCGAGATGGCGTCGGCCAAGTCGACGGCGACGGCCACATCAGGCGCTGCATCGAAAACGAGCATCGGTCTCACAGTCAAACCGAGCGAGAATCTGAAACCGCACGCGAACCATAAGATCGAAGTCGTCGGCACGATAGGCCCGGCGGCCTCCACCTCAGGAGCTGCCGCGTCGTCAACCGCTCCGCGCCAGAACCTGACGGTTGAATCAGTGAAGATGGTTTCGGCAACCTGCCCGTAAGTCCATTCACGCGTTGCTCGCATGAGCCCGGGCCGCCATTGACTCGTGGCTCGGGCTCACGCGAGCGTTTCACGATTGGCAGATTGGCGAGGACGGCGTCTGGCACGACGCGCTATACTTCGCGCCGTATGAAATGGAGTGCCCGGCTTCTCAGCGGCGTTTTCGCGATCTCGGCCATCGCAAGCATTCACACCATCGCTGGAGCAGCGCAGGCGCCGGCAGCGCCCGACCCCGCGGATCTGGCCGAAGGCATGCGCCTGTACCAGCAGAAAGGCGACTGCCGCGCGTGTCATGGGTGGGCAGCCGACGGCGTCAAGAGTGACAACCAGATGCCCGACGGTCCGAGCCTCCGCGACAAGAAGTACACGCGCCAGTTGTTGATTCTCACGATCAAATGCGGCCGGCCCAACACGCAGATGCCGGCGTTCGACAAGTTCGCCTACAGCGATGGGCGCTGCTTCATGATGACGGCCGCCGACCTGGCGAAAAATCCCACACGCATGCCCGATCCGCCGGCCACGCTGCAGCCTCGCGAGATCGAACTCCTTGCCGATTTCCTCATGACGAAAGTCGTGGGCCAGGGGCCGATGGATTACGCGAAATGCGTCGAGTTCTGGGGCAGCGAGGTCGAAGTCTGCAAGGCCCTCAAGAAATAGTTTTGGCCGCCCGCAATTGTCAGCGGAATCTCAAATTCGTGTGACGAATTCGTCATCCGCCTTCGTCCCGCTCAAATCCTGAGGAAATTTGCTGGTCTGAGTCTTGCTCCTCCGAGCGGCCGATGATGCACTGGGTTCGGCAGGCAGCGCGCCGCTTCGGGATCGACGTCTCGCCCGCGACGGTGATTTGTCCCGAGCACGTAAAGACGGTCGGCATCGATGCCGACGGCCGTGCTCGGATCGATGTCCGCGAGACTCTGGTCTTCTTGAAGCCGCCGAAGTCGGGCGACCTCTGGGACGTGTGCTCGATGCATCCGGAGGCCGCGCTCGACACCTTCGTCCGCCAATCGCCGGATGCGATTGAAGGCCGACGCCGGCGGCGAAGCCGCGATACGGTTGTGATCAATTGGAAACCGAAGGACCCGGTCGTGCCCTACGCGCTCTACGATCACCAGTACAGCTGGTTTCCGCCCGGATCCCATGCGCAGCCCGCGCTGTGCGCGGAATTCCATTGCGAAAAGCGGACCGGCACCTTCGTGCTCGAGATGATCACGCGCCAGGGATTCGAAGCGGCCGTGGCGTTTCCGCGTCCGGGCTGGATTCACACGAGATCGGAGCGGACGCTGGTGAAGTACGCGCTGAAACAGCTCGAGCGCGGTGGTGAGCGTCCCGCCATCGACGATAGCGGCCAGCGTGTCGAATGGCGAATTGCCGGCCCCCGGCTCGGGCGCCGCTATGTGTGCGTCGTCTTCCAGCGCTACGGCGTCGCACTGTGGCAAGATGCCCTCAAGAAGGGCGTCCTCCGCAACAAGATCGAGCAGTTGATGGGCCGCCTCTCGCCCGACGCAACCCCTTTACCTTGACAAGCCCCCGGTGTCACGCAATGATGGCCGCTCAGCCATCATTCACCAGCAGGAGGTTTGTCGATGAAGCCACGAATCCTGATGCCCGTGCTCGCGGCGCTCGTGTGCGTCTCCGTACCTGTGTTCACCCAGGGCGGCAGTGGGGCTGCTCAGCCTAACACCTTGACACCCCAGGAACAGCAGCAAGGGTGGATGTTGCTCTTCGACGGCAAGACGCTCGACAAATGGGATGTGACGCCCGAGCTTGCGAAAGTCTGGAAGGTCGCCGACGGGACGATCAAGGCAGACATGTCGGGCGCCGGGGGCACCCTGCTGACGAAGGAAGAATTCGACAACTTTGCGCTGAGGGTCGAGTTCCGCGCCCACGCGGATATCATCTCGGGAATCATGCTGCGCAATCCGAAGCGAGGCGAGACGCCGGCGGGCGGACAAAAGCCGGTGCCGGGCTACGAACTGCAGATCCGCGACAGAAATCCAGGCAACTACAGCAGCGGCGACTTCCTGACCGGCAGCGTTGTCAATGTCGGCAAGGCTCCACACGACGTGAAGATCATTCCCAGTCAGTGGAACACGATCGAAGCGACCGTGAATGGGGATCACTTCACGGTGGTCTTCAACGGCAGGAAAGTCGTCGACGGCCGCGATTCGCGCCGCGCGTCGGGAACCATCGGCCTGCAGCTCGCGCATCCCGAGGACGTGCGGCATGCGAACATCGAGTTCCGCAACCTGAAGATTCGTCGCCTCAAGGGCGGTGCAACGAACTGAGCATCGAATCACCGGCGGATCGATTCACACGAGTCACCACAGAGCGCACGGAGAACACAGAGAGAGATTTCCTTTTAAAAAGAATTCTCCGTGGTCTCTGTGGTGAACGACATCAGTTCAGCGCAAAGACGAACAGATAGCTGGAATTTTCCAGCTTGTCGTACTTCACTGGATGCAGGTGGCGGCCGCTGGCCTGCACGGCCAGATACTGCTTCGGACCGATGGAGTAAGTCACCGGCGCGCCTTTCAGCGGCGTCCCCACGTTGAAGCGCCACAGTTCCTCGAGCGTCTCGTCGTTGTAGGCGACGATCCAGCCGTCCTGCAGCGCGGTAAAGACCAGCCCGCCGGCGGTCGCGAGCGTGCCCGAGCGAATCTCGATATCGGTCACCGCCTTGGCGATCACTTTGTGATTGACGGCGTCGAATGCCGTGATTGATCCGTAGTAGAGATCGCTCGTGTAGGTGCGCTTCGTGGTGTTCTTGTCGTCGATGCCCCCCTCCGGTGAGAGGAAGGCGACGGTGTGGCCGTTCTGCGAATAGCAGCCTTCGGTGCCGACGCCGTAGGCAATGTGCTTTACCGGGTTGTACGACGTCGGCTGATGGGCGATGCCGCCGTGCCATGTCGGGCAGGTGCGCTTCATGGAATCGCCGCGCAGGGCACGCGCTTCGGCGTTGTAGATCTGGACGTCGAGCTTCGGGTTGTATTCAACCGGTTTGCCTGTCTCGGGGGCGAGGCCCTTGGTCCAGTTCAGATCGTTCACATACTGGGCGCCTTTGATGAATCGCCCGTTCGTGCGATCGATTGAATAGTAGAAGCCGTTCCGGCCGAAGTGGCCCACGACCTTGCGGGTGATCTTGTCGATCGTGGTGTCGTACAGCATGTGCACGCCCACCTCGTCGTAATCCCACGAATCGTTCGGCGTGTACTGGAAATACCACGCGAGCTTGCCCGTGTCGATGTTCAGTGCGACGACAGCATTGGTATACAGGTTGTCGCCCGGGCGTGCCTGCGGATCGTAGGCGGGAACGGGATTACCGGTGCCCCAGATGGTGAGCCTGGTCGCGGGATCGTACGAGCCGGTCTGCCAGATGCCGCCGCCGCCGGTCTTCCATGCGTTGTTCTTGTCCTTCCACGTTTCGCTGCCGGGATCGCCGGGCTTCGGCACCACATACCACCGCCAAAGCTCGTTGCCGGTGCGCGCATCGAGCGCCGCGATCCAGCCGCGCGTCTTTCCATCGCCGGCGCCGTTTACCACAATCACCTTGCCTTCGGCGGTGATGGGCGCCGTGAAGAACTTCTCGCGGCTGCCGAACTCGTTCGTGACCGCGACCTTCTTGTCCCACACGATCTCGCCGTTCGTGCGATTCACCCCAATCACGCGCCCGTCGGGCAGGTTGGCAATGACGAGGTCTTCCCAGAGCGCAATGCCCCGCGACCGCGGGATGTTGCCCTCGTGCGCGACGCCCGGATCGGTAATCCAGACGAATTCGCCTTTGTTCGGACCGCGCGCATCGATCTTGTACAGCGTGCCCCAGCCGTCGGTCGTATACATGAACCCGTTGTCGATGAGCGGGTTCAGCTCGCTTTCCGGGCCGTTCTGCCCGACGTCCTGCATGCCGCCGAGCGCCAGCGCCCATACCATCCGCAGGTCTTTCACGTTCTCGCGATTGATCTGCGAGAGCTTCGAATACCGCGTTGAAGCGTAGTCCCCGTTCATCATGAGCCAGTGTTGCGGCTCATTCTGCGCGTTGACCAGCCGGTCTCTGTTGACCGTCATCGAGTACTGGCCGACGAGCGTGGCGGCCGTCAACACCGCAACCGAAATGCCGCCGACCAACGCGGCACCAACTCTCGAGCTTCTCCGCGCGCCTGGTTCCATTGGCCCTCTCCTTGAATTGAACGGGATCGCGGGGATACTAAGCCCAGTGGTGATCTTGCGCAATAACAAAGGGAACCCGACATGACGACGTCTCTTGAGGCGTTCAGAGCTTTCTACGCTCGCCGCATTGCCGCCATGGCTGGAACACCAGCGATCGAGGATCGCCTGATACGAGCCTTCGAGGCAGTGCCCAGAGAACAGTTCCTCGAGAAGGGGCCGTGGAGGGTGTTTACGGGCGCCGGCTACATCACCACACCGTCTGACGATCCGTCGTTCGTCTACCAGGACATCGTCATCGCGCTATCAGGGGACGGGCCGCTGAACAACGGGCAACCAAGCCTCCATGCACGATGCCTCGGAAGCGTGAGCCCCGCAAACGGCGAGACTGTCCTTCACATAGGCGCCGGCAGCGGATATTACTCGGCGATTCTCGCCATGCTCGTCGGACCGACCGGCACCGTTGTCGCCTACGAAGTGCACCCACAACTTGCGGAACGCGCCGACACGAACCTCGCCGCCTACTCTAACGTGACCGTCCACAATCGCTCCGGCGCGGAAGGTCCTTTGCCATTTGCAGACATCCTTTACGTCAGCGCCGGTGCTACGGCTCCCCTCGATATCTGGCTCGACGCGCTGCGTGAGGGAGGCAGGTTGATTTTTCCGCTGACGCCTGCCGAAGGGGTGGGCGGGATGCTTCTCGTGACGCGCAAGTCCGCCGAACGGTTCGATGCGTCGTTCGTGTCTCCAGCGATGTTCGTCCCGTGCCTTGGCGGGCGCGACGAAGAGACGGCGAGAAGGCTGACCGAGGCGTTCAGGCGCGGAGGTACTGAGGCCGTCAGCTCGCTCTATCGCGGCAAGCCTGTCGATGAGAGCTGCTGGTTTGCCGGAAACGGGTGGTGGCTGTCGACGTTCTGACTCCTGCTAACTCGCGGCGGTCACCTGGGGCGGTGCCTGCTCGAAGCGCAGCCTCGCGCGAAATTCTCGCTTCAACAGCGTCAGGTTGATGCCAAGCTGCAGGAGCGTGGCAGAAACCGAGAGCCACCAGATCCATCGCAGCTCGAAACCTGCCATTCGTGCGAGCGGGACGGCCGGGACGGCCACGACGACAATACGCGTGAACGACGCGACGAGCGGCGGAATGGTGTTACCCATGGCCTGGAACATGCTGCCGTTCACGAAGACGATGCCCGAGGCCACAAGGCTCCATGAGACGATCCACAAATATTCAGCGCCGATCGCGACGACGGCGGGATCGGATGAGAAGACGCGAATCATCGTTTCGGAGACGAGCTGGCAGGCGAGGGTGAAGAGCAGCATCACGCCGGCCGCCATCAGTGCTGCGCGCCGGAAGGTTTCGCGCACGCGCTCTGCCTTGCGCGCGCCGAAGTTCTGTCCGGCGACGGGGGCGACGGCGAAGCCAAGCGCAACCACCGGCATGAAGCCGGCCTGAATGAGGCGCTGTCCGATGCCGAAACCCGCCTGGGCTGCGGCGCCGAACGGCCGGCTGATTGTGTAAACGATGACGAGATACACGGCGACTAGTGCGAACTCGACGCCGTTGGGCAATCCGATCTTCAGAATCTCGGCCCACATGCCCCGGTGGGGCGTGAACTCCGCCTGCAGCGTCAGATATGACGTGACGTCGAAGAAATAGAATGCAAGCCAGATCGTGCCGACGACAATCGCGATGAACGTCGCGAGGCCGGCGCCCGCGACGCCCATCGCTACGCCGGTCACCCAGCCAAACATCAGCGTCGGTGCGAGCACGATGTTGATGACGAGGGTCGCCGTCTGCACGATCATTCCCGGCTTGAAGTTTCCCGTGCCGCGAAGGGCCGCGGCCATGACCACCAACGGAAACTGCAGCGCCATCGCCGGAACGAACCACGAGAGATAGTTGATTGCCTGCGTTGCGCTGAGAGCGTCTGGGCTGAGCGCGGCGACGTACATGTCGCGGACGGCCGTCATGGCAGTGAAAAAGAGGACGCCAATCAAGGCCGCCAGAAGGAGCGACTGTGTCAGCACCAGTTGCGCGCGCTCGCGCTCTTTGCGGCCTGCCGCATGCGAGATGAGGGTTGTCGTGCCGACGCCCAGCATCTGCGTGATGGCGAGCACGACGAACGTCAGGTTCCCTGCGATGCCGACGCCGGCGATGGCCTCTTTGCCGAGGCGACCCACGAAGTAGAGATCGACCAGGAAATACAGCGTCTGGACGACCATCGTCACCAGCATGAAGCTGGTGGTCTTCAGGAGATGGCGGGCGATGGATCCTGTCGTCAGGTCTTCCACGGCTGCAAATAGTACCAGAGACTAAACCGTTGCTCGCCCGCTCCGGTCAGACGATTTGACGCCACTGCGATGAAAAGGTCAGGCGAAGTCCGGTGCTCATCTCACGCCACGGGAAGCCCGTTGCGGCGGTCGTGTCGGTGAGCGACTTCGAGCAGGTGAAGCGGCTGCGTGCGGCGGGTCCTGAGGCCGGACTCGCCAGCGTGGCGGGCGGCGGGACGCCGCGCGCCGAAGCTGGCGCGGTAGTCTTCGGTGGCGTTTCTATTCGATACCGACGCTATCTCGGAAGTGCTGCGCCGCCGTCCCCAACCTGCCTACGTGCGTTGGCTCGAGTCGATTCCGCGCGCGGATCAGTTCGCCAGCGCCGTCGCCATCGGAGAGCTGTATAAAGGTGCTTTTCGCTCGGCCAACCCGGATTTCCACATCGAGCGGATCGAAGAAAAGGTGCTGCCGGCTATTACTGTGCTTCCCTTCGATGTCTCGGTTGCCCGGGTATGTGGGCACATCGAGACGCAGATGCGCCGCCGAAGAATGACGCTCGCCCACGCCGACCTGCAGATAGCCGCGACCGCGCTCCACTACGCTCTCGAGCTCGTCACCGGAAATCTGCGGCATTTCGAGCGCATACCTAAGTTATCAATCGCGCGTGCCCTCGCTGACTTACGGAGGTGGCGGCGTGCCGGCGGATGCTAACGCGCCCGCGTCGTGGCGGATTCGTCGGCGTCGAACAGGTCTGGGTAATGTGCTCTCCCGCACGACGGGCAGATACCGTGACTGAACTCGGCTTCTGAGCGCCTCGAGATGAACGATTCGAGGCGCTCCCACGTGCCACTCTCGTTCCTGATGCTCTTACACATCGCGCAGATGGGAAGCAGCCCCTCGAGCACTTTGACGTGTCTGGTCAGGTCGCGCTCGAAATCTGCCAGGCGCGCGAACCACAGTGCGATCACCAGGACCACGGCGCCGCGGAAGATCGTGGCGAGGACCACCGACACGAGATCGGCCGACTGCCCCGGCGGCCAGGCCAGAAGCAGGATGCGAGAGAGCGGCACGGCGATCGCCAACCCGACGGCGGCCCGGTTGCCCGAGTACCACGCTGCCAGGATGACCGGCACCGCATACAACAGGGGGAATGCAGCAGTGGGACCGGCGACGTAGTCGGCCCAAAGCAGCAGCGCACCAAGGGCTATCCACCAACCCGCATGAATGCGGGCAGGCGGCAACAGCCACCAGGGTCGGACAGCCATTGTCATGCAGTATAGCGCTCAACGCTGTGCATTTTCCTCGCCCTCAGCCGGCGTTTTGCGTCTAGAATTCCGCCTTCGTCAGAGGAGGCATATTCGTGACCATCCCAGTCAGGATCACCGTCAATGGCCGCGTCTACCAGCGCGACGTCGAGCCGCGGTTGCTGCTCACGCATTTCCTGCGCGAGACTCTCGGCCTTACAGGAACCAAAATCGGTTGCGACACCAGCCAGTGCGGCTCGTGCACCGTGCTCGAGAACGGCATGGCCACCAAGTCATGCACGAGGCTCGCGGTGCAGGCCGATGGGTCGACGATTACGACCATCGAAGGCCTGGCCACCGATGGCAGGCTCGATCCGGTGCAGGAATCCTTCTGGAACAAACACGGCCTCCAGTGCGGGTTCTGCACGCCGGGAATGATTATGGCGAGCGTCGACCTGCTCAACAAGAATCCGAAGCCGACACCCGAACAGGTGCGGCACGGCCTGGAAGGAAACCTGTGCCGCTGCACGGGCTACCAGAACATCGTCCGCGCCGTGTGCGACGCGGCGGCCACCGGGAGGCCACGGTCATGAGCGCCAAGATATTCGGCTCGGGGATCCGCCGCCGCGAAGATCCCCGGCTCATCACCGGCAGTGCCACTTACACCGAAGACGTCGTGCTGCCGAACATGGCGTACGCCGCGATCCTGCGAAGCCCGCACGCGCACGCGCGCATCCGATCGATTGACACGTCGCGCGCGAAGAGTGCACCGGGAGTCGTTGCCGTCTTCACGGCGGCAGACACGGAGCCGGCGTTGAAGCCGATGCCCTGCGCATGGCTGTTGCCGAACGCCGAGCTCAAGGTCGCCACCTATCCGCAGCTTGCCAAGGACACGGTCCGGTACGTGGGAGATTGTGTCGCCGTCGTCGTTGCCGACGATCGGTATCAGGCGCAGGACGCACTGGAGTTGATCGACGTCGATTACGATCCGCTGCCGGCGGTCGTCGATCCGCAGAAAGGGGCGGCGAAAGGGGCACCGCAGCTCCACGCCGACATCCAGGGTAATCAAGCGTTCCACTGGACGGTCGCCGGCGGCGATCTCGACGCCGCATTCGCCAAGGCCGACGTCGTCGTCAAAGATCGAATCGTCCAGCAGAGACTCATTCCGACCGCGATGGAAACGCGCGGTGCCGTGGCGAAGTGGAGCTCCGCCACAGGCGAGCTGACGCTGTGGAACACGACGCAGAACCCGCACATCGTGCGGTTTCTCTCGTCGCTCGTGGCGGGCGTGCCCGAAGACAAGCTCCGCGTCATCGCGCCGGAAGTCGGTGGCGGCTTCGGCAGCAAGATTCCCGCAATCCCAGGCGACTTTCTTACCGCGTTCTGCTCGATGAAACTGGGGCGTCCGGTCAAGTGGACCGAGACGCGCAGCGAGAACTACCAGGGCACGACCCACGGGCGCGATCACATCCAGGAGGTCGAGCTCGCCGCCACACGCGACGGCAAGATTCTGGGATTGCGTTGCAGCGTGTGGGCAGGCATGGGCGCGTATCTGTCGACCGCGGCGCCTGGCATTCCGACCATCCTCCACGGTTTGATGTTGTCGGGTCCGTACGCCGTTCCGGCTTTAAGGGAAGACGTGTACGGCGTCTACACCAACACGACGCCGGTGGAGGCATATCGCGGGGCCGGACGTCCGGAGGCCACGTTCATGCTCGAGCGCATGATGGACAAGCTCTCGGACGAGCTGAAGATCGATCCGGCCGAGATCCGGCGACGGAATCTGCTGCCGCCGTTCGACGACGGCTGCAACGTGGTCACAGGCCTCACCTACGACAGCGGCAACTACCAGGCCGCCCTCGACAAAGCTCTCAACCACATCGGTTACACCGAGCTCCGTGCCGCGCAGGCCAAGCAGCGGCAGCAGCCGGACGGAAAGTATCTCGGTATCGGCGTCTGCACCTACGTGGAGATCTGCGGCCTTGGCCCGTCGCAGGTCGCCGGAGCCATCGGGTTCCAGGGCGGCCTGTGGGAAAGCGCCATCGTCCGCTTCCATCCAAGCGGAAAGGTAAACGTCTTCATCGGTGCGTCTCCGCACGGGCAGGGCGAGGAAACGACGTTTGCGCAGATCGTCGCGAGCGAGCTCGGCGTCGATGTGAACGACGTGAAGGTCATCCACGGAGACACCGACAGCACGCCGATGGGATGGGGCACCTACGGCAGCCGCACGACAGCCGTGGGCGGGGCGGCGCTGGCGACCGCCGTGCGGAAGATAAAGGAGAAAGCCAGGCTTCTTGCCGCACATCTCATCGAGGCGGCTCCCGAGGATATCGAGTACGAGGACGGCAAGTTCTTCGTCAAGGGGGCGCCCAGCCGGTCGAAAACCATCCAGGACATCGCCCTGATGGCCAACGTGGCGTGGAATCTTCCGGCGGGCATGGAGGCCGGGCTCGAAGCGACCAGCTTCTACGATCCTCCCAACTTCGTTTATCCCTTCGGCGCGCACGTCGCAGTTGTCGAAGTCGATCGCGAGACGGGGAAAGTAGACATGAAGCGATACGTCGCCGTCGACGACTGCGGTCCGCAAATCAACCCCGTCATCGTCGAGGG
>Ga0105106_10003852_pt1 | contig 10673 bp, 9 predicted proteins | sample PPLLaktember2015_5_FD_79109 | JGI IMG/M metagenome (GOLD analysis project Ga0105106, IMG submission 79109) | Freshwater sediment microbial communities from Prairie Pothole Lake near Jamestown, North Dakota, USA - PPLs Lake P8 Core (1) Depth... | ecosystem: Environmental > Aquatic > Freshwater >... | reverse complement strand
CCAACTATCATCTTGATTGTTGGGGTTAATGGGTCTGGTAAAACAACCACAATCGCAAAGCTGGGGTTATACTTTACCCAGGAGAAAAAAAGCGTTCTGTTGGGAGCAGCAGATACATATCGAGCAGCAGCCGTAGATCAGCTTCAGATTTGGGCAGACCGTCTGCATCTGCCGGTAATCAGCGGTCAGGCTGACGGGGATGCTGGAGCGGTTGCCTTTGATACAGTTCAATCAGCCATTGCCCGAAACGTGGATATCGCCTTGATCGATACAGCCGGCCGCCTGCACACCCGCTTCAATCTCATGGAAGAACTAAAGAAAGTACATCGCGTAGTGGGCAAGGCCATGCCTGGTGCCCCACACGCCGTCTGGCTGGTGATGGACGCCACCACGGGACAAAATGCACTCCAGCAAGCAAAAGCCTTTCGTGATGCTGTAAATATCACGGGGATCATCCTGGCGAAGCTCGATTCGTCCGCTCGAGGAGGCATGGCATTCGCCATCCAGCGTGAGCTCGGTATTCCGATCCTTTTCGCTGGTCTGGGTGAGAAATCCGACGATCTTCAACCATTCGATCCCTCTGCCTTTGTAGATGGGATCATGCAGATCAATTAGCCTGGTGAAATCAAATGCAAGATTTAATCGAACGTCTATCTCTTTGCCAATCCAAAATCCAAAATCTACTGGTGCGTCTTTGACTTATCAGCCAAAGAGTTAGAGCTTGCCAGACTGCGTTCGCTCTCCGAAGCTACTGATTTTTGGGAATCTCCCGATTCAGCCCAAAAGATAATGAAAAAGATTGCCAGCCTCCACACAGAAGTGGATGATTGGCGTACTATATCCAATCGTATCGCTGACACACTTGAATTAGCCGAGATCGGCGATGAGGGATTACGTCCAGAAATCGAAGTTGAAGCAGACTTCCTCGATAATGATGTCGAGCACCGCGAAATCAAAGCCATGTTGTCTGGCAAGTACGATCGTGGTGATGCGATCTTAGCCATTCACTCTGGTGCTGGTGGAATTGATGCTCAAGACTGGACTGAGATACTTCAACGGATGTACCTGCGCTGGGCAGAAAGTCGGGGTTACACTGCAGACGTAATAGATCTCAGCGAGGGTGAAGAAGCCGGCATTAAGAGCGTAACTATGGCTATAAATGGTCTTTTTGCTTACGGCTACCTGCGACCTGAAAAAGGTGTACATCGTCTTGTTCGCCTGTCTCCTTACGATTCTGCTCATCGCCGGCATACTTCATTTGCCCTCGTCGAAGTATTGCCCCAGGTAGACGATGATGATGAGATTGTGATCAACTCAGATGATATCCGGATTGATGTCTACCGGTCTGCTGGGGCGGGTGGTCAGAATGTCCAGAAGAATGCCACCGCTGTCCGAATTTTTCACATTCCCACTGGTCTGATTGTCACGTGTCAGAACGAACGTTCGCAAACGCAGAATCGCGAAAACGCCATGCGTGTTTTACGGGCTCGTCTTTTGGAACTAAAAGAACAGCAGCAGGTCGATACCCTGGCAGAGCTGCGTGGTGAATACATCAAGGCTGAATGGGGCAGTCAGATTCGATCTTATGTGCTTCACCCTTACCAGATGGTCAAGGATCATCGAACCGATTTCGAAATGGGCAATGCCCAAAGTGTCCTTAATGGCAACCTGGATCCGTTTATTGAGGCTTTCCTTCGTGCCAATGTGGGCAACGGTAAATAATACGTTGTGAAGATGCAACCCACCATCACGCCATGAATTGGCAGTATTTCTCAAACAACTGGAATCGACTGGCAAGCGCTATTATTTTCCTATCGCTGATCCTTTCCGGTTGTGCGACGCTATATGATCCGGAAGCCTCCCAGGAATACAACCAGCAGATCGTTGGTATTCTCAATCCGCACACCACAATTGGTCAGATCATCCAGACCAATCGTCCTGCCATTTCTGATCTCACGATCTGGATTTCTAAAGTTCCATCTTCATCCTCATCATCGGACGTCCTGACTATCAGGCTGTATGAGACGCTTATTTCAACCGAGCCATTTTTCGCAACCAATATATCCAGCGGTGTGATCGACCACAATACACCTCTTCAAATCTCACTCTCACCGCTGGTACTCACCGATCAGGTTCCATTTTTTCTTGAGCTATCTACAACCAGTGGTGAGTTTGAAGTTCATGGTCGTTTGGAAGATATTTATCCGTTTGGGCAGGCATATCAGAATCGCACCCCCATCAACGCAGACCTGGCTTTTCGTATTTCCTACAATTACGGTTGGAATGCCATCTATGAGGATCTTCGTCTGTGGTCAGGTCAGATCGGAATAGTTTTTCCCCTGTTTTTCACCTTATGGCTTCCGGGATTCTCACTACTCCGCATCTTCAGGGTGAATAACCATTTTTCGAGTATCGAACAAGCAGCTTTAGCAATTGGCTTGAGCCTGGCGATCATTCCAATTGTTTATCTCGCCACCTCGCTTGTTAATATCCCAATAACATCAACTTTACTCTGGTTCATAACAGGTTTGGTGTCTGCCTTGCTCGCGGTCAATTGGTTGATTCACCTCAAGTGGAAGGTGTTCTGCGAAAATAGGAAACAAACAATTCAATCCATTTTTGGAATTGCACCGAAAAAAGACAATTGGCAGAGTCGCTCTGGACTGGCAATCATCCTGATCTTTTCTATAACATTATTCATCCGCCTGGCAATGGTCAGAGATCTGGCATCACCTGCCTGGGTGGATTCATACCACCATGCCTTGATTACCCGTCTGATAATCGATAAAGGAATCTTACCGGTTACATATGAACCGTATCTCGATATTGAGCCTACCCTTTATCATCCTGGCTTTCATGCTGCCCTGGCAGTTTTTTTAGAGCTGTCCGGTTTGGATATCAATCAGGGTATGTTGGTCTATGGTCAAATCCTCAATGCCCTGGTAATTTTCTCTGTCTACCTGCTGGCTACCTCCCTTACTGGTAACCGGACAGCTGGGATTATAGCTGCACTGATTGCCGGGGTTTTCACACCAATGCCCGCCTATTACACAAGCTGGGGTCGCTATACACAGCTGGCAGGTTTGATAATTCTGCCAGCTCCCTTCGCTCTATTCCAAAAAGCCGCATCAAGTGCGACCAATCGAGAAGCACTCCAAATGCTGTTCCCGTCTGCCTTGGGGATGGCTGGACTATTATTGGTCCATTACCGCGCGGCAGCTTTTTTGGTGTGTTTATTAGTCCCTTACTTGATTTATAGTTTACTATTTTCCCGAGATGGGCTGAAACATCCCACGCGTGATTTGCTTATCCGCTTTGGGATCTTTTTCCTGGTGGCAGGGATATTTTCCGCTACCTGGCTGATCCCCGCAGTCCGTGACACCATACTGCCACGCATCGCTCCTTTACAATCTGCCGAAGCAATCCCGTTCTTTAGTGATTTCTCTTGGCAGTATCTCGACACAGCTTTAGGCAAACAATCCTTGGTTTTAGCAATCATTGGGCTGGGTTGGGCTGTTCTTCACAACAGAAAAATAGCCTTCCACATCATCGGTTGGGTAGGCAGTTTGTTCTTCTTGTCAAACCTGGATGCCCTCAGATTACCAGGAGGTGCTTTCGTAAACAATTCATCCGTCACGATCATGCTTTTTGTACCAATTGCCATCACAGGAGGTTACCTGCTCAGTCAATCTATTGAACTATGGGAAAAAGTAATACCGGTTCGCTATCAACCTTTTTCGTTCTATTTTTTGATCTCATTACTGGTCATCTCCACAGGTATCGGAACCGGACTGCTTTTATCCATTCTGAATCCTGGCACTATTCTTACGCGTCAGGCTGATTTTCGTGCTCTACAATGGATCGATCTGAATATCTCTGATGATCGATCCATCCTGATCAATCCATTCGCCTGGGGCTATGGACTTTATACTGGCGCAGATGGAGGTGCATGGATCCCTGCACTGGCTGGCAATCCTACTATCCCACCCCCAGTCCTATATGGTCTCGGTTCAGAGACAGAAAAATCCTCAATAAACCAGTTGAGTTCGGATGTCTTTCGCCTTGGTAATTCACCCGACGAGTTGTGGAGATACCTGATTGCCAGCAATATTGAATATATTTATGTGGGCGCTCGGGGTGGTCCTATTTTTCCTTCTTCTCTTGCCGAGAACGCCCATTTCCAGGTTCTCTATCATGAGGATAACACCTGGGTCTTCCATGTTTCACCTTGACAGGTTGCCCACTCGCACGTATAATTTCTCCTCGCCTGCCAATCCGGCAGGTATATTTGTGGCTTGATTTTATCCAAGTTGCAGCAAGTGATAGATCGACAGCCGTACTTCTTAACTGGAGCTTTATATGACCCCTCAACCGAAACGTAAACATTCCGCCGGACGCCGCGATCGCCGCCGTGCTCATGATGCATTATCATCCCCAAACCTGGTCGTGTGTAGTAATTGCGGAGAGCTTCGCTTGCCCCATCGGGTCTGTCCTAATTGTGGACACTTCAAGGGTCGCGAAGTGATTGAAATCAAAAAAGAAAAGAAATAATCTACCAAAAAACGGGCCGTGATAATCACGGCCCGAATGGTTTTAATCCTTGAACTACAGAAATTAGAAAGAAAAACATATGGATACAACACATACGGCTTTTATATTCCCTGGTCAGGGGTCACAAAGCATTGGAATGGGCAAAGACTTGGCCCTTGAATTTCCAGCTGCGGCGGAAATTTTCGCCCAGGCCGATGATATCTTGAGATTTTCTCTATCTTCTATATCTTGGCACGGGCCAGATGTATCTCTCAACGAAACTCATAACACCCAGCCAGCCCTTTTCACTCACTCGATCGCCTCCTTGCGTGTCCTCCAAGAACTGCTTCCCAACCTGCACCCAGTGTGTGTCGCTGGGCATTCCATGGGGGAATTAAGTGCATTGACTGCATCTGGAGCCCTCAGTTTTGCAGCTGGTCTGCGTCTTGCCCGTACCCGCGGTGAGCTGATGAAGCAGGCTGGCGATGTTTCTCCAGGTGGTATGGCTGCTGTCCTGGGTTTGGATATCCCTGACCTGGAAAGGATCTGTATAGAAGCCAGCACATCATCGGAGATTGTCCAGGTCGCCAATGACAACTGTCCAGGTCAGGTAGTTATCTCTGGTTCTAACACCGCGTTAGATCGTGTTATTCCGTTGCTCCAGGAGGCTGGTGCTCGCCGGGTCGTCAAACTAGCAGTAAGTATCGCCGCCCATTCCCCACTGATGCTCCACGCCCAACAGGTATTTAGCCAGGTTGTGGACGATACTGCATTCTCGATACCAGCAATTCCCATCATCGGTAACGTAAATGCCCAACCGCTGAGTTCGCCGCAATCCATTCGCCAGGATTTGCGTGAACAATTAACCCATCGCGTTCGCTGGACGGAATCGATCCTGCACATCCAATCACTTGGTGTGGTTAACTACATTGAAGTCGGTAACGGAACTGTCTTAAGTGGATTGGTTAAGCGCATTGATCGTCAGGCGGAAACACTGACCTTAGGTTCCCCGTCAGATATTGAAAAATTAATGCAGGCATACCCATAAGCCATCACTCTTGAGCTTTGCCTTGATGCGGTATAATGATACGACTTAATGGTATCTATATCGCTAAAGGAGTTGTTTTATATGGATCCTGTGTTTTGCGCTTTAGTTGGCCAGGTTGCCATTGTCACCGGAGGTGCCCGAGGAATCGGTCGCGCAATTGCCGAATTATTTGCCCGACAGGGTGCGGATGTTGTTATAGCCGACATGCAGCTGGAATTGTCAATAACCACCGCTGCGGAAATCGCTGAAACCTATTCTCGAAAAACCCTCGCTTTACAGGTAAATGTTGCTGATTTCGAATCTGCCAGATCAATGGTAGACCAGGTAATTGCTACATTTGGTCGCCTGGATATATTGGTGAATAATGCAGGCGTTACCCGCGATACGCTTATCATCCGTATGGATGAAGCGGATTGGGATATCGTGATCGACGTAAATCTCAAAGGAGCATTCAACTGTTCCAAAGCCGCCATTCGGCAGATGATGAAACAACGCCATGGCCGTATCGTCAATATCTCATCCGTTTCCGGGCAAGCCGGTCAGGTTGGACAGACGAATTACTCCGCCTCCAAAGCTGGATTGATCGGATTCACCAAAGCACTTGCCCGTGAAGTGGCTTCCCGCCAGATCACTGTAAATGCCGTCGCTCCGGGATTTATTCCAACCGCCCTCACCAACGACCTTGCCCCGGAGCTAAAAGAAGCTATCTTGAAAGCCACTCCTTTGGGACGGATGGGAAAACCTGAGGAGATTGCCAGCGCAGTTGCATTCCTTGCCTCAGAAGAAGCCGCTTTTATAACCGGGCATGTCCTGGCAGTAGATGGCGGCATGGTCATGATGTGATCACGCGATAATGGAAGGGATTGCTAATGGAACCATATCCAGCTCAAGGCTCGACTACCGTCGCTTTGGATGTTTTGCTCACTATTGCTCAACTGACAGCCATCAATGTAAAAGGGGTAAGCCGGTTCAGCCATATTCAGGCCTCAAATGTGAACCGCTTGTTCAAACCAGGTCATTATCGGGATGGAGTTAGAGTCGAGATTGTGGATGACGTGGTTAATGTCGACTTATTCCTGATTTTAAAAGATGAGTATAACGTCCGAGAGGTAAGTCATAATATCCAGCGTGAGGTCACCCGTGCTATCTCGGAAATGGTCGGGATGCCCGTTGGTCATGTCAATATTCACATCGAAGATATCGATATCTCTGCTTATGGTGAGAGTGAAACACCATGAAACCCAGAACCAGGGCACGTGGGATCGCCCTGCAGGCACTTTACGAAATTGATATTACTGGTCACCCCGTAGGTCAAGTTTTGACTGAACGCTTTGCTGAAGGTACTCTCGAAGAGAACCTGATGGATTTTTCCTCACAAATTGTTCAGGGGATTCTCCCGATCGTTCAACAGCTGGATTCCATAATAGCCAGGCATGCCCCAGAATGGCCGCTGGACCAGGTTGCCACCATTGATCGAAACATCCTTCGCATCGCTTTATGGGAGATTGCTGTGAGCAACCAAACGCCTATGAAAGTTGCAATCAATGAGGCCGTAGAATTGGGGAAAACATTCGGTTCTGAGAGTACACCGAGATTCGTCAACGGCGTATTAGGTAGTTTAGTTCTCCACTATCACGAAATTGTTGCTGATCTTAAGAAACTTACTTCCAAATAAATCCTATGGAGATCCTTGGCATTGGTCCCTTTGAGATATTAGTAATCTTGCTGATTGCCTTAATAGTCCTGGGACCGGGAGATATAGCCAAAACCGGCCGCACAATCGGTCGCTTTCTCAATGGTGTTGTCAGATCGGATTGGTGGAAGGGAATTCATAAGGCCTCATATGAGGCACGACAACTGCCATATCGGTTAATGAGAGATGCAAATCTGGAAGATACCGTTAAAGAGCTGAATGAAATTGGGAAACTCGGTGATGAGGTTGGTCACAGAACTATCGGTCGGGTTGAAAATCGCAAACGAGCGCCGGGGGAAATTTCCGGTTTCAGTGGCTGGACTGCTAGCTCTTCATTCAAACCAAAAGTTCCCGCAGAACCCAATAATCAAATTAATATAATCCTCCCAGTCGATAATCAGGATCCATCCGAGGTGGACGAATAATTCTCGTATGAAACGTGTTTTTGGATTCATATGGAGGTTAATTACCGCGCCATTCCGAGGCCTGACTTGGGTCTTCCGGCGAATAACTGCTCCACTTACCAAAGCGATTAGCTTTTTCTCAGATCCCGAACAGGATAAAGAAACTCCAATAACCGAAGTACTTGGGAACGTCATCCAGCAACCAGCCACCTTGTTGCCTCACATCGCTGCGTTACGTAAGCATATTTTTCGCTCCCTCCTGGTCGTATTTCTTCTCTCAGCACTCACGTTTACGATGATTAAACCGATCATGGCATTCCTCTCCCATCCACTTCCGGGAGGTTTAGCCAGTCTGATTGCTGTTGATATCACCGAAAATGTATCCGCTGTGATGAAAGTCGCCGTGTTGACTGGTTTTGCTGTTTCAATCCCATATGTTGCCTTCGAGACATGGTTTTTCTTCGCCCCAGCCATCTCACCAGGGTCACGCTTTAATAGTTTATTAGCCATTCCGCTAGCCCTTATTTTCTTTCTTGCCGGTATGTCCTTCGCATACTTTATAATGTTGCCGGTTGCATTACCGTTCCTGTTTAATTTTATGGATCTTTCCACACAACCTCGCCCATCCTCATATTTTAATTTCGTCACAGCGATCATGTTTTGGATCGGTATATTCTTCGAGTTTCCTTTAGTCGCATTCCTCCTTGCAAGGATTGGTGTATTGCGCTCAGAAACTTTACGATCACAGTGGAGATTGGCGATCATTATTATGGCGGTTCTTGCTGCAGCCGTCACTCCAACGGTTGATCCAATCAATATGGGAGTTGTGATGGCGCCCATGGTACTCTTATATTTATTGGCGATCGTCTTTGCAGCGATCGCCCAAAAACGCCGCCAAGCCAATCTGGCATAATAAGGAAATATTCAAATGACCGTACCAATATCTAAGCACCATCCTTTCAGAACATGGTTTCAGCGTGCCATATTCCTTCTTACTGCATTAAGTCTTCTGTCGTCGTGTGGACAGCTGTCTTTACCTCAAATCTCTACACAATCCCCCTCATTAACAGCGATCCCATCTGACCTTCCCCAACAAACCCTCATAACATTTCGTCTGACTTTGCCCAATCCATTGGAACCAGGTGAGTCTCTTGTAATGAATATTCTCGACGAAGTAACTGGATTGGCAATTAATCCTACCAGCCTCTTGATGACTGCCGAGGATGCCACTCATTATTCGGTCATCATTCCATTTACCATGGGTAGTGTAGTCAAATATCGTTATGCCCATATCGGAGCTTCGGTCATTCAGGAGCATTTATCAAATGGGCGCTCCGTCCGATATCGCATGGTCCACGTGGAAGGTCCAGGAATTGTTGAAGATACCCTAAGCCGTTGGACAGACTCACAGTTTACCGGCACTACCGGACGCATCACAGGTCGGATCACCGATGCTGCTACTGGTGCACCGATCTCGAATTTACTAATTACAGCTGGTGGTTCGCAGGTCTTCACTACGGCAGATGGAGGGTATTTGCTTGAAGGGCTGCCTCCTGGAACCCATAATTTACTCGCCTATGCAATCGATGGAGGTTACCAGACCTATCAGCAAGGTGCCACAGTCGCCCCAAACTCTACTACTCCGGCTTCCTTCACGCTTACTCTTTCCCAAATGGTTCCTGTGGTATTCTCAGTTTCGGTTCCTGTGGATACACCCACCGATGCACCACTCCGTCTGGCGGGCAACCTCTTCCAACTCGGTAATACATTTGCAGATCTGTCGGGTGGTGTCAGTACAATTGCCTCCCGAATGCCCATCCTTAACCGCCTGCCGGACGGTAGATATGCAGTTACGATCAGTCTCCCGGTCGGCGCAGCCGTCGAATACAAATATACCCTCGGTGACGGCTTATGGAATTCAGAACATAATGCAGAAGGGGCTTTTCTAATCCGGCACCTGATCGTCCCGTCTGACCTCACCGAGCTTTCAGATGAAGTAATCAATTGGGGAACAGGTCAGCTCGCGCCGATCACCTTCGATGTGACCGTTCCCACCCACACTCCTGCAGACGAAGGTGTATCCATTCAATTCAATCCAGGTTTTGGCTGGCTTCAATCCTTACCGATGTGGCCGGTTCCCGACTCACAGGGTAATGTGATCTGGCGTTTCATTGTGATCAGTCCATTGTCAGTTTTAGAAACCATCCAATATCGCATTTGTCGGGCAGATCAATGCGGTGTTGCCGACGATGTCAATACACCTGGTGCATATGCCTTAGGGAATATTGTCAACACCTCTGAATCTCCCCAGACAATTCATTATTCAGTCGCCAATTGGATCTGGTTTCAGAGTACTCCAGAACAGGCCAGTATTCCGAATGTAGCAGTTAATAATTTTGGATCCAGTTTTATTGCTGGAATCGCCTTTGATGCATCCTACCATCCATCTTGGGGAACTCACCTGAATAATGCGATCAATATGACCAGTATCCTCCGAGCGAATTGGCTGTATATAAGTCCTACCTGGACCTTCACACGTAATCTACCCATCGTCCTGGAACCACTCCCCTCACAGGACATTCTCCTACCCGAGCTGATCACATCCATCCAGCAGGCAAGCAGCCTGGGGATTAACGTCGGTTTATTTCCAATACCCCATTTTCCAGTAGATTCGGATCAATGGTGGCAATTATCCCCCAGGGATTTCCCCTGGTGGGTTTCTTGGTTCGATTGCTATACGCAATTCATTTTAAATTATGCCGATCTTTCATCCCATAATAATGTCGGTTCCTTGGTGATTGGCGGTGACTGGCTATCACCCGCTTTGCCTGGTGGCTTATTGTCGGATGGCACACCATCAGGAGTACCTGAAGATACTGAATTTCGCTGGCGGGAGCTAATCCGGACCATCCGCGAACACTACTCGGGCACCCTTGCCTGGGCGTTGTCCTACCCTCATGGGGTCCAAAAACCGCCTGCATTCTTGGATTCCGTCGAT
>Ga0105106_10003851_pt1 | contig 10675 bp, 8 predicted proteins | sample PPLLaktember2015_5_FD_79109 | JGI IMG/M metagenome (GOLD analysis project Ga0105106, IMG submission 79109) | Freshwater sediment microbial communities from Prairie Pothole Lake near Jamestown, North Dakota, USA - PPLs Lake P8 Core (1) Depth... | ecosystem: Environmental > Aquatic > Freshwater >... | reverse complement strand
TCAACCCGCCGGGAACGTGCAGGCAGGACCCATTGCGTTGTCGCGCCTCGCTTACAGTGTCCGGCACTGCTGCGCGAGCCGCTCCTAGCACTGAGCCCTCCCTGCACGTTCGTCGTGTGCGATAAAGTCCATAACAGGCTCTAGGCCCATGGCCAAAGAATCCCTCTTCAACATCCTCTCGCGCCAGCCGTGGTGGGTGACGCTGCTCGTCGCGTTCGTGCTGTTCTGGGTCGCCTACGCGGTCTTCCCGCCGGTCGCGCCTTTCATATCGCTGCCGTTTGTCGCGCTCGGCTGTTACATCGCGTTCGTGCAGTTCAGGCAGGGCACGCCGGGCAACGCGGGCGAGCGGCTCGAAGCGCTGCGGGCGATGCCATGGGAAGTCTTCAGCGCCGCCGTCACCGCCGTATACCGGAAGCAGGGGTACACGGTCACGCCTTCGACCGACCGCGGCTACGACTTCAGGCTCGTGAAGGATTCGCGAACGACGCTGCTGCAGTGCCGGCGCTGGAAAGTGAACCAGGTCGGCGAAGGCCCGGTGCGCGAGCTCGCGCGGGCCGTGGAGCGCGAGGAGGCTGCACGCGGCATCTGCCTCGCCGCCGGCGAATTCTCCGCGCCCGCGCGCAGGTTCGCAGCCGGCGAGCCGCTCACGCTCGTCTCCGGAGCCGAGCTCGCGCAGCTCGTGCCGCAGCGGAAGCAACGCAAGTGGTTCGGCGGCTGAGCTTTCCTCACTTAACTGTCGCACTCAGGCGACTTTAAAAATGCCGTCCTTTCAGTCGCCTGCGCCGGCGGCGGTCAGCGCCGTCGTTCGAGGGCGACATTCCGCGCGATTTTGCGAACTGCGCTTTCAGCGTTTCTCCCTCTGAGAACGCTCTCCGCATCTATCTGGCACACCTCGTGCTCTGAGAAACCTGCGACACCGAATTTCCCTGTAGTGGATACCCTCCCCTGTTTCCCCCGGCACCAAGCCGGGGTTTTTTTGTACGCACCTCCTGGTCTGTCATTGCGAGGAGGACACTGACGAAGCAATCCCGGGGATCCCCGGGATCGCCACGTTGCCCTTGCTGGCTCCTCGCGATGACCAGTGCTAAGAGCCCCTAACATAATGAAACGCGTGATGCGCTGTCACGATTTTCGCTCAGATCAAGGAGTGCGACGACGGCAATATCGAGAATATTGCCTAGGAGCACGACGCGGAGATGGGCGAAAAGTCGTGCCAGCCCTTCGGGTTGCAGCCAGAAAGGCCGCTAACTTTGTCGCGTGGCTTGCTGATATTCGCGATATCAGCTGCGCCCCGCTTCGCGTTATCGACCGTTCTGGCAGCAACGCACACGTGTTTCATTATGTTAGGGGCTCTAAAGCACGAATGCAGCAGCAAACGCCGCGAAGTCGGGGATGGTTTCCACTGCCATCATCCCGTCATAGAGTTTCTGCGTAGTCTCCGCGCCCCACACCGGCGTGCCGAGATCGAAGAACTTGCCTTCGAGGTCCTGCGGCCGGTGCGGATTGGCAGGCTCGCCTTTCATCACGGTGCAATGGCCGCTGTGCGTGGCGCCGTCTTTCATGACGATCCGCACCTCGCACGGCGTCTCATCCGGATAGCGCGCGGTGTGCGACTTGTCTTCCTGAAGATCGACGCGCTGCGCGAGCACCTGCACTTCATCGTTCGCAACCGCCGCATCGTCGAAGCTCGCGAGGCCCGAGCGCCCGTGATGCACGATGCTCGCGAGCGCGAAAGGCACCGAGAAGCGCGCGCCGAAGCTCGACACGATGCGCTTCTCGCCAAGCATCGCGGCGAGCATGTAGGTTCGCACTTCGATGCGCTCGATATCGCTCGCCCGTAGCCGCCCGCCCGGCACGCGCGAGAGCAGGTCTTCGAGCGCGTCGATCGCCGAATGCACGTAGCGCCCCGTCGGGTGGAGCTTGAAGTAACTCTGCGCGATCAGCCATTCCTCGCCGAGTTCGGCGACGACCTTGTCGCGGTCGAAGGTGTCCGAAAGCACTTTCGAGTACACGTTGCCGACGCCGTCGATCTCGCCGGTGAAGCCGCATTCGACGAGGCGCACCGCGGTGAGCCCCATGTAGCCCGAGTGCCCGGTGAAAATATTGCGGACCGTCGCGCCGTCTAGGAGGGTCTGGCGGCTGGTCGCCATGCCCATCGTCGCCGATACGTTCAGGAGCTCGAGCATCTGCGCGGTATCGAAGCCGCGCAGGCGCGCTGCGGCGACTGCTGCGCCGATGACACCGTACGTCCCGTGAGGGTGGATCGAGAGCCGCGTCTGCGCCGCGCGGCTCACGCGCGCCGAGACTTCGTAGCCCAGCGCCACCGCCGCCAGGAGGTCCGCGCCGCTCGCAGCGGTTTCCTGCGCAGTGGCGATCGCGGCGGGCACGACCTGGATTCCGGGATGGCCTTTCGCGAAGAGATTGCCTTCGTCGAGCTCGAGCCAGGTGCCGGCCGTGCCGTTCAGGAGCGCGGCGTCGAGCGCGCCGGCGCGGCGACCGGCACCGATCACCCAGGCCGTTCCCGACGCGGCACGGTCCAGGTGACGATCGACGAACGCTTTCATTTCGGCCTGCTGCATTCCGGCGGCGATGACCGGCACGCAATCGGCGAGCACCCAGCGCGCGCGATCGCGCGCCGCGGCGCTCAGGTCGGAAAGCCGGGTGCGCGCAGCGAACTCGGAAAGCCGGCGGAGATACGCGGGGCGCGCGCGTGTATCGGTCGCGGTCATATCGACTCCTGTCGGTCGTCTCCACGCGACTATACCAACGCGCGAGCGAACACGTGGCACGCAACTTGCGATAAGCCGCGCCATGCAGACCGTAGTCCTCCTGCAAGACGCGCCGCATGCCGCTGCCATCCGTGCCGCACTCTGCGAGCTCGGATACCACGTGCTCGCCGAGCTCGATCGACCCGCCACGCTGCACCATGAAGTGGAAAGACTCGCACCGGATTTGATCATCGTCGCAACCGAAACGCCCGGCGCCGAGACGCTGGCGAGCCTGGCGTCGATCGCCTCCTCGTGTCCGCGTCCGGTCGTGATGTTCGCGCGCGAAGGCGGCCGCGAGCTCATACGCAAGGCGGTCGACGCGGGTGTCGCGGCTTACGTCGTCGACGGCTGGGCGCGCGAGCGCCTCGTGCCCATCATCGAAGCCGCCGTTGCGCGCTTCGACGCGCACGAAGCGATCAAGCGCGATCTCGCGAGCACGCGCGCCAAGCTCTCGGAGCGCAAGGTGATCGAGAAAGCGAAAGGCATCGTCATGGAGCAGCGCAGGCTCTCCGAGAACGAAGCGTACGGCGCGCTGCGCAAGATGGCGATGGACCAGAACCTCGCGCTCGCCGAGCTCGCGCGGCGCGTGGTCGCGGTCGCGCACCTGCTCGGATGATCCCGACGACGATGAAGCAGGCCGCCTCGAAGGTGGACGCTACCCGCGCGGCATAACCGCCGCACCGTGGTCGCGCGCGACTTCGCCGTCGTACGCGACCGCAGCATGCGCTGACCCCGCGAATTTCACCGTATCGGTGCGTTTTCGCGCGGCGTGCACCGCCACCGCTCATCTCTCGCGCGTCCGAGGACGCGTGCGGTTGCCTCGCGCACTGGAAATCTCGTATGCAGCGCTACATCTGGCCGTCTTTCGTGCCCACTGGCATAGGCCTTGCGTAAAGGACCGCCGTGAGCGCGTGTTATCGCAGCTCATGCGCGTAAGGCCAACGGCGGTCGACAGCGCGCCTGCAGGGAACAGCGAGGACAACGGCGTCCGTACGCGGGAGGAAACAGCGACCCGCGCAACGGGCGCATTTTTATTTTCTCAGGAGCGTGAATGAGCGACGAGGTGAAGGTGAAGGACGACAAGGCCGGCAACGCAATCCCGGGACGGCGGCGTTTCCTCACGGGCGGCGCCGCGACGCTCACGGGCGCCGCGATGATGGCGCTCGTGCCGCCTGGAGTGCGACAGGCTGCATGGGCCGCGGGCTCCGATGCACCTGAAAAGAAGGAAGTGAAAATCGGCTTCATACCGCTCACCGACTGCGCTTCAGTCGCCATGGCTTCGGTGCTCGGCTTCGACAAGAAATACGGCATCAAGATCACCCCGACCAAGGAAGCTTCGTGGGCGAGCGTGCGCGACAAGCTCGTGAACGGCGACATCGACGCGGCCCACGTGCTCTACGGCCTGGTCTACGGCCTGCAGGTCGGCGTGGGCGGCCCTCGCACCGACATGGCGGTGCTGATGACGATCAACAACAACGGCCAGGGCATTTCGCTCTCGCGCAAGCTCGCGGACAAAGGCGTCACCGACGGCGCGAAGCTTGCCGCGATCATGAAGAAAGAGCCGCGCGAGTACGTGTTCGCGCAGACCTTCCCGACCGGCACTCACGCGATGTGGCTGTACTACTGGCTTGCAGCGAGCGGCATCAATGACTACCGTCAAATCCACCTGCTGCTACTGCGGGGTGGGCTGCGGCGTTCTGATCGATACGGAGGGCGGACGCATCACCGGCGTGCGCGGGGATTCGCCAACGTCGCCCACGGCCCGGTCGCGGAAGAAGCGACTGCGCGCCACCCTTTCCGTCTCATCACCGGGAGGCTCCGCGACCAGTGGCACGGCATGAGCCGCAGCGGACGCACGGCACGGTCGTTCGGTCACGCGCCGGAGCCCACAGTCACCATGAACGCGGCCGACCTCGCGCGGCGCGGCATCGCAGCCGGAGATCTCATGAGCGTGGCCTCGGTGCGCGGGGCGGTGACGCTTCCGGCTGAAGCCGGCGACGACGTGCGCCCGGGGCAGGTGTTCCTCGCCATGCACTGGGGCAGCGCCCATCTCGGCGGCGCCGGCGCGCGCGGCATCAACGCGGTGACGCTGCCGGCGCTCGACCCCGTTTCCAGGCAACCCGAGCTGAAGCACTGCGCGGTGCGCATCTCCAAGGCCGAGCTGCCGTGGCGCTGCGTCGCATTCGCATACGCCGCCGAGGGCGAAGCGCTCGCGCTGGCTGAAAAAGCGAGGCGCCATCTCGGCAGCTTCGCATACGCCACATGCGTGCTCGTCGGCCGCAGTCGCGAAGGCGTGCTCTTACGCGGCGCATCGGCGGCTGCCGCGGACGCTCGCACGCTTGCAGCGCTCGATGCGCTCTTCGGGCTCGACGATCACCGCACCTTGAGCTACGACGATGCCAGGCGCGGCGTCGGCCGCCGCGTGCGCGTGCGCGAAGGCCGCATCGAGGCGGTCCGCCTCGCGGGCGAAGTCGGAGCGGAGCCGTGGCTGCGCGAGCTCTTCGACAACCAGGAAGCGGTGACCAACCTCGGCGTGCTGCTGCTTTCGCCGGACTACCGGCCCTTCGCGCGTGCGCCGGCCGGCCCCATCGTGTGCAGCTGCTGGAACGTGAGCGAGCGCGAGATCGTCGACGCTCTCGCGCGCACCGGGAGCGGCGGCGACCCGCTGGCCGTGCTGCAGGATGCGCTCAAATGCGGGACGCAGTGCGGCTCGTGCCTGCCCGAGCTGAAGCGGCTGGCCGCTTCGGCGAAAGCAGCGGCGTAGGACACGGCTATGGGCGCGTGCGATTATCCGTTTCCGATGGACGAAGCCACCCTCGCCCTCCACATCAAGGAGATCGGCCGCGGCAAGAACGCGGCGCGCGACCTCTCGCAGGAAGACGCGCAGGCGCTATTCGCCGCGATGCTCGCCGGACGCGTTCCCGATCTCCAGCTGGGCGGAATCCTCATCGCGCTGCGGGTCAAAGGCGAATCGCCGGCCGAGCTCGCCGGTTTCGCTGCCGCGTGCGAAGCGAGCTACGCGCATCTGCCGCCGCCGCAAGGCCGGGTTCCCGTCGTCATTCCCTCGTACAACGGCGCGAGGCAGCTCCCGAACCTGGTCCCGCTGCTCGCGCTCGCGCTCGCGCGCGAAGGGATACCGGTGCTGGTCCACGGCATCACCGAAGATCCCGGGCGCGTCACGACGCGGGAAGTTTTCTCGGCGCTCGGCATCGCGCCGGCGCGCTCGCACGCGGAAGCGCTGGAGCAACTCGCGGCCAAGCGCGTGTCCTTCCTGCCGATCGACACGCTCGCCCCGGGTATCGCGGCGATGCTGGCGCTGCGCAAACGGCTCGGCGTGCGCAGCTCGGCGCATACGCTCGTCAAGATGCTCCAGCCTTTTGCCGGCCCCGCGCTGCGCATTGTCAGCGTGACGCACCCCGAATACCTCGTGCGCATGCGCGAATACTTCACGCGGCACGATACGGCGGCGCTGCTCCTGCGCGGCGCCGAAGGCGAAGCGGTCGCGCATCCGCGCCGCGAGCCTGCGATCGAATGGCTGTTCGGCGGGCGGGCGCAGACCTGGGCCCCACCCGTTCGTCCCGAACGCAGCGATGCGGAGTCGAAGGACGAGCGGAGTCTGTCCATGCCCGCGAGCCGCGACGAGGATCTCACCGCGCGCTGGATCGAGTCGGTGCTGGCGGGGCAAGCGCCGATGCCCGCCGCCATCGCGCACCAGATCGAATGCTGCCGGCGCGCCGTCGCCGCGCTCACGCCGCATGCGTAACGGTAGGGTCTATCTCGTAGGCGCCGGACCCGGCGACCCGGAGCTCCTCACGCTGAAAGCGCTGCGCGTCATGGGCTCGGCCGACGTGGTGCTGGTGGACGACCTCGTCAATCGCGCGATCCTCGTTCACCTGCGCGAAGACGCGCGCGTGGTGAAGGTCGGCAAGCGCGGCGGGTGCAAATCGACGCCGCAGGCTTTCATAGAGCGCCTGATGACCGCCGAAGCGAAAGCGGGAAGCACCGTGGTGCGCCTGAAAGGCGGGGACCCGTTCATCTTCGGACGCGGCGGCGAGGAAACCGAAGCGCTGGATCGCGCCGGCGTCGCCTGGGAAATCGTGAACGGCATCACCGCGGGCCTTGCCGCTGCGAGCGCGGCGGGCGTGCCGCTCACGCATCGCGACCTCTCGCAAGGCGTCGTCTTCGTGACCGCGCACGCCGCGGGCGACGACGAGCCGGACTGGTCCGCGCTCGCGAAAACGCGCATGACGCTCGTCGTCTACATGGGGATCTCGCGTTGCGCGGCGATCGAGACCGCGCTGCTCTCCGCGGGGCTCGCACCGTCCACGCCGGTTCTCGTCGTCGAGAACGCCTCGCTCCCGCGCGAGCGCCAGTTGAGCACCCGCCTCGACCGGCTGTCCGCAGACGTCGCCGCGCACGAAATCGAAAGTCCCGCCGTGATGGTCATCGGCGAAGTGGCACGCGCGCGCGGAAGCTGCTCGGAAGGAGCGCGCGAAACGGCCGTCGTGTAACGCGAGCGTGCTTTTTGCACGATCGTCGTGAACTCATCACGCGAAGAGTCGGGTAGATGTCGGGGAAACTCCGACGCGAGGCTCGCGTGCCGGACCCAGTCGTTGCGGGGCCGTGTCTTCTATGTCATAAATCGAACAGAGTCGGCGCTTCGGCATTGAAGACAAGCTCAAGCAATGAAAGAGGCACATGAGGAGTCCCGCTATCGCGCAACGCGCATGTGGGTGACCGGGCACGCGCGTTCCGCGCCGATCGCCCACCGTGCGCTCCTCCTGACCCTGTCTCTGCTCGCTTTGCCTTGCCATGCCGCTTCTGCCAGCAAGGAACTGACCGACATGACGCTCGAGGAGCTCGCGAACGTCGTGGTGATCTCGGTCTCGCGGCAGGCCGAGCGCCTGTCCGACGCCGCAGCGTCGATTTTCGTGATCAGGGCAGAAGACATCCGCCGCTCCGGCGCGCGCTCGATCCCCGAAGCGCTGCGCCTCGCGCCGAACCTGCAGGTCGCCCGCACCAGCGCGAGCGGCTATGCGATCAGCGCCCGCGGCTTCAACAACGCCCTCGGCAACAAGCTGCTGGTGCTCATCGACGGAAGAACGGTCTACACGCCGCTCTTCTCCGGTGTTTTCTGGGACCAGCAGGACGTCATGCTCGAAGACGTCGAGCGCATCGAAGTGATCAGCGGTCCGGGCGCGACGCTGTGGGGCGCCAACGCGGTGAATGGCGTCATCAACGTCATCACGCGAGCGGCGAGCGATACCCAGGGCGTGCTTTTCTCGGGAGGCGCCGGCAACCGCGACCGCGTTGGCTCGATCCGCTACGGCGGCAAGCTCGGCGAATCCGGCCACTATCGCGTCTACGGCAGGGACCTCGAGCTGCAGAACACGCGGCGCGAAAACGGGACCTCGGCGCCCGACGGGTGGCGCAGGCGGCAGGCGGGATTCCGTGCCGACTGGGGTGCGGCGCACAGGAATTTCACGCTGCAGGGCGACGCCTATGCCGGCGAGGCGGAAGCGCGCCCGGCCGGTGGACCGGTCGAAGTGTCGGGGATGAATCTCCTCGCGCGCTGGAAGGAGCGGTTCAGCTCCGGTTCGGACCTCGGCGTGCAGGCGTACTACGACCGCAGCGAGCGCGTCGACCGCACCGGCTTCCAGGGCGACGTGAGCACGATCGACCTCGAATTCGAGCACGGCATTCCGCTCGGCGATCACCGTTTGCTATGGGGCGCGGGTTATCGCAATGCGCACGACGACATCGAAGCGACGCTGCCTCCGCTGCAGATCGCTTTCGTTCCGCCGAGCCGCACGCTCACCTGGCACAACGTGTTCGTCCAGGACGCGTGGCGGTTGGGGAGAAGCGTCGAGCTCACCCTCGGGATCAAGGCGGAAAGCAACGACTACACCGGATGGGAATATCTGCCGAGCGCGCGTCTCGCATGGAAGCCCGGCGACAACCAGCTCGTATGGGGCGCGGTGTCACGGGCGGTGCGAGCGCCCGCGAGGCTCGATCGCGATTTCACATTGTCCTTCGTCGTTCCGCCGCTCAACGTCCCGCTGATCCGGGGCGGACCGTATTTCGAATCCGAAGTGGCCAAGGTCTACGAGATCGGCTACCGCGCGCAGCCGACGAGCGTGCTCTCCTACTCGTTCACCGCTTTCCGGCACGAATACGAAAAGCTCCGGAGCGGCATGCCGCCGCCGGCTTTCATCGAGAACCAGATCGAAGGGTTCTCGAACGGCGTCGAAGGCTGGGGCACGCTGCAGGCGCTGCCGGGCTGGCGTCTGATGGCCGGGTTCTCGACGCTCCGCCAGCACCTCGGCGTCAATCCCGGCAGCCGCGATCCGACGGGGCCGATCGCATTGGGCAACGACCCGGATCATCAATGGCTGCTGCGCTCGTCGCACACGCTCGCCGGCGGTCACGAGATCGACGTCATGATGCGGCGCGTGGGGTCGCTGCCGCTGCAGGCTCCCGGCGTGTCGGTTCCGGCTTACACTGCACTCGATGCGCGCTGGGGCTGGCGCATCAACCGTAGCGTGGAAGTATCGCTGACCCTGCAGAACCTGCTCGATCCGGAACACGGCGAGTTCGATCAGCCGGGGGTGCGCAGCGAATACCGTCGCAGCGCGTTTTTCAACCTCGTCCTGCGGAATTGATGTAACGATGAATATCAATCGGCTCACGCCGCATATCGGCGCGGAAGTGACGGGTATCGACCTGCGCGAGCCCGTCGACGCGCAAACGCGCCGGCAGTTGAACGCTGCCGCCGTGGAGAACGTGGCGCTGGTCATCCGCGATCAGGATTTCACGCCCGAGCAGTATCTCGCGGCAGTCACCCTCTTCGGCGAGCCGATGGAGCAGCACTTCACGCAGTACGCCCTCCCCGGCTGCCCGCTCGTGCACGAGGTGTCCAACCGCCACAAGGACAAATCGGGCAAGCGCGTCAAGCACGGCGCCGAATGGCACACCGACCATACCAACCACGTACGGCCGCCCAAATACACGAGCCTGTATGCGGTCGCGCTGCCCTCGTCGGGCGGAGACACGGCGGTCGTCAACATGCGCGCAGGCTACGAGGCGCTGCCCGGCGAGATCAGGCAGAAAATCGAAGGGATGAAGACGGTCAACGTCTTTCAGGGCAGCGCGTCCGCGCGCTATTCCGGTCAGTCGGCCGACGCGCAGGCCGAGCAGAAACCCGAGCCCGTGCTGCAGCCGCTGGTGCGCACCAATCCCGACAACGGAACCCGGGCGCTCTACTTTCATCCGGTGAAAGCCGAGAACATCGTCGGGATGGACGCGGCGGAGTCCCAGGCGCTGCTGCAGGATCTGCTCGAGCGGGCCGTGCGGCCCGAGTACATCTATCGCCACCAATGGCGCAAGGGCGACATGCTGATCTGGGACAACCGGGCGGCGATGCACCGCGCGTTTTTCGATTACGGCCCGGAAGAGTATCGTTTGCTGTACCGCGTGCTCGTGCGCGGCGAACTGCCGTTCTGAGAGGGTTTCCCATGCAAGCCATCGCCGAGAAACAGTCCACCGACACCATACGCGCGAGCTTCAACTACGTGGTCGAGAGCGGAAGGCCCGCCGTGCGCTACATCGACTGGCCCGAGATGGAGCACATGGCGATCCCGCCGGAATACCGCCAGCACGACATGACCGTGCACGACGGCAGGCCGCTGCGAGACACGTTCGAGCTCGATACGCACGGCTTCGTTTTCGTCGACCACCCTACGCAAGTGCGCGACTTCTCCGACGAGGCCGAGCGCAAGCGTGTCTACGATCCGGAAGTCGAGGCGCTGATCAAGAAACATTCCGGCGCATCCGACGTCGTGGTTTTCGACCACACCATCCGTATCACCGACGACGAATCGCAGAGAGTCGCGGGCGCCCGCCCGACC
>Ga0105106_10003850_pt1 | contig 10677 bp, 7 predicted proteins | sample PPLLaktember2015_5_FD_79109 | JGI IMG/M metagenome (GOLD analysis project Ga0105106, IMG submission 79109) | Freshwater sediment microbial communities from Prairie Pothole Lake near Jamestown, North Dakota, USA - PPLs Lake P8 Core (1) Depth... | ecosystem: Environmental > Aquatic > Freshwater >... | reverse complement strand
CGAGGCCCTGCGCCGCCGGGAACGAGGCGGTCACCGCTTCGACGAGGCGCGCGATGCTCGCGGGCCGCAGCAGCGCCGGCGTGCCGCCGCCGAAGTAGAGGCTCGCCAGCTCGGATCCCGCGAACTGCGGCCGGCGCAGCGCGAGCTCCCCGAGCAGCGCGGCGACGTAGCGCGCCTCGACCTCCGCGGCGAGGCGGCGCGCCGCCACCACGGGGAAGTCGCAGTAGGGGCACACACGCTCGCAGAACGGCACGTGCAGGTAGACGCCGACGCTCGGCATCCCGAGAGCTTACCCGGCGGCGGCGGGGCGGGTCCGGTACCCTCGGGCCCCCGTGCTGCGACCCGCCTCCCATCCTTCGGTCTCGGTCCCGCCGACGGGCGGCGCGCACGTCGAGGTGCTGCCCAGCGGCCTGCACGTGCTGCTGCGCGAGCTCCACGTGGCCCCGGTGGTGGAGGTTCAGGTGTGGGCCCGCGTCGGCGCCGCCGACGAGCGGCCCGGCGAGGAGGGCCTCGCCCACTTCCACGAGCACATGCTGTTCAAGGGCACCGAGCGGCGCGGGGTCGGCGAGATCGCGGGCGCGGTGGAGGGCGTCGGCGGGCGCATCAACGCCTACACCACCTACGACACCACCGTGTATCACGTGACGCTGCCCGCGGAGGCGTTCGCGACCGGGCTCGACGTGCTGGCCGACGCCGTGCAGCACTCGCGCTTCGACCCGGAGGAGGTCGCCCGCGAGGTCGAGGTCGTGCTCGAGGAGATCCGCCGCTCCGACGACTCGCCGCACCACGTGCTGTCGGACACGGTGTTCGCGACCGCCTTTCGCGCCCACTCCTACCGCTCGCCCATCCTCGGCTCGCGAGACAGCGTGCGCTCCTTCACGCGCGAGAAGGTGCGCGCCTTCTTCGAGCGCTGGTACACCGCGGAGAACTTCGCGGTGGTGCTGGCGGGCGACTTCGAGACGAGCGCCGCGCTCGCCGAGGTCGAGCGCGCCTTCGCCGGCGCACGGCGCGGCGGCGCGCGGCGGGCGCGCAGCGAGGAGCCCACCCAGCACGGCATCCGCACGGCGCTGCTGCGGCGCCCCTTCGAGCGCGCCTGCCTCGAGGTCTGCTGGCCGGCGGTGCCCTTCTCGCACCCGGACGCGCCGTTCCTCGACCTGCTCGCCTTCATCCTGGGCGAGGGCGAGAGCTCGCGGCTGGCGCGCCAGGTGAAGGACCGCGCGCGGCTCGGCGACCGTCTCGACGCCTCGTGCTGGACGCCCCTCGACCCGGGCCTGTTCGGCGTCTCCGCCGACCTCGAGCCCGACGAGCTCCGCGCGCTGATCGAGAGCGCCGCCGGCGAGGTCGAGGCCCTGCGGCTCGAGCCGGTGACGGCGGCGGAGCTCGAGAAGGCGCGCGCGAACTTCCTCGCCAGCGAGAGCTGGGAGCGCGAGAGCGTCTCGGGGATCGCCCGCAAGCTCGGCAGCTTCCACGTGATCGCGGGCGACCACCGGGTCGAGGCGCGCTACCTCGACAGCGTGCGCGCGGCCCGTCCCGAAGACCTGCTGCGCGTCGCGAGCGAGTGGCTCGGCGAGGAGAAGGTGACGCTGGCGGCGGTGCTGCCGGAGGCCGCCGAGCCCGGTCTCGCGGCGCCCGAGCTGGGCGACGCGCTGGTCGCGGGCGCGGCGGCGGCGCGCCGGCGCTTCGCGCGGCCGCGGGCCGCCGAGCGCCGCAGCGACGTGCAGAGCTACGTGCTCGAGAACGGCGCCCGCCTGCACGTGGTGGCGCGGCCCGAGGTGCCGGTCGTGGCGGTGCGCGCGGCGCTGCTCGGCGGCTCGCTCGCCGAGACGGCGGAGACGGCGGGGATCGGCAGCTTCGTGGCGTCGATGTGGCTGCGCGGCAGCCGGGGGCGATCCGCCGCGGACGTGGCCCGGGAGATCGAGGGACTCGCCGCGGACCTCGACGGCTTCTCGGGGCGCAACAGCAGCGGGCTCACGCTCGAAGTGACGAGCGATCGCCTGCGCCCCTCCCTCGATCTGCTCGCCGAGGCGCTGCTCGAGCCGGCCTTCGCGGCCGAGGAGATCGAGAAGGAGCGCGACGAGACGCTGGCGGCCCTCGAGCGCCGCGAGGACCAGCTCGGCGCGCGGGTCTTCGACCTCTTCGCCGAGACGCACTACCGCAGCCACCCGTACCGCATGCCGATCGCGGGCACGCGCGCCAGCATCGAGGCGCTGACGCGCGACGCGCTGCTCGCGCATCACGCGCGGCTCGTCGACCCCCGACACCTGGTGGTGGCTCTGGTGGGAGACGTCGACCCCGACGACGCGGCGGCGGAGCTCTCGAAGCGCCTCGGCTCGCTCGCGGCGCCGGAAGAGCCGCCGTGGAGCCTGCCGCCCGTCGAGCCGGGGCCCGCCGAGGCGCGCGAGCGCGTGCTGCGCAAGGAGCGCGCCCAGGCGCATCTCGTGATCGGCTTCCGCGGCCTCGCGCTGGGCGACCCGGACCGCGAGGCGCTCGAGGTGCTGACGCAGGTGCTCTCGGGCCAGGGCGGCCGCCTGTTCCTCGAGCTGCGCGACCGGCGCAGCCTCGCCTACTCGGTTTCCGCGCTGAGCATCGAGGGCCTGGCGCCCGGCTTCTTCGCGGTCTACATCGCGACCGCGCCGGACAAGCTCGCCGACGCGCGGCGCGGGGTGCTCGAGCAGCTCGATGCGGTGCTCTCGGCGCCCCCGGGCGAAGACGAGCTCGAGCGCGCCCGCCGCTACCTGATCGGCAGCTTCGCGATCGACCAGCAGCGCGCCGCCGTGCGCGCCAGCCACGTCTCCCTCGACTCGCTCTACGGCCTCGGCCCGGACGCCGACCGCCGCTACGTCGAGCGCATCCGCGCCGTCACCCCGGCCGACGCCCACCGCGTCGCCCGCCGCCTCCTCCGCCCCGACCTCGCCACGACGGCGATCATCGGCGGCGCGGCCGGCGCGGCCGGCGCGGCCGGGGACGGAGTCAACTAATCAACTAACTCTCCCCGTGGGTGCGTATCATCCACTGCGGGGCTGAGTTAGTTGATTAGTCGACTCCGTCCCCTACAGCTCCACGGGGAGCTCGAGGAAGTCGCGGTAGATCGCGTCGCGGTGCTCGAGGAGGATTTCGTCGCCGGGGGCGCGCTGGGTGGGGTCGCGCAGGGTGTAGAAGGCGTGCATGCCGTCGTCCATCGGGCAGAGGTCCCGGGGCAGCGGCGCCAGCAGCGCGGCGAAGGTGGCCCAGTAGAGATCGAGGGCGCTGAGCGAGCCGCCGAGCAGGAAGCGCGCGCCTCGCGCGCGCTGGTCGCGCAGCAGCTCCGTGAAGAGCGTGAGCACCTCGCGCACGCGACGGCGGTAGAGCTCGGCCTCCTCGGGGCGGTAGCCGTACTTGCGTCCGAAGGCGAGCGCGCCGTCGCGCAGCGGGCCCGCCGGCAGGTTTTGCGCCGCCTGGTGGATGCCGTCGTTGCGCCGGCACCAGCCGAAGCCGAGCTCGCCCGCCAGCTCGTTCACGAGGCCGAAGAGCCGCGCGCGCTCGGCGGGCTCTGCGGGCACGAGGCGCGGCTCCGGCGCCAGGCGCTCCGCGAGCAGCAGGATCTCCGCCCATCCCGTACGCGGCCTTTCGTCGCCGAAGGCCAGCGCCGGCGCGCTCGTCTGGCCCGTCCACTCGAGCAGCTCGGCGTTGGGCCCGCCCGGCTGCTGCGCGACGCGCACGAAGGGAAGCTTCTTCACCTGCAGGATCGCCTTCGCCGCCTCGCCCCAGGGGCTCGGCACGCCGCGCACCAGCACCAGGCGCAGGCCCGGCCGCCGGCGCCCCTCGGCGACCTCGATCCACTCCGCTGCGCTCACGGACCCTCCGCCAGGCCGTCGCTGCGCGGATCGCTCGCGCCGGTGAAGGCCCCCGTAGCGGGGTCGACGACCACCATCTGCGCGCTCGACCACTCGCGGTCGCCGACCTTCACGGTGTGGCCGCGCGCGCGCAGCTCGCGCACCACGTCCGCCACCGTGCCCGGCTCCACCTCGAGCACGTCGGGCAGCCACTGGTGGTGGATGCGCGGCGCCGCCACCGCCTCGCTGACGTCCATCCCGTAGTCGACGACGTTCAGGATGGTGAGCAGCGTGGTCGTGATGATGCGCGGGCCGCCCGGGCTGCCGGTCACGAGGTAGGGCTTCCCGTCGCGCACCAGGATGGTGGGCGACATGCTGGAGAGCGGCCGCTTGCCCGGCGCGATCGCGTTCGCCCCGCGCGTGTCGACCAGCCCGAAGGCGTTCGGCGTATCCGGCGCGACCGCGAAGTCGTCCATCTGGTCGTTCAGCACGATGCCCGTGCCGGGCACGGTGATGCCGGAGCCGAGGATCAGGTTGATGGTCTGCGTCGCCGCCACGGCGTTGCCCTCGGCGTCGGCGACCGAGAAGTGCGTCGTCCCGCCACCGCGCGCCGGCTCGCCCGGCCCCGCCACGTGGATCGCGCGCTCGCCGTCGCCCCAGGTCCAGGGCGCGCGCCGCCAGCGCGGCGGGTTGATGCGCGCGCGCAGCGCGTCGGCGTAGTCCTTCGAGACGAGGCCGTCGACGGGCACGTCGACGAAGTCGAGATCGCCGAGCCAGGCGTTGCGGTCGGCGAAGGCCTGCTTCATCGCCTCGGCGATCCGATGCCCGCTCGCCGAGGAGCCAGGGCCGAGCTTCCCGAGCTCGTAGCCCTCGAGCACGTTCAGCATCTCGATCAGCGCCACGCCGCCCGACGACGGCGGGGGGAAGCCGAGCACCTCGAGCCCGCGGTAGCTGCCGCGCAGCGGCTCGCGCAGCTTCGGCCGGTAGAGGGCGAAATCGAGGCTCGTGAGCAGGCCGCCGCGTCGCTTCACCTCGTCGACCATCGCCTGCGCCAGCGGTCCCTCGTAGAAGGCGCGCGCGCCTTCCGCTGCGAGCCGCCGCAGCGTGCCGGCGAGATCGCGCTGCACCAGCCGGAAGCCCGGACGGATCGGCGAGCCGTCCGGGGGCAGCTGGACCGCGGCGGTCTCCGGGAAGCGCTGCGCGAGCCCCATCTTCTGCCAGAAGTCGAGGGAGCGGGCGTGGGCGGGTCCGACCGCGAAGCCCTCGTCGGCGAGGCGGATCGCGGGAGCCAGCAGCTCGGCCCAGGGCCGCGTCGCGTAGCGCTCGTGGGCGAGGGCGAGGCCCGCCACGAGCCCGGGCGTCGCGACCGAGAGCGGGCCGATCCGCGACGCGTGCTCCGGCACGCCGGCCCCGAGGAACATGTCGCGCGTCGCCGCGCCGGGCGCCGTCTCGCGCGCGTCGATGGCGAAGGCGCGCCCGTCCGCGAGGCGCACCAGCATGAACCCGCCCCCGCCGATGCCCGAGTGATGGGGATCCGTCACCGAGAGCGCGAAGGACACGGCGATGGCGGCGTCGATGGCGTTGCCGCCGGCGCGCAGCACCTCCACGCCGGCGCGCGTCGCGTCGGCCTGGGGGCTCGCCACCATCCCGTGCTTCGAGACGGCCGGCGCCGGTGCGGCGGCGCGCGCGGCCGGAGTCAGGGCGAGGAGGACGGCGGCGAGCAGCGCCAGGGGGCGGAGCGCGAGCATCGGCGGCACGCTACCACATCAGGTGATGCGCGATGCCCTGCCCACCCTCCCCTTCGGCCGCACCGGCCACGCCAGCAGCCGCCTGATCTTCGGCGCCGCGGCCCTCGCGCAGGTCACCCAGGAGCAGGCCGACCGCGCCCTCCCCGAGCTCCTCGTCGCGGGCGTGAACCATATCGACGCCGCCGCCTCCTACGGCGACGCCGAGCTCCGCCTCGCGCCCTGGATGGAGCGCCACCGCGGCGACTTCTTCCTCGCCACCAAGACCGGCGAGCGCAGCTACGCCGCGGCCCGCGACCAGATCCGCCGCTCTCTCGAGCGCCTGGGCGTCGAGCGCGTCGACCTGCTCCAGCTCCACAACCTCGTGAAGGAGGACGAGTGGGAGCAGGCGATGGGCCCGGACGGCGCGCTGCGCGCGGCGATCGAGGCGCGCGACGCGGGGCTGGTGCGCTTCCTCGGCGTCACCGGTCACGGCACGCGCGTCCCGGCGATGCACCTGCGCAGCCTCGCGCGCTTCGACTTCGACTCGGTGCTGCTCCCCTACCAGCCGGCGGCGCTGCGCGACCCCGAGTACGCCCGCGACTTCGAGCGCCTGCTCGCCCTCTGCGCCGAGCGGAACGTCGCCGTCCAGACCATCAAGTCCGTCGCGCGCCGGCGCTGGCCGGAGGGCGCCGCCCCGACCCACTCCACCTGGTACGAGCCCCTCACCGACCCCGCCGAGATCGAGCGCGCCGTCCACTTCGCCCTCGCCCGCCCGGGCGTCTTCGTGAACAGCGCGAGCGACCTGCGCCTGCTCGCCCCGATGATCCGCGCCGTCCGCAGCTTCGCCGAGCGTCACGCCGCCGCGACGGCGCCGCCGCCGGAGCCGCCGGGGCTCGAGCCGCTCTTCGTGCGGGGCTACGCGGCCGGAGCCTGAGCGCATCGGAGCCACGCGGCCCCGGCGCCGCCGGCGCGCCGGGGCCGCTGTCCCCTCACTCGACGGGGAGCAGCCGCCCGGAGAAGCTGTAGCGGGCCGACTGCACGGTGGCGCCGCCGAAGCTCCCGAGCGCGAAGAAGCGCAGCGAGCCGCCGCCCTCGAGCACGATCGGCACCGGCCCGCCGAAGTGGATCTCGCTGCCGCTCGCCTCGGCGAAGACGATCGGCGTCTGCAAGCTGGGGTTGGCCTCGATGAACAGCGCGAAGCGTACGCCCTCCGGGAGCGCGCGGTCGAAGGTCAGGCGCGCGCCCACCCAGTCGAACGCCAGGCGCGAGTCCTCGGGGATGTCGAAGGAGGTCGATTGCGTGACCCCCGGCGGCACGCCCGGGTCGAGATCGACGATCCCGGTGAGCGGGGCGCCCACCGCGTCGACGCTGAGGGAGCCGGCGGGCACCGCCACCACGGCGACCTCGAGCGGCTTCTTCCGGGGGCCCGCCTGGGCATCGGCCGCGGCGGCCAGCAGCAGGACGGCGAGGACGGCTGCGAGCGGGCGAGCCGCCGCGCAGCGCGAGGGACGAATGCAAGCGGTCATCACGAGTCTCCGATCGCGGGGACGGCGACCGGCCGGACTCCGTGCCCGCCCTCCGCCTTCCCGATTTCACCGGAGAGGCGTGAGGCGCGGGCTCACGATGGAAGGGGCCACTGGCGGACGCGCCAGGCCCCCGGGGCCGGCCTCGAGCGCTCCCGGCCCGGGGGGCGGGACCCGGCGGCGTTCGGTAGATTCCGCCCCCCGGTGGCCCGGTAGCTCAGTTGGTAGAGCACCGCACTGAAAATGCGGGTGTCGCCAGTTCGACTCTGGCCTGGGCCACCATCTCTCCCGAACGGCTCAAGCGAGCCCGAGCCGCTCGAGCTGTTCGTCCGGCGCCTCGACCTCGCGAAGCGCCGCGCGCAGCTTCTCCTCGAGGTCGCGCTCGACCGGCTCGCCCGCGCGGCTGTGCAGCTCGCCGGGATCCTCCGCGACGTTCCAGAGCCAGCTCCCCGGCGGCGTGCCCATCGACCAGAAGGGCAGCAGGTCGCCCTCGCGGAAGGGCTGCCGGATCACCGGGACCTTCGAGCCCGGCATGCGGTCGAGCCGGGCGCGCTCGTCGGGGACGGGCAGCCGGAGATCGGGGAGCAGGTGGATCGGCATCGTCGACCAGCGGTTCGAGAAGAGCGAGAGCGGCGCGTTGGCTCCCTTCGGCCCGCGCGCGTAGCTCCACTCCCCGTCGAAGAGCGAGACCTGGCGCCCGAAGATCCCGGCGAGCGCCCACTCGCGCACGGCGCGCGCCTCGCCGCGCAAGAGCGGCAGCAGCGAGCGGCCGTGGGTGCGCTGCTTCACCGACGCGCCGAAGAGGTCGGAGAGGGTCGCGAACACGTCGACGCTCGTCGTGAGCGCGCGCTCGGCGCGCGGCGCGAGGCCCGGCCAGCGCACGAGGAGCGGGATGTGCCCGAGCGGCTCCTGCACGGGCACGCCCGGCTTCCCCCACACGTCCTTCTCGCCCAGGTAGTGGCCGTGGTCGCTCGTCACGAAGACGGCGGTATCGCCCGCGAGGCCGCTCGCATCGAGGGCGTCGAGGACGCGCCCGAGCCAGTGGTCGATCATCGAGAGCTTTGCGCCGTAGCAGGCGCGCACCTGGCGCGCCTGGCGCTCGGAGAGGACGCCCTTGCGCAGGCCGCCGTCCACGTAGGGCGGCCAGATCAGGTGCGGCCCCTCCCAGTCGGGGTCGTAGCGCGAGGCCCAGGGCTCGGGCGCGTCGAAGGGCTCGTGGGGGTCGAACTCGTCGACGAAGAGGAAGAAGCGCTCGTGGTGGCCGGCTTCCTCCTGGATCCAGCGCGCCGCCGCCGCCATGGTGCGCGGCCCGGGGAAGTCGGCCTCGCCGCGGAACCAGCCGCGCGAGAGGTCGTAGGGCATCCGGGTGTCTCCCCGGCCGAAGCTCGGCGAGCCGAGCCAGCTCGGGTCGGGGCGCGTGCGCCAGGGGTCGCCCTCGTGGCCGCGCTCGTAGCGCCAGGCGCTGAAGTCCGTGTGGTAGTTCTCGCCGCCGACCTCGAAGAGGTGCGGATGGTCCGAGATCAGCATCGACACCACGCCGCGGCGGCGCAGCGCCGCGGTGATCGGCTCCTCCCAGAGCTCGATCGAGCCCCACGGCTTCCAGAGGAAGTCGAGGGCGCCGCAGAGCAGGTCGTGGCGCGCCGGCATGCAGGGGAGCGAGCCGACGTAGTGCCGCTCGAAGCGCACCGCCCCGGTTGCGAATCGGTCGAGCACGGGCGTCTCGAACTCGCGGCCTCCGTAGCAGCCGAGCAGGTGCCGGTTCAGGCTGTCGAGGAGGATCAGCACCGCGTGGCGCGGCGCTGCGGGCGGCGCCCTCATGACTCTCCGAGGTAGCCGGGCTCCTGGGAGATGCTCGTGTGGGTGCGGCTGCGCACCGCCTGGAGGCGGCGGCGGTTCGCCTCGGCCGCCGCCGGGTCCGCGGGCCGCTGACCGAATCCGGTGTAGAGCACCTTGCGGGTGCTCCGGACCGGCGGCTGGCTCATGTGCAGCGTGCAGCTCAGGTGCACCGTCACGTCGCCGGTCCGGGTCGGCAGGTCCACGGGCTCGAGGTCGAGCCCGGGCTGCACGCAGGGAGCCGGCCACACGAGGGCCCGGTGGCTGCCGGGCACGACGCGGAGTTGGCCGGACTCGGCGTCGGCGCCGGTCACCGAGATGCCGACGGTGAGCGAGCAGCACTCGTAGGAGTGGCGGCCCAGGCTGCAGTCCTTGTGCCAGGGAACGTCGGAGATGCCTTGCACGACGCCGATCGGCTTGACGAGCGCGCCGGCGCGCGCGCCCGGCTCCCGGCGCGCCACGTGGCCCGCGCCCGGAATGCGGCCGATGCGCTGGAGGCGCGGGTCGTCGAGCAGCTGCACCGTCGCGGGCGAGTAGCGGTCGAAGCCCTCCATGCGCACCAGGTGCTCTACGCCGTCGCGGGTCGTCGCGAACCAGGCGCGCGGGTCGCCCTTCTCGAAGTGGGGAGCGGCCCTGGGATAGTCCGCCTCGATGGCCGCCATCTCCGCCTCGCTGAAGAGGCCGGCGATGTGCAGGTAGCCGACCTCTTCGAGGAAGGCGCGCATCTCCTCGTCGGAGTCGTCGGGCGTGAAGCGGCGCCGGATCTCCCGATCGAAGGTCACGTCGCCCCGCGCGTGGATGCGGCGCCCGTCGAGCGCCGCGCGCAGCACGAGCCACCAGTTCAGGAAATCCGGCAGCCCCCCCTCCGGCATGTCCAGCAGGCGGTTGCTCATCAGGGCGATCGGCGTGCTCTGGTCGTTCGCGAGGTCGCCGAGCTGCTGGGCGTCGAGGCGCACCCGCGCCGCGCCCTGGTGTCCCGGCTTCACGGCGACGCGGTCCCCTTGCCACGACAGCGTCCACGGCTCGCCGTCCGTCTCGATGCAGAAGTCGCGCAGCCGGAGCTCGCGCGCGCCGGGCGCGATCGCGGCCTGGTGGGCGTCGAAGAGCGGCGGCAGCGTGTCGCGGAAGAAGGGCCCGGCCTCGACCGGGACCTGGGCGGCGTCGACGCGGGTGCGGAGATCGACAGACATCGGGCGTCCTTCCGGCCGGCTCGGAGACCCGACCAGATTACTGCAAGACGCTTCCTGCAACCCGCTCACCGGGTCGCGGGCCCCCAGCGTCGCGATTTCGTGCGCTCGCGCGGCCACCTGGGGGGCCCGCTTGCGCACGCGATGGAAACCTCCCGCCGGAGCTCCGCGGCATCGGCGACTCCGACCGGCGCGGAGCTCGCATTGGCGAGCCGAGAGGGCGGGAACCCCCTCACGAAACACCCCCCCGACACCGATACGGACGGCTGAAACCCCTCGCTCGCGCGGAGGCCTCGGCCGGCTCGGGAACCGGTCGGGGCAGCCCGCGAAGGATCCACCCCCCATGAGAAAGCTCGGGCCGAAGGCGCTGCTACCGGCGGCTGTACTGGCCGGCTGCCTCGCGATCAGCGCCGCGCTCGTGGTGGCGCGTCCGGTGCCCGAGGCGCAGGCCGCCCTGGAGCATCGCCCCGTGGTGGCCGTCGTGCCCGCGGCGCCGGGGGTCGAGCGCATGCTCGTGCGCGCGCAGGGCACGGTCGCGCCGCGCACCGAGAACGAGCTGCTGGCCGAAGTCGGCGGGCGCCTCGCGTGGGTCTCT
>Ga0105106_10003847_pt1 | contig 10677 bp, 12 predicted proteins | sample PPLLaktember2015_5_FD_79109 | JGI IMG/M metagenome (GOLD analysis project Ga0105106, IMG submission 79109) | Freshwater sediment microbial communities from Prairie Pothole Lake near Jamestown, North Dakota, USA - PPLs Lake P8 Core (1) Depth... | ecosystem: Environmental > Aquatic > Freshwater >... | reverse complement strand
GGTCAAGTTGGCATAATGGCAATGCACGCCGATGAAGATACAGGCCTCGATCTTGTTGCCCCAAATTGTCAGGTTCGGATGGTTTGGATTGATGACCTCTTCCGGATCAATCTTTGGATACTTCGGACGATAGTCCGGCATCGGGATAATCATGACGTCAGGAATCTGGGCAGCAATTTCCAGGACGGCCTTGGCCTTTTCAATGGCATGCTCATTCCAGGCCCAGAGCACCAACGGCCCTGGGAAGATTGTGGCGTTGGGGCTGGTCAACATTTTACGGGCCATCTCTTCGATGACCTTGTCCTCATTCTCCTCCAGCAATCCATAATATAGTCCTTGCCCTGGGTCAGGCAGGGCGACCCCTAACTGAGCCGCGGACGGCGGATGGAATCCGGCGGGACCAGGAACAATGATGCGTTCTCTTGTATCAGTCGTCGTTGCCACTCCCGTACCTCCCTAATTACCTATCACAATCATTGGATTGGACAGGACTGCAACGGTGGTTTTCTCTTCATATCGAATGTTATCGGTAACGGCAGCCATCGGTAGTTGATCGATCATAATCATCTTAATGGCATTATTTTTTGCCATCGTGTCGCACACCCACACACATAGCGCACAACCCTTGCACCGATCCACTGCTATGTAGGCAGTGCCGTACTTGAAGCCCTTATCCGTCCCCATCGTTTCACTATACTGAATGGTATTCGCTTCAGGGCAATATTGCGTACAGAGTTTACAGCTCTTCGAGGCACATATCTCAACACTGATATTGGCCACCAGATACATGGTACTCCTTCGTTCTACATCCTAGTTAGGCGCTTACGGTCGCTCGGACTTCCGACCGTTTGACCGATGCTGCAGCCCAACCGTGATCGACTGCGTAGTTCCAGCCAGCCTGAATCACCGCCACATTTTTATCGATCAACTCTTGCTTCTTTTTGAACTTCCGCTCTACGACACTGTCCAATGCCGCGGTTCCTCCTGAAACGACAAACCCTTTGCCAAGAAACCGATCCTTCACCGACTGCTCCAGCGCTTCGACTGACGTCAGTCCTGTGATGGCCCCGATACAGCCCATCAACGCCATGTTCGTCGCGAGGTCCATCCCCGCAACTTCGAGGGACAGTTTGGTGGCAGGGAAATAGTAGAGCTTCGCACGGCGCTCTTCCAGCTCCCGCAACTGATCTCTGTGAAGACTCATCGGACCATCGTTGTTGATAAGCGCAATCCCGTCTTCCTTCAATCCGAAGTAGAACGGCATCGTATAGGACTTGCCATGGGTTATGACTTGGGGATGGAAGATAATAATGATGTGAGGGAAGGTGATTTCCCCAATTTCGTAGATCGGCTCATCCGACACACGGACGTAGCTCTCGACCGGCGCCATCCGTTTTTCCGATCCATAAAATGGGACAATCGTGCTTTCACCGCCTGCATGGATTACTGCGGTGCTCAGAATGTGTGACCCCGTCACGACACCTTGACCGCCGACCCCGGCCATCCGAATGTTGAAGCGCTTTGCCATATCCGAGCCTCCCTCCGAATCGCTTATGCCTTGTTTGGAATTGCTGCGGCAGGAGCACCCGCCTTCGGAAGATAGTCTTTGTAGCCATACCGCTCGGTCAGATACTGCTTGGCCTCATCACTCACATATTCCGTGAACTGATACCGATCGTTCTCAACAGTCTTCGCATCTTCCATCACCTTGTCGGTCGGAATCGCGTATTCGATGTTGCAGGAGGTGTAGGCTTGAATGTAGGTGGATCCGACTTCGCGGGCAATCAGCACAGCTTTTTTGATGACGCTCTCAACACGGCGAGGATTGTTGGGGACTACCGTTGCCACGTACGCACACCCAGCCACTTTCGCCATTTGCAACATATCCATCTTTTCGAATTTCTTCCCTAACGGGGCCATCTTTAAAACGGCGCCCCGGTTGGTCATCCCACTCTCCTGCCCGCCGGTGTTGCCGTATACTTCATTGTCCAACATGATCGTCGTGAACCGTTCCTTTCGGAACCAGGAATGGAGCACTTGTTGGAAGCCAATATCCGCTGTACCACCATCCCCCGCCATGACGACCACATCTTTCGGCTTGTCACCAAACCGCAGCCGTAGTCCGCGGGACAGTCCGCTCGCAACACCGTTCTGATCGCCGTAGTTACCGTACACGAATGGGATCGCAGCTTGCGAAATGGCCAACCGCCCACATCCTGCTGTTCCAACCGTGATCGTATCTTCCGGGTTGGGGAACGCAATGATCGCGAGTCGGATGAATAGAGTCATCGCACAGCCGGCACACATGGGGTGCTCTTCAAGAATTTCCTTGAAGCTTCCCATTTGAGAGACGGAAATTTTCTTTCCAAACGGACCATGCTCAACCATGTCCCGATATTCTTTGGGCATGAACTTCTCAAATCCACCGGAAAACTTCACATAATCAAGACTCATCAGAACACCTCCCTCTCTCGTGGCAATGGAAACCCATTGCCTATCGGAGTGATACAGTTATTTGCAACAAGCCTGCAGGACTTCGAGGTTGAACGAACTGAATTGCTCACAGGACTGTATATGGTAGCAAAGCGCAAAAAAGACTGTCAACGAGAAACGTCCCTACATCTCCTCCGAATCATATACCTATACCTACCGGGAAATATTATAACTTCCTGATAATCCAACGCAACTTTTCAGAAGGCCCACCATGTCACAAAGAAGTCCTACCTCACTCTAACGTTGTAGGCCATTCGCCCTAACAATTTTCGATTCGCCGTATTTCCACACCTACCAAACGTGCAACCGACTTCACAACATTCTTCACGACATTGAAAGAGAGATTGCCGATTCCACAAAACCTGTCTACACTAGACACGTATGTCAACACGCGTCATCATTCCTGGGGAAAGCGAAGGTGCTCAGCATGCCGGGGGAGTCCATAAGCGCCCTCCGATTCCTGACGATTCGCTCAAAGCCGAGTGCCCAAAATTCATGAGCCACGGCCCCTGCGGAGGCGTGCGAAAAGGGGGATTGTGTGAGGTGTACCCCGAAATGGCGTGCCCTTGGGTGACCCTTTACATTCAATTGGAAAAAATCGGACAGGTGGACTGGATGAAACAAGTCTAGAAGACGTGGGGGGTGAGGGGTGAGGGGTAAGGGATCAATCAAGAAACCGCGGGCCACGAAGCTGGGCTACAACGAGCGGCATGCAAAGAGCGGGATTACCGCTCCGTTGCCGGGTATCGAAACATTTCCGAACCAATATAAGGGCTATGAAATCACCATCGAGATTCCTGAATATACCGCGATCTGCCCAAAAACTAATTTACCGGACTTCGGGACCATCACCTTGCACTACATGCCCGATAAAGAATGCCTCGAACTCAAATCACTCAAAATGTACATCCACGCGTACCGTCACCTAGGCATCTTCTACGAAAACGCCGTCAATCGAATCCTCCACGATGTCGTGAAGGCCTGCCGCCCCATGCATGCAAAAGTCACGGGGGAGTTTGCCGCTCGCGGTGGACTGCGTAGCGTAATCGAAGCCAAGTACCCGTGATCCCCGACAACCTGACCTAACCTTGCAGAAGGTCAATTTACTGCTCCAATCCGATCCTCAATCGACCATCCGACAAGTCCCTTGCCATCGTCCAAAGAATGCGCTGACACGCTGCTCCCTGTAAACACCTCTCAGAACGATTCTTCCTTTTGATCATCAACGAAATTCTGGATTTCTCGAAATTCGACTCCGGCAACCTGCAGCTGGAGGAGGTCGACTTCGATGTGAACCGGAGTGTCTTTTAGTTTACAGTCCCCCTGAAACTTAAGACGGAATAGATTGCATGCTCGCCGCTATTTAACAGGCCAAACCCAGCGCATTGAATCACCTTGAGTCATTCGCCACCTGTCGGCTCTCCTCATATTCGCCTCTAGTCGCGCGACACATCGGCGTCTGTGAGAAAGACGCACGGCGTAAAACACACTTCCGTGTCAATGCAATTCAGCCCTCGTCTTGTTTTCTAGGATCGCGCGGGGTACGCTCCCCTCGTCCGGGGAACCATACCCTCATGGCTATCTATGCAATCGGCGATATCCAAGGCTGCCTTGCCCCTTTCAAACGACTCCTCGATCAGATTGCATTCGATCCACGAATAGATCAGTTGTGGCTGGTCGGCGACCTCGTCAATCGTGGCCCCGACTCTCTCGCCCTCCTCCGATTCGTGCGGAGTCTTGGCCACGCCGTTCGCATGGTGCTGGGCAATCATGATCTCTTCTTGCTCGCAGCAGCAGAAGGCATCGCTACCGTACGGCACAAGGATACGATTCACGACGTCCTGGAAGCGAATGACCGCAGTGAATTGATGGCCTGGCTTCGTCGGCAGCCACTCCATTATCGCGAAGGATCGTTCCTGATGATCCACGCGGGACTACTCCCGCAGTGGACCATTGACGAGTCGGCCGGCTTTGCTCGTGAGGTTGAAGCGACACTCGCAGGCCCGGACTACAGAGCGTTCCTCCACAGCCTCTTTCACGGACCAACTCCACAGTGGGATTCATCTCTGACAGGGCCGGAGAGACTCGCAAGCATCACTCGTGTGTTGACCAAACTCCGAACCTGTACCCTAACCGGTGAGATGTCGGGGTTCTCCGGCCCGCCGGAAGAGATTCCCACTGGCTATCTTCCCTGGTTCCGTATTCCAAACCGTAAAAATGTCGATGCCACCGTCATCTGCGGCCACTGGGCTGCGTTGGGATTATGCATCGAACCAACCCTCTTGGCGATTGATAGTGGATGTGTCTGGGGCAGGCAACTGACAGCTGTACGGCTCAAAGATCGGGTCGTGTTTCAGGTCGACGGACTCACACGGGACTGACCCCCAAAGCCCTCTACAAGCTTAAACACCGGCAATAAGACGCACGAGCGGTACCTGTTCTCCAATTCCAAACGAGATGGGCTGCTCGACCGTCTCAGGGTCTACATAAGTCCCGAAGATGCGATCCCATATGGTGAAGGTGACGCCAAAGTTCGCATTGAAATACGCCGGATCGTCACTGTGGTGGATATGATGGTACCGCGGCGTGACTATAATCCGTTCGAGCCAGTTCGACCGCCAAGACACATTCATATGCATCCAATCGTTCAACAACATGTGAGAGGAAAGCACCGCCAGATACATCCACCAGGGAGACATACCAAATACGGAGTAGGCAAAGATCCAAGGGAGGTTGAACAGTGTTTGTTGCGGAAGGGATGCCCGATAGCCGGCAAGCCAATACATGGTCGTGGGAGAATGATGCCATTTATGGGCGCGCCAGAAAGCCTTGCAGTGCATCAGACGATGCATCCAATACGCGCCAAAGTCGCCGACTACATAATAGAGGAGGAACAAAGCGGCTATAGGCAATTCCATCATGACATCATGCATGCTGGCTCGAAACGCAATTCGATTGCTCAAAAACTCAGATGCAGGGATCAAAATGTAACCGACGAGTGTGCAGCCGACGAGATCGCGGAGTAGAATTGAGCGATAGGAAATCTTTCGCGCTGGGAAGATTAATTCAAGCGCAGTGACGAAAATGACCCGCGCAAGAAAAAGCAGTGGGATGAACAGATCGTGATTGAGAATAAACTGACGAAACTCTCTGCTCAAGAACCACTCAAACCATTCCATCGCACGCCTCCACTTCCAGTCTTGACGGACTGTATCAAACCGTTGCCCTCTTGTCTTGCCCCTCTTTCTGGGGAATCATAGGGGGCACTGCACGGTAAAAACTGGCTGTCGGAAAGTGAGGAAAAAAGCTGAACGGTCGGGACGGTTTGTGGCCTAGTGGTAGCTTTCGGAATCGCTCGGAAACTTGCTCTGTTCCACTTCTTCTTTATAGCGGCGAAGGGCTTGGAGCGCATCGGCCTTGAGATGGGCATAGGGTTTGACAAATTTCGGCACGAAGTCGTCGAATAGTCCGAGGAGGTCATAGAGGACCAGAACTTGGCCATCACAGTGTGGACCGGCGCCGATTCCGATGGTGGGAATGGCCACCTGTTCTGTGATGGTTTTAGCCAACTCGGCGGGAATCGCTTCGAGCACGATCGCGAAGGCGCCGGCTGCTTCGAGGGCCTTGGCATCCTTCAACAATGCCAGCGCATGATCTGATTCTCTTCCCTGGACCTTGTAGCCACCATATCGATGAACCGATTGAGGCGTCATGCCGAGATGCCCCATTACTGGAATGCCGATACTTGTCATCGCCACCACCCGATCGACCACTCCTGCGCCGCCTTCCAGCTTGATGGCCTGAGCCCCGGCATGTAGAAACCGTCCTGCATTGCGGAGCGCCTCTTCCTGGCCGGCTTGATAGGACATAAACGGCATGTCGCCGATCACAAGCGCGTGTTGCGCAGCTCCAGCTACAAGTTTTGTATGGTACAGCATCTCATCCATGGTTACAGAGAGCGTATTGGCTTTCCCCTGCACCACGACACCGAGCGAATCGCCGACTAAGATAGCCTCGATGCCGGCCTGTTCGACAATGCGAGTGAACAGCGCGTCGTAGGCCGTCACGACGACGAGCTTCTTCTTGTCGCGTTTGTGCCGCTGAAACTCGAGGATCGTCATCATCCCACTTCCGCTTTGGTAATGATCTCAGCCAGCCGGTGCGTGGCCTTGATCGCCATAATATGGACCCCATCGCAATGAGGTCGCACCGCCTTGATCGTCCGCACCGCGATGTCCACCCCTACATCCTCTGCATGCTCAGAGCCTGCCGCCCTGAGTTCGTCGATCATCTCCTGGGGAACCGACACGCCGGGAATATTGGCATTCATGAATTCCGCCATCTTGGCATTTCGGAGAACGAGAATACCCGCCAACACTTTGGCTTTGAAAGGGCGAACCACGCTCATGAAGGACGCGAACTGCTCCGGATGGTAAATCGCCTGCGTTTGAAAAAACTGGGCGCCCGCCTTCACCTTGACTTCAAACTTGGCAAGCATCGGCCCCAGCGGATCGGCCTCGGGTGTCACGGCGGCGCCGATCATAAACGCCGTCGAACCATCCAACTTGTTGCCGGCCATATCCCGTCCGTTGTTGAGTCCTTGCACGAGCTGCATGACTTGAACGGAATCCAAATCATAGACCGGCTTGGCCTCTTTATGATCTCCGACAGTCGGATAGTCCCCGGTGAGGCATAGAATATTGCGGATCCCGAGCATGGAGGCGCCCATGAGGTCTGACTGTATCCCAATCCGATTCCGATCGCGGCAAGTCATCTGCATGACCGGATCATGGCCGAGTTCGTAGAGGAGGCGGCAGACGGACAAAGACCCGGCCCGCACCACGGCAGCCGTGTTATCCGTCACGTTGACCCCGTGCACACGCCCCACCAACTGTTTGGCGTTCTCTAACACGCCGGAAATGTTTGTGCCTTTGGGAGGATTGTACTCAATCGTGACAGCGAACTGTCCTTGATCGAGCACCTCTCGTAATCGCCTCGGCTCCCGACTCATCTGTTGTTGTACCCCTCCACTTTATAGCTGTAGGAGGAATGGAGCGCTCCCCCTGCGCACATCGGACGCCGCTCAGCCTTCTCTTATGATCCTTCCGAGCTCGCTGGCTATCTCTTCGGGGATGGGGGCTGATTGATCTTCCACTGCGCGCAGCTTTCTCACCCGCCCACCCACTGGCACGCCGAGACGTGCCAGTAACCCAAGCGAGGGCCTACCAATTTACAAGCCTCTATTAATTAATAGGGGAGTGGCCAAGGCAGCCCTTTACTGCGCGCATCGGACGAGCACAGTTTCATCGTGCGCGTTCTGCGAGCACGAAGGGCACCTGGCCACTCCCATCCGACCCTTCTCAGGCCGGGCGTTGCGCGAGCACAGAAGATCATCAGCCTCCATCCCCTTCCCTTCTCTCCTACAACATCCCCGCCATGCGCTTTGCGGACTCCACCGTGTTGTCCAGCAGCATCGCAATCGTCATCGGCCCAACCCCGCCCGGCACAGGACTGATCCAGCTCGCTTTCTGGCTGACCGGCTCAAAATCAACATCGCCGCATAATTTGCCCTCGGGAGTTTTGTTTGTCCCCACATCGATGACGACTGCCCCTTCTCTCACCATATCGGCCGTAACAAACTTGGCTTTCCCAATCGCGACAAGCAACAGCTCAGCTTCGCGGCAGACCGCCGGCAAATCCTTCGTCTTGGAGTGGCAAATCGTCACCGTGGCATGGCGCTGAAGCAGCATGAGCGCCAATGGCTTACCGACGATGTTGCTCCGCCCCAATACAACGGCACGCTTCCCTTCGATACTCACGCCGGTGGATTCAATCATCTTAATGACGCCCTTCGGCGTGCAGGCTTCGAACACCGGATGTCCCTCGACAAGCCGACCGAAATTGTACGGATGAAATCCGTCGGCATCCTTGTCCGGCGACACCGCTTCGAGCACCACTTTGCTGTCGATATGCTTCGGGAGCGGCAACTGAACCAATATCCCGTGGATCTTGGGATCGGCGTTCTCTTTTTCGATCAAGGCCAACAACTCAGCTTGCGTCGTGCTCGCCGGCAATTTGTGGTCGTCGATATAGATGCCGGCTGCTTCACAGGCCTTTTGCTTGCTTTTCACATAGAGATGCGAAGCGGGATCGTCGCCCACCAAAATTGTCGCCAAGCCAGGCTTCATTCCGGTCTTCGCCAAGACTGCTGCTGATTCGGTTGCCAACCGCTCACGTACTTGCAATGCTAGGGCTTTGCCATCGATCAATCGTGCCGCCACGGATCCCTCCTCACGCAAAACTGCAGGTTGAGGTAAGGTTAAGGGAAGCCATCACCTACACATTCCCGCTCAGCCTTGGCTTTACACTTAACCTGAATCAAGAAACACGGCACCATAGCAGGGCATTTTTGAGCAAGTCAACGACCTCTCCAAGACGTGAGGAGTAAGGGGTGAGGGGTGAAGCGAGGAACTTGGAATCTTATGTTGATCGCTGCTCTACCTACCCGTTACCCCTTACGTCACCCCCTCACCCTTCACCAGATTTCTTGACAGGCTCTTCACCTGGCAGCTACGATGCAAGGATCATACACAATGAACAGCCAATCTCTCTTGGGAGCAGAACCTCCTCCGTGATGCCCCTTCTGACACGCGTCATCAGACATCCAGCGGCTTGGTTTATCTGGATCATCCCTCTTGTGATCGCCGGCCCTCTCAGCGCTCAGATCACTGTGACGGAACTGCAATCTCCCTATAGCTTCGTCAACGATCCCGTTGAGAAGAACTATTTCATCTCGAGTGTGAACGGCGAGGCGGAGTCCGCCGACAACAATGGATTCATCACCAAACTCAATCACAATGGCAAACTGCTCAATCTGAAATTCATTCAAGGGGGGAAGGACGACGTCACCTTACATGCCCCCAAAGGCATGGCCTTGGTTGAACACGTGCTCTACGTGGCCGATCTCGACACCGTGCGCGGCTTTGACACGACTACTGGCAAACCAGTCATGGCGCTCACTATCCGACCCCCTGCGACCGTTCAGCTTGAATCGCTACAGACCTCGTTGAGCGACGTGACTTTCGATGGCAAGGGACACCTCTATTGCTCCGACCAGAAGGCAAACACGATCTACCGTATCGATCTGGCTACCCAGACGGTGTCCGTGCTCATCACAGACCGTTCGCTCGCCGGCCCCTCTGGCCTTGCAGTCCACCCGAAATCAGGTCAGATCATTGCGGTCAGTTGGGAGAAAGGCAAGATTTCAGAAATCTCTCCGGAAGGCGTGGTGACGGAGATTGTCTCCAATGGATTCTTCTCGAACCGCTTTCAGAACCTCCGTGGAGTAGATTTCGACCGTTGGGGTAACATGTACGTGTCCGATTCCACAACAGGAAAAGTCTGGCGCATGAGCTGGGACAAGCGGTTTCAAGTCATCGCCGAATTCTTGCCCTCGCCGGGAGATCTCGGTATTGACCGTGCAAACAACCTCATCCTTGTGCCCTATGAACAGGCACATGCGGCAGAGATGAACGGCCTCGAAACCCCCACCAGTGGGAAGTCGAAACAAGAAAAACGGACACTGGCCGACTATGGCTTCATCCCGCCTCCGCCGAAGCCGGCACTGGAAGAGCCTGTAAAAAAATGAGCTCCTGCGCTTACTGCGGACAACGAAAAGGCAAGCGGCCTTGCCCAGCCTTAGCGGGGCTGATCTGCAGCCAGTGTTGCGGCGAACACCGAATCGTGCGGGTTTCATGCCCGGACGACTGCCTCTATCTCGAATCGGGGAGCGATTATCAGCAGAAACGACTGGCGGTGCAATTCATGCCGGTGCGCCGGGAGTTCTATCGTAAACTGGACGAGCTAGGCGGCAAAAAGGCTGTGGCCCTCTTCAATCTCGTTGAAGTGGTGATCTTCGGCTACTTCCAAAGCCGACGTGACGGGCAAGACGCGGAAATTGTGGCGGCGCTGCAAGCCTTGAGGCGAACGCTCAGCCCCCTCCATGTGCCTGCGGCCCCTATGCCGGTGTTCGCGGAACATTTAAAGAAGGAGTACGACACGTTCAAGAAGCAGAACCCTGAGGATATCGCGGATGCGTCTTCTGCGACGGAGATACTGGACCGGGCGATCGCCTTCGTCTCACGCTTTTCCGGCACTGACTTTCAATCGCAACGGTTCCTCGGT
>Ga0105106_10003845_pt1 | contig 10678 bp, 7 predicted proteins | sample PPLLaktember2015_5_FD_79109 | JGI IMG/M metagenome (GOLD analysis project Ga0105106, IMG submission 79109) | Freshwater sediment microbial communities from Prairie Pothole Lake near Jamestown, North Dakota, USA - PPLs Lake P8 Core (1) Depth... | ecosystem: Environmental > Aquatic > Freshwater >... | reverse complement strand
CGGATCTGCAGCTCGAATTCCGCATAGCGATCCGCGTCCGCGCCAAGGATTGCGTGATCGACGTCGACGAGCAGTTGATGTGGCGGCTCCGTGGGCTGCACGCCGTGCCGTGTCGCGAGGATCAGTTCCCTCACAAGCGTGCAGTCCGTGGCCGGCCGCCCGGAGCGCTCGAGCACGCGCACCGCAGCTTCGGCGCTCCGTTCCTCGTTCTTCTTCGAGAATGTGTTGTAGATCGCGTCGTGAAACCAGAGCGCAAATTCGACCAGCGGATTTGACGCCTCTCCGAGATTGGAGCGATCAAGGACGCCGAGGCATTCGTTGACGTGGTGCGGGCCGTGATACCTGCGGGCGGCTTCTTCGTAATGCGCTTCGAGCCAGCGGAATGCGACGAGCGGCTTGATGATTCCGAGTCGTGCCGCGAGGTCGTCCCAGCGCGCGGCAACGAGCGTCTCTTTCACGCCGCTGCGCCCTTCGGTGGAATCATGCTGCGCCGTTGCGGAGGACGGCTGCCGGCCGCACGAGCCCGAACTGTGCGGCAAGCTCTGCCGGATGCTCGGCATTCCAGATGACGAGATCGGCGACTTTGCCTGGCTCGATCGTTCCGCGTTCCTTGCGAAGCCCAAGTGCCCGCGCCGCGTGGCGCGTGACGCCGAGCAGCGCTTCTTCGGTCGTGAGCCCGAATTGCGTGCAGGCGAGATGCATGTTCAGCATAAGCGAGGCTAATGGGGCACTACCTGGATTCAGGTCGCTCGCGATCGCGATCGGAACACGATGCACGCGGAGCAGTTCGATCGGCGGCAGTTTCGTCTCGCGGAGGTATGAGTAGGCACCGGGCAGCAGCACTGCGACGGTCCGCGCGGTGGCCATCGCCTGCACGCCATCCTTGTCGAGATGCTCGAGATGATCGGCCGAGAGCGCCTTGAACTTGGCGGCGAGTGCGGCGCCCTGCTGATTGGAGAATTGCTCGGCATGCAGCTTGACTGCGAGCCCGAGTTCCTGGGCGCGCATGAATACGCGCTCGACCTGGGCAGTTGTGAAGCCGATGTTGTCGCAATAGGCATCCACGGCGTCGGCAAGCCCTTCCGCGGCCGCGGCGGGCAGGATCTCGTCGCAGACGCAATTAATATAGTCGTCGCTGCGGTCCTTGAATTCGGGCGGCACGATGTGGGCCGCGAGGAGCGTGGTGCGAACCGTCAGGGACAGGCGCTTGCCGAGCGTACGCGCGACGCGGAGCATCTTGAGCTCGTTGTCGCGATCGAGCCCGTAACCCGACTTGATCTCGATTGCCGTCACGCCTTCGGCGACGAGCTTTGCGGCGCGACCCATCGCAAGCGTTAGTAAGTCGCCTTCGCTCGCAGCGCGGGTCGCCGTTACGGTGGACGCTATGCCACCGCCCGCGCGTGCGATGTCTTCGTAGCTCGCGCCCTGGAGTCGCTGCTCGAATTCGCGATAGCGCGAGCCGGCCCAGATGAGGTGCGTGTGGCAGTCGATCAGGCCGGGCGTCACGAGCGCGCCGCGCGCATCCGTATGCGCTACGTTCTTCGGCAACTCCGCTGGCAGTTCCTTTCTCGCGCCGACCCAGGCGATGCGGCTGCCCGCGAGCGCGATCGCGCCCTTCGGAATCAGCCCGTACGGCCGGCCATCCGTGCAGGTCGCAACGGCGGCATTCCGTATCAGCCGGGTCCAGCCCTGCGTGTCGATGATGGCCACGTTGCAGAGCTTACCGGAAGCGATCGCCGCCGCGTTATGCTGCGTGTCTCAGTTGCCTTCCGCTGGAGCACTCGTGCCGGATCCTGCGATCACGCGCGAATTCGTCGCCGCACTGCCCAAGACGGACCTGCACGTCCACCTGGACGGGTCGCTCCGCATCCCGACGCTGATCGAGCTCGCGCGCGCGGAGCGGGTGGAGCTGCCGAGCTATACCGAAGGCGGCCTGCGCGAGACTGTATATAAGGAGCGTTATTCGAGCCTCGGCGACTACCTGAAGGGCTTCCAGTACACCGTGGCGGTCATGCAGACGGCGGAATCGCTCGAGCGGATTGCAGCTGAACTTGCCGAGGACAACCAGGCGGAGGGCGTGCGCTACCTGGAAGTGCGCTTCGCGCCGCAACTGCACGTACGGCCCGGTCTCGACGCGGTGCAGGTGATCGCCGCCGTGGACCGAGGGCTCCGCCGCGCGCGGGACGCCTACAACCGCAATCCCGAGATCGTCGCGGGCCGCGAGCCGCCTTTCGAGTACGGCATCATTTGCTGCGCCCTTCGCATGTTCACGGCGGGTTTCAGCCGCTATTACGATACGTTGTTCGCGGCGCATCCCTACACGCGGCCCAAGAATCTGTACGCGATGGCCTCGGTGGATCTCGCGCGAGCGGCCGTGCTCGCACGGGACAACCTCGGTCTCCAGGTCGTCGGCTTCGACCTCGCGGGCGAAGAATCCGGCTACCCGGCCAGTACGCACAAGGAAGCCTTCGAATACGCGCACAAGCATTTCCTGAAGCGCACCGTGCACGCGGGCGAGGCCTACGGGCCGGAATCGATCTTCCAGGCGATCACGGACCTGCACGCCGATCGCATCGGCCACGGCACCTACCTGCTGGAGGCCAGCGAGATCCGCGACCCGGAGATCGAGGACCGCGAGCGCTACGTGGAAATGCTCGGTAACTACATCGCGGACCGGCGCATCACGCTTGAGATCTGCCTGACGAGCAATCTCCAGACCAATCCGGCGATGAAATGGCTGGACGATCACACGTTCCGCAAGCTCCGGGCGGCGCGCATCTCGACGACGCTCTGCACCGATAACCGGCTCATGAGCAGCACGACGGTGACGAACGAGCTGATGCTCGCGGTCAAGCACCTCGGTCTCGACCGGCATGACCTGAAGTCAATCGTGATCTACGGATTCAAGCGCAGCTTCTGGCCCGGAAGTTACCTCGGCAAGCGCCAGTACGTGCGCCAGATCATCGATCACTACGAAGCGGTGGAACGCAAATTCGCATCCTGATCATAGACGGCCATCCCGATCCCGCCCGCGAGCGTTTCATGCACGCGCTCGTCGCGGGCTACCGCAATGCGGCGACGGCGGCCGGGCACACGGTGCAGACGATCGAATTGGCGACTCTCGATTTCCCGCTTCTGCGTTCCGCGGAAGACTTCCAGAGGGGCAGGCCGCCGGCCGCGATCCACGCGGCCCAGCGCCAGATCGGGCTGGCCGAGCATCTGGTGATCTTCTATCCGCTCTGGCTCGGTTCGATGCCCTCGCTCACCAAGGCCTTCTTCGAGCAATGCCTGCGGCCCGGCTTCGCCTTCGGACCCGCAAGCGGCCGCGGTCTGCCGGAACAGAAGCTGAAGGGACGCTCGGCCCGCGTAGTCGTCACGATGGGCATGCCCTCGTTCTTCTTTCGCTGGTTCTATCGTGCGCATTCGCTCAAGAGTTTCGAGCGCAACATCCTTTACTTCTGCGGAATCCGTCCCGTGCGGGCTACGATCGTCGGCGGAGTCGAAAGCAAGGCGGCGCGAGAGCGCGCGCTCGCGACGATGCGGCGCCTGGGCGCCGCGGCGAGCTGAACCTCAGATCTCGACTTCGGTCGCGAGTACGACAACGCGCCGTGTCGGCATGCGGAAGAACTCCGCCGCCTGGGCGCTGCGCCGCTGCATGTAGGCGAAGAGCCGCATCTTCATGCCGGCAATTCCATGCCGCGTCCGCGCCCGGACGAGGTGCCAGCCGAGGAAGAACGTGCAGTCCGCGTCGATCCGCAAACCCCGCCGCGCAGCGCCGGCGAGCGCCACGTTGACATCCGGGGTCTCCATGAACCCGAAGCGGGCGTGCACGACATGGATGCCGGGCATCACTTCCTCAGGATAGCTGCGCGACACGACGTCCTGGCGCGGGTTACGCTGGATCTCGAGATGCAGGATCACGATCGTCTCGTGGCATACGCGGTTGTGCTCGAGGTTGCGGAGCAATGCCGTCGGCACGAAGCCGTGGTGGCTGACGAGGAACACGGCGGTGCCGGGCACGCGTGTGACATCGCGCAGGAGCGCCGGCAGCTCGGACATCGGCACGGCACGTCGTTGCAATTCCGCGCGCAGCAGCGAGCGCCCGTCGCGCCAGGTCACGAACATTGCAAACATGGCGGCGGCGAGCGCGAGCGGCACCCAGCCGCCGGTCGGAATCTTGCTCGCATTGCCGGCGACGAACGCGAGATCGATTGCGAGGAAAAGCCCGAATACGAGCGCGATGCGCCAGGCAGGCCACCGCCAGGCCGTTGCGGCGGCAACCGCGCCGAGCAGGGTCGTGATCAGCATCGTGCCGATGACCGAGGCGCCATAAGCGCCGGAAATTGCGCTCGAAGAGCCGAATCCGAGCACGAAAGCGACGACCGCGATGAACATGATGGTGTTCGTCGCCGGAACGTAGATCTGGCCGCGCTCGTCCTCGGACGTCTGGAGGATCTTCACGCGCGGCAGCAGGTCGAGCTGCACGGCCTGGCGCGTGATGGAGAATGCGCCGGAAATCGTCGCCTGCGAGGCGATCACCGTCGCGAGTGTCGCAAGTATCAGGAGCGCCGGCAGTGTCCCCGCGGGCGCCAGTTCGAAGAAGGGATTGGCAGCGGCCGCGGGATTCGCGAGCAGGAGCGCGCCCTGCCCAAAGTAGTTGAGCAGCAGTCCTGGCCAGACGACGGTGAACCAGGCGAGCCTGACCGGCGCGCGCCCGAAGTGTCCCATGTCGGCGTACAAAGCCTCTCCGCCAGTCACCACGAGAAACACGGCGCCGAGAATCGCGAGGGCCAGTCCGGGATGGGCGAGCAGGAGCGCGACGGCATGGACGGGGTACAGGGCCGCGAGGATGCCGGGCTCGGCCAGGATGGCGCGCAGTCCGAAAATCGCGAGCACCGCAAACCAGACGACCATCACCGGCCCGAACATCCGGCCAACGCGCGCCGTTCCGCGGCGCTGCAGGGCGAAGAGCGCGACGAGTATCCCGATCGTGACCGGCAGGACGGCCTGGTGCATGCGGGGGTCGAGAAGTTCGAGTCCCTCGACGGCGCTCAAGACCGAGATCGCGGGCGTCAGCAGCGCATCGCAATAAAAGAGTGCGGTGCCCATCACGCCGAGCGCGATCAACCGGGTAGCCCATACACCCGAGGTCCCGATGTGCCGCTGCACCAGCGCGACCAGGGACAGGATGCCGCCTTCGCCGTCATTGTCGGCACGGAGGATCAGGGCGACGTACTTGAGCGATATGACGAGCAGCAGGCTCCAGAAGATGAGCGATACGACACCGAGCACGGTCGCCGGATCCGCGGCGCCGCCAGCGGCCGCCGTCGCCTCGCGAAGCGCGTAGAGGGGGCTCGTGCCGATGTCGCCGTACACGACACCGAGTGCGCCCAGCGTGGCGCCGGAAAGTGCTCGGGATTGGGTCATGCGCCTACGATTTCAGCTTCTGGCGCACCCTGGGAAGCAATAACAGTCCCGTGAGCAGGACCAGGAATCCGGGATTCATCGTGCCGCCGCCGCCGCTGTAACCTGCGGAGCGCGTGACCTTGACGCTGCCGTCGGTCCGGATCCGCTCCTTGAACACGGCGAGTTCTTTATCCAGATTCAAAGTCATGTCGGCCATCGCCTGCTCGAATCCCTTTCGCTGTGTCACGCGCATGTCCTGCTCCTGGTCGACGAGCGTCGTGCTGCTCTGGATCTCGCTGACGCCTGGCGCGCGGAACAGGAGTTTGCGGCTCGCGATGTCGAACACGGCGGTATCCACGAAGGTCTGCGCGTCGTTCTTGTTGCCCTTGACGACATAGGCGCCGACGATCGTCCAGTATAGCAGCGACGAAGTCTTCTCCGAGGTGTTAGCCACCTGGTCGTAGGAGACGAGCGCCATGACATCGAGATCGTAGAGGCGGGCGGTCTGCTCGAGGCCGCCAAAGCCGCGGCCGGTGCGCATGTACGCTTCCGGGATCACGGCGATTTCCGCGATGAAGTCGCGGCCGGAGAATGCGGTCTTGACGTCTTGCAGCATCTTCATCCGTTCCGCTTCGGAAAGCCCTTGTGAGCTTCCGTAGCCCGCGGGCACGAATGCGAGCCCGATCTTCAACGGGAGTTGCAGGTGCGGTATCTGGCCTGACTGCGCCGGCGGCTTCTCGCCTTCGGGATACAGGTAGTCGACCAGGCTGCTCGAGACGCCCTCGCGCCGGGAGCCGCCGAATAGGCCGGCGCAGGCCGTCAACGTTAATATGAACACAAGCAGGAACAGGCGCGTCGCTTTCATGGGCGATCCTCCTGTCGCGGAGCTGCGCCGGTGAGGCCGCAGCGGGGGGTGCGGCGCGATTATGCCTTAATCGGGTGTTTGGGCCGTCACGGCGCGGCGCGGTATCCTGCAAGTCCATGAATGCTGAACCCGCTCCCAAGACCGCAGGGCCGCGCGTCGTGCGTGCGCCGCGCGGCAACAAGCTGAGTTGCGGCAGCTGGTTGACCGAAGCGCCGTACAGGATGATCCAGAACAACCTGGACCCGGAAGTCGCCGAGCATCCGGATCGCCTCGTCGTCTACGGCGGCATCGGCAAGGCCGCGCGCGACTGGGATGCTTTCGACCGTATCCTCGATGTCCTGAAGAGACTGAAGGACGACGAGTCACTCCTCGTGCAGTCCGGAAAACCGGTCGGCGTGTTCCGCACGCATCCGGATGCGCCGCGCGTGCTGATCGCGAACTCGAATCTCGTGCCGCACTGGGCGACCTGGGAACACTTCCATGAGCTCGACCGCAAGGGCCTCATGATGTACGGGCAGATGACGGCGGGCTCGTGGATCTATATCGGCTCGCAGGGCATCGTGCAGGGCACCTACGAGACATTCGGCAGTTGCGCCCGAGAGCAATTTTCCGGCGATGCGCGTGGCCGCTGGATACTTACCGCCGGGCTCGGCGGCATGGGCGGCGCACAGCCGCTCGCCGCGACTATGGCGGATTTCTCGATGCTCGCGGTCGAATGCGACGAGTCGCGCATCGATTTCCGGCTGCGCACCGGATACGTCGACCGGAAGGCGACGACGCTGGATGACGCGCTTGCAATGATCGACGAGGCGCGCCGCACGAAGAAGGCCCTATCAGTCGGCCTGCTCGGCAACGCGGCGGACGTGTATCCCGAACTCGCGCGGAGGCGCGTCGTGCCGGACGCCGTGACCGACCAGACCTCTGCGCACGATCCGCGAAACGGCTACCTGCCGCGCGGCTGGACGATGGCGCAGGCCGCGGATGCGCGCGCGAAAGACCCGGCGCGTATCGAGCGCGAGGCGCGCGCCTCGATCAAGATTCATGTGCAGGCGATGCTCGACCTCAAGGCCCAGGGCGCGGTCGTCTTCGATTACGGCAATAACATCCGCCAGGTTGCACTCGAAGAAGGGCTCAGGAACGCCTTCGACTTTCCGGGCTTCGTACCGGCCTACATCCGGCCGCTCTTCTGCGAAGGCATCGGGCCCTTCCGCTGGGTTGCACTCTCCGGCGAGCCCGAGGACATCTATCGCACGGATGCGAAGGTGAAGGAGTTGATGCCGGGCGACGCGCACCTGCATCGCTGGCTCGACATGGCGCGCGAACGCATCCGCTTCCAGGGCCTGCCCGCGCGCATCTGCTGGGTGGGCCTCAAGGACCGCGCGCGTCTCGGGCTCGCCTTCAATGAAATGGTCGCGAAGGGCGAGTTGTCGGCGCCGGTCGTGATCGGGCGCGATCATCTCGATTCCGGTTCGGTCGCGAGCCCGAACCGCGAAACGGAGGCGATGAAAGATGGATCGGACGCGGTCTCGGATTGGCCATTCCTGAATGCGCTCCTCAACACTGCGAGTGGCGCCACCTGGGTTTCGATTCATCACGGCGGCGGCGTCGGCATGGGGTTCTCGCAACACGCCGGCGTCGTGATCGTCTGCGACGGCAGCGCGGCCGCGGCGTCCCGCATCGCGCGCGTGCTCCGGAACGACCCGGGCACGGGCGTCATGCGCCACGCGGATGCCGGATACGAGCGCGCGATCGCGTGCGCGAAAGAGCAGGGCCTCGACCTGCCGTCGGTGCGCTGAGGTGCCCGCGCTGACGCTGAAGCCGGGCTCGATTTCGCTCGCGGAGCTTCGCCGCATCGCGCGCGGTGCGGATGTCGTCGCGCTCGCGGAGGGCTGGCGCGGACCAGTCGAGCAATCGCTTGCGGCCGTCCGCAAGCGGCTCCAGGCGGGCGAATCGCTCTATGGAATCAACACCGGCTTCGGCAAGCTCGCGAAGACGCGGATTTCCGACGATGAACTCGCGACCTTGCAGCTTTACCTCATGCGCTCGCACGCGGCCGGCGTCGGCGCGCCACTCTCGGATTCGACCGTACGCCTCATCCTCGTGCTGAAGGCGGCTAGCCTCGCGCGCGGATTCTCAGGCGTGCGTGCGGTTGTCATCGAACGGCTGCTGCAGCTCGTCAACGCGGGCATTTGCCCGCTCGTACCCGGCCAGGGCTCGGTCGGCGCCTCCGGTGATCTCGCGCCGCTCGCGCACCTCTCGCTTGCGCTGATCGGCGAAGGCCGCGTGCGGGTCCGCGGCCAGGAACAGGATTGCGCCGCAGCGATCAAGGCAGCCGGCATCGAGCCGCTCGTGCTAGGCCCGAAGGAGGGGCTCGCGCTCCTGAACGGGACGCAGGTTTCGACCGCGCTCGCGCTCGAGGCGCTGTTCGCGGCCGAGGACCTGCTCGCAGGTTCGATCATCAGCGGCGCAATGTCAGTCGATGCCGCGCTCGGCAGCCGCGTTCCCTTCGATGCGCGAATCCACAGCGCGCGGGGGCAGCCGGCGCAGATCGCGGTCGCGGCTGCGTTCCGCGCCGTGCTCGACGAAAGCGAGATCGGCCATTCGCACGAGAATTGCGATCGCGTGCAGGACCCGTATTCCCTGCGCTGCCAGCCGCAGGTTGCGGGCGCTTGTCTGCAGCAGATCCATGACGTTGCACGCACGCTGATGCTCGAGGCGAACGGAGTTTCTGACAATCCGCTCGTGTTTGGCCGCGAAGGAGACGTGCTGTCGGGCGGCAATTTCCACGCGGAGCCGGTGGCATTCGCGGCGGACAATCTCGCGCTCGCGATCGCGGAGATCGGCGCGCTAGCCGAGCGGCGCATCGCGATGCTGATCGACGACAGCCTGAGCCAGCTGCCGGCTTTCCTCGTGCGCCATGGCGGGCTCAATTCCGGTTTCATGATCGCGCAGGTGACGGCCGCCGCGCTCGCCTCCGAGAACAAGTTGCTCGCGCACCCGGCCTCGGTCGACAGCCTGCCGACCTCCGCGAACCAGGAGGATCACGTCAGCATGGCGACCTTCGCCGCGCGCAGGCTCGGGCCGATGGCGGAGAACACGCGTGGCGTGATCGCGATCGAGTTGCTGGCGGCCGCGCAGGGAATCGATTTCAGGCGTCCCATGAAATCAAGTCCGGCGCTCGAAAAGGCGCACGCACTTCTGCGCGCCCAGGTCGCCTTCTACGACCACGACCGTCTCTTCGCCCCGGACATTGCAGCCGCCAAATCGGTCATCTCCAGCGAAGACCTTCTTTCACTCGTTCCGTCCGGCTTCGTTCCCAGCCGCTGACGAGTCGCCCGGCGCGCGGGATCCGGCGGGGTTTCTCGCTCGCAAACTCCGCCGGAACGTACGAGTTTGCTCGCGAGAACCCCGCCACCTCGCGCGCCGGGGGCACCGCCGTCACTCGCCGCAACCGCGCGAACCAGGCGGCCGGGAACTGTGAGCGAGCGAATGTCCGATCTTCTGAGCGAGCGAACAGTTCCCGGCCACCTGGTTCGCGCTATCGAGGTGGATGATCCGCGAGCCACTGCATGGAGCGTTCGACGCGAGCCCGCCCGCTCGGGTGATCGAAGAAGATGAGTTCCTCGAGCGCCGTGGGCTCGAGCTTGCGGTACGTGCTGAGCCGCATTGCCACGCTTGCGAAACCGTGCGGTTCATGCGCGGCATCGAGCCCGAAGGCGTCGGCCTGGTTCTCAGCCGTGCGGATCATCGAATTCGTGACCGGCGACAGCAGGTACAGGACGACCGTGAAGATCGCGAAGGCGAGTGGCAGTCCCGCGGGATCCCCGAGCTCGCGCACGCCCCAGCGTTCGCCGTGCCGGCGCTGGAACCGGCCGTACAGGCGGTTGATGGCCCAGTAGCCGATTCCGAGAGCCAGCGTGAACCCGAGTGTCAGCCACAACCCGTGATTCAACTTGTAATGACCCATCTCGTGGCCCATCACTGCGCGGATCTCGGGGAGCGAGGTGCCGTTCATCAGGTTGTCGTTCAGTGAAATGCGCGTCGTACCGGCGAGGCCGGAGACATTCGCGCTGATGCGCTTGGTCTGCTTCGAGGCGTCGTACCAGAACACATCGTCTGCCGGCACGCCCGTGTCTCGCGCGAGCGCCAGGATCGATTCGCGGATTTCGCCGTCCGGCAGGCTGTGGTAATCGTTGAATAGCGGCGCCACGAACACCGGGTTGACCAGGATCACAAAGAGGATGAAGAGCGCAGTCACGCCGGTCGCCCAGTACACCCATCGCTCGCGTACCCTTCGTATAAGCGCAAGGATGCCCGCGATCGCGAATCCAATGAATGCGATGCTGAGTGCGGCGCCGATCGCCCATTCGCCGAGGAAGCTGCCCATCGTCTGGTTCGACATTCCGT
>Ga0105106_10003842_pt1 | contig 10687 bp, 8 predicted proteins | sample PPLLaktember2015_5_FD_79109 | JGI IMG/M metagenome (GOLD analysis project Ga0105106, IMG submission 79109) | Freshwater sediment microbial communities from Prairie Pothole Lake near Jamestown, North Dakota, USA - PPLs Lake P8 Core (1) Depth... | ecosystem: Environmental > Aquatic > Freshwater >... | reverse complement strand
TTTTTCGAGACCGTAGAGGGTTTTGGCGATTATTTTCATGGGGCGGGGAGCAAGGGGCGGGTAGCAGGGGGCGTGGGGCGGGGAGCAGGGAGCAAGGGGAATTCAACTAGCAACCGGCAACCAGCAACATTTTCAATCAGTACCCAAGTATTTTATTGTATGTATCCCTATCGGCAACTATCTGCAATGCTTTTTTAATTACCGCATCATCCTCGTTAAGTATCCGGAAATACTCATTTGATCTCCAGAGGTTCGAAGCGATCAATGCTTTCATCACAGTGAGTATTTCGTTTTTCGAGATTGAAAATTGCTTTTCATTGTACTTCACCCCAGAATCTTCAGCCTTTTTGATGAATGAATCAATGTCTTCAGCGGAGAAGCTGAATCTCTTCCTGAAGTCCTCAAACGTCAGATACTCGGAAGCAAATCTTTTCCTGTTTTTGTCGGAATATTCGAGAGTAAAGGAATTGACAATACCTCTTCTGACAAGGGTTCTGTAATAATCGGAATAATCTGAAGTGTCAGCCGGAACAAAAATGTCGGGCATGATTCCGCCACCGCCATATACAGTCCGCTTTGTGACGTTCGTTTTGAACTTAAGAGAATCAGGAAAGCGAATACTGTCGGCAGTCATAAGCTCCCCATCGGTATATCGCTTGTAAAAATTCTCAAGGTATTTGTCATATCCCTCATTATAAGGACTTTGTATCAACCTGCCGGTGGGTGTATAATATCTTGCGATTGTAAGCCGGATCATTGAACCGTCGGTAAGATAGAATCCGTTCTGGACCAATCCTTTTCCGAAAGTCCTGCGACCAACAATCACCCCCCTGTCCCAGTCCTGAATTGCCCCGGCCATGATTTCGCTTGCCGAAGCTGATCCTTCATCAGTCAGAATAGCAACCCTTGCGTTTGAGAGCGGACCCTTTCCGTTCGATAAATAATCCTGCCTTGGATTCTTCCGGCCGCTGATATAAACAAGTAGTTTTTTGTCATTGAAGAACTTGTCAGCGATATCCGTCGACGCATTCATATAACCTCCCCCATTGGAGCGCAGATCGAGCACGAGGTTTCTCATGCTGTTTTTCCGGAGGCTGTCGACGGCATCCATGAATTCCTTTGTTGTGGTGGCGGCAAATTTATTGAGTCTGATATAGCCGGTCTCCTTATCGAGCATATAGGCGGCGTCGAGGCTGTTGATCGGGATCTTGTCGCGGATAATTGTAAAATCGAGGTTATTCTTTTCTCCTTTCCTGAAGACGCTCAGATTCACCCTGGTTCCCTTCTGTCCCATCAGCCTGCTGCGGACACCGTTTGTCGAAAGGCCGATACCTGCAACCTTTTCACCATTAATAATGACTATTCTGTCGCCGGCAAGCAATCCGACCTTTTCAGAGGGTCCGCCTGCAATCGGTTCTATGACAATAATTGTGTCCCTCAGAAGGTTAAACTGAATTCCAATCCCTTCAAAATTACCATTAAGCGGTTCATTCATCTCCTTGACGTCCTTGGCTGAGATATAAACGGAATGAGGGTCGAGTGTCCTGAGCATTTCGACGATTGTCTTTTCGGTAAGCTTGTCGATATCGGTTGTATCGACGTACCAGGCATCAATAAGACCAAGAGTCCTGCCGATTTTATATGTGTTTTCGTTCAGTACCTGGGAGGATGCTGACTGGGTTAAAGCACTTAAGACGATAAATCCCAGAATTGCTATTGTTTTGCTGATTTTCATTTATTTTATTCTCCGTTGCTTTATTTAGCTTATTCCTCTCGCTGTTTACCCCTAAATCCCCCAGGGGGGACTTTAAATTTCAATACTTTTTAAAGCCCCCCTTGGGGGGTTGGGGGGTATAACTTTCATCGAGGGACTAAGACTATATCTATTTATAAATTACAAACGATTAATCAAGACAATTGTTTTCAAATAGTTTTATTATTCCCATTCTATTGTGGAGGGTGGTTTTGAGCTTATATCATAAACGACCCTGTTGATCCCCTTTACCTTATTTATTATTTCATTTGAAATTGCTCCAAGAAAATCGTACGGCAGACGTGCCCAGTCGGCAGTCATGCCGTCGGTTGAGACGACTGCCCTGAGGACCGCTGCATTCTCATAGGTCCTCTCATCGCCCATGACTCCTACCGACTGTACGGGAAGCAGTATCACAGCCGCTTGCCACACGGAATCATATAATCCATGCTGTTTGAGTCCCTCAATAAAGATATGGTCGGCCTCCTTGATTATCTCAAGCTTTTCCCTTGTCATAATTCCAAGCAATCTTATTGCGAGTCCGGGACCGGGGAAGGGATGACGTTTAAGTATGGCATCGGGTAATCCGAGGGCATGTCCGACTCTTCTGACCTCATCCTTGAAAAGAAGTCGCAATGGTTCAATTACTTTAAGTTTCATTTTTTCGGGAAGGCCACCCACATTGTGATGCGATTTAATTGTTGCTGACGGGCCATTTACAGATACTGACTCAATAACATCAGGGTAAATGGTACCCTGTGCGAGCCACCTGACATCCTTCACCTTATGCGATTCCTCATCAAATACTTCAACAAAGACCCTGCCAATTATCTTCCTTTTTTGCTCGGGATCTATAACCCCTTCAAGCTGATCGAGGAACTTCTCCTCCGCCCTCACACCTATTATATTAAGCCCCATATCCTTATATGATTCCAGGACGGTATCATATTCATTTTTCCGGAGGAGTCCGTTATCGATAAAGATGCAGGTCAAGTTACTGCCAACAGCCTTGTTAAGAAGCGAAGCGGCAACAGATGAATCGACACCTCCTGACAGGCCGAGTATCACCTTGTCCTGACCTATTTCCTTTTTCAGGCTGGTCACCGTTGATTCTATGAATGAATCGGGTGTCCAGTTTTGTGAACAGCCACAGATTGAGGAAACAAAATTTTTCAGCATCTGCAGTCCGTCGGTAGTGTGATAAACCTCAGGGTGGAACTGTATTCCCCATGTCAATTCATTCCTGATCCTGTAAGCGCCGGCCCTAACGGAGGCAGTTGAACCGATAATTTCATAATTTTCAGGGATTTGTCCGATAGTATCACCATGCGACATCCATACCTGGGTGCCAGGCTTGATTCCCTTAAACAAAGGATCAGTTACATCGATATGAATAAGATTCGCACGGCCATACTCCCTGGTCCTGGAAGGCATTACCTCACCGCCATAATTGTGAACAAGAAGCTGGGCTCCATAGCAAACTCCGAGCAGGGGGAATTTTCCCTTTATATCTGACAGATCAGGTTTCGGAGAATTCTCATCACGAACGGAATAAGGGCTTCCGGATAGAATAACGCCTTTGACGGTGCTGTCAGGAGCAGGATAGTGATTGAATGGATATATTTCACAATACATCGATAATTCCCTTATTCTCCTGGCTATCAGCTGAGTATACTGGGATCCGAAATCAAGTATTAATATTTTTTCCGGCATCTGATTTTTTGACAGGTGCAAAGATAGTTATTCTTTGCATTCATTCTGAGGATATAATTCCTATAGTATATGTTCTTAACCACAGAGTTACACGGGGTTGGCACGGAGTCACACAGCTCAAACTCCGTGATACTCTGTGATTTCTCTGTGAAACTCCGTGGTTAATGGTTTTTTGCCAAATCCCCTATATCATAAGTTGTCCCGTCGATTGCGGGAATTGTATTTGGGAAAATGGTTCTGGCTTCTTCCACCAATCCTGTAATCTCCTTATACCTGGCTGAGAAGTGTCCGATCATAAGGGTACCAGCACCAGCCTTGAGGGCGGTTTTTGCAGCATCCAGGGTGGTGGAATGCATTACCTGTTTTGCCAGTTTCGCCATACTTCCATCGAATGTAGCTTCGTGATATAAAAGGTCGACACCCCTGACAAATGACGAAAGACGCCTGAAAGGCATTGTATCGCTGCAATATGCATAAGAATAAGGGTCGGGAGGAGCAATTGTAATTTCATCGTTTTTTATAACCTGTCCGGCTTCCGTGACAAAATCCTGTCCTTTTTTAATTCCTGGAATCCTTGAAGTCGGAATAGAATATTTGGAAATGCAGTCTTTAATAATATTCCTGTCGGCCGGTTTTTCCAGGAAAAGAAATCCAAAAGCCTCTATCCTGTGCATAAGAGGAAATGATGTCACCGTAAGATACTTGTCCTCATAGATATTAACGGGATCTTTGCCCTTCAGGGGAATGAAATCAATTTCAAAGTTCAGGTTCATGTCAAAATCGCGGAGATGGGAATTAAGCATCGGAAGGTATTTTTCCGGGGCATATAGACTAAGGGTATTTTCCCTTCCCATAAGGTTGAAGGTAGAGAGCATCCCGTAGAGGCCAAAGATATGGTCGCCATGAAGATGGCTGATAAATATGTTATTGATTTTTCCGAACCGGATCCTGCATTTACGGAGCTGCAACTGGGTTCCCTCGCCGCAGTCGATCAAAAACAAACGCTCATGTGCATTGAGCACATGAGCGGATGGGAATCTTGTTGATGTGGGCAAAGCAGAACTGCTACCAAGTACGGTCAGCTTCATGGGCAATCTGCAATGCTTTCCTGTTAGGAGATCATCTTTTCAGCATCGGCAACTGACTGTGTAATAGTTAGTACAGTGTCGAGTTGTGAAATTGTAATAAGTCTTTCAACTGCTTCACTAAGTCCGCAGAGAACGAAAGTTCCTCCGGCATTTTTGCACAGTCTGTTTGCTACCAGGATTGCGCTTAAACCGGATGAGTCACAATACTGACATTTCTCAAGGTCGAGGATGATGTTCTTCTCCCCTTTCCCCGAAATAAGCACAAGCTCTGACTTCAGGGCAGGTGCAATGTGAGTATCAAGTTTTTCTGACTGAATCTGAATCAAGGTGCTGTTATTCCGACTCTCAATATTGAAATCCATAGTTATTATTTTAACAGCTTAAATTTAAAACTATTTTTCTATTTCTTCGAAGCTTTGTTAGCTTTTTCTTCCATTTCTTCTTTCAGAGCAGCCAGCTGAGTTATATCACCAAGGGTTGTCTTCTCGGAACTGGTTTTGGTCTTCCGTGAAGGTTTTCTTTGAGTTTCCGTTTCCGCTTTCTTTGATGCTGACTCTGAGGATCTTTTTTCGTCCTCATAAACCCTGCTGTGGGAGAGGATAATCTTTTTGGCCGACTTGTTGAACTCAATAACCTTGAATTCCATCTTCTCATCAACCTTGCCGATTGTTCCGTCTTCCTTGACAAGATGCTTGGGAGTTACAAAACCTTCAACTCCGTAAGGAAGTGCAATTACTGCGCCTTTGTCGAATACCTCCACAACGGTTCCTTCGTGAACTGAATCGATTGTAAAGAGATTCTCGAAAACATCCCATGGATTCTCTTCTAGCTGCTTGTGACCAAGGCTGAGCCTCCTGTTTTCCTTATCTATTTCAAGTACAACAACTTCTATTTCAGAATCAATCGATGTAAATTCAGCCGGATGCTTGATCTTTTTGGTCCATGAAAGGTCGGAAATATGTATCAGTCCGTCAACGCCTTCCTCAATTTCAACGAAGACGCCAAAGTTTGTAAAGTTTCTGACTTTTGCGGTATGCCTTGAACCGACAGTGTATTTTTCATCGATATTCTGCCATGGATCGGGCTTAAGCTGTTTGATGCCCAGCGACATTTTACGTTCGGTTCTGTCGAGCGTCAGGATTACAGCCTCCACTTCGTCTCCTACCTTAAGGAATTCCTGTGCACTGCGCAGGTGCTGTGACCATGACATTTCAGAAACATGGATAAGGCCTTCAACGCCTGTATTGATTTCAACGAATGCTCCATAATCGGCCATGACAACAACTTTCCCCTTAACCTTGTCGCCAACCTTGAGATCAGGATCAACTGAATCCCATGGGTGAGGTGTAAGCTGTTTCAGACCAAGGGCAATTCGTTTCTTGTCATCATCAAAATCAAGAATAACGACATTAAGTTTCTGGTCGAGCTGAACGATCTCTTCGGGATGGTTAACCCTTCCCCATGAAAGGTCGGTTATATGTATCAGACCATCAACACCGCCGAGGTCGATGAACACACCATACGATGTGATATTTTTAACGGTTCCTTCGAGAACCTGTCCCTTTTCAAGCTTTGCGATGATCTCTTTTTTCTGCTGTTCAAGTTCAGCCTCGATAAGAGCCTTATGGGAAACAACAACGTTCTTGAATTCCTGGTTGATTTTTACAACTTTGAATTCCATTGTTTTACCAACGAATACATCATAGTCGCGTATGGGTTTAACATCAATTTGTGAACCCGGAAGGAATGCCTCGATCCCGAAGACATCGACAATCATGCCGCCCTTTGTCCTGCATTTAATGTAACCGGTTATAATTTCGTCTTTCTCAAGGGATGCATTTACGCGGTCCCATGAGTTAATTGCGCGGGCTTTTTTATGGGAAAGGAGGAGCTGGCCTTTTTTGTCTTCCTGGCTTTCGACATATACTTCAACGGTATCCCCAACCTTCAGGTTCGGGTTGTAGCGGAACTCGTTCAAGCTGACAACTCCTTCAGATTTGTAGCCGATATTGACGACAACCTCACGTGGGGTCATCTGTATTACAGTTCCGTTAACAACTTCATCGACAGCGACAGTGGAGAGGGTTTCGTCGTATTTTGCCTCGTATTCCTGATGCTTCGGAGTGTTTTTGCGCTCCTCATTCTCAAAGGTTTCCCAGTCGAACTCTTCTGCTGAGGGAGTATACTTCACTTCATGCTTTATTTCAACCGGAACAAATTCTTTTTCAGGTTCATGGACAGTTGTTCTTATCCTTGCTTCCCTGACAATTTCTTCGATTGCTTCCGCAGTCTCTTCTTCTGCTGATTCAGCAACTTTTTCAATTTCTGCCGATGCTTCAGTTATGAGAGAAGATTCCTCTTCCGGAAGGATCTCTTCTTCAATTACCTGTTGAACAGGCTTTTCCTTAATCTCTTTTACTTTTGCTTTTTTTGCAGGCTTGAGGCCGTCTTCGTTGTTTTCAACCTTGTCTTTCCTGACAGGTTTCTTCTTGTTTTCAGTCATAATCGTAATTAAAAGAACTAATAATTAATAAGTTAGACATTATTTTGATAAAAAGTGGTTGCAAAGGTATGGTTTTTTTGTTGAAAAGCTGCAATATATCTGAGAATTTCGTGGTTTAGTAGAAAGACGGAAGTCGGAAGACCGAAGACCGAAGTAAATCCATCAGGCTCCCCTCCGGAGGAGTTGGGGGTGGGTTGTTTTGCAAGAAGCAGGGAGCATGGGGCAGGGAGCTGGGAGCAAAGACCGCAAGACTGCAAGACTGCAAGACCGCAGGACAACTGACAGCTAATAGCTGATTGCTGATTGCTTTTATTATATTTGCATATAAATCACTGAGAAAGAATTATGAAGATTGCGGTTATAGGAACAGGTTACGTGGGGCTGGTTACTGGCACCTGTTTTGCTGAAACAGGTGTGAATGTTGTTTGTGTCGATAGTGACCTGAAAAAAATTGAGTTATTAAAGAGCGGAAAAGTGCCGATTTTTGAACCGGGACTGGAACCGATGATGATAAACAATATCAGTAAGGGAAGACTTACATTCACAAATGAAATCAGTGAGGCAGTAAAGTCAGCAGAAGTGATATTCATTGCAGTCGGCACTCCACCCGGTGAGGATGGAAGCGCTGATCTGAAGCACGTTCTTGCAGTAGCCTCAGATATAGGGAAACACATTGATCATTATGTTGTTGTGGCGACAAAGAGCACCGTACCAGTGGGTACGGCCGAGAAAGTGCGCACCATTATCAAAAATGAATTAAAAGCCCGTAATTCAAATGTTTCGTTTGATGTTGCATCAAATCCGGAATTCCTTAAGGAAGGATCGGCTGTTGAAGATTTTCTTAAACCGCAAAGGATAATTGTTGGCTTTGACAATGAAAAAGCCGGAGAATTAATGAAGCGGTTATATATGCCGTTTCTACTGAATAACCGTCCGGTAATTTTTATGGATATACCTTCGGCTGAGCTTACGAAATATGCGGCAAATGCCATGCTTGCAACCAGGATAAGTTTCATCAACGAAATTGCAAATCTTTGCGAACTTCTCGGGGCGGACATCAACAGTGTAAGGAAAGGAATTGGAAGTGATTCGCGTATCGGTAACAGGTTTATTTATCCCGGCTCAGGGTATGGTGGATCCTGTTTCCCGAAGGATGTGAAAGCAATCCTTAAAACAGCTTCGGACCTTGGTTATGACCTGAAGGTTATTTCAGCTGTCGAGAGAGCCAATGAACACCAGAAAAAAATCATTTTCAATAAGATTGCTAATCACTTCAATAATAACCTTAAAGGAAAAACTATTGCTGTATGGGGATTATCATTCAAGCCCAAAACAGATGATATCAGAGAGTCTTCTGCATTATTCCTTGTTAAAAGGCTCCTGGAAGCAGGGGTGAAAGTCAGTGCTTATGATCCGGCAGCTATGGATGAGACAAAGAAACAGATACCTGATTCCATATATTACGCAAAAGATCAATACGATGCGTTAAAAGACGCTGATGCACTGGCACTAATGACGGAATGGCCGGAGTTTCATCTGCCAGATTTTGAAAAGATGTCGGAACTAATGAATACCAGGGTGATATTTGACGGAAGGAATATTTATGATCCGGGGGAACTCAGGAAGAATGGATTTGTGTATTTTGGGATTGGACGAAAATGAAGGGGAGAAACGGGGAGGGGGTGAAGAGGGGAAACTCCGTGAGACTCCGTGAAAACTTCGTGTAACTCCGTGGTTAAAAAACAGATTATTAAAAGATAAGGATTGCTTCGGCCCGCTTGAAGGCGGGTCTCACAATGACGACAATACTAAGTTAATTTATTTTAAATGAAAGGAATAATACTTGCCGGGGGTTCGGGGACAAGGCTTTATCCGATAACCCATGCAATATCGAAGCAGATGCTTCCTGTTTATGATAAACCGATGATATATTACCCTTTATCGGTATTGATGCTTGCCGGGATCAGGGATATTCTTGTCATTTCGACACCAAGGGATCTCCCGGGATTCAGGAACCTGCTTGGAGATGGCTCATCACTTGGATTAAGGTTCAGCTATATTGAACAGCCATCACCCGATGGGCTGGCACAAGCATTCATTCTGGGTGATGAGTTTATCGGCACCAATAGTGTTTGCATGATCCTTGGAGACAATATCTTTTATGGCCATGGGTTTGGGGATGTGCTGCTGAAGGCTGCTGAACTGAAACACGGTGCGTGCGTGTTCGGATATTATGTTAATGACCCGGAACGATATGGTGTTGTTGAGTTTGACAGGAGCCTGAAAGCCATAAGCATAGAGGAAAAACCTGAAAATCCAAGATCAAAATATGCAGTTACCGGTCTCTACTTTTTTGATAACTCGGTTGTAAGTAAAGCGAAATCATTAAAACCATCATCGAGGGGAGAACTTGAAATCACTGACCTTAACCGGTTATACCTAGAAGAAGGTACTCTTGAGGTAAGAGTAATGGGAAGAGGAATGGCATGGCTTGATACCGGGACATACGAAAGTCTGCTTCAGGCTGCAAATTTTATTGCGACGCTTGAACAGAGACAGGGACTCAAGGCATCATGTGTTGAAGAAATTGCCTACAAGAGAGGATTTATTACAAAAGATCAGCTGATTGCTCTTGCAGAACCTGTCAAGAAAAGCCAATATGGAAAATACCTGCTCAAGATAGCATCGGAAGAAGGGAGAGGGTTTGAGGGATAGGAAATCCATAGTTACTTGGTGCTGGGTGCTGGGTACTCGGTACTCGTTACTGGGTGCTGGGTACTCGGTACTCGGTGGTGGTTAGGTTTTGATCGGAAGCAACGAGGAACGAGGAACGGGGAACCAAAAACCAGGAACTTTAAATAAGTTGTACAATCATGAAGATAATTGAAACCGGATTCGAGGGATTATACATAATACAGCCAAAGGTGTATTCCGACAGCCGTGGATATTTTTTTGAAAGCTTTAAACTGGAGACCTTCCTGCTGGCGGGAATACCTTTTAATCCTGTTCAGGATAATGAGTCAAGATCGGTAAAAGGCGTAATAAGGGGATTACATTATCAGCTAAATCCTTTGGCTCAGGCTAAGCTGATAAGGGTTGTCGTGGGAAAAATCTATGATGTTGCGGTTGATCTTCGTGAGAATTCAAAAACTTTTGGAAAGTGGTACGGAATTGAACTTGACTCTGAAAACAAGACACAGTTCTTTATCCCAAAGGGATTTGCACATGGATTTTCGGTGCTGAGTGATATAGCCGTAATTCAGTATAAATGTGATAACCTGTATAATCCTCAGTTTGAAAGAGGGATCTCACTGAATGATCCGGATCTGGGAATTGACTGGAAACTGGAGGACTTAAAACCGACAATTAGCGAGAAGGATTTAAAGCATTCGGGGTTGAGGGAGGCGGAGAAGAATTTTTAATTATTATTAAATCTGTTTGTGTGTTTGTAAATGTTTAAAGTCACTTGAAAATCAATTTTCTGCCCCATCCCTGAAGGGAGAAATTGATTTTCTTTGCTCCCTTTAGGGTCGGGGCAAACGAAGAAAATCAAAAAATTATAATAATATGGCAGTAATTTTAGTCACAGGAGCTTCCGGTCAGCTTGGAAGCGAAATAAAGCGTTCATCG
>Ga0105106_10003841_pt1 | contig 10689 bp, 5 predicted proteins | sample PPLLaktember2015_5_FD_79109 | JGI IMG/M metagenome (GOLD analysis project Ga0105106, IMG submission 79109) | Freshwater sediment microbial communities from Prairie Pothole Lake near Jamestown, North Dakota, USA - PPLs Lake P8 Core (1) Depth... | ecosystem: Environmental > Aquatic > Freshwater >... | reverse complement strand
TCTGCTGATTCGAAACAAATCCATTGGGTCCGGTCCATGAATATGAATTCATACCTGAGGGTCCGCCCGTAAGGCTCAGCAGTGATCCCACGCATACAGGTCCGTTATTTTCTGCAGTGGCAACCGGTGACGGATTAACCGTAACCTGAACCGGCTTTATATCAAAACACCCCGCTATTGTTGTTCCCCTGATGTAAAATGTTCCTGTTGTGGCTGTTGACGGGGTTGGATAAGCTATGGTTGCGGCGGCATCCATCCAGTAAGTGTAAATGAGTCCCGGTGTAGATCCGGCAGTTACAGCCGGGGCAGTCAGATCCACCGTGGCCGGTGAACATGCAGCAGCAGGGTTGGTGACAATTACCGTCGGAGTAGCATTTATGGTGATCAATGTCGTAGCTGTAACAACTCCGCAACCGCCTGCTGCGGCTATTGTATATGTAATAGTGTAGTTGCCGGCAATGCTGGTGCCCGGAGTTATGGCTCCTGTGGCTGAATTTATAGTCAGTCCTGCAGGTGATGCACTGAATACTCCGCCCGGTGTACCTGTAAGAGTCACAGGCCGGATCCCTGGAAGTGTGTTGCAGAAAGGATTTCCGGCATATGAGATCGTTGCTGCAGGCAGTTCCGTAATTGTAATATTGTTTGATGCGCTTACCACACCGCAACCTCCGCCGGCTGGTATCGTATTGACTACTATATAGATCCCCGGGATACTGGCTGACAGATCTACCTGTCCGGTCAGTGAGCTGATAAAGACCAGACCGGGAGTCGATGAAAATACTCCTGCCACTCCTCCGGTGCTGAAAGCCGGGAGAGGATCTGATTCATTTCTGCAATAAGGAGAACCCGGATAGGAGAAAGCCGCAATTGGCAATGCAGAAATTGTCACAGAGGCAGTGGCGGTAACAACTCCGCAGCCACCTGCTGGTGCAATTGTATTTGTCACTGTATAAGTGCCGGGAGTGCTTGCTGAAAGGTCAATCAGTCCTGTTGAAGCATTTACGAATATCAGTCCCGGTGTTGAAGAAAATGTCCCGGCTACACCGCCTCCGCTGAAGGTTGGCAAAGGATCCCCCTCATTGTTGCAGTAGGGCGTTCCTGTATAACTGAATGTCGCCACAGGTAAAGCTGTTATTGTCACAATTGAGGTGGCGGATGCCATTCCGCAGGCTGCAACTATCACTGCATATGTAACTGTGTATGTCCCAGCGGTACTTGATCCGGGTGTTATGGCTCCCGTTGTTGCATTGATGCTTAGTCCAGAAGGGAAAGCGGTAAAGGTTCCACCCGTAGTTCCCGCAAGTGTTACCGGCTGTGCTGTAAGAACGGTCCTGCAGAATGGATTGCCGGAATATGAAATTACCGCTGAAGGAGCAGCCACAACAGTGACTGAAGTTGCTGCGGTTACTAAAGTGCAGCCACCTGCTGCCGGAATAGTGTAGGTCACCGTATAAGTTCCCACAGCACTTGTATTTGGGATTATGGCGCCCGTCGAAGCATTTATGCTAAGGCCGGAAGGCGCGGCACTATAGGTCCCGCCCGGCGTCCCTGTCAGGGTAACCGGCTGAGGTGTCGCAAAGGTATTGCAGAACGGAGTACCGGCGTAGGTAATTACAGCTGAAGGCAAAGCCGTAATAGTTACAGATGTGGTCGTTGAAAATGCTCCGCAGCCTACTGTTGCAGGAATAGTATATGTCACAGTATATGTCCCTGCTGTGCTCGCTGAAGGTGTTATTGCCCCTGTCAAAGCATTAATTGACAACCCTGCAGGTGCACTGAAAATCCCTCCGGTTGTCCCCGTAAGGGTTACACTCTTAATTCCTTCGGTAGTACACCAGGGAGTTCCCGTATATGATATTGTAGCTGAAGGTAAAGCAGTAACGGTTATTGTGCCTGAAGCTGATTTTGGAGGATTACATGTGCCATCCGTGGAAATTGTATAGTTATAGGTTCCCGGAGCCGCAGGTGTTCCGCTTATAGTAAAAAAACCAGGACTAAAAACTGCGAAAATCCCTGTTGGGGGGACGGGGGCTATCGTCGCTAATGTGACACCTGACCCAAGAGTATAAATTATTGGTGTGATAGCATTACCTGCGCATACTTTCTGATCATCAGTTCCCGCAGCCGATGTAAGAACAATGCATTTAAGCTGGGCACTTATTTTATTTGCTGAGAATAAACAAACGGAGAAAAGAAACAAAACTTTTATATATCTCATCAGATATTACTTTATGAAATGAGCCGTTTTAGCTGATTCGCTGAAAAAACAATCAAATTTACATGTTTCCATTTACACAATAAAAAATACACCGCAAAAATCGTACAGAACACCTGCTTTCCCGATCAAATGTTGCTGAATACATTTATTTACTTAAAACCGGATAAGCAGGAACCAAAACTCCGTAGAGCCAGTTCATGAATGATCACATCCCAGGCTAAATTAAGGAATAATATGATAACCAGGAATTTAATTTGACCAATTGAAGGAAATCATCCTTGAACAGATCAATTTGTGATTAATTTCAGCTCAGTAGAGCCTGCCCAGAAAAAGCGGGGGTCGATAATTAATTTACCTGAATCGATAAGCAAAATACTATTCTATTTTACCTTGGTTTCAGTTCATTTATTTTTTCAACAGGATGCAGAGCCAGAGATTCCTTTTTAACGATCTTTTCGGTTCCCAAAGTAAACGTGGCAGTCTGCTTTATATTCATTGATGATGATCCTATCTTCACCGTATAAACTCCTTTTTCAGCTGTCCATGCCGATAGCGGGGAATTGAATGAAGCAAGATCCTTTCCTGAAATATCAAAGCTAAGCAACTCGGATTCACCTGGTTTAAGCAGTCTTGTCTTTTTAAATCCCTTTAACTCGATTACAGGTTTGTCAAGAGCCTTCCCCGGAGCGGACATATAAAGCTGAACAACCTCCTTTCCGCCGGTTTTACCAATATTCTTTATTTCGACCGTTGCCGTAATTTTACTTCCGAATTTTGTTGAACTTAGTTTCAGGTTTGAATAACTAAAAGTTGTGTAGGATAGTCCAAATCCAAATTCAAATGAAACAGGGACGTGAAAGGTGGTGTAATACCTGTAACCGGTATAAATGCCCTCTTCGTAAATCACTTTAGCAGGCTGCGGATTTATAAATGCAGCCATCATATCAGGTTCCTTATTTGCCTGAGGCTGAGTCTGTCCGTTTATCTTGCCAGGGAAACCTGAGGCTGAGGGAACATCCTTGTAATTCACCGGGAAAGTGGAGGCCAGTTTACCGGATGGATTAACTTTCCCAACCAGGATATCGGCAATTGAGTTCCCTGTTTCCTGCCCGGCCTGCCATGCCAGCAGGATTGCATCCGGAATCTCTTTCCAGCTTGCAGCCTCTATTACACCTCCCACATTAAGGATCACAATGGTTTTCTTTCCTTTTGCATGGAAGGCAGAGGTGACCGAACTGATAATTTCCTTTTCGACCGGGGTGAGAAGAAAATCACCTTCCCCATCCTTCCGGTCGTAACCCTCGCCCGAGTTTCTTCCGATAGTTATTATTGCAGCATCGGTGAGAGTGACAATGCTGTTGATAATATCTGAATTGACAGATAATTCAGCTACCGGGACCGAACCCATCATGAAACCGCGGCTTCCTTGCCGGCCTGCCTTTGCAGTTTTTAAATAAGCTTCATAAAGGGCCTTTAGGTTCTCGTCAACAGATAATCCTGCGTTCTGCAATCCCTCAACAAGTGCGACACTGTATGCCTCGTTTACGTCACCACTTCCCGTGCCGCCTGTTATGATCTCATAAGATGTATTTCCGAATGCAGCGATCTTTTTCGTTTCTGCCGGGAGAGGCAAAGCCGAGTCAAAATTCCTGAGCAATACCATGCCTTCAGACGCAGCCTGGCGCGCAACAATGGCATGTGCTTTCAGATCAGGTTTATTTGAGAATTTATGCCCGTTAATCTTAGGGGATTGAAGAATTATATTCAGTATCCTTTCAACATTTTTATCAAGGACTTTTATATCAAGCTTTCCTGCCTTTGCCGCTTCCAGAATTGCCTTGTTCTGATTGTTATTTCCCGGCATCAGCAGATCATTGCCTGCATTCATCATTGCCACTGCATCACTTCCTCCGAACCAGTCGGTCATTACAAATCCCCTGAATCCCCAGTCATTGCGGAGGATCTTTGTCAGCAAATCATAACTCTCGGGGGCATAGGTGCCGTTTATAAGATTATAGGATGACATTACGGTCCATGGCTGGGCCTCTTCCACCGCCATGCTGAATCCTCTGAGATAGATCTCACGCAGTGCACGTTCGCTCACTATTGTGTTTAATGAATTACGGTTTGTTTCAGCATTATTTGCTGCAAAGTGCTTGACTGAAGTGCCCACTCCCTGCGATTCAACACCATTCACCATAGCAACAGCCATCTTCCCGGTTATATATGGATCTTCGGAAAAATATTCAAAATTCCTTCCGCAGAGAGGATTCCTGTGAATATTCAACCCTGGGCCGAGCAAAACATCCACACCGTATTCAAGAACTTCATTGCCCATCGCCTGTCCGACCCTGTTTACAAGTTCAACATCCCACGATGAAGCCAGAAGAGTACCCACCGGGAAAGCCGTACAAAAATATGTCGACTTGTCATTTGGACGGGCAGGACTTATCCTGAGGCCCGCCGGTCCATCAGCAACAACCAGGGAAGGGATGCCAAGCCGCAGAATGGAGTAAGTGGTCCCTGCGGCTCCCGGTACCTGATCGTGGGTCTCTCCCACCACCGGGCTCATCTGCCCGACAGCCTGCGAAAGTTCCGGGGGGATCTCCGACATGCACATACCCTGACCAACAACGAGATTGACTTTTTCTTCGAGGGTCATCGCAGCAATCACTTTGCTCAACGGATCTTTTCCCAGCTGTGGAAGTGTTTTGCCTGGAATCATTAGGAATTCTTCCTGTAGTAGATGGTTTTATTGTTCCAGTCCTTAGCTATGAGAACTCCGTTATGATCGATGAATAGGTTATTCAGTTCATTGTTTATCCAGTAGATCTCATAACGCTCAAGATCGTACGATTTCAGGATGCCAAAACCGGGAACAAGTATATAATAAGCATCCGCCCATTTATTGAAAATGTTATCCATTGATGTTCCAAACTGAGGGAAACAGCCAAATAGTCTCTTGAAAGTGGCTCCCATATCGGTCGATTTCAGAATTGCAAAGCCTCCATCCTGATTGCAAATGAATATTTCTTCCCGGTCGTTCACATAAAGTTTGGTGGAAGCACCGGGCGTTTCAATATGTGTCCAGGTCAATCCATTGTCATCAGAGCGGTTCAGGCTGCAACAATTTGATCCATGAAATAAAAGGGTGCCATTTTTCAGCCGGAAAATATCCCCGTAACCAAACGATGACAGGTTGCTGCCGGCTGTCTGCCAGGTAACACCTCCGTCAGGTGAGAAAACAGTGGGATATTCAAACTTAAAAACCCAGATATAATCATCATTTGCCACATCCATAAAAACATAATAAGGATTGACGGGATAAGGTTTTGTGCATTTTTGCCACGACATTCCATGATCATTGCTTTTCACTATTTCTCCGTTCCAGGTGCTCACATAAAACGTCCCCCTGCTGTCAATTTCAATAGTACGGGGTGAGTCCAGAACAGGATGAGTTACCTTCTCCCACAAAAAATACTTTTCTAACTGCCTGTAAACATTAGCGCCTGAAATCATAAGGGTTACCCCTGCGACAGTATCCGCCGCAAGATCAACCATACCTCCGTCAGGATCTGCCGAAACATCATCCCATGCGTTTTCCCTCAGTGTGATGGCAGTGAGAAAAATTGATGTTACATACTCACCATTCATCCTAAAGATCTCAGCTTTGAGTTTATGATCCAGAGAATTGATTCCAAGGGTCCAGACAGTGGTAATTTTCGCAGCATCTTCCGTAAGAAATGTTCCCTGTGCGATCGAACCACCTCCCTCAGTTACTGTAAACACGATTTTGAATGATGTTGCGACCGGTTCCTTATTGTTGTATATCTGCAGGATAACATCTATTGTTTCACCCGGATTATACCTTTGGTCCTGTTTATTTTCAAAGCTGATTGAATAACTTTCAAGCAATTCAATTGAAGGATCAGGACTGCAAAATGGGATAATAATCAGGGATAATGCCAGGATCAGAATCCGGAACCCGGTTCTGCAATTTTCAACAGCTATACTTTGCAGTTTATGAAAAACCATCTGTCAATAATTTAAAAAATTCACTTCACTACTTTAACCGGAACCCTCACTCCTATCCGGAATGAAAGGGAGCTGTTCTCAAAAATGGTCCCTCCGTTTAAATATGATTCGTTTTCAGGCAGATACGACTCGTCAAAAACCTCTCCGAAACCTTTGCGGTATTGTAATCCACACTCCAGTGCCAGGCGCCTGAATAATGGGGCTGTCAAACCTCCTTCCATTATCCATCCGAAATTATTATCTTTTATTGCACCTTCCAGATCATCATGAACGATCCTCTTATACCTGCTGTACGATCCGGTGCTCTCATTATCATAGTATACTGTCCCCTTGCACCTTGCATTCAGCTTTATCCCGACAAACGGTCCTGTGTTAATAAAAAATCTGCCCCCGGTGCCTGGATGAAAACTAATTAGCAGAGGAATTGTCAGATAATCAACACTTGTTTTTGTATTCACATAGTAATATGCTTCATCGGTTATTATATACCTGTTAAATGAATCACTTGAATCTTTGAGGGAATAACCTGAAACGTCAAATGAGACTCCGGTACGAAACGATGTGTTCCCGGATAAACGAAAATTAACGAGTAACCCAATCGAGGGCCCGTAATTCAGGGAGTATCTCTCATTGTCCTTTTCGCATGAATTCCAGGAGGCATTTACACCTCCGCTGTAAACAAGATATACTTTTTCTGACATACTATCCTGTTCCTGATAACCAGCTTTCCCGCTTTTGCTTTTCAGGATCCCGTTCCAGGCAATCCCGAATGTGAGATCCATTGAACCATGCCAGGCTTCATCGTAATTGTCGATCTTGTTACGGCCGGTGAAATATCTGGCATTTACTGAGGCTTCCAGCCTGTCGGCGAAGGGGAAGGATAATCCGATGGAATATAAATAGCCGAAATCGTCCTTTGATGGTTTGTAGAGATTATTATCGTAGATCCCGCTGTGATCAATCAGAAATGCATTATAGATCCCTGCCATCAGGTCAAGACGCGGAACCGAAGGAACTGATAATCGTATCTGGGCGGGAAAAGAAATAAAGCTGAAGTCCGTTAATTCGTTGAATGAATAATATGGACCGGGCCAGAATGACGAGCTGTTACTGAACGGAAAATACCCGTAGTTCTGGTAGCCGGTCACATGTTCGTAATATAGAGTCGAATAATTAATCCCGGTGCGGAATCCGAAGATCCTGTTAAATGAATAATCAAGGTAAAATCCCTGAACAGGACCCGGTTTGAATTTCCACTTTCCTGAACTGCTTCCGGCATGAATATCGGAGATATTTACACCACCATAATATCCGGCAGTAATCTTCTGGGACCAGCCGGCGATCCAATACATAAACAGGAAGATGAAAATCAAAAAGATTCTGAGCTTTTTCATCAGGTAAAACAGGTTATCAGGGTCATTGGAATTCGCACAACTATCGTGCCGAAGTTGCTATTGGCGGGGGTATTAACTGAAGTGAAAACGGAAGTCTCCTTTCCTTAATCCATACCTTTTTTGCGGGTAATCACAATCACGCCATTCGATCCTCTGACCCCGTAAACCGATGCATCCGGTCCCTTAAGCACCTCAATTGATTTTACAGTTTCAGGTGCAATATCGTCGATCTCCCTGACTATCACTCCGTCGACAACAAAAAGAGGCTCAGTGCTGACATTCAGGGAATTGGTTCCCCTGATCTTTATGGACCTGCCGGAAACTTCAACCCCTGCCACTCTTCCCCTGATCATATCGTATATATCCTGATAGACAGGTACGGCTGAATCCCTGACATTAATAACGCCTGGTTTCCCCGGGATATTTTTATCCTGATCTGCTTTTTCTCTTTCTCCTGTCTGTCCCTTGCCGGATAACCCGGGATTTACTGTGGAGCAGGAAAACAGAAAACTTGCGATAATAAGCACTGATTTCAGAGCACCCATATCTGATTCTAACCAAGAATGTTTCTCATGTAATCGATGCATTTTTTTACTTCCTTAGCTGCATCGGAACCTTCCGGGATGCTGTACTCAAGTTCAAGGTCGACCCTTATCGGCCATTTTTCTTTTTTAAGCAGAAGCAAGACATCGGCTATCGGGGTTTCTCCCTCACCGAAAGGTTTGTTTGTATTGGGGGTTGCATGTTTCGGGCCCGTCTTATCCTTGATATGAATGGTCCGCATCCTGTCGTGATATTTAATTATAACATCATTCGGATGGAGACCGGTAGCTCCATAATAATGACCCGCATCGAGGTTGAGCATGTTTGCCGGTGAGTAACCAAGGTACTTGTCGAACGAGAAGCCCGGATCGGCTACCTGCCCATGTGTATGGAACATTGCGAGGCTGTTGTGTTTTTCGGCAAATTTTCCCAGTCTCTGGCAATTGGCGTCGGTCATCTCATCTGTTATACCTATCGAACCCAGAACTTTTGCCGCCCTGTATGCATAATCAATTTCCTCGTCGGACCAGGCAGAAGGAGCAAATTTTGCAATATAGACTTCAATCCCCGCCTTGTTGAACTTATTACGCATTTCGGCATATCTGTCCATTGGAAGTGACAGTCTCCATTTGCGCTGTTCTTCCCTTATCCCTTCTGACGCTTTTGCCAGATCGGCTCTTTCCTTCTCGGACAATTGAACTCCGCGGGCGGGCCTCTGTACCTGCGGGATGCCAAGATCCTCCTCTGCAACATTCCTGAGCTCAATGGAATTGACACCGGCATACAGAAGGTATTGAATGACATCATCCACTTTGTGAGGCATACTGCCATAACTATAAGTGGTAACCCCAAGCTGAACTCCGCTAACCTTTGAATTTGGTTTTTTGCTTTTGAAGTCCGATGCCGGTAAAATATTGAAAGGAACACTGCTCAGCAGGGTTGCTGCAGCGGCAGTCCCTAAAAATCTTCGCCTGGAAATAGTACTGTTCTTCATATTGCCAATCTTGATAAATTAATATTAGAATCCCTAAACATCAACTTTTAAAGATACTAACAACTTATCGCAATATCAAAATCATTTAATATCTTTTAACTTATGGACGTGTGCCTGCTGGCATCTGATCCGATCAGCAATTTTTAACTGTTTTTTCCTGCTGTCGATTTCTCAAGCAATAATATTTGATATCTTTATTGAGTAAAATGAATTATTAAAAGGCATCCTATGAGTCTTAAAAGGAGAGATTTTATTAAAAGAACTGTAATCGGAACAGCCGGTGCATTTGCAGTTCCAACTGTAATTCCTTCGTATCTGCTTGACAGGAGAGCACCTGCCGACAGGATTAATGTTGCAGTAATCGGTATCGGACGTCAGACAGTAAATCCAAACATTCCTCAATTCCTGAAATCGGAAAATGCCCAGATAATTGCTGTATGCGATGTTGACAAATGGCGCCTTGCAAACGGGCAGAAGCAGGTAAACGATTATTATTCAAAGCAAAAGGGTTTTTCCTACAAAGGCTGTGATGCTTACGGCGATTTCAGGGAAGTGCTGCTGCGCAAGGATGTCGACGCCGTCATGATTGCCACCCCCGATCACTGGCATATTCCAATGGCAATCGAGGCTGCAAGGGCAGGAAAGCACATTTCACTTGAGAAACCGATCTCTACCTGCATTGAACATGGCCGTCAGCTTGTGAAAGCGATTAAGAAGCATGGCGTTATAACCCGTAACGATTCTGAATTCAGGCCATTACCCAAATTTTCAAAGGCAATTGAGCTTGTCAGGAACGGAAGAATCGGAAAAATACAGCGCATTTATGTCGCAGTACCTGCTGAACTATCGGGTGATTCCCTTAAGCCTGAACCCACAATGGCTGTACCTGAGGAATTGAATTACGATATGTGGCTGGGTCCTGCATTCGAGGCCCCTTATACAGAAAAAAGGGTGCATGCCATAAAAGCCTACGGCCGTCCCGGATGGATGAGGGTCGACTCGTACTGTAACGGGATGATATCGAACTGGGGCGCTCACCTGATGGGAATAGTGCAGTGGGGGAATAACACGGAATACACAGGCCCTGTAAGCATAGAGGGCACCGGCGTTTTTGACAAAGGATTATGGAACACCCTCAATAAATTTGATATAAAATACAAGTATGCCAATGGCGTAGAGGTTTTCTTTAAAATAGAGAGACCCTATGTCAGGTTTGAAGGTACCGATGGCTGGATCGAAGTAGAATACTCCGACAAGCTTTCAGCAAGCTCACAGGCAATTCTCGATTCGCAGCCTGGTCCCGGAGACATTTCATTCAGTAACCTGCTTTCCGACAAGGAAGATTTCCTTCGGGCCATAAAAACCGGGAAACAATCATTTGAACCTCTCGAAACAGCCCACCGCACAATTTCAATGTGCCAGCTTGGACTGATAGCTATAAAGACCGGCGCACCTATCACCTGGAAGCCTGAAACAGAAGAGATTATAAGCGATAATGCAGCCTC
>Ga0105106_10003840_pt1 | contig 10691 bp, 10 predicted proteins | sample PPLLaktember2015_5_FD_79109 | JGI IMG/M metagenome (GOLD analysis project Ga0105106, IMG submission 79109) | Freshwater sediment microbial communities from Prairie Pothole Lake near Jamestown, North Dakota, USA - PPLs Lake P8 Core (1) Depth... | ecosystem: Environmental > Aquatic > Freshwater >... | reverse complement strand
GTGTGGGTGCCGCAGATCTCCATGAATCGCATGGGGCGGCTGGGCTTTTCGCGTTTTTGCAGGGACTGAATGAGAGCCTGTGCCAGTTGCGGGTCCCGATACTCGTCGAGGTATTTCACGTGCCGCTCCAGAATGTTGCGCCAAGGATTGATTTGCTGGCCATAAGGATCAGGCGGCACCTTCCGGGTGCCGGCCAAGCAGCCACTGCCCCCCGATGAACGCCTGACCGAGAGAGATGCATGCGTCGTTGGCTGGAAGTTGCGTATGGACGTAAACCTCCACGCCCATCCGCCGAAGCGCCTCCTCCAGATGCACGGTCAAATGGGCGTTTTGGAAGACCCCGCCGCTCAGCGCTACCCGGTTCAGTCCTGTCTCCTCCGCAATCCGCTCTGCGGCCCCGGCCAGCAGGGCGACCATGCCGTTGTGAAATCGGGCGGAAACCACTCCTGGCACAGCGCCCTTCCTGACATCGCCAATGAATTCCCTGATCATGGGAAAGGGATCGAGGATCCAAAGGTCGCCTTCCTTGGAGATTCCCGACGCGTAGGATCCCTTCTCCTCCCCCGTGATGGCCTGCTCGAGCTCGATGGCGGCCTGGCCCTCGTAGGTGACCCTTTCGCGGCTGCGAAGGCCGGCCATGGCCGACACGGCGTCGAAGAGCCGGCCGCACGACGACGTGAGGGGGGAGTTGAGCCCCCGGCGCATCATCTGCAAAACTATTTTAACTCGACTTCCGGGAATGCCACCGAAGAATTCCGGAAAGAGAGATTCGGGCTCCTCGGGCTCCATGCTCCAGAGGTAGCTCACCGCCATGCGCCAGGGCTCCCGAATAGCCTGGGCGCCTCCAGGCAGAGGCACATGGCGAAAACGGGCCAGGCGCTGAAACGCGAAACCCTCGACTCTGAGGATTTCGCCCCCCCAGATGGTGCCGTCAGGGCCGTAACCGGTTCCGTCCATGGCCAGCCCGATCACTGGACCGCTCAGGTGGTTTTCGGCCACAACCGCGGCAATGTGGGCGTGATGGTGCTGTACGGCCAGTCGAGGGATGCCTTCCTGGCGGAGTGCCCACTGGGTATTCAGATAGTCGGGGTGCATGTCATGGACGATGCAGAGGGGCGTGATCTCCATGATGCGCTGGAGATGGGAGATCGTGTGCTCAAAGGATTTCAGCGTCTCCAGGTTCTCGAGGTCCCCGACGTGCTGGCTCACGAACGCCTCACGGCGTCGCGTGAGGCAGACGGTGTTCTTGAGCTCGGCCCCGACGGCCAGGACTGACGGCATCTCGGTCTTCAGGAAAACCGGAACCGGCACATATCCGCGAGCCCGTCGCAAAGGGCGAGGCCGGCCGGCCAGGACGCGGGTCACGGAGTCGTCGCACCGCATGTGGATGGCACGATCGTGAAGCAGGAGGATATCTGCGATATCGCGGAGCCGCGCCCGAGCATCACCGTTATCCATGACGATGGGCTCGTCGCTCTGATTGCCGCTCGTCATGACCATGGCCGGGTAGGCACTCCCGTCGAAGAGCAGGTGATGCAGCGGTGTGTAAGGGAGAAATGCGCCCAGGTGACGATTGTAGGGGGCCACGCTCGGTGCGATGGGCAGGGCCGCACCCTCCGTCCGCTTCCTCAAGATCACGATGGGCCGTTCAATACTCGTAAGCAGCCGTTCCTCGGCATCGTCCACCTCGCAGCAGCGGCGAACCGCCTCGACGTCACGGAACATGACGGCAAACGGCTTCTCCTCGCGGATCTTCCGGCTCCTCAGCCGGGCGACGGCCTCCTCTCTGGTCGCGAGGACGGCCAGATGAAAGCCGCCGAGCCCCTTGATGGCGGCAATGGCTCCGGTCTCCAGGCGGAAAACTGTTTCCTTCAGCGCGTCATCACGGGAGGCGAGGATCTCGCCTTCCGGTGTCTCCAGCCAGAGCTGGGGCCCACAGCTCCAGCAGGCATTCGGCTGGGCATGGAACCGCCGATTGGCGGGGTCCTCATACTCCTCCAGGCATTGAGGACACATCTCGAAGGAGGCCATGGTGGTCTTGTCACGATCGTAGGGAATGTCGCGGATGATGGTGTACCGTGGCCCGCAGTTGGTGCAGTTGATGAAGGGATAACGGTGGCGGCGGTCTCCGGAATCCAGGAGCTCCCGAAGGCAATCCGGGCATGTGCAGACATCGGGGGCGATGAGTGTGGCCCGGCTGTCATGGGCGTGGCTCTTGACGATCTGGAACGGCCCCAGGGCAGCGAAGGGCTGGTCTGTGGCCTCGATGCGCACGATGCGGGACAGCGGGGGAGCCTCGTCGGTGAGGTTGCTCAGGAAAGCCTGGACGTCTTCGGCATTACCGGCGATTTCCGCCTCGACCCCGTCGGCCTGATTGCGGACCCAGCCCTCCAACCGGTGGCGGAGCGCCAGCTGGTAGATGAAAGGCCGGAACCCGACTCCCTGGACGATCCCTTGAATCCTGACGTGCAAGCGCCGTTTTCCCGGTTCCAAAAGCCCTCTCCGAAGCTGCCGGTCGCACATGCCCCTCTGGGGTCTCCCGAACGATGAAAGCCGCTGCGGCCAATGCCCCTTTTCACCACTCGAAGCTCGAAACCTTTCAGAGCCGCCCTGGGCAACGTAACCTATGCTTTGTTCTTCCGCTTCTCCGCAACTTTCGCTTCCAGCCAGGAAAGCCAGGACTCGAGGCCTTTTCCCGAGCGGCAGGAGACCTCGAAGATATGCTGATGGGGGTTGAGCTGCCGGGCGTGATCGCGAATTTTCTGGATGTCGCAGTCAATGTAGGGCAAGAGGTCGATTTTGTTGACGATGAGCACCGAGGAGATCTGAAACATCAGGGGATACTTGAGGGGTTTGTCGTCCCCCTCGGTGACGCTGAGGATGGTGACCTTCTCGTGCTCACCCAGGTTGAACTCGGCCGGGCAGACCAGGTTTCCAACGTTTTCGATGACGAGAAGGTCGAGGTCCTTGAGATCCAGTGCATCCAGGGCGATCTGGATCATGTTGCCGTCCAGGTGGCAGCCGCCGTCGGTATTGATCTGCACGGCCTGAACACCCTTGCGCTGGATGCGCTCGGCATCGTTGGACGTCTGAAGATCGCCTTCGATGACGGCCATTCGAAGCCGCCCGGCCAGTCCGTCGACGGTCTGCTCGAGGAGAGACGTCTTCCCCGCTCCCGGTGAGCTCATGAGATTGATGGCAAAGATGCCCAATTCGTCGAATCGCTGTCGATTGGCAGCGGCCAGACGTTCATTGGCCTGCAGGATGTTCTGTACCACCGGTATCTTCAACTGAACCATTCTGATCTCCCGTTTCCCCCTCGATATTGAGCAAAGACATCTCTCTTCCGCTCACCAGTTCCAGGGCCGGCGCCTGGCACTGAGGACAGATGAAAGAGAGATTTTCCACTTCGAAGAGCGTTCCGCAGTCCGAGCACCGGGCGACGACCGGTATGTTTTCAATTTCGAGCTCGGCCCCGGCGGCAATCGTGTTTTCACTGATGAGATTGAAGCAGAAGGTGAGAGACTCCGGAACCACGGCAGCCATTTCGCCCACCTGAAGCCTGATGGTCTTGACTTGTTTCAGCTGATGCTGCTGGCCTGCTTCCAGGACAATTTCGAGGAGGCTTTGGGCAATGGACATTTCGTGCACGGAATCACCTTTGCGCTGAACCCTGTTGAAGTCGCCAACCGCCAAGAATCAAGGGCAATTAACATACACCCTATCCGGGATCAAGCCCTCAGAGCGTGACGTGGCGACGAGAAGTTGGCGAGTGCGGGGGGGGCGGACGCGGAGACCGGGGCGTGGAGTGAGAGAGTCAGGTGGGGATGGGCTGATCGGGATGACGGACCGGGCGAGGCAGGCTTCATCCAGGGGAAAGATGGCTCCTTTTGCCCATGGCACCCGTTCAACGTCGGTAAACTCGCGGTAGACACTGGGGCTCATCACTATTATACTGCCATCATCATTTGCCCGTTCGAGGTGGAGGGTGATGACGATTTGAGTGAAATCTTTCCCGATTTTTCAGGAGCCCCGAGATGACCAATCCGCACAACCACTCCATGGACATGTTCTGTACGGCGCTCGAGATGAAAGAGCGGAAGAAGACCCTGTACGATGACGCCATGAAAGCCTGCCCCGACCAGGTGGGCATCGAGACTTTCCGCATGCTGAAAGAAGCCGAAGAAGAGCATCACCGTCGCATTCAAGAGATCTACGAAGAGGCCAAGAAGGGGAAGGTCTCAGCCGATGCGTGCAAGTTCTACGATTTTGAAACCGAAGACAAGCAGACAGTCCTTCGAAAGATCGCTGAAGAGCACGGGAAGATCCCCAAAGCCTGTGTGGACGACGTCGTCGCGATAGAAACGGGCATGAAGCTCGAAAACGCCAGCATTCATTTCTTTCAGGGCGCTCTGGACAAGAGCGGAGACCCTGTGGAGCGTGAGTTTCTGGAGAACATGATCAAGGAAGAAAAGGAGCATTTCGTGCTCCTGGCTGACCTCAAATTCTACTACACCGACCCGGAAAACTGGTTCATGGAGAAAGGCAGGGCAAGACTGGACGGCGCTGGCGGTGTGGCTTAGCGCAAATCTGCGCAGTTGACTGACCAGCATTTCAGCCGTCATAACGGACACCTTCTTGTGGGGAGCCTACCCGGCTTCCTCACTCATGACTCTGCCATACCGGAGATGGAAATGAACCGGCCATGTTTGGGGGATGCCAACCCGGGTGAAGGGCTCTACACGCGGCTTTCCACGAGCACGATGCGCGCGAGGAGATGAGGGATGAATCGGAAACGGAGGATACTCGGAATCTTACCGGCGCTCGTTTTCGCAGCTTTTTTCGCATTTGCGGCATTCTGCGCGGCTGCAGAACAGCCTCCACAGGAGGGGGAGTCGTTTCCCGATCTCAAGTTTCCCACTCCCAAGGCCAGTGAGCATCTCGCTTATCTCGGCCTGGATTCCAAGGTCGGGCCGGCGTTCAAGTTAGGCCAGGTCAAGGCCAGCGTGGTCATCTTTGAGGTGTTCAGCATGTACTGCCCCTATTGCCAGAATGAGGCCCCCAGCATCAACGGGCTTTACAGCAGGATTGCCGAGCGCGGTCTCGAAGGCAAAATCAAGCTGATCGGGCTTGGCGCAGGCAATTCCCCCTACGAGGTGGATCTCTTCAAAGGCAAATACGGCGTCCAGTTCCCCCTCCTTTCCGACAGCGACCTGACCCTCCACACGGCGCTGGGGAAGGTGCGAACCCCGTATTTCATCGCGGTGAGCCTGACTCCCGAAGGGAAGGGGCTTGTCATCTATTCCAGGGTCGGGACGATCGGCGACCCGGAACAGTTTCTCGACTTGATCACGCAAAAAGCTGGCATTCGTGAGAAAGGGGCGCCATGAAGGCTCGACATCACCTATTCAAGATGAGCATTCTCCTTGCTGCGTCCCTCCTGGCAACCGCGGCCTTTGCAGCCTCGGAGAGGTTCAAGGGACAGATATTGGACGCGGGCAAGGTCGCTCCCACCAGCAGTCAGGCCAGGTTGAAAGTGGGGGACAAGGCGCCGGATTTCACCCTCCCGTCCATCAAGGGGGAGAAGGTCTCCCTCAGCCAGTTTGAGGGAAAACAGAATGTGGTGATATCGTTCGTGCCGGCCGCATTCACGCCGGTCTGCTCGGAGCAGTGGCCGGGTTACAATATGGTGAAGGATATTTTTGAAGCCAATCACTCGATTATGCTGGGCATCACGACGGACAACGCCCCGACACTCTTTGCGTGGACCGAACAGATGGGCGGGGTCTGGTTTCCCGTCCTGTCGGATTTCTGGCCCCACGGCAAGGTCTCGGATCTCTACGGCGTTCTGCGACCCGAGGGGACTTCCGAGCGTGCCCTTTTCCTCATCGATAAGAAAGGTGTCATTCGCTACATAGATGTTCATGACATCAATCAAAGGCCGGACCTCGCGGTTCTGGTCCGGGAGCTCGAGAAGCTGCCACGATAGGTCGGGAGCAGGCGAGGGCTCCACGTCAGGCGAGCCAGCCTCGCATCATGTTGGGATCACTGAACTGACTGGATCGAGAGGAGTGGAAGATGGCAAAGAAGACGAGACATGTGGTGAGGGGGGAATGCCCGCAGTGCGCCTGCGGCGATGTTTCCTTCATTCCTTCGGAAACCATCCGGGAGAAGTACATCGGTTCCGAGGAGGAAATGGAAATCATGTGCCCGACCTGCGGGACCAAGCACAAGGGCAAGCTGGTCGTCGAGGAGGTGGAGTCTTGAGTGTTTGAGGGGAATGGGTCTTGCTCTGGGCGAGGCCCGGTTGAGCATTTGAGAAATGATTCTGGAATCGAACAGCCAAGGAGGGACTTATGTCAACACCTGCACATTGCCCCGGGTACGAAAATTACAAGAACCTGAGCTCTTTCGTCTGCAAGTGCCCTGAGTGCGGTAAGGAAAAAGAGATTTTTTCCGACGAATTCGGCAAATCTCATACTTGTGCGGGCTGTGGGAAGCCCATCGATTTTTCCAAGTGCACTTTGGAAGGTTCCGGGGGAGTGACGACTCCTCGTTAACAGAAGCTTTGACAGGTCCTGACCTTCAGGCCTTCGAACTTCTTGTTTCCCATCGCCCCATCATTCTGAAGGGGGGGGCATCTGCTCGCCCCTTCAGCCTCCCATCCCGGCCCGCGCCCGTAATGAGTCCTTCGTCAACGGAGGCAGGACCATGCCCAATCGTCTCAGTCACGAAAAGAGTCCCTATTTGCTGCAGCACGCCAACAATCCTGTGGATTGGTACCCATGGGGAGAAGATGCATTCGCTCGGGCCAGGGACGAGGATAAGCCCATCTTTCTTTCCATTGGATATGCGACCTGTCACTGGTGCCACGTGATGGAGCACGAGTCCTTCGAAGACCGTGAGGTCGCCGCGCTTCTCAATGAGCATATGGTGTCCATCAAAGTCGATCGGGAAGAAAGGCCGGATGTCGACAACATCTACATGACCGTCTGCCAGATGCTGACGGGGAGGGGAGGTTGGCCCCTTTCCATCTTCATGACCCCGGACCGAAGACCTTTTTATGCTGGGAGCTACTTTCCGAAGGAGAGCCGAATGGGCATGCCCGGGTTCATGGACATCATTCGGTCCATTGACCATCTCTGGCGGCAGGACAGGGACCGGCTCATTCAGGCGTGCGACAAAATCATCGGGGCGATGCAGGGCAGGAGGGAGAGTGCGGGCGCGGTTGCTCTGGGGGTGGATGCCCTGGAGAAGGGGCACGACCAGCTCAATCACATGTTTGATGCAAAGTGGGGAGGCTTTGGAAGCGCCCCCAAGTTTCCAACGCCGCATCACCTGACTTTCCTCCTGAGGTGGCATGCGCGCCGCCCCGAATCCGGGGCTCTCGCCATCGTTGAGAAGACCCTGGAGAGCATGCGCAACGGAGGGGTCTTTGACCAGGTGGGGCTGGGGTTCCATCGTTACTCGGTGGACGAGCGCTGGCTGGTGCCACACTTCGAGAAGATGCTCTACGACCAGGCCATGATGGGAATGGCTTACACGGAGGCTCATCAGGTGACGGGCAACCCTGCCTGTGCCGATGCCGCCCGCGACATTTTTGAGTATGTGCTTCGGGACATGCAGGGAGCACATGGGGGGTTTTTATCGGCCGAAGATGCCGACAGTGAGGGAGAGGAAGGCCTTTTCTACGTCTGGACCCCCGATCAGGTGAAAACCGTCCTGGGAGCGGAGCGGGCCGAGCTTTTCTGTGGGTTCTACGACATCACGGCCGCGGGGAATTTTGAGCGCTGCACGAGCATCCCTCATCGGCCGAAATCGCTGGAGGTTTACGCGAGGATCAAAGGGATGCAGGAGGATGAGCTGAAAAGGATCCTCGAAGCGTGCAGACAAGAGCTCTATTTCGAGCGCGAAAAACGGATCCACCCCCTCAAGGACGACAAGGTCCTGACGTCATGGAACGGTCTCATGATCGCGGCCCTGGCCAAGGGCTACCAGGCGACCGGAGAGCCGTCATGGCTTGAGGCGGCCGTTCGGGCGGCGGATTTCGTGCTCGACTCCCTGGTCGACGGGTCCGGTCGGCTGCGGCGCCGCTTTCGGGATGGGGAGGTCGCCCATCTCGGATATCTGGATGACTACGCCTTCATCGTCTGGGGGCTCATTGAGCTCTACGAGTCGACGCTCGATGTGCGTTTTCTGGAGAAAGCCGTGGGGCTCAACGGGGACATGCTGAGGCTCTTCTGGGACGAGGCGGAGGGAGCCTGCTTCTTCACGGGAGAGGATGGGGAGTCGTTGATCGTTCGGGACAAGCCCGTTTACGATGGGGCGATCCCTTCGGGTAATTCGGTCGCAGCTCTAAATCTCCTTCGACTCGGGCGCATAACGGGCGACACGGCACTGGAGCAGCGTGGAGAGATGATCCTGGATCATTTCTCGGGTCTGGTATCCGATTACCCGTCGGCGTATACTCAATTCCTCAATGCGGTGGACTTTGCCGTCGGCCCGGGCCAGGAAGTGGTGCTCGTTGGGGATCCGGGATCCTCCGATTTCAAGGGCATGCTCGATGCCGTCCACCGTCGCTTCGGGCCCCGGCGGGTGGTTGTGGGCCGTGGCGGTGACGGCGGGAAACAGCGCATTCTGGAATTGTGCCCTTACCTCGAACCCCTTGTTGCCGTCGATGGCAAGGCTACGGCTTACGTTTGCGAGAATTACGCCTGCCGGAGTCCGGTGAACGATCCGGAATCCCTGCGTCAGAGCCTTGGAGGGTGAGAGGCGCGCCGCTTCTGCAGCGCATGGCGGTCTTAGTGCATCTCTACAGAATTGAATGACCGGTTAAGTCGTCATTCCCGCGTGTCCCTGGCGGGAATCCAGAGGCCTTCAAATCCCTGGATCCCCGCCAGAAGCATGCGGGGATGACGTGCTTATTCAATGGACACTTTATTCTGTGGATGTGTACTTAGAATGACTTTCCGGTTAGAAGGGCATGTGCATCAGTCGGGAGGAAGCATGGATCGTGTGAGCAGTGTCCGCGAGGTTTTGGGAACGGACCCGGAATCTGCAGGCGAGGTCGTGAAGGTGAACGGATGGGTCCGTACGAGAAGGGATTCCAAGGCAGGGGTGAGCTTCATCGAGTTGAACGATGGGTCCTGTTTCAAGAATCTCCAAATCGTGGCCGACCACAGCCGCTCCGATGTCCAGAGCATGCTAGCGGGTGTCAGCAATGGCTGCAGCCTCACGGTCGAAGGGACCATCGAGCGCTCGCCCGGTAAGGGGCAGTCCGTTGAGGTGCATGCCACAAGGATGGAAGTGGTGGGACCGGCCGATCCCGCGACCTATCCTCTCCAGAAGAAGCGGCACTCCTTCGAGTTCCTTCGGGAAATCGCTCACCTTCGGCCCAGGACCAACACCATCGGCGCGGCCATGCGCGTCCGGAACCGCATCAGTTTTGCGATCCATGAATTCCTGGAGGAGCGCGGATTTCTCTACATTCACACGCCCATCATCACGGCGAGCGATTGCGAGGGGGCAGGCGACGTTTTTCGGGTGACCACGCTGGACCCGAGCCGCGGTGCGCCCGCTTCGGGGTCCGGCGAACCTTCGCCGGACTTTTTCGGTCGCCCGACGTTTCTCACCGTGAGCGGGCAGCTGCAGGCCGAGATCTATGCCCTCGCCCTCGGGAAGGTCTACACCTTCGGCCCGACCTTTCGGGCCGAGAACTCCAATACCAGCCGCCACCTGGCTGAATTCTGGATGGTCGAGCCGGAGATGGCCTTTTGCGACCTGCAGGGAGACCTGGAGCTGGCGGAAGGCCTCGTGAAGCACCTCGTGCAGGCGGTTCTGGATCGCTGCGATGAAGACATCGAGTTCTTCACCCGTTTCATGGAGGCCAATCTGCGGGAGACCTTGGAGCAGACGGTGCGGGAGCCTTTCGAGGTGATTTCCTACACCGAGGCCGTGGAACTGCTGAACGAGTCCGGCGAGACATTTGCCTTTCCAGTGGCATGGGGCAACGATTTCCAGGCGGAGCACGAACGTTACCTGACGGAAAAGGTCTTCAGGAAGCCGGTTGCCATCCTGAACTTCCCACGCGCACTGAAGCCTTTTTACATGCGCGTCAACGAGGATGAGCGGACCGTGGCCGCCATGGATATTCTGGTTCCCCGCATCGGTGAGATCATCGGCGGCTCCCAGAGAGAAGAGCGGCGTGACATGCTGTTGGAGCAGATGCAGGCCAGATCGGTTCCGCTGGAAGACTATCGATGGTATGTGGAGCTTCGGGAGTGGGGGACGGTGCCCCACGCCGGCTTCGGCCTCGGGCTGGAGCGGATGGTCCAGTACTGCACCGGAATCGCCAATATCCGGGAGGTCATTCCGTTTCCCCGAACACCGGGCCATGCCGAGTTTTGAGATCCCGCTCGATTTGTCCTTGTCAGCCATTCCTTTGATGGGTAGATTTGCGCCGGCTCTTCGGGGGGAGAGACGCTCCGCCTGTTTCCCGCGGCGAAGCCACCAACGGCTCCATCGCGTGGCGACCTGGGCGTCGTGGCGTGAAACAAAGGGCTGGTCGACATCGTGCCTTAATCTCAGGCATCCGAGCTGCGTGGGGTTGAAGGAAAAGGAGGCAGAAGATCATGGGGCTTCCGGAGCTCGAAGTCCGGTGCTGGAAGTGCTGGGGAGAGGGAGTACTGGCC
>Ga0105106_10003839_pt1 | contig 10691 bp, 9 predicted proteins | sample PPLLaktember2015_5_FD_79109 | JGI IMG/M metagenome (GOLD analysis project Ga0105106, IMG submission 79109) | Freshwater sediment microbial communities from Prairie Pothole Lake near Jamestown, North Dakota, USA - PPLs Lake P8 Core (1) Depth... | ecosystem: Environmental > Aquatic > Freshwater >... | reverse complement strand
CGAGCGTGGTCGGACCGCTCGCGGGCGGAGTCATCACCGACCTTCTGTCGTGGCGCTGGGTCTTCATCGTCAACGTCCCCTTCGGGCTCGCCGCGACCTACGTCATTCATCGCGCGCTGACCGAGCCCCCGCGCGAGCGGCCCGAGCACACCATCGACGTCGGCGGCGTTCTCTCGCTCTCCGCGTCGGTCACGCTTCTTCTCGTGGCCCTGATCGAGATCGGCGATGGCGTCCGCGGCGCTTCCGTGGCGCTGCTCCTCCTCGGCTCGGCCCTGACGTGCCTGCTCTTTCTCCGGCTCGAGCGCAAGTCGAAAGAGCCTCTCCTCCCCATGGTGCTCTTCCGGAACCGGGTCTTCGCCGTGTCGAGCGTTCTCGGCTTCTTCATGGGAATGGGTCTCTTCGGATCGATCTCCTTCGTGCCCCTCTTCGTCCAGGGAGTGCTCTTCGGCTCGGCCACTCGCGCGGGATCGGCTCTGACGCCGCTGATGCTCACCTGGGTCACGCTTTCGGTGGTGAGCGGCTGGCTCATCCTCCGGGCCGGCTACCGTCCGCTGGTGATCCTGGGAAGCCTCTTCTTCACCCTCGGATTCGTGGGTCTCGCCAGGCTCGACGTCCACTCGTCCTATCGAGCGGTCTGGCTCGCGATGGGCGTTCTCGGAGTGGGGTTGGGCTTCACCATGGTCACCATGCTCCTCGCCGTCCAGAACTCGGTCACCAAGCGGCTCATCGCGACCGCTACCTCTGCGTCCATCTTCTTTCGCACCATCGGCGGCACCGTCGGAGTGGCGCTGATGGGAGCGGTTCTCACCAATCAAGTCGTCACCGAGAGCCGCTCGACGTCCGATCCCGCCCTCATCGAGCTCGCGTCGAGGCCCGACGCCATCGTGCAGGAAGCGACGCGCGCGGCCGTCTCCCCCGACGCCCTCGAGTGGCTCCGGAACGCGCTCGCCCACGGCCTTCACTCGACGTTCCTGGTGGGGATCGTCATCGCGGTCGTCGCATTCTTCGTCTCGCTGTGGTTCCCTCCGGGCTCGGCGCGGGAGCTGGCGGAGAGGCGGGAGCACGAGGGCTCGGTCGCGCGCGGCCTCTGACCGCGAATCCTGCTAGAATCGCGGCGGAGGGTATTCCCATCCCCGCTTCAAGTCGTAAAGAGCGTTCCGCATTCACCGCCGTCGACCGCGTGACGGGGTCTTCGAGGGAGAGCCTTCGCGATCGGATTGCCGTCGAAGAGCCCCTCGAGATCCGCCTGAATGGAAAGAGCGTCGCGGTGGTGATGCGGAGCCCGGGGAACGACGAGGAGCTCGCCTGCGGTTTCCTGTTCACCGAGGGGCTCCTGAAGGGAAAGGCCGAAATCGAGTCCGTAGGCCGTCGACGCGATCCTCGCAAATCCGATTTTGGAAACGTGATCGAGGTGGTCTCGGCCGACGCGTCGGCGCTCGCCAAGCGAGGCTGGCAGAGGAACTTCGTCTCCGCCTCGAGCTGCGGTCTCTGCGGAAAGCTCACCATCGAGTCGGTCCGCCTCCAGGCGCCGCCGATTCGAGACGACGATTTGAAGGTATCTCCCGCGCTCCTCTACGGACTCGTCGACAAGATGCGGGAGGGACAGACGGGCTTCGACGAGACCGGCGGAGTCCATGCCGCCGGTCTCTTCGATCGCGAAGGCAGTCTCCTCCTCCTGCGCGAAGACATCGGCCGCCACAATACCGTGGACAAAGTGGTGGGAGCGGCGCTTCTCGCGGACAGCGTTCCGCTCTCGGGGAAGGTTCTGGTGGTGAGCGGGCGCTCGAGCTTCGAGATCGTGCAGAAAGCGCTGATGGCGAAGATCCCCTTCGTCGCCTCGGTCTCGGCGGCCTCGAGCCTGGCGGTCGAGCTCGCCGACAGCTCCCGCATGGCGCTCGTCGGCTTCCTCCGAGGCAGCTCGATGAACGTCTACTGCGGCGCCGAGCGGATCGACTGAGCCCGTGACCGCAACCGGCGAGTACGCCCAGCGCGGCGACTACCACCGCCACCTGGACCCGCACTGGAGCTACGCTCCGATCTACGTCCGGAAGCTCCGGTGGGTGGACGAAGCGCTGGAGAAGATCCCGAAGACGGCGAGGATCCTCGACGTCGGGGCGGGCGAGGGCGCGCTCGTCGAGCGCTATCGCGAGCGAGGGTGGGACATCCTGGGAGTCGACTCGGCCTACGAGTCCCCGAGCGTCAGGCGCGCCGATCTGCTCGCGCTTCCGTTCGACTCCGGGGTATTCGACGTTGCGCTCTGCCTCGACGTGCTCGAGCACGTGAGCCTCCTGGATCAGCCGAGAGCGCTCTCCGAGATCGCGAGGGTCCTGAAGCCCGGCGGCGGGCTTCTCCTGAGCGTTCCCAACCTCGCCCACCTCCATTCCAGAATCCGCTTCCTCCTCTCGGGAAAGCTCACCCGGACCTCGGCGGTCGAGCGCCATCCCGGCGATCGGCCCCTCGGCGAGTACCTCGAGCTCATCGCGAGCAGCGGATTCGAGGTGACGCGGCGCTCGGGGATCTTCGCCACCCTCCCGTTCGCGTTTCGCGCGGTGAACCGCAGTCCGCAGAAGCTCGGATGGCTGGTGTCGGTAGCGGACGCGCTCGTGCCCTTCCCGGGCCTGAGGTTTCTCGCCACCGTCGAGGCCCGGAAGAGATCCGAAGTTCGTCCGTGAGCCGACGTCGGATCTCGACCTTCGGAGCTCTCGGCCTCGCCCTCGTCCTCGCTTCTCTTCTTCGATTCTGGGGCATCGACTACGGGATTCCCCTCCCGATGGCCCGTCCCGACGAGGATCGCCTCGTGGGAAGGGCGCAGCACATCTTCGCGACGGGGAACTGGCACCCGGGGAGCTTCTTCTATCCGGGTCTCCCCTTCTACATCGATACCGTCGCCCTCCACGGCTACTACGCCGCGGGGAAGCTCCTCGGCCGCTACGAGGAGCCGCGGGATTTCCTGTTCGACATCGCCGTGACCCGCCCGGGGCTGCACTACCGCATCTCGCGCGTCGTGAGCGCCGCCGCCGGCGTCGCCACGATCGTCGCGGTCTACGCTCTTTCCCTGGCGGCCTACGGCCGGAGTGGGGCCGCGCTTCTCGCCGCTTTCGCGCTCGCGGTCTGTCACATCCACGTACGCGACTCGCATTTCGCGACCGTGGACGTGCTCGCCACCCTGTTCGTCACTCTGTCGCTGGTCTACGCCTGTCGGGCGTCCTTTCACCCGACGGCGCGCAACTTCGTTCTCGCCGGCGCCCTCGCCGGCCTCGCGATCTCGTCGAAGTACAACGTGGGGCTCGTGGTGATTCCCATCGGAGTCGCCGCTTTCTACCGGGGACGCGAAGCCTGGCCCAGGCTCGCGCTCGCGGCCGCGGCCTCGGCGGCCGCCTTCGCCCTCACCTCCCCCTACGTTTTCCTCCGATTCGCCGAGTTCCGGCGCGACATGAGCCATCTCGAGGTTTTTCTCTACCGCGCGGGTGACCTCGCGCTGTGGGACCACTTGAAGCTCACGTTTCCCCACGGCCTCGGATGGCCTCTCTACTTTTTTTTCGCTCTCGGACTCGCCCGTGCCCTCATCCGGAGGCAGCGCCCGGACGTCCTCCTGCTGTCTTTCGCCGTTCCCTTTTTCGCGCTCATGTCGTCGGCCCGCATCACGTTTCCCCGATACATCCTCCCGCTGTTTCCCCTCCTGCTGGTCTTCGCCGCCGACATCGTTCTGTCTCTTCTGGAGCGCATCCCTTCGACGAGGATGCGCGCGATGGCGACCGCCGTCGCCGCGATCGTTCTCCTCGCACCGCCGCTCGTCGACTCTTCGGCTTTCAATCGGATCGCGGTCCGGGAGGACACCCGCCTGCAGGCGGCCTCGTTCGTCGCCGGGAACTTCAAGCCGCAGACGCGCATCCTCGTCTGCCGCGGCTATGGAGCCCCGGAGATCAACACCGACCGGAGGCGCCCTCCGGCGTTCGCGGTCGAACAGCTGGATTGCGCCGCCGAGGGCGAGCTCCCCGCCGACGCGGGCTTCCTCGTCACCCACGATCACCGCGAGCTCTCGTTCTCGAGAATCCATCCGTCGCTCTCGCGCTTGCTCGAGGAGCGTGGAGAGACGATCGCCGTTTTCGAGCCCTACAGGGAGTCCGGCGTCGAGCCGGTGTTCTACCGCGCCGATGCGTTCTATATCCCGTTCGCCGGGCTCGACGCCGTCGAGAGAGGCGGACCCATCGTCCGCATCTGGAAGCTTCAGCCGCGGTGATAGAAGGCGGCGACGGCGGAGACCACCGTCGCCTGCTGGTCTTCGGTGAGCGCCGGGTACATGGGAAGGGCGAGGGTCTCTCTGGCGGCCCTCTCGGCCACGGGCAAATCGCCCGCGGCGTAGCCGAGATCGCGGAAACAGGGCTGGAGGTGAAGGGGCAAGGGATAGTAGATGGCGGTCCCGATCCCCTCCTCCGTGAGGTGCTCCCGGAGGGCGTCGCGCTCCTGCGCCCGAATCACGTACTGATGATAAACGTGATCCGAGGGCGCTCTCGGGGTACGCACTCGACCCTCCTCGGTGAGCCCGCTCTCCGCGAAGAGTCCGTCGTAGCAGCGGGCTCGCTCCCGCCTCCTGCGAGTCCACTCGTCGAGATACCGGAGCTTGACCGAGAGCGCCGCCGCCTGGAGAGCGTCCATGCGGAAGTTGCCTCCGACGGTCTCGTGGAGGTAGTCGCGCGACGCGCCGTGCGTCCGGAGCCGCTTCAACGTTTCCCAGAGCCCTTCCTCGCGGGTCGTGACCATTCCCGCGTCCCCAAGGGCCCCGAGGTTCTTGCTGGGATAGAAGGAGAAGGCCCCGATGCTTCCCATGCTTCCGGCGCGACTTCCGTCCGGGGCGCGGGCGCCGATGGCCTGGGCCGCGTCCTCGATGACGACCAGACCCCGCTCTTCCGCGAGCGCCTGGATGGGGGCCATTTCCGCGCACTGGCCGTAGAGATGCACGGGCACGATGACCCTCGATTGCTCGGTGAGCGTCTCCTCGATGCGCGCCGGATCGATGTTGAAGCTCTCCTCCTCGATGTCGGCGAAGACCGGCGTCGCTCCAAGACGCGCGACCACTCCAGCGGTGGCGAAGAACGAGAACGCGCTGGTCACCACCTCGTCCCCGGGTCCGATGCCGTAGGCCATCAGGCTCACCAGGAGAGCGTCGGTGCCCGAGGACATTCCGAGGGCGAAGGGAACCTCGCAGTAGGCGGCCATGCCCTCCTCGAGATCCGCCACTTCCTCGCCGAGGATGAAGTTCTGGCGATCGAGGCAGCGGGCGATTCTCTCGAGGATCTCCCCGCGGATCGGGCGATGAAGCGAGTCGAGGTCGACGAGGGGAACGCGCCAGGTCATCGGGGTTGAGCTGATTCTATCTCGTTTGGCCGGGTTTGAACGACGGCGGCGCGTGTCTTAACATACGTCCCTTGCGCACCATCGTCACCATGCCCGCCTACAAGGCGGCTCGAACGCTCGAGAAGACCTATCGGGAGATTCCCCAGGGCTGTTACGACAAGGTCCTGGTCGTCGACGACGCGAGCCCCGACGACACCGTCGAGGTGGCGCGCTCCCTCGGCCTTCCGGTCAAAAGGCACGAGGTCAATCGCGGCTACGGAGGAAACCAGAAGACCTGCTACGACTGGGCTCTCTCCGAGGGCGCGGACGTCGTGGTGCTCCTCCACCCCGACTACCAGTACGCTCCCCACCGGGTCCCGGCGCTCGTCGAGCCGATCCTGCGGGGTCGCTGCGATTTCGCTTTCGGCTCGCGGTTCAAGGACGGGGGCGACCCCATGGGCGGAGGCATGCCTCTCTATCGATACCTGGGGAACAAGCTCACGACGGGAATCGAGAACGCCTTCCTGAGGACATCCTTCAGCGAGCTCCACAGCGGGATGAAAGCCTACTCGCGCCGGTTTCTCGAGCTCATCGGGTACCGCGGGTTCTCGGACAAGTTCGTGTTCGACTCCGAGATGGTGATCCAGGCGGTGCTCCTCGGCTTCCGCATCGAAGAGGTGGCGATTCCCACCCGCTACGCCGAGGACTCCTCCTCGGTCGACATCGCGAGCTCCTTTCGATACATCTTCGAGACCCTCGGGGCGCTGCACCGGGGACTGCGCGATCGAGATCGCCTGAGGCGGGAGCGTCTCGAGCGAGAAAATGCCCTCGGTCTCTGAAGCGCCTCCCTGCCTTCTGTGCGGGGAGCCGACGCGCCTTCTCTACCCCTCGAACGTCCCCCGGGACGCGCCCATCGCCAGGGGAGAGCTCGCCTGCACCTCTCCCTATCTCGCCGTTCACGACGATATCTACCTCTGCCGCGACTGCGGGCTCGCCCGCTCGAAGCCTCCCATGGATCTCGGTGAGATCGAAGACCTCTATCGCGACGTGGAGGATCCCGAGTACTTCGCGTCCGAGAGCGAGCGGCGCGCGGCGTTCCGTGCCGCGCTCGCGCGGATCGAGAGCCTCGGCCTCGTTCGCCCGGGCCCGAGCCCACCAAGAAAGCTCCTGGAGATCGGCTCCTCCGTCGGGCTGTTCCTGGAAGAGGCCCGGCATGCCGGCTGGGACGCTTTCGGCGTCGAGCCCTCGCGCTGGGCGGCGGAGTCGGCCCGCGAGCGCGGTCTCTCGGTCTTCAACGGGACCCTCGAGGAGTTCGTTCCCGAGGGCGGACCCTTCGACGCCGTGGTCTCCTGGGACGTGTGGGAGCACCTCGAGGATCCGGTGGCCGCCCTGAGACGCGCCCACGAGCTTCTGAGGCCGGGCGGTCTCTTCGTCTTCACCACCGTCAATCTCGGCGGGCTGGGACGGAAGCTCTTTCGCAGCCGATGGCCGTGGTTCATGAGGATGCACCTTCACTATTTCACGCGCGAGAGTCTCGTCCGGATGGTTCGAGCATCGGGCTTCGAAGTGCTGTCGACGTCGACCGAAGCGAAGACTCTGAAGCTCGGCTACGTGCTCGACCGCGCCCGGGGTTTTCTCGGACCCCTGGCCTCCTTCGCGCGCGCGCTCGCGTCCGCGCTCGGCGTCGTCGATCGTCCCGTTCGGATCGACCTCGGAGACATCCTCCGGGTCGAAGCTAGAAAGCCGGAAGCCGCGCCCCGGTGAGCTCCGTCAAGATCGTTCTCTTGACGCCGCTTCCGCCGGCGCCGACCGGCATCGCCGACTACAGCGCGCTGCTTCTCCGGGCGCTTTCCACGAGCGCGCCGGGCGTTTCGATCGAGACGCTGTCGTCCCGCGAAGAGGCGGAGCGCTTCCACCCGCCGTCGGGGCCGCACGTCTTCGTGTACCAGGTGGGAAACAGCCCTCACCATGATTTCCTCTATCCCACGCTCTTCCGCTACCGCGGCGTTCTCGTTCTCCACGATCTGGTGCTGCACCATGCGCGGCTCTTCTCCCATCTCGAGAGCCCGGAGGTGCGCGCCTACCGCGAGGACATCGGGGACTCGTCGAAGCGGGAGCGCGCCCGCGTCCGCCTCGAGGAATACCGCTCCGAAGCGCGGGAAGCCTATCCCGCGGTCGGGGACGACGTCGCCGAGATCGCGCTTCGAATCGGAGGCGGGCGTCTTCTGTACGCCTACCCCCTCTACGAGCACCTGGTCCGAAGAAGCCTTCTTACCCTCGTCCACAGCGAGACCGCCCGGGACGAGGTTCTATCGAGCTGTCCCGGCGCCGACGTGAGGCGCGTGCGGATGGGCGTTTCCCTTCCCTCGATGGTTCCCCGCGACGAGGCCCGCCGGCGACTCGGTCTCGCGAGCGACGATCTCCTCCTCGCCTCTTTCGGGCTGGTGACTCCAGAGAAGCGCATCTCGACCTCGATTCGCGCTCTCGCGCGGCTCAAAGCCGCGGGGGTCCGCGCGACCTACCTCCTCGTCGGGGGCCGGGTCGCCCATTACGATCCCCTTCGGGAGGCGCGGGAGGCAGGAGTCGCCGAGAACGTGCGCCTCGTGGGCCGGGTCCCGGAGGAGGAGTTCCGGCTCTACGCCTTCGCCTCCGATCTCTGCCTCAACCTCCGGTATCCCTCCGCGGGCGAGACCTCGGCGACGCTCCTCGGCCTTCTCGCCTGTGGAAGGCCGGTGATGGTCACGGATCAGGTCCACGTCCGAGACCTCCCCGACTCCGTCGTCGCCCGCTCGGCGCTCGAGGGTGAGGAGGACGGCCTCTACTGCGATCTCATGGATCTGATCCGATGCGAGAGGCGGAGGCGCGAGCTGGGCGAAGCCGCCCGAAGGTACGCGGAGAGCGAGGCGAGCCCCGAGGCGATGGCGAAGGACTACCTCGCCGTGCTCGAAGCGGCAGCTGACCTATAATGACCTGATGTACAAAAACGGGTTGCGGAAGCTCAAGAACCGCTTCACCCGGGCGCGAAGGGAGTGGCGCACCAGCAGGTTTCTGAGAGCGGGCGACGGCGTCGCCGACCGGCTTCCTCACTTCGTGGTGTACGAGCCGACGCTTCTCTGCAACCTCCACTGCAGCTTCTGCTACGTCGCCGACATCCTGAACCCCGAGGACTGGCGGCAGAAGGAGCTCACGCTCGACGAGCTCGAACGGATCTTCGACGACGGCGGGGTCCCGTCGTTCAACCTCACCGGCGGCGAGCCGTTCGTCCGCAAGAACCTCCTCGAGATCTTCGACCTTTTCCGGCGCAAGGGAATGCGCTGCGACTACATCACCACCAACGGCACTGTAATCAAGGAGGACCGCGCGGAAGCGCTCGCCGATCTCGTGGCATCGGGCTTCCTGCGGCACATCAGCGTCTCGATCGACGGCCCTCCGGAGTTTCACGACGAGGTTCGCGGACAGAAGGGAGCCTTCCGCAAATCCGCGGAGAACATCCAGATGCTGCGCGCGGCTTTCGCCGGGAAAGGCGTCGGCCTCCCCGTCTCCATCAACACCACCTTGACCGCGGGAAACCTCCACCTCCTCGAACGGGTGGTCGACGAGGCGGAGAAGCTCGACGTGGATCTGATCGGTCTGAACCAGCTCATGTTCGCGACGAGAAAGGAGGTGGCGGAGACGCTCGCCATCATCGGCGAGACGGACCCGTCGGTCATCAGCACCCACGTCACCGACGATCCGGGGATCGATCCGGCGGAAGTTCCGAAGGTCCTCCGCGAGGCCGTGGACTACGCCGCCGGGAAGGGGATCACCATCAACTGGCGGCCGGCGCAGAGCTACGAGCAGCTCGTCGACTACTACACCCCCGACCGCCCGCTCGAGGGCCGCTGCTTCTATCCGTTCTTCGGCGGCCGCATCACCTACGACGGCAAAGTGCAGTTCTGCCCCTTCATCCGCGTCGAGATGGGCGACCTGAGAGAAACGAGCCTCGAGCGGATCTGGAACGCCCCCCGCTACGTGGAGCTCCGGCAGAAGCTCCTTCAGCACGGGATCTTTCCCGTGTGCCGTCGCTGCTGCAAGGTGGAGCTCGACTCCTCGAGATCGCCCGTGGCGATCGAGACCGAATCGACCGCGGTCCCCGCCTGAAAGCTCAAGCGAAAGCGGAAGAACAAGATAGCGGGAAGACCTCGTCCTTGCGGCTCGCCGAGAGCCGCCGCTATAATCCAGCGTGGAGAGGTACCCCTCATGAGCCGCAAAAAAATCAAGTTCGTTGCCGGAAGTGCGGTCATCCTCGGTGCGGTAATGGCCCTCGCCATCACCAGCTTCGACGAGACCAAGGCCTACTACCAGACGGTGCCCGAGCTGAAGGCGATGGGCGCTCGCGCCGAGGGGCGCCGCGTGCGGGTCGCGGGCAACGTCGTCCCCGGGACCATCGTCCGGCGGGAACAGGGTGTCGTGACCTTCGATATCGATTACGAAGGCGAAGGGCTTTCGGTGCGGTACGTGGGCAAGGCGCCGCTGCCCGACACCCTGGTGGATCGCGCCCAGGCCGTGGCCGAAGGGACGCTACAGCCGGACGGAAGCTTCGAAGCGACTCTGGTGCAGGCGAAGTGCGCCTCGAAGTACGAGTCCGCCTACGAAGAGGGCAAGACCGCTCTCGAGTAGGCCCGACTCAAAGGAGGCCCCCCCCATGCACCACCTCGGCAATTTCGCCTTGATGGCGATCCTCGTCTTCGCCGCTTATGCCGTCGTCGCCTCGCTTCTCGGGGTCTGGAAGAAGAACGCGCGGCTCACGGAAAGCGGCGAGCGGGCGCTTTTGGTCTGTACCGCGCTCTCGACCACGGCGTGCTTTTCCCTCGTCGCCCTCCTCCTCCGGAGCGACTTCCGCTTCGAGTACGTCGCGAGCTACTCGAACCGGGATCTGCCGTTCTTCTACAAGGTCGCCTCGCTCTGGGCGGGAAACGACGGTTCGCTCCTGTTCTGGGCGTGGCTCCTCATGCTCTTCAGCGGAATCGTCGTCGCCACCAACCGCACCAAGAACCGCGAGCTCATGCCCTACGTCGTCGCGACCCTGGGAGGGATCGCGCTCTTCTTCACCTACGTGAACTTCTGGGTCTGCAACCCCTTCGAGCAGCTCGGCGTGATGACCGCTCAGGGGCCGCAGTCCTGGGCACCGGCGGACGGACGCGGACTGAACCCGCTCCTGCAGCATCCGATCATGGCGATCCACCCGCCGATCCTCTACGTCGGCTACGTCGGCTTCGTCATCCCCTTCGCGTTCTGCATCGCCGCGCTCGCGACCGGCCGGCTCGGCGCCGAGTGGATTACCTCCACCCGCCGCTGGACGCTCGTCGCCTGGGCGT
>Ga0105106_10003838_pt1 | contig 10691 bp, 8 predicted proteins | sample PPLLaktember2015_5_FD_79109 | JGI IMG/M metagenome (GOLD analysis project Ga0105106, IMG submission 79109) | Freshwater sediment microbial communities from Prairie Pothole Lake near Jamestown, North Dakota, USA - PPLs Lake P8 Core (1) Depth... | ecosystem: Environmental > Aquatic > Freshwater >... | reverse complement strand
CCTGCTGCCGGCGGAAAAGTTCGAGATCGTCGGCATCTATCACGCCAAGGAGCGGACGAACTACGAGGAAGCGCGCAAGCTTGTCGCGGAGCACAAGCTCGATTGGTTCCGTTTCCACGAGATCGCGGCCGAGCTCTCGCCGACCGATCTCTTCAAACCGAACGCGGCGAGCAGGGAATTCGCGGACATCGTCGCCAAATCGGACGGGATCATCCTCTTCGGCGGGCCGGATATCCCGCCCGTCACTTACGGCGAGAAAACGAGCTTCCTCACCTCCATCACAGATCCGTACCGCCACTACATGGAGCTCTCTCTCGTCTTCCATCTCCTCGGCGGGTCCCAGGACGAGGGCTTTAAAGGCCTTCTCGAGAGCCGGCCGGATTTCCCCGTCCTCGGTATCTGCCTCGGAGAACAAACCCTCAACGCCGGGACCGGTGGGACGCTCTATCAGGACATTCAGAGCGAGATCTACGGCCGCGCCTTCTGGGAGGACGTCATCGCCGCGGGCCAGCCGAATTGGCATACGAATCCCTGGACAAGGGTCGAGTCCCGCGACCGGGCCCTCCTTCCGTTCATGGTCCACCCGATCAAGCTCGGGGAAAAAGGCAAGCTCGTTCGTGATCTCGGGTTCAAGCCGGGCGATCAGCCGTACATCATGAGCGCCCACCACCAGGCCGTGGACACGATCGGCAAGGGGCTCATCGTCGCCGCGACGTCCCTCGACGGCAAGGTCGTCGAGGCCTTGGAGCATACGCGGTTCCCGAACGTCCTCGGCGTTCAGTTCCATCCCGAGTTCCCGATCCTCTGGGACAAGGAGCCGAAGTTCAAGCTCACCCCGGCCGATAAAGACTTGATCGCGATCCGAACGTACCTCGAATCGCATCCGCCGAGTCTGGCCTTCAACCAGAGGATCTGGACCTGGTTTTTCGGCCTGCTGAAGCCTTGACAACCCGGGAAATCGAATCTATACTAAATTGATAGGATTCGTATTTTCAGAAAGGAGCGGCCCATGAAGCGCTATCTGATCCCCCGGGTCAGCCACTGCAAGAGCGGCTGCCAACCCGCCTCCTGAGCAGGAGGTGAAAAGGCTCGACCGTCGAATTTCCGGGGACGCGCCCGCGAAGGGCGCGTCCCTTTTTTATTTCCTCAGTCGTTGCCGATCGGCATCTCGACGCCCGAAACGACGCAGCGCCGGACGTCGAGGGTCCCCGACTTCATGTCCACGAAAGGCTTCCCTCCCTTGAGCCCGGCCGATCCGAATCCGGAAGCCGTTGAGAGGAACGAGCGGAAGTCGTTTCCGACCTGGGAATCGATATAAAGCGTCTTATCGACCGCGTCAAAACGGACGCCGGTCAAACCCTCGATCAGCCCGTAGCTGCTCAGGGCCCGGGCGTACCAATGGCCGCATTCGTACTCGTTGAACGGGTTCCGGACCGCGCCGTCGTAACGGTCCCGGCAGACCCGGACGATCTCCAGCCCTTCTTCGACCAGCCCCTCCATCATGAGGTGAGAAGCCGCCTGATACTCGATCCCGGTCCAGACCTCGTTGCTGTAGATGAAGGGCAGGGCGAGCTCTCCGCCCCGCGGCCAGGTGCAGAGAAGCAGGCCGCCTTCCTTCCCCGCGGCGTAGGCCGGCCGCTGGGGATTCGCGAATCCGCTCAGGTCGCGCTTCAGGTTATAGCGGTAAACGGCGGCGAGGTGGCTCCTGACCTTGGCGGGATCGACGATCTCGCCCAGGCCGCAGACCCGGGCCATCCAGAAACCGAGGACCCCGTCGGAGAGGCATCCGGTCCCGTACTGGTATTTGGGCCCTTCTTTGTTGACGAGGTCGACGACGTCCTTGTAGCCGGGGCCGTTGGACGAATAATCGACGCCCTTGAATTCGGCATCGAGCCCCTGGGCCATGATCTTCTGGAAGAAATACTCGCCGTTGTAGAGCTCTCTCTCGAGATTGGCGATCCCCTTCTCCAGGAGACCCCGGTAGGCGGAGACGTCGTCCCCGAGGGCCGCGCCCATGTCCACGGCCGCTTTGAGGGCCCCCAGATAGAAGCTGCCGCAGTGCCCGTCCGGCCCCCAGTATTCGATGTCGTATGTGTTGTGGTGAGGCTCCTCGAGGAGGCCCTTTCCCCGGGGGTCCCAGGTCCGGATGCAGTAGTCCAAGCTCCGTCTCACCTTGGGCCAGATCTCCTTGAGCCATTCCGTATCGCCGGAGATCCGCCATTCGCGGTGGACCTTCATGATCCCGCCGAGCTGGCCGTCGGAGGCGGCGTGGAAGTCGTGGGTCACCGGCCGGATCGGAAGGGCGGAGCGGAACTGTTGGTGCCCGCGATCGTCCTGGCTCTCGTTGAACTCGGTCTGGCGGAGGGTTCGTTCCAGGTCGGGAAAGAGGTGGGGGAAGGCCTGGGCATAGTTCCAGACATGCGTGCACGAGCCGTAGCAGCAGCCTCGGTCGTCCGAGCACCCTTCGAAAGCCCACAAGCGGCCGTCGGTCTGGCGGAGGACGGTCGGGCTCTTGAGGATGGTCAGGTTGGCCGCCGCCGCCTCGACCAACTCGGGAGGAAGGGTCGTGTCATAGAACGCGTCGCGAAAAAGGACGGATCCGGCGCGAAGGGCGCCGTATCGGGTTCGCCAGTGTTCGGCAACCTCCCGGACGTCCCCGAATTGGCCCGAGTACCAGGGCTTGTGGAAGGGCGAGCCGCAGCTGATCTCCGCCGCGGTGGGCGGCGGGGTTCCCGCCGGGTCCCGGCCCATGCGCAGGTCCGTGACGGGCACGTACCAGGCCATCATGACCCGGACCGTCTTTTCCTGGCCGGGCGCGATCGTGAGCGGAACGAAGAGCGACGCTCCGGGGCTCGCCCCCTCGACGGGGGGGTTCGCGCGGAGCCGGGCCTCCTGGATATTCCGCCAGGCCAGAGTGATCGGGTCCCAATGGCCTCCCCTGAACCAGGAGTGATCGACGACCGCCGCGTCATCGGCGACGAACACGGCGAAGGCGCCTTCGTCCGAAAGCTTGGCTTCCGATCCTTTCTGGTGGAGGATGAATCCGTTCTTGAGCGGAAGGATCTCGTTCCCGGCGGTGCCCGCGGCCATAAAATTCTTGGCGTTGTAGGAAAAGACCGCCTCGACGGGCGCGCCGGTCGTGTTTTTGAGGGTATATTCCAGAGCTCCGACAGGAAGGCTGGATCCGGCGGCATCGCCCGGAACGAAGGGGCTCCATCCCGTCAAGGTCACTTGAAGGGGCACGGCAGGGTCTTTGAGCTCGACCGTTCCGAAAGGAAAGCGGGCCATAAAGACCGCCTCGCGGAACCTCGGAAGGCCGAAGCTCGATCCCGAAGCGCCGTTCCCCGTCCGGGAGGCGCCGAAAAGCTTCCAGGAAGGGACGGGACCTTCGAGAACCCTGGCGACGTTCCTCCCGCCCTTGACGGCGACTGCGGCGAACGTGCAAGGTTCGTTGAAGAACTGAGGAATGCCCCGGACCGACATGTGGGAGACGGCGCCTGTCCCTTCGAGGCAGAACATTCCGGCTCCGATCCCGCCGATGGGGAAAGCGACCCGGCTGAGATTCTCGCCCTCGTACGGTCCGTTGTAAACGCGGACCCGGGCCGCTTTCTGCGGACCCGAACACGACGAGAGCGCCGCAAGGATCAGAATTCCCGCGGCCTGGAAAGCGATTCGCCGAAGATGGGCCATGCGCCTCCTCCTTCCCTGGAAAAACTTTCCGCCTCCGGGCGCGAGTGACGGAATCATAGCAGAAGGGGCCCGAGAACAAAAGCCGGGGTCGCGTCTACACTTTCCACTTTTAAGACGAACGGGTTCGTCCCGTCTCAATAGTGGAAAGTGTAGACGCGACCCCAGATTTGACGGCGAGGATGTAGAGGCTCTGGAAGTCGTCCCGGCGGGGCGGGAACCCGGGGAACCGCTCCAGGAGATCGTATTCGTCCATGCGCCGGCATTCCCCGAACCCGGCCCGGCGCAGGACCTCCCGCAGCAAAGGGAAATCAAGCAGGTTCACGTTCCGGCCCCGCTCGAAAAAGACGGCGTTCAAGTAGTGGGAATCCGGATAGCCACCGACGCTGAAGCCGGGCATCCGGGTTCGGCGGTCGGCGAGGAGGGCCGCCCCTCCGTCTTCGATATAGGACCGGCAGATCTTTTCCATGTCCGGCGTGCTGAGCCAGAGCTCGCCATTCGGCTTGAGGACGCGCCTGAGCTCTTTGAGCAGGGGGATCAGCTCACCCTCGATCTCCAGCTCGGCGATAAAATGCTGCCCCACGACGCACTCGAAGACGCCGACCGGCCAGGGAAGACGTCCGGAAACCAGGTCCACGTCGAAGTCCGATTTGCGAACGTCCACGTTGAGCCAGCCTTCGGCGCGGCGGATCCCGCAGGCCAGGTGGAGCTTGGGGCTCGCGGGGCGCTCCTTCTTCAGGCGCGATTTCCAGCGGGCCTTCAGGCGCAGGAGATCGAACCAGATCATCCCCAGTGTTTGTTGGCGGAAGACACCTCCGAAGAGGCGCCGGACGAGGTTCTTGACCATAAGATCGGCGCCTTAGACCGTCACCTCCACAAGCCAGAGGTCGTGAAGGTTGCAGAAGGAGGTCACCCAGATCGTCCCTTTGAAGCCCGCGGGCAGCGTGTGCGTCGACTCGGGCGTGTCCGTGTGAGCGAACGTCGCCTCGCCCAGGACCTTTCCCTCCGGCGTCAGGAGCGTGTGTTTGACGATATAGTGAGCCGGGGTCACGGGATGGGTGTTGGCGACCTTGACCGTCCCGCCGCTGACGCTCACTTTCGGCACGTGGGCCCCTTCGCGTCCCTTCCACCGGCCCGGCGCCTCCTGGGTGTAGACGATGCCCGCCGGGAAGGTCATCGCGGCGGCATGGAGCCTCGCCGGGCCCGCGATCGCGGCCGCGCCTCCGGCGGCCAGCGCCGTTTTCAGGAAATTCCGACGTCCGTTCATCAACGTTCTCCTTTCCGGCCGTTCCGACCGGCCGCTATGAGAAATCCCTTAAGATCTTGGCGATGATGTTTGTCGTCGAGTGCCCCCGGAGATACGGGACGCGGACCACGCGTCCGCCGGCCGCCTCGACCTCCTCCGCGCCGATGATCTCGCCCGGCCCCCAATCCCCGCCCTTGACCAGGACGTCGGGGAGCAGGGCGACGATGATGCGGCGCGGCGTGGTCTCGGAGAAAGAAGTGACGTAATCGACATCCCCGAGCGCGGCCAGGACCTCCTGGCGCTCCCGGAGAGGGAAGATCGGCTTTTGCGGACCCTTGAGCCTGCGGATCGAGGCGTCGCTGTTGAGGGCGACGACGAGGACGTCCCCGAGCTTCTTGGCCGCCCGGAAGAGCCGGATGTGCCCTCCGTGGATGAGGTCGAAGCAGCCGTTGGTGAAGACGACGGTCTTCTCTTGGCGCCTCAGGCGCTTCCGGATCGCGAGCAGGCTCCCCGAAGAAACGATCTTTTCACGCATGGATTTCTTCCCTCCGGACAGGCGTCTCCGCCTGGGCTGGGGTTTTAAATTTACATGCAAGTTTCGTGCTAGCCGACAGTCCCAACCAGCCGCGCCCGCGCAAAAAGCTCATTCCAGCTTGCGCATCCTCACCGATTGGGGGAATTCCCAGGCGTGGGGGAGGCGGACGATCCCCTCGTCGCGGAGCGTCGAGGAGACGAAGAACGTGGTGAGGTTCCGGTGATAGTCGTACGGGTAGCCGTCCCGCTTGTGGACGGCAACGTCGAGATAATACGTGCCGTTGATGAGGTCGATCCGCTCGATCCGGCAGGTGACCGTCCCCTCGCCCGAGATCGAGACGGGCTCGTAATCCTCCAGGCTCGTGTTCGTCCCGTAGCAGAAGACCCCCATCGAGGTGAAGACGCCGACGCCGAAGACGAAGTCCGTGTTCGGCTCGCGCGCGGCGATGTCCATCTCGATGAGCATGCTCTCGCCGGGATGGAAGACGTGCTTCTCCTCTCCCGCGCCGTTCTTGAGGGTGACCTTGCGGATCTCGATCTCGCGCTTGCCCCAGCGCTGCTCGCGCCGCTCGTCGGCCGCGACCGAGGGGACGATCCCCTCCGGCGGCGCTTCGGGCGGGGCCTCCTGGGCCACGACCGCGGCCGCCTCCTGGCGCTCGGTGAACTCCTCCTCCTGTTTGATGACGACGTCCTGGAGATAGGCGTCCACGACCCGCTTCGGCTCGCCGAGCATCCGGACCTTGCCGTCCTTCATCCAGGCCACCCGGTCGCAGATCTTGCCGACCGTGGTCAGGTCGTGGCTGACGAAGAGGATCGTCTTCTTACGGCGCCGGAAGTCGTCGATCCGATCGAGGCACTTCGGGACGAAGGAGGCGTCGCCGACGGCCAGGACCTCGTCGACGAGGAGGATCTCGGGGTTGACGTTGATGGCGATGGAGAAGCCGAGGCGCATGTACATCCCGGACGAGTAGGTCTTGACCGGGGCGTCGATGAACTCCTCGAGCTCGGCGAACCTGACGATCTCGTCGAACTTGCGGGCGATCTCCTTCTTCGACAATCCGAGCATGATCCCGTTGATGAAGACGTTCTCCCGCCCCGAGATCTCCGGATGGAAGCCCGCCCCGAGCTCGATCAGGGCCGAGATCTTCCCGTCGACCGCGAGCCGGCCGGAGCTCGGCTTGGCGATGCCGGCCACAAGCTTGAGCAGGGTGCTCTTGCCCGAGCCGTTCTCGCCGATGAGCCCGAACGTCTCGCCCTTCTCGATCGTCAGGCTGACGCCGTCGACGGCGGTGACGAGCTCGTCGGGCCGGAGCGAGCGGAAGAGGTCGCCCTTGACGATGGCGCTCTTGAACGTCTGGAAGCGGTGCTTGGCCGAGTATTTCTGGTAGACCCGGGAGACGTCTTCGAGGACGATGGCTGCCATCAGACCTCCTCCGGGAAGGAGTCGCGCAGGCGGTCGAAGACGGCGTAGCCGATGATGAAGAAGACGAGCGAGATAAGGAGCGTCACCCCGAGCTTCTTCCAGTGGAAGAGCGAACCGTAGAACAGGCAGTAGTGGTAGCCCTCGATGATGTGGGTCATCGGATTGAGGGTCAGGAGCGTCTTGATGGCCGAGTACTTCTGGATGGGTTCGGAGCGGAAGGAATAGATGATCGGCGTGGCGAAGAACCAGAAGGTCAGGAGGTTGCCCAGGATGTCCTTGAGGTCGCGGAAATGGACGGTCAGAGCCGAGAGAAAGAGGCTGAACCCGAGCGAGAAGACGAATTGGACGAGAATGATGACGGGCAGGAACAGGGCGAAGACCGTCGGGGGCTTGCCCAGGACGAACATGAAGATGAGAAGGATCGGAAGGCCGAAGCAGAAGTGAATGAAGTTGCTCGTGACGGTGACGAGGGGCAGGATCTCGGCTGGGAAAAGGATCTTCTTGATCAGGTTGCCGTTGATCATGAGGGTGTTGGCCGACTCGATGGACGACGAGCTGAACCACACCCAGGGCAGGATCCCGCAAAAGAGGAACAGGGAGTAGAGCCAGGGAGAATCGCCGATGGTCGGATCGCGCGGCCTGAGGATGAATCCGAAGACGATCGTGTAGACGGTCATCAGGAGCAGGGGGTTGATGAACGACCAGAGGAAGCCGAGGACCGTCCCTCGGTAGCGGGCCTTGAGCTCCCGGCTGACCAGGTTCTGGACGAGGACCCGGAACTTGTAGACTTCCTTGAGGTTCCGAACGAGCCTACCCACGCCGCCTCCCCTTGTAGATGCGGCGGGCTTCGGGCGTGTCCAGCCCTTCGGCGTCGCGCAGGACGAGCGGCTCGGCCTCGCGGAGCGGCCCCCGCTCATGCCGGCACTCGGCCAGGAACAGGGCGGCCGGCGCGCCGGGACGGGGTCGGACGAAGCGGCGGCGGCGGATGTGGAGCCCATGGGCGGCGGCCGCGGCGGCAAAGTCGTCGGCGCGCCCGGCGGGATAGACGAAATAGGCCCGTCCGCCCGCTTTGAGGCACCGCGACGCCGCGCTCATGATGTCCAGAATATCGCATTTTATTTCGTGTTTTGCAATGGATTTCTCGGGGGAGGAGCTCAGGAAACCGGTTTCTTTTCTGATATATGGAGGGTTGGAGAAGACGACGTCGAAGCGCCGGGCGGGCCGGTAGCGGCGGAGGTCCGCCCGGACGACCGTGACCCGATCCTCGAGCCCGTTCAGGCGGACGTTCCGCCGGGCCAAGACGGCAAGCTGGGGCTGGATCTCAAGGGCGGTCAGGCGGACGAAGGGGCGCCGGCCGAGCAGGAGGGCGATGATCCCGCTCCCGGTGCCGAGCTCGAGGAGGCTCTCCCCCTTTTTAACCCGGATGAAATCCGCGAGCAGCGGCGCATCCAGGGCGAACCGGTATCCGCCCTTTTTCTGCCGGACGGCGACCCGGCCCTTGTAAAAGGTGCCGACCGTCTCCAGTGCCTTCACCCCACCATTTTAATTTATTAAGGAAAGAATGATAATGATGAATCGCAGGCCATGACGACTTCCCATAAGCTGATTTCCTTCGCCGCACTGTTCCTGGGCGATCTGGCGGCGCTCTTGGCCTCCTTTCTCCTCGGCGTGCTCGTCAGGAACGAAGTCCTGATCGGCCTCGGCCCATTCAGCGCCCGGCCCCTGCCGATTTCGACGCAGCTCCTCTCGACCTATCTTGCCGGGGCCTTCCTCATTCTGCTGACATTCTCCCTTGAAAAACTCTACACCCGGAGGTTCTTCTTCTGGGAGGAGATTCGGGTCCTCATCCGAAGCGTCTCCCTGTCCTTCGTCCTGCTCCTGGCCTTCGTTTTCGTCGCCCGGAGCTACCGGCAGACATCGCGCGTCGTCATCGTCCTCGCCTGGGGCGCGAGTTCCGTCGTCTTTCCGGCCTTTCGTTCCCTGGTCAAAAGGGCGCTCGGCGCCGCCGGGATCTGGAGAAAGAACGTCCTCATCCTCGGGACGGGCCGGGCCGCCCAGAGGGTCGTCCGCGAGATCCTCAAGGACGGCGGCCTCGGCTATCGGATCATGGGTTATCTCTCGGAGGAAGGCGGCAACGTGGGCGCTCGGCTGGCCGGCGGCATCCCCGTGCTCGGCTCGATCGCCGACCTCGACCTCCTCATGAAGGGCACAGGGACCCGCGACATCGTCATCGCCCTCTCCGATCACCTGCAGCACCGGCTCGTCCGGATCGCGAAGCAGGCCGAGCCGTTCGCCGAAAGCATCAAGATCGTCCCCCCGGCGGGAAACCTGTTCACGACGGGGGTCCATATCGAAAATATGGGCGACGTCATCGCTCTGTCCGTGCCGAGGAATCTCGCCAAGCCGTGGAACCTGGCCCTGAAGCGCGGCCTCGACCTGGCGCTGGGCCTTCCGCTGTTCGTCCTCCTCGCCCCGGTCTTCGTCCTCGTCGCCGCGGCCCTGGCCGCCGACTCGAGAGGGCCGCTGTTCTATACCCAATGGAGGCTGGGCCGGAACAAGGGCCGGTTCCGGATCTTCAAGTTCCGGTCGATGTTCGCGGACGCCGACGCCCGGCTCGAAAGCTGGCTGGCGGCACAACCCGACACAAGGGCCGAATGGGTGGCGTACCACAAGATCAAGGGCCGCGACCCGAGAGTGACGCGCGTGGGACGGTTCCTCCGCAAGTGGAGCCTCGACGAGCTCCCTCAGCTCGTCAACGTCCTCCGCGGCGATATGAGCCTCGTCGGCCCGCGGCCGTACATGATTCAGGAGACCGGCGCCATCGGCGAAACGGCGGAGATCATCTCCCGGGTGAAGCCGGGGATCACGGGCCTCTGGCAGGTCCGCGGCCGGAGCTCCCTGGCCTTTGAGGACCGGCTCCTTCTCGACGAGTACTACGTCCGGAACTGGTCCCCGTGGCTGGACGTCGTCATCCTGCTCAAGACGATCACCGTGCTGACGAAACGGGAAGGGGCGTTTTAGGGAAAAGAATTTGATTTTCCTGGGACATCGCAAATTCCCGCTCCAGGCGCTCGGCGCGACTTCTGTAACCGTGAGGGTGGGGGTTTCATGGAGGGCATGAAGCTTCTTACTGTGCGAGAGGTGTGGGATGCGGCAACATAATCTCTCCGGGTGAAGGGCAGCAGCTAAAAGGTATCACCCTGGAAGCGAGTCCACCACTCACCCTCGAGCCGGGAGATGAATGCGTCGCCCCCAAGCAATGCACCGGTGATTTCTGGGTCCTGGGAGTAGGCAAGGGTATAATTGCTGCGCAGGAAAAAGAGGCACTGGTTCTCTGAAAACTCCTTGACGGCACCGGTCTCAATCGCGCCCATTACAGCCACGCAATGTTTGGTCTTTGCTTGCTCAAAAAGGAGGTTGAGCACAACGCTTTCCAGGTTCTTCTTTGCGGCGCACTGAAGCACCTGGGCAACATCCCCCGGGTTAGAATAGTACATAAACCAGCCGACAACGCCCCCCGCGGCGTCCTTTATCACGGTCTTGTGCAGGGCTCCGTACTGTTCTTTCCTAGCCGCCATTTCGAGAAGCCAGGTCAGTCCTTCTTTTGTATAATCTGGCAAGAGCGTTCTTCTGCCGACCACTTCGGGAAAAGTCTGGAGTAACGTTTGAACATCTAACTCGCTCCCCTGAAATGCCTGATCTGCATTCGGCAGTGACATTAAGAGGCGCGATGCGAGCAAATCCGCCACGCCGCACAGACGGCGAAGCAAAGGTTTCCACGCTGAGATCTTGTTCTCTTTT
>Ga0105106_10003837_pt1 | contig 10694 bp, 9 predicted proteins | sample PPLLaktember2015_5_FD_79109 | JGI IMG/M metagenome (GOLD analysis project Ga0105106, IMG submission 79109) | Freshwater sediment microbial communities from Prairie Pothole Lake near Jamestown, North Dakota, USA - PPLs Lake P8 Core (1) Depth... | ecosystem: Environmental > Aquatic > Freshwater >... | reverse complement strand
GATCCCGATCGCGCGCTGCGTCAGCTCGATGGACATGCGCGTCGGTGGCCGGGCAGCGACTTCGCCGAGGAGCGCGAGGTGCTGCGCATCGCAGCGCTGTGTCAGGCGGGTCGCACGGCCGAGGCCGAGCGCGCGACGGCGGCGTTCCGGCGCGCGCATCCGGGCTCGCCGCTCGGCGCTCACCTGCGGCACTGCGACGGCGGCGAGACGGATCGGTGACGCGGCGGCGCGGCGCAGCGCCGTGGATGGTGGGGATCGCGGTGGCGATCGCCTGCGAGCAGCGGGCATCGGTGGGCAGCGACACCGGGCAAGAGGACGACGCGGTCACCACGACGTCCACGCCCACGACGTCCACGATCACGGCCACCTCGACATCCACCTCCACGTCCACGGACGACGGCAGCACGGGTGGCGATCCCTATGCGATCTGCGAGGAGATCGACACCACCGGCGATCCGTTTCCCGACAGCTGCTCGCCGTTGCCGGAGGACTCGCAGTGCCTCGCGTGCACCAAGGCGTTCTGCTGCACGGCGCTCGTGACCTGTCCGTCCTACATGGCGTGCACCTGTCACGTCGACTGCGCCGCGATGGGCGGCTCGACGGCCTTCTGCACCGACGTCTGCGGCGGCGTCGAGCAAGGCTGCGATCTCGCGAACTGCGGCGAGACCGAGTGCGAGCAGGTCTGCGCCCTGTAACGAACTACGGCCGATCGATCGGCCGATGCGATCCGTTCTGTCACAGAGCGTGACGCGCATCCTCGCGCCACGACATGCACCGACTGTCCTTTCGATCGAAGGTCACGCGCGCCGGGTGTGGGGTTGAGTCCGCGGCGGCACGGGTGCCACGATGACCGCGAGTGAGTCGGATGGACGATGCACGTCGGCGCCCGCGGATCGCGATCGAGGTCGAGCCATCCGCGCGACCGGAGACCACGTACCACGTGATCCGATCCGAGCGTCCGCCCGCACCCGCGCGCCGCAACGACGCTCCAGTCGAGGATCGCCGGAGGTACGCGCGTCGGCGGCTCGCGCTCGTCGTGCATCTGCGCTTCCCGACGCTCGACGCCGCGATCGAAAGCGAGACCGTCGACCTCAGCCGCTCCGGTGTGTTCCTGCAGAGCGCGGAGATCCGGCCGACCGGCACCGCGGTGCGCATCACCTTCACCGTCGAGGGCCGGCAGCTCGTGGTGCACGGCGTCATCGTGCGAGTCGTGCTGCCGCCGGCCCAGCCGACCGGCATGGGGATCGCGTTCGACCGGCCGGTCGCCGACGACTCCGGGCTGTTCGAGCAGCTGTTGCAGGAGAAGTGGGCCCGGGCAACGAGCGGACGCGAGCTGAACGCCCGGCGGCCCCGTTGACCGGCGCTGCGATCCGCGCGGGTGGCGTCGCGGAACCTTTCGCCGCACCTTGTCGAGTCAGGGATCGGTGCGAGGCACGGCGCGCGATACGGGGGTGCGGCTCGAGCCGTCGTTCGACGGCGACGTGCTCGCAGCCGCGCAGCGCGGAGACGCGTGGGCATGTCGCCGGTTCGTGCTGGAGCACCAGCAGGCCGTGTTCGCGCTGGTCTGGCGCATGCTGGGACCAGCGGGTCGGCGCGGACAGGCCGAGGACGTCACGCAGGATGCGCTCGTCCGGGCCCTGCGCGCGCTCCCGCGGTTCGATCCCCTCGGACGCGCGAAGTTGTCGACCTGGGTCCTGACCATCGCGACCCGCACCGCGATCGACGAGCTGCGCCGGCGTCAGGCCGATCACGCGCCCCTCGAGGACATCGAGCTCGTCGATGCCGAGCGTCCCGACACCACGGTGGAGCAGGCCCGGCTGGGACGCGCGATCGCGGACGCCGTTGGCGAGCTCGGACCCGAGGTGCGGGCCGCCTTCGTGCTGCGGGCCTATCACGACCTCAGCTACCCGGAGATCGCGAATGCGCTCGGCGTCGACATCGGCACGGTGAAGAGCCGCCTGTTCCGCGCACGGCAGGCACTGCAAGCGCGCCTGCACGGAGGTGGATGGTGAACGACCCATTCGATCACGACGACGCGTGGCCGGGCCCGCAGCTGCTCGCGAGCTGGACGGTGCCGACCTTGCCCAGCGAGTTCGCCGATCGCGTGCTCTTCGACTGGCACGGACCGCGCGGCGTGCCGTCGACGCCCGCGCGCGAGCGTCGTCGCATGCCGGGCACGATTGCGATCGCGACGATCGCCGCCGCGATCGCGATGGCGGCGATCGTCGTGCTGTGGCTGGTCCCGCGCAACGCCCCGATGCCGGTGCAGGATCCCCGCACCAACGACGACGCCGCGGTCGCGCATCCCGTGCGCACGACGACGAGTCTCGTGCTGCAGGTGTCGCCGCGTGACGCGGTCGTCCGCGTCGACGGAATCCCGATCGCGGGACCCACTCCCTTCGTGGCGACCGCGCTCGCGGTCGGTCCGCACGACCTCGAGGTGCGGCGCGACGGCTTCGTCCCCGTGACGAAGATGGTCGACGTCGATCACGACGGATTGCAACTCTCGCTCGTGCTCGACGTCGCGGACGTCGTGCTGGAGATCGCGACCGATCCGCCGGGCGCCGAGGTGCGCATCGTGGCGGGCACCCGCGAGCTCGCCCGCGGCCGCGGTGCGGATCGGTTCGCGATCCATCGCACCGACGGCGAGGAGATCGCGCTCGAGGTCACGGCGCCGGGCTTCCAGAGCCGACGCGTGCCGGTGCGCTTCTCGGGCGAGCCGCAGGATCGCATCGACGTCGCGCTCGTGCCGGATCTGGGCGCATTCTTCCCGCCGGCCCCGGAGATCGAGCCCGGCTCCGGCCCGATCGCACCGAAGTTCGGTCCGCCGCCCAGCGGTCGATCGCCGGCGCGCGAGGGGGCCCGCAAGTCGATCCCTCCGACTCCGTTCGACCCGCACACGACCGATCTGCAGGATCCGTTCGCCGGCAAGCCTGCGCCCGAGCAGCACGCGGGCGCGGGCGACCTGAAGAATCCGTTCGTCCGGTCGGCGCCTGCTGCGAGGCCCTCTGCGGTGCTGCGGATCGGTGTACTGCCCGGCAATGGTCCCGCGAAGGTGTATGTCGACGGTCGACTCGTCGGCACGACGCCGATCGCCAATGCCCGCGTCACGCCCGGAACCCATCACGTGCGCTGGGAATGGGGCGATGGACGCATGTTCAAGCAGACCATCACCGTCGCCGCCGACGAGACGTTGGTGGTCAAGGGCGGCGTCTGATCGTCGAAACGTCCGATCGGCCAGCGCCGGGCGTTTCCTTGCCGCACCCCGAGCGCACGCCTATCATCCGCGGAGGTGGGCGAAAACGCCCCCTCGCGCATGAATCGGCTCAAGAATCCGTTCGGCGAGGTCTCCTGCGAGCAGGAAAAGGAACAGCTCCAGGGCGACTACGAGCGCTACTACTTCGAGCACACGCCCTTCAACGCCGCGTGCCTCGATCCCGAGTGCTATCTCGTCGTCGGTCGGCGCGGCTGCGGCAAGACCTCGCTGTCGCGCTATTTCGGATTCTCGGGCCGGCTGCGCGACAGCCGGTGCATCGACGTCGACGAGCCGACGATCTACGAGGACGTGTTCGCGCGGCTCGTGGCGTCGCGCAACATCGGCAACGAGCACGCACTCGCATTCTTCGAGCGCGCATGGGAGCTCGTGCTGTGGACCGTGATCTTCCAGGAGCTGCGTGACGAGTCGGATGCGATCGCCCGCGCATGCCCGTTCCCCGAGTGGCGCCCGCCGTCGGAGCTGATCGTCGACACGCTCGGGGTGCTCATCGCCGAGCTCGCCGACGTCGAGGACCTGCGGCTGCTCGAGGCGATCCGGCTGCGCCTCCGCGAGCACACGCACCTCGAGGCGCGCCACGCCGTCATCGCCGTCACCCGCCGGCGGCCGATCATCGTCGCGATCGACTCGCTCGAGCACTACGACGTGTACGACGAGTCGATCATGTTCATGATCGCCGGCCTCATCCAGTGCGCGGCCGGGTTCCAGTCGCATCACGTGCGCGACGGCATCCACGTCAAGGCGTTCGTCACCGCCGAGGTGTTCCCGCACCTGCAGGAGAAGGTGCTCGCCAACCCCCTCAAGTTCTCGCACGACCCCGTCTATCTCAGCTGGCGGCCCAAGGACCTGCTGCGGCTCGTGTCGTGGCGCTTCCACCAGTTCCTGCTCGCCACGGCGCCCGAGCAGCTGCCGGCGCGGCCCGTCGACTGGGACCGATTCCAGTCGGTGCACGAGAACGTGTGGGCACCGTTCTTCGGCGCTCGCCTCGCGAACATGACCGGCCTCGAGGAGGACACGTTCGCGTACATCCTGCGGCACACGCAGATGCGGCCGCGCCAGCTCGTCGTGATCTGCAACGCGATCGCCCGCCGGGCCCGCGACGAGCGCAGCTTCCCGCGATTCGAGGCGCGCCAGATCGTCGACGCCGTGCACATGGCCGAGCTCGAGCTCGCCACCGAGGTGCTGAACTCGTACAGCCGCATCCACAAGAGCGCGGGCGAGATCGTCGGTGCGCTCGTGCGCGCGCCGGTGCGCTTCCCGGGCCGCTTCCTCGACAAGATCGCCAAGCGCACCGCCGGCGCGTGGCCGCCCGGTACGTATCGCATCGATGCGTTCCGCCGGCTGGTCGCCGAGCTCGGGATCGTCGGACGCGTGCGCAGCGAGAGCGCGCAGCGGCGGGTCGTCAGCGCGGATTTCGAGTACTCCGGGCGCTCGCGGCTCGAGCTGCAGCCCGACGACGAGTGCGTGATCCATCCGATGTTCTTCAACCGGCTGCACGTGCGCCACGACGACCCGTGGACCGTGTATCCGTTCCCCGATCACGTCCCGCTGGGCGAGCTCGACCATGCCCGCTGACACCGGCAGCGATCGCGAGGGCCGGTTCGGACGCCATCTCGGACGCTGGGGTCGCGCACGCATCACCGCGATGGTGGCCCCGCGCCCGTGGGACGTGGGCGGGGAGGCGGTCGTGCTGCCCATCGGTGCCGATCCGCGGTCGCCGTCGGGCCGCTGGGTTGCCGACTTCGCGACCGTGCTCGGCAAGGACGAGCTCTTCGCCCGGATCGCGACGGTGTTCGATCACGTCGACGATCTGGTACCGCGCGTTCGGCTGCTCGACGTCACGCTGCCGTCGGCCGCCGACGTGCCCGGCCGCCGGCTGCGGGTGCTCGCGACGCGGGTCGACACGGTGCTCGCGGATCCGGCCGAGGTCGAGGACGCGATGCGGCAGGCGGTCGCGCGTGCCCAGGATCTCGGCGTGCGCACGCTCGTCGTGCCGGTGTTCGCCGAGCGCGACGACGCGACGGCGCGGCGGGCCGTGCAGGCGATGCTCGCGATCGAGTCGCTGCCGCCGCCAGTCGAGATCGAGACGGTCGTGCTCGCCGCGGGCAGCATCGAGGCCTTCGCCGACGTGGGCGGACCGCCGGTGCGACCGCAGGCGTTCGCGAACGATGCCGCGACCGGCACGGACCTGCTCGACGGCGGCATCGAGGCGGGTGCGCTGGCGGAGATGCTGCTCTTGCGCGAGCTCGAGCCGCCGATCGTGCTCGGCGTGCTCGGGGGCTGGGGCGCGGGCAAGTCATTCGTGCTGCACCTCGTCGCCGAGCGCATGAAGCAGATCCGCTGCCTGCCGGTCTACAAGAACATGGCATGGGCGAGCGATCGCAACAACGCATTCGCCTACGTTGGCCACCTGTACACGGTCCACTTCGACGCGTGGACCTACGCGAAGTCCGATCTGTGGGCGTCGCTCATGCAGACGATCTTCCACGAGCTCGAGCGCCAGCTGACGCTCGAGCAGCGGCTGGCGGAGGCGATCGCCCCACCCGCGCCCGACGGCAAGGACGACGACGTGCGGGCCGAGCAGCGGCATGAGAAGGTCCGCATGGGCGGCGCGCTGTGGGGCGTGCTGGCGGAGCTCGATCCGCTCGAGCAGCGTCGGTACCTGTCGATGCTCACCGGGCCCGAGCACGCGGAGTTCGAGCGGCTCGCACGCGACGGCGGGGCCGGGCGGCTGTGGGCGGAGATCCGGCGGCGCACCGAGGACGAACGCAAGCGGCTCGCCCAGCAGAGCCGCGAGCTCGAGCGACTGCGGCTCGAGGCGGCGCGGCGGCGTGCCGAGCTCGAGCGGCAGTGCGACGAGGAAGCGGCGTGGATGGCCTACGGCTCGCTCTTGCGCGCCCGTGCCGGCAGCCTGTTCGATCGCGTCCGCAAGGTCATCGAGGGCAAGGACGAGAACCCGCTCGCGGTCGGGCCGCTCGATCGCCTGCGGGCGATCCCGCATCTGGTGCTGCAGCGACCGCTCGAGTTCGCGATCGTCGTCGGCGTCGTGCTCGTGGTGGGCGGGCTCGCGTGGTGGCTCGTCGCCGACGATGCGCGCTGGCGGGCGATCGTGGCGGCAGTGACCGGCATCGTGTCGCTCGTCGGCGTCTGGGTGCATGCCGGCCGCGCGATGTTCGGCGAGCTGATGAAGCACTACGGCGAGTTCCAGGGCTTCGTCGAGAAGGTCCAGGCCGTGCACACCGAGGCGCGGGCCGTGCGGCGCAAGGAGATCGTCGACGAGGACGGCGCGCTGAAGCAGATCGAGACCGAGGTCGTGCAGATCGAGGCCACGGTCACCGCCGCGAGCAAGGAGCTGTTCGGCGGCGAGTTCGGATCGCTGCACGAGTTCGTGCGGGCGCGCTGCGACGGCGAGGCCTACGATCGCCGGCTGGGGCCGCTGCAGGGCGTCCAGGCCGATCTGCGCGAGCTGTCGCGGACGCTGGCGCCGCAGTCCGAGGCGGATCTCGGGCCAGTGCGGGAGCTGTTCCCGCGCGGGCCCGCTCGCGTCGCGTTGTTCATCGACGATCTCGATCGCTGTCCGCCGGAGCGCGTGGTCGAGGTGCTCGAGGCGACGCAGCTGCTGGTGAAGACGCGGCTGTTCGTCGTCGTGCTGGCGCTGGACGTGCGATTCGTGTCGCGCGCGCTCGAGACGGTGTACGGCGGCGTCCTGTCGCGGCACGGGGCGCCGTCGGGGCTCGACTACATCGAGAAGATCGTCCAGATCCCGTATCGCGTGCGGCCGATCGATGCGCAGGGATTCTCGCAGTACCTGCGGGCGCAGGTGGTGATCGGCGGCGACGAGGATGCCGCGGTGCCGCGCGCGATCGATCCGGTGCGCGAGGCGAGCAAGCCGCCTGTTTCGGCGCGCGGGCGTCGGGACGCCGCACGCCGACCTCCCACGGATCCGGACCAGCGCCTGCACTGGCAGCAGCTGCCGACGACGGTGCTTCGGTTCTCGCCGGCCGAAGTCGCGCTCATCGAGCGCTGCGGCGGCGAGCTCGGACTCACGCCGCGCGCGGGCAAGCGGCTGGTGAACGTCTACAAGCTGCTCAAGATCGTGTGGCACCGCGAGCCCGAACGCAGGCCGCGCGACGCGGAGAACGAGCAAGCGATCGTCGCACTCGTCGCGCTGTCGTGCGCGCATCCGACGGTGATGCGCGAGGTGTTCTCGTTCGTCGAGACGCCGGAGTTCCACCGCCCCGGCATGCTGGTCGTCGACGTGCCGGCGGCACTCGGACCCGCGTGCGCGCGCAGCCCGTACCACGAGCAGCAGTGGGTGCGCGCGAGCGCTGCGGCGCGACGGATCCTGCCGCCCGGGCTCGCGCTCGCCGAGCTCGACCGGCGCTCGTTCTTGCTCGCGCAGGCGTTCTCGTTCGTCGGCGACGCGGGCTTCGATCCCGGGGATGCGGCGCATGCCGGGTTCTTCGATCCGGACGAGCTCGGTGCGCCGAAGCCGGCAGCCGAGCGCCCGCGCCGGCTCGTCGAGTGGTGATCGCCGCGATCGCTTGGCCTCGTGGCGGCGATGCTGCATGATCGCCGCCGTGTGTCGTCGGGATGCGCTCGGCTGGATGGGGGGGCTCGCGATCGCGGCGTGCACATCCGGTGACGCGAACGAGTCGAGTGGGACGACGGGCGTCGACGCGACGACATCGGACGCGGCGACGGCGGACGGCTCGAGCAGTGGTGCGAGCACCGGCAGCTCCGGATCCGACTTCGTGATCGCGCCCGACATGGGTCACACGATCGCGTGCGACATCTATGCGGACGAGTGCCCGGCTGGCGAGAAGTGCATGCCGTACGCGAGCGACGGCGGGATCCGTCCCGATGCGACGCGCTGCGTGCCGCTGGCCCCGAGTCCGGGGCCCGAGGGATTCGAGTGCGTGGTGCAGGAGTGGTCGGCGAGCGGGTTGGACGACTGCGATCGCGGGCTGTACTGCGTCGTCTACGACGTCGAGACGCTGCAAGGCACGTGCACGGCGATGTGTACCGCGAATGCCGAGGGCGATCTCGAGTGCGTCGAGCAGGCGACGTGTGTCGGCAACCCGGACATCCTGCCGCGGCTGTGTCTGACGGACTGCGATCCGCTCGCGCCGGCGTGTCCGGCCGACCGCGGCTGCTATCGCGTGGGCGAGCACTTCGTGTGCCTCGACGATGCCTCGGGGCGCGGCGGGGCGTACGGCGATCCGTGTCTGTTCACGAACGACTGCGATCCGTCGATGTTCTGCGCGGACCCGCCGGAGTTCTCCGGGTGCACGAGCACGGACGGATGTTGCACGGCATTCTGCGACGCGTCGGATCCGGAGGCGTCGGCGAACTGTCCGGGTGCGCCCGAGCACTCGTGTGTGCCGCTGTTCGCCGAGGGCGAGGGCCCGCCGGGCCTGAATCACATCGGCGTGTGCATCACCGAGAAGGCATGAGCGTGCGCATCGTCGTCGGGCTCGCGATCATGCTCGCCGGATGCGGCGAGCGGGCACCGACGACCGTCACGGCGGCACCGGCTGCGGTGTCGCCCACGCCGACCGCAGCGGTGGAGCGTGAGCCGGCGCCGACGGCCGAGCTCGCGACACCGATCCCCGCGACGGCGCCGCCACCCGGCCCGACGCTGCCCGACGGCACCGCGATCGCACCGTGCGAGGACGCGCCGGCGAACATGGCGTGTGTACCCGGTGGCCCGTTCGTGCGCGGCACGGACGACGGTCCGGAGAACGCACGGCCACGCGGGACGATCGCGCTGCAGACCTTCTACATGGATCTGTTCGAGGTGACGATCGCCGAGTACAAGGCGTGCGTTGCCGCGGGCGAGTGCCCGAAGGGCGGCCCGTTCTATCCAGACTTCTCGCGCCCGCACCAGCCGATCGTGGGCGTGACGTGGTTCGGCGCACGAACGTTCTGCGCGAAGAAGGGCAAGCACCTGCCGACGGAGGCGCAGTGGGAGAAGGCCGCGCGCGGCCCGGACGGCGCCGCGTTCCCGTGGGGCGACGAGAAGGCGACGTGTCGCCGCTCGGTGATCAAGGACAAGCAGGGCCGCAGCTGCGGCACACCGATGCAGCGCAGCTCGACGCCGTACAAGGGCCGCACGTTCGTGGTGGGCTCGCGCCCGGCGGGCGCGTACGGCCTGTTCGACATGGCCGGCAACGCATGGGAGTACGTCGCGGACTGGTACACGCCGTCGTGGACGGCGTGCGGCAAGGACTGCGACGGCGTCGATCCGAAGGGGCCGTGCGGCGGCGCGGACGACTGTCCGGGCTTCCGCGAGAAGCTGGTGAAGGGCGGCTCGTGGTACTGGGAATCGCACTGGGCCGCCGGCTGGGTGCGCCGGCCGCAACCGCCGACGAACCGGCCGTTCCACCACTTCGGGTTTCGGTGTGCAGCGAGCGTGGAGGAGGCGACGAAGCTGCGCGGCGTGCCGCGGGACCCGCTGGCGCCGGTGCCGGGGGAGAAGAACTCGGACGCGGGGCGTGGGATGTGACATGCACGTCCGTCGCGCCATCCTCTCCGATGCGCGTGGGATCGCGACGACCCACGTGGCCGCTTGGCGCGTGGCGTATCGGGGCATCGTGCCGGACGCCTACCTCGACGCGCTGTCGATCGACCGCCGCGAGTCCGTGTGGACGAAGATCCTCGCGAAAGACACGACGGCGGTCTGGGTCGCCGTGGTCGCGGACGCCATCGTGGGCTGGATCAGCGTGGCCGGCAGCCGCGATCCCGACGCGAGCCCCCGCACCGCGGAGCTGTGGGCGATCTACGTGGATCCGGCGCACTGGCGCGCGGGCGTCGGGCGAGCACTCTGGGCGTGCGCAGCCAGCCACCTCGCGTCGAGCGGCCACGCCGACGTCACGCTGTGGGTCCTGAAGAACAACGAGCGCGCGCTCGCGTTCTACCGGTCGGAGGGATTCGCGATCGACGACGGCATCGAGAAGCTCGTCGAGCTCGGCGGCGCCCAGCTGGCGGAAGTCCGCCTGCGCCGACCATTCGCGTGACGGGCGTGCGGCTGGAATCTCCGGGACTGACGCCGACCGCGTTCACTCGACCCGAACTGCTCGCAGACCGCGTTTCGAGCCCCATGAGGCGTTCACGCGACTCGAAATGCGCTCCTGGTGCAGCTCAGGGTCGGCGCCGTGGTACGAGGAGGCTAGCGCGGAGCATCGATGATCCCGCCCCACCGCCCGTTCGTCCTCGCGCTCGCGCTGGCGCTCGTCGCATGTCCCGACTCCGCACCGGATGCTGCGTCGGATGACGACAGCACCGGCAGCACGAGCAGCACCGCCACCACCGACCTGCCCGCCACCTCCGAGTCGACCAGCACGTCCACCACCGATGCCGTCGACGGCAGCTCGTCGACCGGCGAGCCGTTCGTGCCGATCGACTGCACGGAGGCCTG
>Ga0105106_10003836_pt1 | contig 10694 bp, 10 predicted proteins | sample PPLLaktember2015_5_FD_79109 | JGI IMG/M metagenome (GOLD analysis project Ga0105106, IMG submission 79109) | Freshwater sediment microbial communities from Prairie Pothole Lake near Jamestown, North Dakota, USA - PPLs Lake P8 Core (1) Depth... | ecosystem: Environmental > Aquatic > Freshwater >... | reverse complement strand
CGGGAATGAGAGTCGCAATGAGAGGAAAGCCAACGAGCTTCAAAAGTGGATCGCTAGCCTGAAGGGATATGAGCCTATCTCACCTCCAATATATGCCGGATATGATCCACCATGGACTTTGCCGTTTTTGCTGCGTAACGAAATGATGATAGAGGTCAAAAAGAAACAGGAGCGACCCTAGCCAACAACAGGGGAAACCATGCGGCGAGGAGCGCGGTGGCCTGACAAGCAAGGTTCGTGGCGCCGCTGGTTACCCTGTGCGTTCTGACTTGAGTTGGTAGTGGAAGGCTGCCAAGTGGGTAACCGGCTTTCACTTACGATACGCATGGTGGCATGGAGGCGCAATGCAAGCTACGCCTGCTAATCTTCACTATTTAGCTCCTGGGATACGCGCCATCGCACTCCAGATCTCACCTGTGATAGCCTTCCGGAACACCAAGATATCGCCTGATCAGAAAACCTTCGATATGTCTGACAAATCCGACTTGTCCCTTACTGCAGATAGCTGTTGATCATTGGTACTCCAGCCGAAAATCCGTTGGGTGCCTATGGAAGCTAAAAGGGTTTCTGCTCAAACGGATTGCTCCCCAATGGGACTTGAATCTGTCTTCCAAGTCAGCTAAAGGTATTCAGGAGTTGAACCGCGGACTCGGTGACGAATGGAACGTGAGATAGGCACAAGTCCGGGATGGTGAACTTCCACTAGGGTCAGAGGGAGCGACAATGAAGGCGATTGTGACGGTTATCGGAAAAGACAGGGTGGGCATCATCGCGAAGGTGAGCAATGTGCTGGCGGAGAATAGGGTCAACATCATGGACATCAGCCAGACGATTCTCCAGGATTATTTTGCCATGATTATGCTTGTGGATCTGACGGAGATGGCAATCTCCTTTTCGGATCTCAGTCAGAGGCTGGCGGATCAGGGGAAGACCATCGGCGTTGAGATCAAAATCCAGCGAGAAGAAGTGTTTAAGGCGATGCACCAAATCTAATACAAATGCAGTAAATGAAACCGGATCACCCCCACCCTAACCCTCCCCCCTTGAGGGGGAGGGTTAGGGTGGGGGGAGGTCTATGTCAAAAGAGGGCGGGAAACGGCCATGATCGAGTCAAGCCAGATCATCGAAACCATCCGCATGATCGAGTCAGAAAATCTCGACATCCGGACCATTACCATGGGGATATCCTTGAGGGACTGTGCAGACCCGGACGGCGGAGCTGCCAGGAAAAAGATCTACGACAAGATTACGTCCCATGCTGAAAACCTGGTGGGAGTGGGTGATGATATTGCCCTGGAGTTCGGTATCCCTATCGTCAACAAGCGAATTTCCGTGACTCCCATCGCGATCATCGCGGAGGCAAGTCAGGAGAAAAGCTTCGTTCCCTTCGCTCAGACCCTGGATGAGGCGGCTAAGGCGGTGGGCGTCAATTTCATAGGCGGTTTTTCCGCGCTGGTTCACAAAGGATACACCAAAGGCGACAGGATCCTGATTTCTTCCATTCCGGAGGCCTTGGCTGCCACGGAGCGGGTCTGTGCTTCCGTCAATGTGGCCACCACGAAGACAGGGATCAACATGGATGCTGTGCGGCACATGGGAGAAATCATTAAAGAGACGGCGCATCTCACAAAGGACCGGGACAGCGTTGGTTGCGCTAAGCTTGTGGTCTTCGCAAACGCGGTTGAAGACAATCCCTTTATGGCAGGAGCCTTCCATGGCCTGGGTGAGCCGGAATGTTCGATCAATGTGGGCATCAGCGGCCCGGGCGTCATCCTGGCGGCCCTGAAAAAACTCCATGGAGCGAGCTTTGACGATGTGGCAGAAACGGTAAAGAGGACTGCTTTTAAGATCACCCGGCTCGGTCAACTGGTGGCTCACGAGGTCTCGAGACGGCTGGGTGTCCCTTTCGGCATTGTGGATCTTTCCCTTGCTCCCACACCTGCCATGGGAGACAGTGTCGCAAAGATCATCGAAGAAATGGGGTTGGAAAGCTGCGGGGTCCCGGGCACAACCGCCGCCGTCGCCCTCCTCAATGATGCCGTCAAAAAGGGCGGCGTCATGGCTTCATCGCATGTGGGAGGGTTGAGCGGAGCCTTTATCCCGGTCAGCGAGGATCAGGGGATGATCGATGCAGTGCAGCGGGGGTCCCTTTCCCTGGAGAAACTGGAGGCCATGACCAGTGTTTGCTCCGTGGGACTCGACATGATCGCTGTGCCGGGAGATACGCCCATCGAAACCCTCTCAGCCATCATCGCCGATGAGGCGGCCATTGGGGTGGTGAACAACAAAACCACGGCGGTTCGGATCATACCCGTCATCGGCAAGAAGGTGGGGGATGTGGCCGAATTCGGCGGTCTTCTGGGAAAAGCACCGGTCATGGCCGTGAGCCGGTTTTCAAGCAGAACCTTCATTCAACGAGGCGGCCGGATCCCCGCGCCCATCAACAGCCTTCGAAACTGAAGTCAGGTCCATGGGGTGAAGCTGCAGGGGGTTGGACAGTAACCTGTGTTCTGTCCCGTTTTGCCGCAGATCAGACTCCCTTGGCTTAAAGTGGGGGTCTCTGCCTGCTTTGATCATGCAGCGCTTTTGATGTATAGTGACTTTTGATGGAACTCAACGGCTCTAGGGAATGTTCGCGGAGGTTTGTTTGAATGATCAAGGATGCAAAATTGCTGGCGGAGTTCGAGGAAAACGAACTCAGGAAGGAGAAGCCGGATTACCTGAACGCTTTGCGAATCTTCGAAGCGATGTGGAAGGAAGCGATGCTCCTGGGAGTCTTGCCTCTCAAGGACCCGCTGGAGGGGATAGAAGTGGATATCCGAATTGCCAGGATACTGAACGATGTTCGAACAGCTCATTAGCCGAATTGCAGCAGAACTGAGAAGAGCCGGAATTCCATACATGATCATAGGCGGGCAGGCTGTGCTTTTGCACGGTCTGCCAAGGATGACAAAGGACATCGACATCACCCTAGGGGTCGATACGCAGGCACTCGATAAGGTGGTGACCTCCATAGCCGCGACCGGCCTTGAGATTATCCCGGATCACTTCCGGTCTTTTGTCGAGAAGACTTTCGTCTTACCCGCACGGCACCAGGAAAGTGGAATAAGGGTGGATTTCATTTTCTCATTCGTTCCCTATGAACGACAGGCGATAGACAGAGCAAAACCGGTTCTTCTTGCAGGGGAACCGGTCCTGTTTGCCACTGCCGAAGATGTCATCATTCACAAATGCTTTGCAGGCAGGCCGAGGGACCTCGAGGATGCCCGCTCGATCCTCATCAAGAACCCGGATCTCGACCAAGCCTATGTGAGACGTTGGCTCAAAGAGCTTGAAATCCTGCCCGAGCGGGCTGGGCTCAGTCGAGCCTTCGAGGAGTTGCTCGCCCTAATCCAACGGAAGCCCTGAAACGAGAAAGTAATGCCTCCCTTGGTCTATCATCGCCATGATTCTTGTTAATCCACCGGTGGTCAAACCCTGCGAGGCTCCTGCTGGGGTAGCGAAACTCGCAGGGGCCTTGAAGCATCACTGTATCCCATGCTCTGTCCTCGACGCCAACCTGGAAGGATTGCTGAGCCTTCTGGATAGAGCGCCTAGCCGGCATGACACGTGGACCAAGGTCGCCTGCCGTCGTCTCCCCGGCAATCTTGAACTGCTGACCAGTTGGGAAGGTTACGAGAACTTTGATCGCTACAAAAGGGCCGTGATGGGTGTGAACCGGATGCTCGAAACGGCCGCCCGGTCAAAAGACGTCCGCCTGAGCCTCGCGAATTACACCGATCAGAAGCTCTCTCCGCTCAGAAGCGCTGATCTCATCAGGGCTTGGAAAAAGCCGGAGGAAAATCTTTTCTATCCTTATTTCAGTGAGCGGCTCTTGAGCGTGCTCGAAAAGAATGAAACCAAGGTTGCCGGCCTGTCTCTGAATTATCTGAGCCAGGCCCTGTGCGCCTTTGCCATGGCGGGTTTTCTCAAAAAACAGTCGGGCAATCTGAAGGTCATTCTGGGCGGGGGTCTGGTCACCTCGTGGATGAGCCGCCCGGACTGGAAAAACCCCTTCGAAGGCCTGGTGGATCTGATGGTCTCAGGCCCAGGAGAGGATGCCCTCCTTTCCTTTTCCGGCGTATGCGGCAAAAGCGACCCTGGTATGCCGGATTATGGAGATTTTCCTTGCGGGAGCTATTTCGCTCCGGGTTTTATTTTGCCCTACAGTGCATCGAGCGGATGCTACTGGGGCAAGTGCTCCTTTTGTCCTGAAAACGCCGAAGGAAGCCCCTTTAAACCGTTACGTGTCCAGGAGGTGGTGCGGGATGTCCGGATTTTGGTTGAGCAAAACAAGCCGGTTCTTGTCCACTTTCTGGATAATGCCATGAGCCCTGCGCTACTCAAGACTCTGTCGATGCAGCCTCCCGGCGCTCCTTGGTACGGCTTTGCCCGAATAACGAGGGCGCTCAAAGATCCGGATTTCTGTGACGCTCTGAAGCGCTCCGGTTGCCGGATGCTGAAGTTGGGATTGGAATCAGGGGACCAGGAGGTTCTGGACAGCCTGCGTAAAGGGATTGATCTCTCAATCGCTTCGGCGGCGCTCAAGGCCCTGAAGAGAGCAGGGATCGCAACCTATGTTTACCTCCTTTTCGGCACCCCGGCAGAAAGTCCGGAAGCAGCGGAGCGCACCCTCCAGTTCACGGCGAAGCACAGCGAGAGCATTGATTTTCTCAACATCGCCATTTTCAATATGCCGGCCCACGGCGCCGATGCCGACAAATTCGAAACAAAGGATTTCTATGAAGGGGATCTCACCCTTTACAAAAGCTTTGCCCATCCCGTTGGATGGGATCGAAGTGCGGCCAGAAGATTCATTGACAGGGAATTCAAAAGACACCCTGCGGTCGCTCCTATTCTGAGGAGAGATCCTCCTTTTTTCACCTCAAATCACGCTCCCTTCTTTTGCTCCGAAGTCTGACGGCATCCGACCACGGGCTGGGCGTCCAAACCGGATCTGAGGAGAGGCCTATCGCAGCCACTCGATCTCGATGATCTTATCAAGAAGCTTGAAATCAGGATCTCCTGTAACGACTGTGGCGTTTTCTCTGAGAGCGGTTGCCGCGGCGAAGGCATCGGCATAAGCGATGGGATACTTGGCCTTGATCTCTGAAGCCTCCAAGACCAGGTCATTGGGGCATGGATAAATCCTTATGGGCAGGAGCCTCAGTTTTTCTAGTATATCCCGGGCAAAAGGGAGATCCCGAACCCGAGCACAACGATAAAACACCTCGCCGAGATTGATGATGTTCAGGAGCACATCCCCTTTGTGATCCTGGGCCAGATAAAGCAGGTCTTCCACCTGCTGAGCCCCTTTCTCATCTTGAATCCAGGCGAGAATGGCGAAGGAGTCGAGAAGCGATTTCTTTTTCACGCTTGATTTCCTCTTTTCTTTCTCGGAGAAGATCTTTGGTCATGGAGGGTTCCCCTTTCAGGGTTCCCCGGAGGGCCTTGATGGGGTCCATAGGAAGAGGGGTGATGACCGCCTTGTCTTCGATAAGGGTAAGGGTTACCCTCTGGCCCGGCTTAATGCCCAGTTTCTTTCTGATCTCCACAGGAATGACGATCTGGCCTTTTGAAGAGGTCCTGACCACGCTCATGGTTTTACCTCCAAAAATCGTTAAACTTAAAAAAAGTATAACCTTGGAAAAGAGGTTTGTCAAGTGAGACGCAGTTGAAGATCTATTGACTTGCGAAGGGATAAACAAATAAAGTGAGTCGGCAGGGTGTGCTGGGGCCATCGGGCTAACGAGAGGAATCCTTGGAGGGGCGAATGACGAAAGACAGAAGAGCAGTGTGGGGATGGGCCATGTACGACTGGGCCAACTCAGCCTTTGCCACGACGGTCATGGCCGGGTTCTTTCCTCTCTTCTTCAAGAAGTACTGGAGCCTCGGGACGGATGTCAATGTGAGCACGGCCCAGCTTGGATTCGGCAATTCTCTTGCCGGGCTCCTGGTTGCGGTGATGGCTCCGATTCTTGGGGCCATTGCCGACAGAGGATCGGCAAAAAAGAAGTTCATGATCTTCTTCGCCTACCTCGGCGCGCTCATGAGCGCCTGTCTTTTCTGGGTTCAGCAGGGGGATTGGGCTCTGGCGATCCTGGTCTATGTTCTGGGCGTGGTGGGGTTCTCGGGTTCCATCGCGTTCAATGATGCCCTCCTTCCCCACATCGCTCGTGAAGAAGAGATCGACTATGTTTCTGGCCTGGGCTATGCCATGGGCTATTTGGGCGGAGGTCTGCTGTTCCTTGTCAACGTGCTGATGGTTTTGAAACCCCGGTTCTTCGGCCTTGAGGATTCCGGGGAAGCGATCAAGTACTCCTTTCTTTCCGTGGGACTGTGGTGGGGAGCGTTTACGGTCTTTGCCATCGCCTGGGTCAAAGAAAAAAAAGCCTCTTTTTCCGATAGGGGCCGGGGCAACACCGTGGCCCAAGGGTTCAGGCAGTTCATCGGGACTTTCAAGAAGGCAAGACACCTCAAGACCGTGTTCCTGTTTCTTTTTGCCTATTGGTTCTATATCGACGGAGTAGATACCATTATCCGGATGGCGGTGGACTACGGCATGTCCATCGGGTTCGAGGCGAACGATCTGATCATGGCCCTGCTCCTGGTTCAGTTCATAGGGTTTCCGGCTGCCATCCTGTTCGGCAAACTGGGCCAGCGGTGGGGAGTCCGCAAAGGCATTTATTTGGCCATCGGTGTTTATTTGTTCATCACGGTCTGGGGAGTGATGATGACCCGGAAGTGGGAGTTTTATGTGCTGGCGATCTTCATCGGCTGTGTTCAGGGAGGCATTCAGGCTCTCAGCCGATCGTATTATTCAAGGCTCATTCCCAAAGAGCAGTCCGCGGAATTCTACGGGTTCTACAACATGCTCGGGAAATTTGCGGTCATCTTCGGCCCGGCCCTGATGGGAGTGGTCGGCTTGTGTACAAAGAACATCATGATGCCTGCTTCACCGACTCCTGAGCAGATCACGGCCATCGGTCATCTGGCTTCGCGGTGCAGCATCGCTTCCATCCTGATCCTGTTCTTGATCGGGGCCGTTTTGCTTTATTTTGTGGACGAAGACAAGGGCAGGGCTGAAGCGGCCTACTTGTCCCAAAAGGAGTGAGAGAGCGACGGAAGGTCGGCGCTTTGCTCAGGCCTCCCCTGCGGGGGACATGGTCTCTGCAGGCGGTTTCGCCACCGCTTTTTGTTTCCTGGGCCGGCCCCGGTGTCTCTTTTTTCGTTTTTGAGGCCTGCCGGGTTCATTCTGGGCGCCCGCTTTCGGTTCGACCGCCAATCCATAAACTCCGCCGGGTTCACTGCTGAAGACGACCTTCTTCCCCGCGAGAAAGGGAAATCCTTCTTTCCTTTCTTTCGGGGGCCTCCTGTCCGGTTCCGCAGGGCTCTCTTCGATCTCGGGAAGCGCTGCCCCTGCTTGATCCTCTCTGAACCAATCGTCCTGCGGCCAGAGGACCGGGATTTTGTAGCCCAGTTTTTCTTCGATCGGCTCGATGAAAAAAGCATCGCCTTCAGAAGCAAAGGAGATGGCGCGGCCCGGCACAGTCGCCCGCCCCAGTCGGCGAATGTAGGTTTCGCCGTCCTGGGGAAGCCTGTAGTTGACGACCAGAGTGATATCCTCCACGTAGATGCCCCTGGCGACGTCGTCGGTGGTCACCAAGACTCTAATCTTCCCTCCTTTGAAGCGGGCCATGAGGTTGCGCCTTTTGTTCTGAGGCCACTCTCCGCTCACCCCTTCAGCAGGCAGGCCGTTGTCTTTCAGTTTCTGGGACAGAGACTCGGCTTCTTCTCCGGAGCTTACGAAAATAAGAGCCCTTTTCCACGATTCCCGTTGCAGGAGACCGAGCAGAAGTCGAAGCTTCTCTTCTGAAGCGACGTGGAAGAGGCCCTGATCGATGTCCTTCGTCCGGACCTGATCCAGAGTGGTCGTGACGAAGTCAGGAAGATTCATGAAGTCATAGGTGACGGCCAGGACCCGGTAGGAGAGAACCCCGGAAAACAGGATCGACACCCTTTCCCTGGAGTGCGGGAGCTTCCGGAGAAGGTATCGCATGTCCCCGGCAAGCCTTTGCGTGAAGAGGCGCTCCGCCTCATCAATCACAAGGAACTTGATCCCCTCCGTCTTCAGGAGGCCTTTCTTGTAAGAATCAATGACTCCGCCGGGTGTCCCGACGACAACGGCTGCGTTTGCATGGGAAGCGAGACTCTGTCCCTGATCGTCCTGGCCTCTCACAACCATGGCAAGATCAAGGCCTGTGTACCGCCCCAGGCTCTTGGCTTCCTCGTGGATTCGGAAGCACAAATCCTGCGTGGGCGCCACGATCAAAGCGGAGGGGATGTCGGTTTTTCTGTCGGGGATGGAAAGGACCCCGGCAAAGAGGGAAACGAGGAATGCCGCTGTTTTTCCGGAACCGGTTCGAGCCAGGCAAACCACATCCTTTCCGGAAAGAACCAGAGGAAGGATCTCTGCCTGGATCGGAGTGCAGTAGACATTGCCGAGATCTTTCAACCCGGCGAGGATTTCAGTGGGAATGGGGAAGTCATCAAAGCGGATCCCGGTCAAGCGTTCCGGTTCTTTGGATCTTTCCGTCGATTCTTGAACGTCTGTTTCATCTGCCATAGTGGTGTAAGTCCTATGATTAGGATAAAGTGCATTATAGGCGCTTCCGCAACCTTTGGGAAGAGAGAATTGCAGTGGGGCCGCTTGCTTTTCCCCGTGGGCTGTGCTACCAGTTTCAGGATTTCCGATGGAACGGGTCAAACGATCCACCCCTTGAAGGGCCTTCCTATCTCTGGAGGTTCAGGCGCCCATGCAAAATGAACTCAAAGCTCCTGCGGACCATGGTCTTTCCCGCTTCTTTGACCCACGGAGCATTGCGGTCATCGGCTCTTTCAGGGAAAGCTTCTTCGGCGGATACGTGATCGTGAAGTCCCTGCTGAAGGCCGGATACAAAGGGAAGATCTTCCCGGTCAATCCGGCTTACAAGGAGGTTCATGGTCTCCAGGTGTATCCTTCCCTCGATGAGGTGCCCGAAGAGGTGGACCTGGCCGTGGTCATGATCAACGCCCGGTCCGTGGCCGGGATGGTGCGGGAGTGTGCAGGGAAGGGCGTGAGGGCCATGATCGTCGTCTCAGACGGTTTTGCTGAAAGAGATGAAGAGGGCGCACGGCTGCAGGAAGAGTTGCTGAAGGTTGCAGGGGAAGAGGGCATTCGCATTATAGGGCCCAACACGGCTGGTGTTGTCAACACATCCAACGGGTTTAACCCGTGTGCGTACGAGGCCGGGTACTACCGAATTCGAAAGGGCCCCATTGCCATTGGCGCCCAGACGGGCATGACCAATCCCCAGGCTTTTCCCTATCCGAAGCTGCGCTTTGGCGTGAGCAAGATCTGTGATTTCGGCAACAAGTGTGATGTAGACGAATGCGATTGGCTTGAGTATCTTGCTCAAGACCCCGACACCGGCGTGATCAGCCTTTACCTGGAAAGCATCCGGAACGGCCGGAGGCTCCTGGAAACCGCCAGGAGCGTTACCAAGGCAAAGCCGGTTCTGATCTTCAAGTCGGGCAGGACAAAGGAAGGTGCGAGGGCCTCGGCCTCCCACACAGGGTCCATGGCGGTGGATGACAAGATCTTTGACAGCCTCTGCCGGCAATCCGGCATTCTTCGACTTGAGGAATTCCAGGATCTTTTCGATATTCCAAAAATATTCGCCTCCCAGCCTTTGCCTTCGGGCGGACGGCTTGGAATCATCACCTTTACAGGCGGAGTGGGGGTGGTGGTCATTGATAAGGGAGCGAGGTACGGGATGGGCCTGACCACGCTGAGTGCTGAAACAAGGCATTCCCTTGATGCGATTTATCTGGGTCTGGGGAACATGCCCGTGGACATTGGCCCTATGATGGCAGCCGTGAAGAACCCTTTCGACCTTTATCCCGGACTGGTCGAGACGGTTGCAGCAGATCCCAATGTCGATATGATTTTCAATGTGCTCTGGGCCAATCCGACCGGTATCATCGTCAGCAGCTACCTGAAGGCCTATGAGCGAATCAAGGATCGCGTTAGGAAGCCCATCGCCACGTGGATCTACGGCCCGAACTCCGAGGTGGCGGCTGATCTTGCTCAACAGATCGAGGAAATGGGTTTTCCGGTTTTCAATAGTCCGGAAAAGTGCGTTCAGGCGTTGGGGTCGGCATGGGCGTATAAACGCTACACGGTACAAGGTACAGGTAGCACGGAACAGCCGAAATAAGAGAGGGGTTTTTCCGTGCACCGTTAATGACCGGAGGTGCTTTTGATGTCACGATTGTTTGAGACGACGGAAATCAAAGGAATGCAGATTGCGAACCGTTTTGTCCGCTCCGCCACCTGGGAGGGCATGGCCACGGAGGATGGGGCGTGCACGCCACGGCTGGTGGAGGTCTATCGTCGTCTGGCAGAAGGACAGGTGGGTCTGATCATCACGAGCCATGCCTATGTGCGTAAAGACGGCCAGGCTGGGAACTTGCAGCTCGGCATTTATGATGACCGCTTGATTGACGGGCTTCGGCAGATGGTCAAGGCCGTACATGGTGCGAAGGGCAAAATCGTTGCCCAGATTGCCCACGCGGGCTTTTTTGCCAATTCCAAATTGAGCGGGATGACTCCT
>Ga0105106_10003835_pt1 | contig 10694 bp, 8 predicted proteins | sample PPLLaktember2015_5_FD_79109 | JGI IMG/M metagenome (GOLD analysis project Ga0105106, IMG submission 79109) | Freshwater sediment microbial communities from Prairie Pothole Lake near Jamestown, North Dakota, USA - PPLs Lake P8 Core (1) Depth... | ecosystem: Environmental > Aquatic > Freshwater >... | reverse complement strand
GCCGCCAGACCGGCAGTGGGACCGAACAGCCGCCGCCCCAGCCAGTAGCTCAGGTACGGCTGCAGGATCCCCACCAGCACGCTCTGAACCAGGCGGGCCGTGAGCGGATTGGCGCCGAGAAGCCCATACAGCCCGGCCAGGAACAGCGTGTACAGGTAGCTCCAGTGCGCCGTCGGGGCTTCCGCCCGCGTCGCCGGCCACCACGGGTCGCCGAAGGTGAAACCGTGCCCCTGCAGGACGCGCTGTGCCAGCGTGTGGTAGCTGACCTGGTCGGCGGTGCCGGGCAGGTTCTCGACCGTGCTGCCGAGGTAGACGGAGACGCCCACTCGCAGCAGGACGGATAGTGCCAGGATCGTGATCAGGATCGACTTGTGTCGCGTTTCGATGAGACGTTGCATGAGGTCAAGGTTCCAGATGCGATCGCCCCACCGGGTGCGAGGCGAACGCAACGAGAGGTGGCTGCAGCGACGCGAAGTCTACGGGCGCTGCGCCGCGGCGGTCTGATAGACGGCGTCCAGGGCGGTCAGCACCGAACGCCAATCGTAGCGTTCGACTGCCAGCTTGCGCCCGTTGGCTGCCAGCCGTCCCTGGAGCTGCGGATCATCCAGGAGCCTGATGACGGCCCGAGCGAATTCGGCCGGATCATCGGCGACCAGCAGATGGACGCCGTCCTGGGCTTCGATGCCCTCCATGCCGATGGTCGTCGTCACCACCGGGACGCCCCGGGAGAGCGCCTCCAGGATGCGCACGCGCATCCCGCTGCCCGAAAGGACCGGCACGACCGCCAGCGCCGCTTCTTGCCACCAGGGCAGCAGGTCCTCGACGTACCCGGTGACGCGAATGCCGCGCGGATCCTCGTGAGCGGCACTGACGAAATCGCGCGGCGGATTCGGCCCGACGATCGTCAGGCGCGCTTCGGGCTGCCTCTCCCGAACGAGCGGGAGCACCTGCTGGAGGAACCAGCGGATGCCCTGAGCGTTGGGCGCATAGTGCAGCGTGCCGAGCGCCAGGATCGTGGTCGAGTCCGCCCGGCGAGTCACGGCCGCCGATGCGTGTGTGTCGACGGCGATCGGGATGACCCGGACCCGCCGCGGATCCACCGGCTCCTGCTGCTGTACAGCGGTCGCCTCCAGGAGTGCCTGCCTATCGCCATCCGTGACGGCCAACGTGGTGTCGCATCTGCGGACGACGTCGCCTTCGTAGCGTCGTACACGCCGGGCCTCCAGGGCCAGCGGCCCGCGCAGCCACCAGGCCGCCGTCGACCGCATCCGCTCGAGGATCTTCCACGTGGCGTTGTGGGCGTCGAACACCTTGAGCACGGGATGGTCCCCGTTCGCGGCAGCCAGGTACTGCGACATGGTCAGCTGGTCGGCGTGAACGACGTCGAAGCCCCCCTTCCCCGCCGCCTGGGTGATGGCGCGCAGCATGGCGCGGCTGCGATCGCGCTCGACAAGGAAAGGGCGGCCGCTGATCAGGCTGCGCAGCCAGTGCCCGAGATCAGCGAGCCGCGAGCGGCGCAGCGGGACTGCCAGGATCTCAGTGCACGATGACTGCAGCGCGGGAAGATGCTTGCGCTCCTGCTGCCTGACGAACGAAGCCAGCGTCACCGCATGTCCCCGTTCGGCCAGATGCCGCAGCACGTGCCAGGTCTTGACGCGCGGGCCGGAGTCAGGCGGATAGGGCAGGATCTGGGTGATCAAGAGGATGCGCATGGCAATGGGATTGGGACGATCCGTTGCGCCGGCAGACTTGGCCCGCCTACCGGCGGACTCCCGGCAGGCGTGCCACCCGCTGCGGCGCAACCGGGCCGGCAATCGCCGGCGCGGCTGCAGCCTCCGGGGCCAAGTGGCGCGTGAGCCGATCGACGGCCAGCACGCCGCCCAGGAGCATCCAGGCCAGACCGCTCGCCCGAAAGCCCTCCAGGCCGACGTTGTACACGAAGGGCAGCACCCAATCGCCGAACATCATCGCCGTCAGCGTGGCGGCCAGACCCCCAAGCGCACCGTAGACGTAGGCGCGCGCGAAACCTTCCGGGACGCGGCGGCGCAGGCGCAGGATTAACCGCCACAATTCCCAGGCGAACCACAGGAAGCAGGCCAGCCCCGCCAGGCCGATCTGTGCCGCGATGTCGATGTAGTTGTTGTGCGAGTTGAAGCTGACCGAGTACCCCAGGATGTTGTACAGGGAGGTGTAGTTGTAGTAGTTGGCCGGACCGAGGCCGAGGATCGGGTTCAGGCGGCTGATATCCAAGAGGATCCGCCACGCCTCGAGGCGCGTGGTCAGGCTGTATTCGTTGTCGCCACCCAGGAACAGGTCGCGCAGCAGGTTCGGCTGGATCAGGAGGACCAGCGCAGCCAACAGCCCCAGGCCCACAAGCCATTTGGGGCGCGTGGCAGCCAGGATCACGATCACCGACACCAGCGACGGCAGCCAGCCTGAGGTCCAGCCCTGGCGTAGGACGATCGTGTAGTAGAAGGCTGCCAGACCGATAAGACCGGCCAGCACCCGCCATTTCTTTGCCAGCGAGCGGTTGAGCAGGCTCTGACTGACGGACAGGGTGACCAGCCAGGTCCAGAACATCGAATCCATGACGGCCCGCTGGTATGTCCGGAAGGCGAAATCCTGCAGGGAAGGGATGAGCAGGCAGGCCACGAAGACACCCGCCAGGGCAAGGTAGACCCAGACGGTCCAGGCCAGCGATTTGAGGTCGGGCAGTCGATGAGCCGTGAGCAGGAACAGGCCCGGCGAGAGCAGCAGGATCAGCAATCCGCCGGCCTGCGCGAAGAAGGAGGCCGAACGGGCGGGAAGCCATTGGATCTGCCCGAATCCCATCGACAACAGGCTGACGACCATGAACGCCAGCAGCGGCCGGACCCCCGGCGCGTCCTCCAGGCGGACCTCGCGCTTGCCGGCCAGCATCTCGAAGATCCAGATCCCGATCAGACCGATGACCAGCAACAGGCTGGCGTTGAGGCGGGTCTGGGTGCCGGTGCTGATGGCGAAAGGTATCAGCAGGCTCGAGACCACGATCAGTGGGAAGCCGAGTCCCGGACGCCGCAGCAGGATCACGGCGCCGACCATCCCTACGGGCAGAAGCAGCAGCATCAGGAGCTGGCGCTGCCCAAGAGCGGCCAGCGGGACGACGACTGCGGCGGCGATCACGACCAGGACGGCCAGGAGGGTCCGGTGGGCCGGGCTGAGACTGCCGGTTGCGGCTCGATCGGCACTTCCGGCGCTCGATAGATTAGCCATGCGCGGCCCTCCCATGGACCTGCTCGACAAGCTGCCGGAAGCCGGCGCGGATCTTCGCCCAGTCGTATTTCTCACGCATCATGTCATAGGCCTTGGCGGCCAGCCTGGCGCGAAGCTGCGGGCTGCGCAGAAGGCGCAGCGTGTGCTCGGCGAACTGATCCGCGTCATCGGCGATGAGCAGGTGCTCCTCGGATCGGACTTCCAGGCCCTCGGCGCCCTTCGAGGTGCTCACCACCGGCGTGCCCAGGGCCATCGCCTCCAGGATCTTGAGCCGTGTCCCCGCCCCTTGGCGCAGCGGGACCACACACACGGCCGCGCCGGCGACAACGGGGCGGATATCGTCCACATGTCCCGTGAAGCGTACGTGCCCGTTGCTGCGCAGGGACTTAAGGCGCACCCCGGCGGTCGAACCGGTGATCGTCAGTCCGGTCTCCGGTGCAGAGGCCTGTATCGCCGGATAGATGCGACTCAAGAAGTGTTCCATCGCATCTCGGTTCGGGCCGTAGGTCAGGGCGCCGCTGAAGACCAGGCCCTGCCGGCCGTCCTGGCGGAAATCCGGACGGTAGTGCGCCAGGTCCACACCATTGGGGACCAGGCCGATCTGCTGCGGCAGCAGCGGGATGTAGGCCGCAATCCGTTCGCGATCGAGCGCCGACGTGACCAGGCACTGATCAAAGCGCGGATACAGCTGGCGCTCGTAGGCGCGGAACTTCCGGTAGGCCAGGCTGCGGCGAATACGCTGCGGAATCCCCCGGGCTGCTTGCGCCTCTTCACGCAGCATCAAGGCCAGCAAGTTGTCCACATCCACCACGCGGGTCTGGACCCGCGCCGCCCGCGCGTAAGGCGCCGTGACGAAGGTCAGTGCGACGACCGCGTCGGGTTTCCAATCCAGGACCGTCCGCCGAACGGAGGCGGCCATTTCGGGTGAGTGCCCGCCGACGATCGCGCTTGGGCGAGGCGAGAACCAGCCCAGCCAGGTCTTCAGGCGGCTGCGATCGAACGGGCGGCGAGGGACGACCTCGACCCGCGCGCACAGGCGGCCGAGATGTTCGAGCCACTCGGGCTGCACCGGCGCGTCCTGGAAGGACAGCAAGGCCGTCGGATGTGCCTCGGCCAGGGCCCGCAGGAGATGGTAGGCGCGTATCTTGCTGCCTTGATTGGGAGGATAGGGGAGCCAGGTCGAAAGGAAGAGGATTCTCATGCGCACACGTCTCGCGACGGGCTCACTCCTCGAAGAAGCTCGCCCAGGCAGTCCCCTGGAACCGCCGCTTGAGCTCTTCGTAGTTGGAGATCGCCGTTGACAGCGGTTCGGTCGACTGCTTGAACGTCTGCGGGACGAGCTCGCGCATGGTCACCCCCAGGAACTCCTGTGCGCGGGCGGCTTGGGCGCGGTAGTCCTCGGAAAGTGCCTCGTATTCGATCTGCAGGATCGGGTGGCCGGCGAAGAAACGGTCGAACTCCGTCTCCCACAGGCGGGTCTTCTCGAAGTCCCGGCGGCATTCCTCGGGATCGAGGCGGATCGGCGCCTCCGCCACATCTTCCTGCGAAAGCTGCACCCAGCGGTCGCTGCGGGCGGCCCGCGCCCGCGACAGGTGCGTGCGCAGGATGTTGCGCCGTTTCATGTGGAGCACGCGCAGGTCCGGATCGTCCCGCAGGCGGGTCCAGATCCGGTTCCAGGGCTCCGACTGTGCGTGGTAGTAGAAGATCTTGAATCCGAAGGCCTGAATCTGCCGCGGCAGACTGCGGAAGACGTAGTGCTCCATGAAGCCGACCGGGTCGGCCTGGTACTCCGCCAACACCCGCTGCGGGCCCGGGTAGCCGTCCAGCCCCCACTCCAGGCTGGCCTGGTTGCGAAAGACCTCGCCCAGTACCTTCACGCCCGGGTGAGAGTTGAGCAGGCTGCGCAGGTAGTTCGAGCCGGTGCGTGAGCGCCCCAGCACAATGAAGCGGGTGTAGTCGCGCTGCCCCCGGCGCAGCCCGATGCCGGCGGCGGCACGTCCGGCCATCGGCCGCGGCCGCGCGACCATCTCGCGGGCGCGGCGGATGGAGCGCAGGATCTGATCTTGAAAGGTCATGGGCTGGGTTCTCTCCCCGGGCTTCCCAGGCCGACCGCCTGGGGGCCCGGCGCATGGGTCTGAACGCGGCGCTCGAGCCGCCTCCCCCACCGCCGCCGGGAAAAATCGGTCAACCCCTGCCACAGCGCCGCCCGGTGGGCGTTCATCGAGCGCCACTTGGGGCGTACGCTCCAGGACAGCAGCGTGCGCCCGAATTCGGCGGCCGCAGTCAACCAGGCCGCAAGCGGCGCGTGGTGCGTGGCCATCATCAGCAGACGATTGCGCGTCGCGTAGTAGGTGACGTTCGGCCCCGGTTGGTAGTCGCGCCTGACGCCCTTATGCCAGATCCTGGCCGCCGGCACGAACGCCACCCGCCAGCCGGCCCGTCGGGCGCGCAGGCACCATTCCGTCTCTTCCCAATAGTAGAAGAAGCGGGCATCCAGCGAGCCGACTTGTTCGATCACGGCCCGGCGCACCAGCATGGCGCAGCCAGACACCCAGTCGACCTGGCGCATCTCGCCGAACTGGGCGCAGTCCCGCTGATTCTGCCCGGCATGGGCAGCTCGCCAGCGGCCGTCCACGATTCCGCCGGCCGACTGGATCACCGTCGGCTCATCGTGGTGGTAGACCATCGGGCCGGCGATGCCGATGCGCGCCTCGGACTGCGCGGCTTCGACGAGCCGTTCGAGTGCGCGCGGCGCCATTACGATGTCCTCGTTCAGGACGAGCACCCACTCGGCCCCTCGCTCCAGGGCGGCGGCGATCCCGATGTTGTTGTTCCCGGCATAGCCGCGGTTCTCGGCCAGAGTCAGGATCTCGACCTGCGGGAATTCCGCACGGATGGCCTCGTTCGAACCGTCGCTGCAGGCGTTGTCCAGCACGATGACGCCGAGCCGGGCATACTCCTGCTGCTGCAGGGAGCGCAGGCAGGCCAGCGTGTCCTCACGCCGGTTGGTGTTCAGGATGACGCAGATGACCAGGGGCTGAGCCACGGTGGTTTCCAACGGCGCCGGCCGCTCTCAGGACTGCCAGGCAAGAGGGTAGTTCTTGCGCACTTCGATCTGGCCGAATTCACGGCTCTCGCGCGCCCCGTGCCCGCGTACCCAGGCCGCCATGCGGCCCAGGCCTTCCTCCAGCGTATGCAGGCGCCGCTTCCCGAACATGTTCTCGACCTTGGCGTGCGACGAGTAGGCGTCCTTGACCTCATTGCGCGCGGGCAAGTGCGCCAGGCGCGGCTCGACGCCCATGGCCGCGGCTACGGCCAGCGCCAGGTCATTGACCTTGTAGGGCTGATCTGCGCCGACGTTGAAGACGTGGTTGTAGACCTGCGGCCGATCGATCGCCTCGACCATGATCGGGATGATGTCGCCGATGTAGCTGAAGGCGCGCGTCTGTTCGCCGTCTCCGAAGACCGACATCGGCTTGCCCTGCAGGATCTGGTTCATGAAGATCCCCACCACGTTGCGGTAGCGGTCCCCGATGTTCTGCCTCTCACCGTAGACGTTGTGCGGGCGGAAGATGATGTGGTCCAGGCCGAACATGGCCTTACACACGCGCAGTTCCTGTTCCACCGCCAGCTTGGCGATGCCGTATGGATCTTCCGGATGGGGCGCGGTCGCTTCGGTCATGGGCAGCTCCGGGCTGGCGCCGTACACGGCGATCGAAGAGGTGAACACAAAGCATTTGACGGCATGGTTGACCGAAGCGTTGATCAGGTTCACGCTTCCGATCAGGTTGTTCTCGTAGTTGAAGCGCTTGATGAAGTGGCTCAAGCCCTCGGCCGCATAGGCCGCCAGGTGGTAGACATAGTCGAAGCGCTCCCGCTCGAACAGGCCGTTCACCAGCTCCACGTCATTGATGCTGCCGCGGACGAAGCGGATGCCCTTGGCCAGGTTGTCCTCGAATCCGCCGCTCAGGTCGTCCAGGACGACGACGTCCGAGCCGCCCTTCAACAGCGCTTCCGCCAGATGGGAGCCGATGAATCCGGCTCCGCCGGTTACCAGCACTTTGCGCACAGTCACCTCTCGTCCTTGATCCGGCCGATCAGCCGAACTGAAGCTCGTACACGACGCGCGCCGGTGAGTTGCGGACGAGCGTCATCCAGAGCAGCGGAACCCCAAGCCCGGCCGCGATCAGGAGGGGCTGCATGATTCCCTGGAGACCCAGCAGCGCCGGGGCAACGTGGTAGATCGACTTGGCCAGGACCGTCAACACCAGCGAGTGCACCAGGTACACGCCGTAGGAGCGGCTGCCCAGGAGGTTGAGGGGCCCGTGAAGGGGCAGCTTCGGCCTCTCGAGCGCCAGGAACCCCATCAGAAGCACCAATGAGTACAGATCGTCGAGGAGCGTCGGCCTGGGCGTGATCCAGTTCTCGCCGGAGAGCCTCAGCAGCAGCTCCCACTCGACCATGCCCAGCACCAGCAGCACCACCAGCGCCGGGAGAAGCCACCGCTTCACTCGCGCCAGGAGCGCCTTCAAACCATCTTGATGGAAGCCGGCGACGATCCCCAACGCGAACCAGAAGATACCGGTGGGAAGGAACCAGGATGGGGTCAGATCGGCCAGGGTTTCGAGCCCGGGCAGCGGCACGCGCAGGCTGACCAGCATGGGAATGATACGGGTGAGAGCCTGGAGCAGCGCCGATCCGACCAGCAGCAACCGCCAGTTCGAGCGAGCCAGCCGCGCCAGGAGAGGGCCGAGCAGGTACAGCTGACAGAGAAGCGGGACGAAGTAGAACGCCGGCGTGGTCTGGCCGAGCACGACCATGCGGAGCGCCTCGACCGGCGTGTATGACTCGCCGAAGAGGAGGGCCACCCCCAGCATGATGCTCGACCAGAGCAGGAACGGGACGCCCAGTGATCGAACGCGCGACCAGGCGGACTTCCAGCTCAGCGGCGCTTGCGCCCGTCCGGCCGCAAAGGCGACGAACACGCCTGAAACGAACAGGAAGGCCGGGATGCTGAAGATCACCAGCTGCTCGATGAAGCGCAGGCCGAAGTAGGCCGGGCCGTACATCTGGTCGAAGTTCGGGACCGCCACAGGCAGGTAGCGATGCGTCCACCAGAACATGGAGACGAAGCCCCAACCCGAGGCGTGATAGAGAATGACGCCGATCACCGCCAGCCCGCTCAGATAGGAAAGCTTCCTCGCCATGAATCCCTCAATGCACCAGTGAGCCTACGCGGCACGCAGGCTGCCAGCTCACCCGAAAAGGACCGGGGAGAGTCGCCTCAGGGGCGAGCGCTTGACGACCGCCATCACAAGCAAGGGCACGACCAGGCCGACCAGGCCGATGGCCGGCAGGAGCAGGGCCTGTTGAGAGAGGACCCATGGCGCCAGGTGATACAGGCCGCGTGCCAGCAGCTCCATCACCGGCGCATGCACCAGGTAGATCCCGAACGACAGGGCTCCCAGCGTGGCCAAAGGCGCCAGGCGGCGCGAGGGTTCGCCCAGTCCGAGGAAGCCCAGCACAAGCGCACCGGCATACAAGCCGTCGATCAACGTCTCACGGTTGTCGATCCACGGCTGGCCCGAAGCCCGCAGCAGCGCCTCCCACTCGAGAACTCCCAGCACGAGCAGGACCGCCGCCGCGCCCAGCAGTGCCCACGTCCGACGAGTGACAACCTCCTTGAAGCGGCCGATGTTCAACCCGGCCACAATCCCGAACGAGAACCAGAAGAGCCGCATCGGGAAGAACCACTTCGGCAGAAGTTGAGCAAGCCCTGTGATCAGCGCCGAGTCGGTCCCGATCGCCAGCGGGTATTGGATCAGGTAGACCAGGATCTGCAGCGCGCCGGTCACCGCCAGGAGGACGGCGGGCCTGCGCCTGGCGGTCGCGGTCAACAGAGGTGCGAGCAAGTAGAGTTGCACCAGAAGTGGGACGAAGTAATAGGCCGGGTTCACCGACCCGGTCAGCACCATCGTCGCCGCCTGGCCGATCGAGAGTCCCCGTCCCTGAAGCAGCAGGCTCAGCATCAGTGCCGCAGACCAGACCAGGTACGGGATGATCAGCGTCGAAAGTCGCGAGGCAACGGTTCGCCACGGGTAGCCTTCCCGCGCGCGGCCGAAGGAGAACGCGGCGAAGATGCCCGACACGAACAGGAAGGCGGGGATGCTGAAGACACACAGCTGTTCAAAGACCCGCAGAGCGAAGTAGGCCGCACTGCCGGCCTGATCGAAATTGGGCGATTGCACCGGGAGATAGCGGTGCGGCCAGGAGAACATGGCCGTGAATCCCCACCCGGCGGCGTGGTACAGGAGCACGCTCAGGATGGCCAGGCCGTTCAGCAGGAGCAGTCGACGTGACATGATGGCGTTCTCAGACGATCCGGTAGTCGATCAAGGCGCGAGTGTCGCCGTAGCGGCGGGCGCAATCGTGGCGGTCGGAGAGACGGCTTGCTCTTCAGTGGTCGGAAGGATCGCCTCCGACTGCGACGGTGAAGGCGCGGCCAGGGACATCGGCGCGTCAATCGTCATGCCGCCGAAGTCGTCCAGCAGGCTGTTGGTCGCGTTCGCCATCCAGATCCCCAGGCTCCCGCCGACCGCGCTGAACGTCCAGGCGCTGGCGTCGCGACTGCCGACGACCACCCCGTTGCGCAAGACCTCCACCCAGCCGTCGCTGCGGGCGCGGGCTCCGAAGCGATCGCCGTTGGAGAAGGCAACCGGGATCGCTGACCCGCGCTGCACCCAGCCCTGCGCGGGCGCGTAGGTCCATACCTGGGCCGTCTGGATCGCCGGCGAGTAGAACACCCGGATGACTCCGGCCGTGGCAGAGGTGCCCGACTGCGACTTTAGGAGCAGGCTGGTCGTCCCGTTGCCCGGGTCGATCGCCGCCAGGCTGACGAACACTTCCTGGTCGGCGCCGAAGGTGAGGCTGTTCCAGAAGATGCTGCCGTTGCCGGCCACATCCAGTTGGTTCCCGGCGATCAGGTAGGCGCCGGTATTCCCTGACCACCCGGTGCCGATCGGCCCGTTGGGCCGGTCGTAAGTATCCAGCACCCCGGCCGGAGGTGCGCCGGGCGTTGCCGTCGGCGTCGGGCTGGCGAACGTCGTGGCTGTTGCCGTGGCGGTCGGCGTGGCGCTGGCTCCAGGCGTCGCGGTCGCGGTAGGCGTCGCGGTCGCGCTGGGCAGCGGCGTCGGCGTATGGGTGCTCGTCGCCGGCGGCAGGCTGGTGGCGGTCGGCGTCGGAGAAGGCGTGGCGGTCGAGCCACCGGTGTCGAAGGCGCCCGACACGACCCACTGCGGCCCGCCGCCGTTCGAGGGCACGCCGCTCATCCCATCCAGCAGGATCCCGTTCCAACTGGACGGCCCGTCGTCGGTCAGCGTCGTCCCGCCGCCGTCCGACATGCTGTAGTAGGCCACCAGCCCGGGCTCGCTCCCGGTCAGGCT
>Ga0105106_10003834_pt1 | contig 10695 bp, 11 predicted proteins | sample PPLLaktember2015_5_FD_79109 | JGI IMG/M metagenome (GOLD analysis project Ga0105106, IMG submission 79109) | Freshwater sediment microbial communities from Prairie Pothole Lake near Jamestown, North Dakota, USA - PPLs Lake P8 Core (1) Depth... | ecosystem: Environmental > Aquatic > Freshwater >... | reverse complement strand
GAGGCGTACGAGGATCTGATGCAGGTCCTCGAGGCGGAGGGGGCGCTCGAGCGCGAGCTCGAGGCGCTGCCCTCGACCGAGGTGATGGCGGAGCGCCGTTGTGCGGGGAAGGGGATGGTCCGACCGGAGCTCGCGGTGCTCCTCGCGTATGCGAAGCAGGGGCTCGCGAACGCGCTGCTCATCTCCACCCTGCCGGACTCCGGCTACCTGGAGCAGGACCTGCGCTCGTACTTACCGCCTCGGGTCGTGGCGCGCTTCGGGCACCTGGTGCACGAGCACCCGCTCCGGCGCGAGCTGGTCGCGACGATCGTCGCGAACGACGTGGTGAACTCGCAGGGCATCACGTTCGTGAGCCGGCTCGTCGCCGAGAGCGGTGCGCCGCCGGCGGATGTCGTTGCCGCCTACCGCGTGGCGCGGGACGTCTGCGGCGCGGTCGCTCGGTGGGAGCGTGTCGAGGCGCTCGTCGGCTCCGTCGAGGCCGCCGTCCTGGACGAATTGCTGAGCGGCATCGACCGTCTCGTCGAGTCCAGCGCCCGTTGGTACCTGGCCAAGGAGCACGGGCGCCTCGGCCGCGCCGTGGAGGCCTACGAGGGTCCGTTCCGCCAGCTCGCCGACGTCTTCCCCAGCGTGGCCTCGGACGCGTGGCGGCAGCGCCGTGACCGCATCATGTGGAGCCTGGTCGACCGGGGCGTTCCGGAGGAGACCGCACGGCAGCATGCGAACCTGCCGCTGCTGGTGCAGGCTCCGGACGCGATCGCCGCCTCGCGGGCGGTCGGGCGGCCGGTCGAGCTGGTCGCGCGCGCGTTCCACCTGGTCGGCGAGGCCCTGTTCCTGGACTGGCTGCAGGAGCGCCTCGAGCGGGTCCCGACGAGCAGCCGCTGGCACCGGTGGGCGCTCCTGGCTGCCGAGGACGACCTGCTCCTCGCCCGGCGACAGATCGCCGAGCGTGTGCTCTCGGAGGGGGTCGGGCTCGAGGCCGACGAGGCCATGGAGGCGTTCCTGCGCTCGCGAGCGCCCCTCGTCGAGCGGCTCCGGCGGTTCATGTCCGCGTTCGCCCTCGAGGAGGTGAGCGACCTCGCAGCCGTCACCGTGGCGGTCCGGCAGATCCGCGCGCTCGCGACCTGATCGTGTCGGCGCGGCCGTGTAGCCTCGTGCCGATGGATCGCGCCTCCAGAACCCTCGAGCTCGACCCCGGGCTCCGCGCGGTGCTCGATCTCGAGCGCACGTGGTGGACGCTCGGGGTCCCCAAGGAGCGGGCTGTCCGGGAGGGCCTGGGTCTGTCTCCCGCCCGCTACCACCAGCTCCTGAACCGCGCGATCGACCTCCCGGAGGCGGTGGCGTTCGATCCGATGCTCGTGCGCCGTCTGCAGCGCGTGCGCTCGGCGCGACGACACGCTCGATCGGCGCAGCGGCTTGGGCTGGGCGCCGCTCCCGGGTAGGATGTCCGGCAGGCACGAACCACCGAGCAAGAGGAGCTTCTACCTCTCCGTGGCAACCAGCACGCTCCGCTTCGCGATCGTCGTCGGGCTCGTGGTCGGCGGGATCTGGGTGATCAACTCGGCCTTCCCGGCCTCGAGCGGGGACGCGCTGCCCGATGCCGTCTCGTCGCCCACCGGCCCGACCGGCGAGACCAGTCCTCCCACCGGTCCGAGCGGCCCGACGGGCGCGACGGGCGCGGTTCCGGAGCCCGACGTCGTCGGCGTCCCGGTGGCCGTCCGGAACGGGACCAGCGTGAGCGGCCTTGCGGGCGACACCGCGGCGAAGCTCGAGGAGAAGTACGGGATGGAGGCGATCCAGGTCGACGACGCGCCCCAGACCGTGGCGATCACCACGATCTACTACCGTGATCGGGACCTCGAGGACGAGGCGGAGTTCCTCGCACAGGACTTCTTCAAGAAGATCGAGCCCAACATCGCCAGGCTCCAGGCCGGTGAGGGCGTGGACCCCGACGTCCAGATCGCGATCTACCTCGGCACCGACTACGCGTCGTCCCAGGGCTGACCTCAGCGACGCCAGCGGGTCCGCCGCAGCCGGGCACGCTCGAGATCCTCGAGCTGCGAGCGCACCCAGCGTTCCGGGGGGTTGGACAGCACGAGCCGCGAGAGGCCCCGCGCTCGACGCAAGCGGTCCTCCCGAGGCATGTCGAGGGCCTGCGCGATGGCCCTGGCGGTCTCACGCACGTCGAACGGGTTGACCGCGATCGCGTGCCTGCCGAGCCGCCAGTACGCGCCGGCGTTCCTCGACAGGACGAGCACCCCGCCGCGCCGGTTCAACACCGGTCCCTCCATCGCCACGAGGTTCATCCCGTCGTAGATCGGGTTCACCAGCAGCACGTCGTAGAGCCCGTAGGCCGCGAGCGCGCCGAGGTAGTCGTCCTGGACCCGGACCTCGATCGGTTGCCAGTCCTCGTCGCCGAGGGCGCGGTTCACGCGCTCGGCCTCGGCGACGCACTCCTCGCCGTATGCCCGGTACTCGGGCAGGTCGATCCGAGATGGGGAGAGCAGGGCGAGGAACCGCACCCGCCGGTGCCACTCGGGATGGGAACGGAGGAGGAGCTCGTACGCGCGGAAGCCTCGAACGATGTTCTTCGTGAGCTCGAGCCGGTCGACCCGAAGGATCAGGCGGGTGTCGCCTCGCCACTGGTTGAGCGCTCGACGGGCATCCGCGACCTCGGCCCCGGCGGCGACGGCCCGCATCGGCGCCACGTCGATGGAGATCGGGTGGATGCGGACGAGGACCTCCCGGCCGTCGGTGACGAGCCGCGACCTGGCGAGGTCCGTCCGGACCCCCGGGAGCGACCTCGCCGACATCAGGAAGTTCTCCGCCCACAGGCGTGAGTGGAAGCCCACCACGTCGGCGCCGAGCATCCCCCGCAGCATGCCCTCGCGGATCTCCGCCGGCAGGATCCGGAGGTAGGTGAGGCCGGCGATGGCCGTGTGGGAGAAGTGCGCGATGAACGCGTCCGGCCGCAGCTCGCGCAGGAAGCGTGGAACCAGCGTGAGGTGGTAGTCCTGCACGAGGAAGGCCGGCGGAGCCTCCGACCGCTCGGCCTCCTCGGCGAGCGCCTCGGCGAAGATCCTGTTGACGGCCACGTAGTCCTGCCATGCACGCCCCGTCTCCTCGGCGAACGCGGGCTCGCGGACCGTATCCCAGAGGTAGTGGTTCACGAACCAGAGCACGCCGTTGGAGATGCGGTTGTAGTACCCGTCGTACCGATCCGACGGAACGTCCAGCAGCCGGACCCGATAGTCGGACCCGAAGGCCTCCATGTCCCGCCGCCCGCCGTCAGGGCCCGCGGCGATCTCCCGATCGGTGTCCGAGATGGCCGCCGCCACCCAGAGGCCGTCGACGCGCTGCAGCGCGCCGAGGAGGGCGGTGACGAGCCCTCCGGCCCCTCTGTGGGGCTCGAGCTCCCCTCGCTCGTTCCTCTCGAACGTGACCGGGCCGCGGTTGGAGGCGACGACGAGCGGCGCGTCGAGGAGACTCACGTCACCGCGGTCATCACGCGGAGGTAGTCCTCGACCTCGCGGAGGCTGAGGAACCGCTCGCGCACCCGCTGGTGCCCGCTCTGCCCCATCCGGGCGCGGAGCTCCGGATCGCGCAGGAGCTCGCCGACCCGGTCGGCGCAGGACTCGACGGAGTCGACCAGGAACCCCGTCTCACCGTCGACGATCTGCAGCCGGATCCCGCCGACGTTCCCGCCCACCACGGGCTTCTGCTTCCACATGCCCTCGGTCACGACCAGCCCGAACCCCTCCCGCGTGGACTTCTGGACGATCACCTGGGAGGCTTCCTGGAACGCGCTGATCTGCAGGTCCCCGACCCCCTGCAGGTTCGTGAGCAGGTGGATGTCCGGGTCGCCGGCACGATGCTCCTCGGTGAGGTCGAGGTACCGCATGCCCTCGGGGTCATCGTGGGCGAGCGACCCTGCCATGATCAGCTGGAGCTCGGGGAGCCCGTCCTTGAGCAGCCGGTACGCGTCGATGACCCCGAGCGGGTCCTTCCAGGGGTCGAACCGGGAGACCTGCGAGATGATCGGGCGCGCCGGGTCGATCCCGTAGGCCGCGAGCACCTCGCGGGTGGTCTCCTCCGAGAGCGCGCGGTTCTTCACGGACAGGGGGTCGATGGACGGTGGGATGAACGCCAGCGTGGGTCCCTGGACGCCCGGCTGGGCGAAGTCCCGCATCGTGAAGATCGCGGCGTCGTAGCGGTTCACGATCGGCTCGAAGAACTCCCACACGGGGAGGTGCGGGGTCGACAGGTCGATGTGGCAGCGCCAGAGCCAGCGTCCCCCGCGTCGTCCCTCCTCCTCGATCACCTTCAGGATGGCCGCCGGCTGGGGATCGTGGACCAGGTAGAAGTCGTATCCGTCGACGAGTTGCGCGGCGTTCGCCACGATCCGGTCCCAGTACGTGGAGGCCATCTGCGGGGTCCACTCGACGGCAGCACCTTGCAGCGCGTTGTGGACCGCTTTGGTGACAGCGAAGTAGTCGTCGGAGCCCTCGAGCACCGCCCACGTCGTCTCGATGCCGAGATCGTTGAACAGCGCCACCTGCGTGAACAGGAGCTCCGCCACACCGCCGCCGAAGCCCGTGCTGTTCAGCTGGAGGAGTCTGGCGCCCTGGAGGGGACGGGCCGCCTCCCGGAGTCGCTCCACGGCCTCGGCGCCCGCGGGCGCGACGTAGTCGACGAGGTGCTTCTCGGGGACCGGGACGGTTGCGAGCACGCCGTGAGTCTAGCGACCGTGTCGAGCGTGGGCGACCGCGTTGGCTCTGGCGCGTTGACACCCCCACCACCCGAACCTAGATTGGCCGACGGTGAGCCATCCTTGCTGAAGATCTCGCAGAAGCTCGAGTACGCGATGCGGGCCATGATCGAGCTCTCGCTCCGCCGAGACGAGGGCGCGCTCGTCCCGGCCCGGGAGATCGCGGAGGCCCAGAAGATCCCTCTCCGGTTCCTCGAGCAGCAGCTCGGCGCGTTGAACAAGGCTGGACTGGTGGAGAGCTTCAGGGGGGCGGGCGGGGGATGTCGCCTGGCCAAGGAGCCGACCGAGATCCGCGTGGCGGACATCGCAGACGCCATCGAGGGCCAGCTGTTCCCCATGTTCTGCCTCGAGCCGTCCGACCACACATGCTTCGCGGACTCGCGGTGTGGCCTGCAGGGGTTCTGGGGGGATGTCGCGCGCGCCATCCAGCGTGTCTTCGAGGAGACGACGGTGCAGGACCTGGTGGCCCGCCACCGTCAGAGCGGCGCGCCGACGGTGTTCACGACCGAGCAGCTCCTCTCGCAGCTCGGCTGAGCCCTCCCGTGACGGCGGTGACTACGCGGTCTTGCCCAGGATCCGCATCACCTTGGTGCCGCACACCGGACAGGTGCCCTGGGCGGCCTTGCGGCCGTTCTTGAGCTCCACGACCGTGCCCTCGAACTCCCGCTTGGCGCGGCACTTCACGCAGTAGGCCTCGTACATGGCCACGTGGGCCTCCTTCCCCCCGACAACCTTCGAGGCCGCCCCATGGCGGCCTCTACGCGCGATGCTCGCCCCTCGCAGGCACGGATGCAAGCACCCGGCGGCACGGGCCGAGTGGCCCTTCGGACGGCCTCCGGACGGCCCGGCGTGGGCTCGCCCGCAGGTCGCCGAGGTCGCTACGATGGCGGCCACCACCTGCGAACGGAGGACCGACCATGGCAGAGGTCGAACAGAACATCTCCGCGCTCCTCACCGAGCACCGCGTCTTCGAGCCACCGGCCGGGTTCACGGCGAACGCGCTCGTGAAGGACCGGTCTGTGTACGAGCGGGCGGAGACCGACTTCGAGGGGTTCTGGGCCGAGCAGGCGGAGCGCCTGGCCTGGTTCAAGAAGTGGGACACGGTCCTCGAGTGGAACCCGCCGTGGGCCAAGTGGTTCGTCGGTGGCACGCTGAACGCCTCCTACAACTGCCTCGACCGCCACGTGGAGGCCGGAGGCGGCGACAAGGTCGCCTACTACTGGGAGGGCGAGCCGGGGGAGAAGCGCGCGATCACCTACGCCGAGCTGCTCGACGAGGTCGGGAGGTTCGCGAACGCCCTGAAGGCGCTCGGCGTGCAGCGGGGTGACCGGGTCGCGATCTACCTCGGGATGATCCCCGAGCTGCCGGTCGCGATGCTCGCATGCGCTCGGATCGGGGCCCCACACTCGGTCGTGTTCGGAGGGTTCTCGGCCGACTCGCTCAGGGACCGGATCCTGGACGCGGAGGCGAAGGTCCTGATCACGCAGGACGGCGGCTACCGGCGCGGGTCGGTCGTGGAGCTCAAGAAGGCCGCCGATGAGGCCCTCGTCGAGTGCCCGTCGATCGAGCACGTCGTCACCGTGCGACGCACCGGCGGGGACCACCCGTTCACCGCCGGGCGCGACCTCTGGTACCACGAGCTGATCGCGGAGCAGGACCCCGAGTGCCCGCCCGAGGAGATGGACGCCGAGGACATCCTCTACCTCCTGTACACGAGCGGCACGACCGGCAAGCCCAAGGGGATCGTCCACACGACCGGCGGCTACATGACGGGCGTGACGGCGACGCACCGGATGATCTTCGACATCCACGACGACGACATCTTCTGGTGCTCGGCCGATATCGGGTGGGTCACCGGGCACTCGTACATCGTGTACGCGCCGCTCGCGAACCACACCACCTCGATCATGTACGAGGGGGCGCCCGATTGGCCCGACAAGGACCGCTGGTGGGAGATGATCGAGCGCTACAAGGTGACGATCCTCTATACCGCTCCCACCGCGATCCGCGCGTTCATGCGCTGGGGCGTCGAGTACCCCAAGAAGCACGACCTCTCCTCGTTGCGGCTCCTCGGGACCGTGGGCGAGCCGATCAACCCAGAGGCGTGGGTGTGGTACTGGGAGATCATCGGCGGTGAGCGCTGCCCGGTGGTGGACACGTGGTGGCAGACCGAGACCGGCATGATCCTGATCACGCCGCTCCCCGGCATCACCGCCCTGAAGCCCGGCTCGGCGACGTTCCCGTTCCCCGGCGTGTCGGCCGCCGTCTTCGACGATCAGGGCAACGCGGTTCCCCCCGGTGGTGGGGGCTACCTCGTCCTCACGCATCCGTGGCCGGCCATGCTGCGGACGATCTGGGGCGACCCTGATCGGTACGTCGACCAGTACTACAGCCGCTACGGGGACAAGGTCTACCTGGCCGGAGACGGCGCTCGGCTCGACGAGGAGGGCTACTTCTGGCTCCTCGGTCGCATCGACGACGTCATGAACGTCGCCGGGCACCGGCTCTCGACGTTCGAGATCGAGAGCGCGCTCGTCGACAATCCGAAGGTGGCCGAAGCCGCGGTCGTGTCCCGACCGGACGAGGTGATCGGCGAGGCCATCGTGGCCTTCGTCACGCTGAAGCAGGGGTACGTCGGCGATGAGACGGTGGCCCAGGAGCTGCGCGGGCACGTCTCCGACAAGATCGGCAAGATCGCGCGGCCGCACGGGATCATCTTCACCGACGACCTGCCCAAGACCCGGTCCGGGAAGATCATGCGGCGGCTGCTCCGCGACGTGGCGCAGGGGCGACAGCTGGGCGACGTCACGACGCTCGCGAACGCCGAGATCGTGGACCAGATCCACACGATGGTGGAGTCGCAACCGCAAGACGACGCGTGAGGACCAGCCTGACCGACGCCGAGGCTGCGTTCGTCCGATGGGCGAGGGTGGCCCGCCTGGCCTCCATCGACCCTGACGGGGCGCCGCTCGCCGTGCCGGTCTGTCCCGTGCTCGACGCGGATGGACGCATCATCTTCTGCCTCGAGAAGGGGTCCGCGAAGCACCGGAACGTGGTTGGCGATCCCAGGGTGGCGTTGATCTTCGACGACTACCGCGAGGACTGGGAGGCGAACGCCGCGGTGCTCGTCCGCGGGCGCGCGGAGTTCCTCGAGGGGAGGGCCTGGGAGCGCGCCCGAGCCCTCCTCTACGAGAAGTTCGTGCAGTACGTGCCGCTCGCCCAGATCGAGGACGATCCCATCGTGGCCATCGTGCCCGAGCACGTCGCCGGCTGGGGTCTGTAGGCCCAAGGGGGTTCCCCCCCGGACGCCGGTCTTGCCAGGACCGGGGGGTTTCTGGGTACAATCCCTTAGCACTCGGACCTATCGAGTGCTAGCAGTCCGCAGGCCAGGCTGAGAGAGCCAAGGAGGTAGATGGGATGGCAGCCAAGCTCATCTCGTACGACGAGGATGCGCGGCGGGCACTCGAGCGAGGCATGGACATGCTCGCGAACGCCGTGAAGATCACGCTCGGGCCCAAGGGCCGCAACGTCGTCCTCGAGAAGAAGTGGGGCGCGCCCACGATCACGAACGACGGCGTCTCGATCGCCAAGGAGATCGAGCTCGAGGAGCCGTTCGAGAAGGTCGGAGCCGAGCTGGTGAAGGAGGTCGCGAAGAAGACCGACGACGTCGCCGGGGACGGCACGACGACGGCGACCGTTCTCGCCCAGGCCATGGTGAAGGAGGGCCTGCGGAACGTGGCGGCCGGTGCCAACCCGATGGCCCTCAAGCGCGGGATGGAGCGGGCGGTCGAGCTCGCGGTCGAGAGCATCAAGAACCAGTCCAAGGACATCGAGGCGAAGGACGAGATCGCGCACGTCGGTGCCATCTCGGCCGCGGACCCCGAGATCGGTGAGCAGATCGCCGAGGCCGTGGACAAGGTCGGCAAGGACGGCGTCATCACGGTCGAGGAGTCCAATACCTTCGGCATGGAGCTCGAGCTCGTCGAGGGCATGCGGTTCGACAAGGGATACATCTCGCCGTACTTCATCACGGACCCCGAGCGGATGGAGGCGGTCCTCGAGGATCCCTACATCCTGATCGTGAACAAGAAGGTCTCGAGCGTGCAGGAGCTCCTGCCGGTCGTCGAGAAGGTCATGCAGACGGGCAAGCCCCTGGCTGTCATCGCCGAGGACATCGAGGGCGAGGCCCTCGCCACCCTGGTCGTGAACAAGATCCGGGGCACCTTCCGCTCGGTCGCCGTCAAGGCCCCCGGCTTCGGTGACCGCCGCAAGGCCATGCTCCAGGACATCGCGATCCTGACGGGCGGCCAGGTCGTCTCCGAGGAGGTCGGCCTCAAGCTCGAGAACGCGACCCTGGATCTGCTGGGCCAGGCTCACAAGTTCGTGGTGACCAAGGACGACACCACCGTCGTCGAGGGCGCTGGCAAGGAAGATGACATCAAGGGGCGCATCAACCAGATCAAGTCCGAGATCGAGAAGACGGACTCGGACTACGACCGCGAGAAGCTCCAGGAGCGCCTGGCCAAGCTCTCGGGGGGCGTCGCCGTCATCAAGGTCGGCGCGGCCACCGAGGTTGAGCTGAAGGAGAAGAAGCACCGCATCGAGGACGCCGTTCAGTCCACGAAGGCGGCCGTCGAGGAGGGCGTGGTGCCCGGCGGCGGCGTGGCGCTCCTTGCCGCGCAGGCCGTGCTCGACAAGGTGGACCTCGACGGTGACGAGTTGACCGGCGCCGCGATCGTCCGCCGCGCGCTCGAGGAGCCGCTGAAGCAGATCGCGACGAACGCGGGTCTCGAGGGCGGCGTCGTGATCGAGAAGGTGCGGTCGATGGACGGAGGCACCGGCCTGAACGCCGCGACCGGTGAGTACGAGGACATGTTCAAGGCCGGGATCATCGACCCGACCAAGGTCACCCGGTCCGCCCTGCAGAACGCGGCCTCGATCGCCGCGCTGTTCCTCACCACCGAGGCCGTGGTGGCCGAGAAGCCGGAGAAGGAGAAGGCTCCGCCCATGCCGGGCGGCGGTGACATGGACTTCTGAGTCCAGCGCTCGCGAGCCATCGAAGGGGCCCTCCTCGGAGGGCCCCTTCGGCGTCCCGGCGTTGGCCGGCCCCAGGCGAGGAAGGCCCCAGGCGAGGAAGGCCCCGTGCGAGAATCCGCTCATGACCACGGCTCGCCTGCACCTCACGTTCTCAGGGCACCTCGTGTCCGAGCCGGTGATCCATCGACTCGGCAAGGAGTTCGACCTGGTCACGAACATCAAGCGGGCGAACATCGACGAGCACCACGGCTGGGTGATCCTCGAGATCGAGGGGCCGGACGGTCGGATCGCCGCGGCCGTCGCGTGGCTCGCCGAGCAGGGCGTGCAGGTCGACAGGATCGAGACCTGAGGGTGCACGAGACCCGGATCCGGATCCGCTGGCGAGACATCGATGCCTACGGGCACGTGAACAACGCGGTGTACCTCAACTACCTGGAGGAGTGCCGTGACGCCTGGGTGGAGGAGATCCTCGGTCCCGTCACGGCGGACACGTGGCACTTCGTGCTCGCGCGGGTCGCCATCGACTTCCGTGCCGAGCTCACCCAGGCCGACGGCGAGATCACGGTGCGATGTCGCCTCGACTCGGTGGGGCGATCGAGCATCCACACCCGAGAGCAGGTCCTGAAGGCGGATGGATCGATCTCGGCAGAGGCGGCTGCGGTCATCGTCCCCCGCGATCCCGAGCGGGGCAGCTCGCGGCCCCTGACCGAGGGGGAGCGGTTCGCGCTGGAACGGGAGCTCGGGGCTACGGAGTGACGCTCGGCTGGGCTCCGCCGAGGATCCGGCGGCCCTTCACGAAGTGGTCCTCGTACCAGTTCCCGGCGACGTACGTGATCGTCACGCCCGCGTTGCTGCTGCCGGAGTCGATCGCCCAGCCGGCCCCGATGTAGGTG